>Ga0066903_100006416_pt1 | contig 10452 bp, 8 predicted proteins | sample PanSoiMetaGPlot1_FD_67491 | JGI IMG/M metagenome (GOLD analysis project Ga0066903, IMG submission 67491) | Tropical forest soil microbial communities from Panama analyzed to predict greenhouse gas emissions - Panama Soil - Plot 1 (version 2) | ecosystem: Environmental > Terrestrial > Soil >...
GAAAGTCGTTAAACCGGCGACCTATGAAGCTCGCCGACCTTCTCACCGTCGACGCCCTCAGCGATGCGCGCTTTGCCGCGCTCGATATCGGGGGAATCACGGCCGACAGCCGCGCGGTGAGGCTGGGCGATCTGTTCGTGGCGATAACGGGTTCCAAGGACGATGGGCTGCGCTTCGTGGCGCCCGCGATCGCGGCTGGCGCGGTCGCCGTCATGGCCGACCGGGTGCCATCCTCGCCGCTCCCTCAGGGCGTTGCCTTCGTGCGCGTCAACGATGCGCGCCGGGCCCTCGCGCTTGCCGCCGCTCGTTTCTTTCCAAAACAGCCCGAGTGCATCGCCGCCGTCACCGGGACGAGCGGCAAGACCTCGGTCGCCGCGTTCACACGCCAGATCTGGGCTGCAACCGGCGAGGCTGCGGCCAGCATCGGCACCATCGGGCTCGTCTCGCCCAAGCGCGAGCACTACGGCTCGCTAACCACCCCCGACCCTGTGGCGCTGCATCGCTCGCTCCAGGAACTCGCAGGCGAAGGTGTGACCCACCTGGCGATCGAGGCCTCGTCGCACGGCCTTGACCAGCGCCGGCTTGACGGCGTGCGCATCGCGGCCGGCGGCTTCACCAATATCAGCCGTGACCATCTCGACTATCATCTCTCGCTTGAGGCTTATCTCGCCGCCAAGCTCCGGCTGTTCGCCGAACTCGTGCAACCCCGCGGCGCGGCCGTGATCGCGGTCGGTCACGAGCATGCCGACGCGGTGGTGGCGACCGCGAAGCAGCACCGTCTGCGCCTGCTCACGGTCGGCCGGAGCGGTCAGGGCATCCGCCTCGTCGAGTCCGCGATCGAGGGGTTCGCGCAGCGGCTCAAGCTCGTCTATGCGGGCGACAGCTACGCGGTAAGGCTGCCGCTTCCCGGTGCATTCCAGGTCGAGAATGCGCTCGTCGCCGCCGGGCTTGCGATCGCGACCGGCAGCGAGCCCAAGGCCGTGTTCGCCGCGCTTGCTTCGCTGCGCGGCGCCCGCGGCCGGCTCGATCTCGTCGGTGAGAAGGACGGCGCACCGATCTTCGTCGACTACGCCCACAAGCCCGACGCGCTCGCCAAGGCGCTCGATGCGCTGCGCCCCTATGCGGGCGGCCGCCTCGTCGTCGTGTTCGGCTGCGGCGGCGACCGCGATGCCGGCAAGCGCCCAATGATGGGCGGGATCGCCGTCGCCAAGGCCGACCGCGTCATCGTCACTGACGACAACCCGCGCAGCGAGGAGCCGGCGGCAATCCGCGCCGCCATCCTCAAGGCCGCCCCTGGCGCGATCGAGATCGGCGATCGCCGCGAGGCGATCGCGTCGGCCATTGCCGACATGCGCCGCGGCGACGTGCTGCTCATTGCCGGCAAGGGCCATGAAACGGGCCAGATCATCGGCAAACAGACGCTCCCGTTCAGCGATCACGACGCGGTCGCGGCCGCGCTCGGGGGAAGGGTCGCATGACCCTGCAGCCGCCGTGGACCGTCGAGGCGATGGCGCAGGCAATGAGCGCCGAGCGCGCCGGCGCGCTGCCGGCGTCGGTCGGCGGCATCTCGATCGACAGCCGCAGCATCCTGCTCGGCGAAGCGTTCTTTGCGATCAAGGGCGACAGCCGCGATGGCCATGACTTCGTTGCTGCCGCGCTCAAGGGCGGCGCCGGTCTTGCGGTCGTCAGCGCCGATCGGCGCGGCGCCTTGCGGCTCGACGGAATCAGCAATCCGCCGCTCCTCGTCGTGCCCGAAGTCCTCGAAGCACTGCGCGGCCTCGCCCGCGCCTCGCGCGCGCGCATGTCCGCGCAAGTCATCGCCGTCACCGGCTCGGTCGGCAAGACCGGCACCAAGGAGGCGCTGCGGCTCGCGCTCGAAAGGAACGGCGCCACGCACGCGTCCGTCGCCTCCTACAACAATCATTGGGGTGTGCCGCTGTCGCTTGCGCGCTGTCCCGTATCTACGCGCTATGCGGTATTCGAGATCGGCATGAATCATGCGGGCGAGATCGAACCGCTCACCCGGCTCGTCCGTCCGCGTGTCGCGATCGTCACCACGGTCGAACCAGTGCACCTCGAATTCTTCGGCTCGGTCGAGGCGATTGCCGACGCCAAGGCCGAAATTTTCCTTGGCGTCGAGCCCGGCGGCGTCGCGCTGATCAACCGCGACAACGCGCAGTTCGAGCGCCTGAAAGAGGCGGCACGCCGCGCCGGCGTTGAGCGCGTCGTCTCGTTCGGTGCGCACAGAGACGCCGACGCCCGCCTGGTGAAGTCATCGTTGCTGGCCGACCGCTCGGCCGTCGCGGCCCGCATTCTCGGCACCGACATCACCTACCAGCTCGGTGCGCCAGGCTACCACGTGGTGCTCAACTCGCTCGCCGTGTTGGCGGCAGCCTCGCTGGTCGGCGCCGATCTCGCGCTGGCGGCGCTTGCGCTCGCCGAGCTCAAGCCGGCAGCCGGGCGCGGCGCCCGGATCGCTCTCGACCTCGGTGGCGGCTCGGCGCTCCTGATCGACGAAAGCTACAACGCCAATCCCGCCTCCATGCGCGCCGCGCTCGCCCTGCTCGGCCAGGCCGGCATCGGTCCACGGGGCCGCCGCATCGCGGTGCTTGGCGACATGCTGGAACTCGGACCCTCGGGTGTCGAGTTGCATCGCGAAATCGCCGAAGGCGTGCGTGCACACGGCGTCGATCTGGTATTTTGCTGCGGGCCGCTGATGCGGGCCCTTTGGGAGGCCCTTCCCTCCGAGCGCCGGGGCGGCTATGCCGAGAGCTCGGGGGCCCTCGAATCGGAACTTGTCGCCGCCGTCCGCCCAGGCGATGCCATCATGGTGAAGGGCTCGCTCGGATCCCGGATGGGGCCGCTCGTCAAGGCGCTGGAGCGCCATTTCCCGCGTCGTGATGCGCGCCCGACGACCCCGGCGCCCCTCCAAGGCTGATCCATGCTCTATTGGCTCTCGCTGTTCTCCGATCAGTTCAACATCCTCAATTTGTTCCGCTACCTGACGGTTCGCACCGGCGGCGCGATGTTCACCGCCGGCGTGTTCGTGTTCCTGTTCGGCCCCTGGTTCATCGATCAGCTGCGCGTCAAGCAGGGCAAGGGACAGCCGATCCGCACCGACGGGCCGCAGTCGCATCTCGTCACCAAGAAAGGCACGCCCACCATGGGCGGCCTGATCATTCTGCTCGGGATCCTCACCTCGACCCTGTTATGGGCCAATCCGGCGAACTCCTACGTGTGGATCGTGCTCGGCGTGACGCTGACCTTCGGCGCCATCGGCTTCTATGACGACTTCCTCAAGGTCACCAAGCAGACGCATGCTGGCTTCTCCGGCAAGATCAGATTCGGCATCGAAGCGCTGATCGCGCTCGCCGCGTGCTTTTTTATCGTCGCGCTCGGCCGCGAGCCGTTCGCGAGCTCACTCACTTTTCCGTTCTTCAAGGACCTGATCCTGCCGCTGGGCTGGTTTTTCGTGCTGTTCGGAGCCTTCATCATCGTCGGCGCTGGCAATGCAGTGAACCTGACTGACGGTCTTGACGGCCTCGCCATCGTGCCAGTCATCATCGTGGCGCTCAGCTTCGGCTTCATCTGCTATTTCGTCGGTAACGCTTTCTACGCCGAATATCTCCAGATCCACTTCGTGGCCGGCACCGGTGAGCTCGCGGTCCTGTGCGGGGCGGTGATCGGCGCCGGCCTTGGATTCCTGTGGTTCAACGCGCCGCCCGCCTCGATCTTCATGGGCGACACGGGTTCGCTCGCGCTCGGCGGCATGATCGGCGCGATTGCCGTCGCGACCAAGCACGAGATCGTGCTCGGCATCGTCGGCGGTCTGTTCGTGCTCGAGGCGGTATCGGTGATCGTGCAGGTTGTCTCGTTCAAGCTCACCGGAAAGCGCGTGTTCCGCATGGCGCCGATCCATCATCACTTCGAGCAGCTCGGTTGGACCGAGCCGCAGATCGTGATCCGGTTCTGGATCATCGCGGTGGTGCTCGCGCTCATGGGACTGTCGACGCTGAAGCTAAGGTGATATTGCGGTGATCCCCGTCACCACCTACGCGGGCAAGAAGGTCGCCGTGTTCGGCCTCGGCGGCTCGGGATTGGCGAGTTGCCGGGCGCTCAAGGCCGGCGGCGCCGAGGTCGTCGCCTGCGACGATGACCCGAAGAAGATGGCGGCCGCGGCTGGGACCGGGTTTGTCGCCGCCGACCTGCGTCATGTCGACTGGTCGGCGATCGCCGCGCTCGTGCTTGCGCCTGGCGTGCCGCTGACGCATCCCGCCCCGCACTGGTCGGTCGGGCTCGCGCGCGCGGCTGCCGTGCCGGTCGTTGGCGACATCGAACTGTTCTGCCGCGAGCGGCGGCGCAACGCGCCGAACTCGCCGTTCGTGGCCGTCACCGGCACCAACGGCAAGTCCACGACCACCGCGCTCATCGCCCATCTGCTGGCCCGCGCCGGCCATGACGTCCAGCTCGGCGGTAACATTGGCACCGCCATCCTCTCGCTCGAGCCGCCGCGCGCCGGACGTATCCATGTGATCGAGGTCTCGTCCTATCAGATCGATCTCGCTCCATCGCTCGATCCGTCGGTCGGCATCCTGCTCAATGTCACCGAGGATCATCTCGATCGCCACGGCACGCTCGCGCACTATGCGGCGGTCAAGGAACGCCTCGTCGCCGGCGTCCAGGAGCGCGGCACCGCGATCGTCGGCGTTGACGATAATTGGTGCCAAGCCGCCGCCGACCGCATCGGCCGCGCCGGCAAAACAATCGTACGCGTGTCGGTGCGCCGCCCGCTCGCCGACGGCCTCTATGTCGAGGCCGAGCAGATCATGCACGCCGCCGGCGGCGCCGCGCGGCCGATCGCCCGCCTCGGGCAGATCGGCTCGCTGCGCGGTGTACACAACGCACAGAATGCCGCCTGCGCCGCCGGCGCGGCGCTCGCGCTCGGCGTATCGTCGGCGATCATCCAGGAGGGCTTGCGCTCGTTTCCCGGCCTGCCGCACCGGATGGAGGAGGTCGGCCGCAAGGGCCGCGTGCTCTTCATCAATGACTCCAAGGCGACCAACGCGGATTCGGCAGCGCAGGCGCTCGCCTGCTTCACCGACATTTTCTGGATCGCCGGCGGCAAGCCGAAGACCGGCGGCCTCGCGTCGTTGACGGGCTTCTTCCCGCGCATGCGCAAGGCCTATCTGATCGGCGAAGCCGCTGCCGCGTTCGCGGCCGAGCTCGACGGTCGCGTGCCGCATGTCGTTGCCGGCACGCTCGACCGCGCGGTCGCGCTCGCCGCCCGCGATGCCGAAGCCGCGAGTCTCGCCCAACCGGTGGTGCTGCTGTCACCGGCCTGCGCCTCGTTCGACCAGTTCCGCAACTACGAGGTACGCGGCGACGCCTTCCGTGACCTGGTCCGCGCCCTGCCGGGCGTGGTGACGAAGACGTGAGCCGTTCACGCCGCTCAGGCGTCCAATAGCCGGTGGCACCTCCGCTACGTCTTCGCTCTTCCTCGCCGGCCTTACACGGCGCCATCGGCCCCACGAAACGCCTCGTTAACGCGCCCTCAACACATTCCCAGGCAGGACTGGGAGACTCGGGACGGGGGTTGCGTCATGGTCTCGCGCGTCGAACGCACGCCTTTCGCCAACTGGTGGTGGACAGTCGACCAGCTGATGCTGGCGGCGCTGTTCGCGCTGATGCTCGGCGGCATCGTCCTGTCGCTGGCGGCGAGTCCGCCAATCGCCGCGCGGCTCGGTCTCGAGCCGTTCTATTTCGTCAACCGTCACATCCTCTACGTGCTGCCGGCGATCGCCGTGATGCTGGTCACCTCGTTTTTGCCGTCGCGTCACATCCGCCGCATTGCGCTCGTCGTCTTTGTCCTGAGCCTCGTCCTCGTCTTCCTGACGCTCTCCTACGGCGCGGACGTGAAGGGAGCGCGGCGTTGGATCGTAATCGTCGGGGTCAACATTCAGCCGTCGGAATTCCTCAAGCCCGCGTTCGTGATCCTGATCGCCTGGCTGTTCGGCGAGTCTGCGCGTCGGCCGGAAATGCCGGCCAACACCGTGGCGCTCGGCCTGCTGTTGCTCGCCGTCGGCGCGCTCGTGCTGCAGCCCGATTTCGGCCAGACCATGCTGATCGCGCTCGTGTGGGGCGCGCTGTTCTTCCTTGCCGGCATGCGCATGATCTGGGTCGTCGGGCTCGGCGGTACGGCGATCGTCGGCCTTGCCGGCGCCTACATAACGACGCCCTATGTGGCGCGGCGCATCCAGCGCTTTCTCGATCCGTCTTCGGGTGACACCTTCAACATCGATCAGGCCATGGAGTCGTTCCTGCGCGGGGGCTGGTTCGGCCGCGGCCCGGGCGAGGGCACGGTGAAGCGCATCCTGCCCGAGAGCCATACCGACTTTGTGTTCGCGGTCGCCGCCGAGGAATTCGGCATCGCGCTCTGCCTGGTGCTCGTGCTCCTGTTCGCTTTCATCGTGCTACGCGGGCTTTGCCGCGCGATGCGTAACGAGGATCCGTTCCGCCGCTTCGCCGCGGCCGGTCTATCTATCCTGTTTGGCCTGCAATCCGCCATCAACATGGCAGTGAATATGCACTTGATGCCAGCCAAGGGCATGACGCTCCCGTTCATCTCCTATGGTGGATCGTCGATGATCTCGCTCGCCTGGGGCATGGGAATGCTGCTTGCGTTGACACGTGAACGCCCGCGCACGGAAGATTTGGCGAGTGACGGTGCGCTCGCCCCTGCCGGCGGTGCGGCCTGACCATGGATGCGGCCGGATCGCTGGTGCTGCTCGCGGCCGGCGGAACCGGCGGACACCTGTTTCCGGCCGAAGCGCTCGCGGCCGCGCTCGCCCGGCGCGGCGTCACCGTCGATCTGGCGACCGACGCCCGCGGCGGCCGCTATGGCGGCAAATTTCCGGCGCGCCAGGTTCATGTCATTCCGAGCGAGACCGTGCGCGCGCGCAACCCGATCGCGCTCGCGCGCACCGGCGCGCTGATCGGCCTCGGCGTCGTCAAGGCGCATCTCCTGATCGGCCGCATCCGGCCCAGGGCTGTGGTCGGCTTCGGCGGCTACCCGACCGTGCCGCCGCTCTATGCCGCGACGTTGCGCAGGGTCCCGACGATCGTCCACGAGCAGAACGCGGTCATGGGTCGCGCCAACCGACTCCTTGCCCCGCGCGTCACTGCGATCGCGACAAGCTTTGCCGGCGTGCTCGATGCCGAGCCCAAGCTCGCCGCCAAGGCGACGCGAACCGGCAATCCGGTGCGGCCGGCGGTGATCGCGGCGGCGGCGTCCGCCTTCGCGCCTCCGACCGTCGACGGCCTCCTGCGCATGCTGGTGTTCGGCGGCAGTCAGGGCGCCAAGGTCATGGCCGACGTCGTGCCGCCCGCGATCGAACAGCTCGACATGGGCGTACGCGCGCGCCTGCTGCTGGCCCAGCAGGCGCGCGAGGAGGACCTCAAGCGCGTGCGCGGAACCTATGAGCGGCTCGGCATCGCCGCCGAGGTGGCGTCGTTCTTTTCCGATCTGCCGGCGCGGATCGCGATGGCGCATCTGGTGGTATCGCGCTCGGGCGCCGGCACCGTGGCCGAGCTCGCTGCGATCGGGCGTCCGGCGGTCCTGGTTCCGCTGCCGGGCGCGCTCGACCAGGACCAGTTCGCCAATGCCGGCGTGCTCGCAGCGGCGGGCGGCGCCTTGCGGCTGCCGCAAAACGAATTCACTTCGGCGCGGCTCGCGGCCGAGATCGCGCGACTTGCCAGCGCGCCGGAAAAACTCGTAGCAATGGCTGCTGCCGCGCGCTCGCAGGGCGCGATCGACGCCGCCGAACGGCTCGCCGATCTGGTGCAGGCGACAATAGGGAACTCGGCATGAAGCTTCCGCGCGATATCGGTGCGATCCACTTCGTAGGCATTGGTGGCATTGGCATGAGCGGAATCGCCGAGGTGCTGATCAATCTCGGCTATGCGGTGCAGGGCTCGGACGCGGCCGAAGGAGCAAATGTCAAACGCTTGCGCGACAAGGGCGCAAAAATCACGGTCGGCCACGCCGCCCACAACCTCGGCGATGCCGAGGTTGTCGTGGTCTCGACCGCGGTCAAGCGCGACAATCCGGAGCTGGTAGCGGCGCGCGCCAAGCGCGTGCCGGTCGTGCGCCGCGCCGAGATGCTCGCCGAGTTGATGCGGCTCAAGAGCTGCGTCGCCATCGCCGGGACCCATGGCAAGACCACGACGACGTCGCTGGTCGCGACGCTGCTCGAGGCCGGCGACTTCGATCCGACCGTGATCAACGGCGGCATTATCGAAGCCTATGGAACCAATGCGCGGCTCGGCGCTGGCGACTGGATGGTGGTCGAAGCCGACGAATCCGACGGCACCTTCCTCAAGCTGCCGGCCGACGTCGCCATCGTTACCAACGTCGATCCCGAGCATCTCGATCACTTCAAGACATTCGATGCGGTCGAGGATGCGTTCCGCAGCTTCGTCGAGAACGTGCCGTTCTATGGCTTCGCCGTGATGTGCACTGATCATCCGGTTGTGCATCAGCTGGTCGGCCGCCTCGAGGACCGCCGGGTCATCACTTACGGTGAGAACCCGCAGGCCGACGTGCGCCTCGCCGATCTGGATCACGCCAATGGCTCGTCGCGTTTCTCAGTCGTGTTCCGGGATCGCGCCGGCGAGCACGCGCACGAGATCAAGGCACTCACGCTGCCGATGCCCGGGCGCCACAACGCGCTCAACGCCACTGCGGCGATCGCGGTGGCGCATGAACTCGGCGTTGGCGATGAGGCGATCCGCAAGGCGCTCGCCGCGTTCGGCGGCGTGCGCCGCCGCTTCACCAAGACCGGCGAGTGGAACGGCGTCCCGGTAATCGACGATTACGGCCACCACCCGGTCGAGATCGCGGCAGTGCTGCGCGCCGCCCGTGAATCGACCGACGGGCAGGTGATCGCGGTGATGCAGCCGCACCGTTACACCCGCCTCAATTCGCTGTTCGAGCAGTTCTGCACCTGCTTCAATGACGCCGACACGGTCGTCGTCGCGCATGTCTATCCCGCCGGCGAGGCGCCGATCCCGGGTGCCGACCGTGATGCGCTGGTTCACGGCCTGCGCGCACGCGGGCACCGCCAGGTGATCCCGCTCGACGGTCCGCAGGATCTCGCGCGTATCATCGGACGGCTGGCGTTTCCCGGAGACATCGTGGTGTGCCTTGGTGCTGGCAGCATCACGCAATGGGCCTATGCGCTGCCCGGCGAGTTGGCGGCATCCGGCAAGGTGGCGTAAGTTGGCCGGAACGTGACGTTATTGTGAGGCAGCAAGGCCCCTATTATTTTGCAGACACGGCAATCACGAAGAGCGTCGAAATGAATAAGGCTCTGCTTAAGGAACTGATGGAACTGAGTCCCGAGGAGCGCATCCAGCTCGCCGAAGACTTATGGGACAGCATCGCGCCCGAAGAAATGCCGCCGCTGACCGAACAGCAAATAGCAGAACTTGATCGACGGCTTGCCGAGCATGAGCGGGACCCATCATCAGCTTTGCCCTGGGAGGAAGTGCGCAAGTGGCTTTGGTCGCGCTATAAATGAGGCTGGTCTTCCGACTCCAGGCGCGGTTCGAAATCGCCGAAGCGGCAGATTGGTATGAGCGGCAAAGCATCGGCCTCGGCACAGATTTTCTCCGTGCGGTAGACTTAGCGATTGCCTCAATTCAACACAATCCTGAGCAGTACCAACGAATTCGTGGTCAGATGAGGCGAGCGGTGTTGCGGCGCTTTCCTTACGGCCTCATCTACGTACTCTCGGACCGCGAGATCGTTGTCCCCGGTTGCGTACACGGCCGGCGCGATCCAAAGCGCTGGCAGGAGCGGTCATGACGACCGCGCGGCGTGACAGTACCATGACCTTTCCCGACATCGTCCCCGCACTGAAATCAAAGCTCCCCGCGCTGCGCGGGCGCCTGCTGCCCAACGAGCCGCTGGCGCCGCTCACCTGGTTTCGCGTCGGCGGGCCGGCGCAGGCCCTGTTCATGCCCGAGGACGAGACAGACCTCGCCTATCTGCTGGCGCATCTGCCCGCCGATGTTCCCGTCACCGTGGTCGGGCTCGGTTCCAACCTGATCGTGCGCGACGGTGGCGTCCCGGGCGTCGTCGTGCGGCTCGGCCGCGGCTTCAGCGACACCAAGGTCGAGAACGGACACCGCATCCGCGCCGGCGCCGCGGTGCCGGATGTGCGAGTCGCGCGCGCAGCCCAGGAAGCGGGCATCGCCGGTCTCGCCTTCCTGCGCGGCATCCCGGGTGCGATCGGCGGGGCATTGCGGATGAACGGCGGCGCCTATGGCGGTGAGACCAAGGACGCGTTGATCGAAGCGCGTGGCGTCGACCGGCGCGGCAACCTGCGCGTCTTCTCCAACGGGGAAATGCACTACACCTATCGCCATTGCGGCGCACCCGAGGATGTCATC
>Ga0066903_100006417_pt1 | contig 10451 bp, 10 predicted proteins | sample PanSoiMetaGPlot1_FD_67491 | JGI IMG/M metagenome (GOLD analysis project Ga0066903, IMG submission 67491) | Tropical forest soil microbial communities from Panama analyzed to predict greenhouse gas emissions - Panama Soil - Plot 1 (version 2) | ecosystem: Environmental > Terrestrial > Soil >...
GTCCCCATGCCCATGCTCTCATGGATGCCCTTGCGCGCAGGCCTCTAGGGCATCCATGGAGGACGCGCGGGCGCACAAACTCCCGTCCCCATGCCCATGCTCTCATGGATGCCCTTGCGCACAGGCCTAGAGGGCATCCATGGAGGACGCGCGGGCGGCGCAAACTCCCCGTCCACACGCCCATGCTCTCATGGATGCCCTTGCGCGCAGGCCCAGAGGGCATCCATGGAGGACGCGCGGACGGCGCGAACCTCCCGTCCACATGCCCATGCTCCATGGATGCCCTGGTGCGCACGTTCAACTGTGGATCCATGGCCGGCGGTTTGGGCCGAAAGGCGCCCGACAGCGTGGCAGATGCGGGATCTGGCCCTCGATCCATGCGCATTGCAAATAGCCAACGAACGCCGGCCGCGGGCTTGAGGGGTTTTGCCCTGGGGGCATTACGGCTTATATGACCTGCCGGTTCCACCGGGTTGCCTGCCAGGGCGAGCAGAAGGCCATTTTGTGAATAAGACACCCATCTCACTTCCTCCCTCGATCGATAAAACCCTCGATCTTCTGGCCAGCGCCGACTACCTCGCCGATCGGTCCTTGGCGACGGTGCTGTTTCTTGCCTTGCGCATGGGACGCCCGTTGTTTCTTGAGGGCGAAGCTGGCGTCGGCAAGACCGAGATTGCCAAAGTGCTGTCGACGACGCTCGGGCGCCGGCTGATCCGGCTGCAATGCTACGAGGGTCTCGACGTTTCGGCTGCGGTCTACGAATGGAACTACGCCGCGCAAATGATTGCGATCCGGCTCGCGGAAGCCGAGGGGGCCGTCGATCGCGACCGGCTCACCCATGACGTGTTCTCGGAGCAATACCTCATCAAGCGGCCGCTGCTACAGGCGCTCGAGCCCGATACCGCCGGCTCGCCCGTGCTGCTGATCGATGAACTCGACCGCACCGACGAGGCGTTCGAGGCGTTCCTGCTGGAAGTGCTGGCCGACTTTCAGGTGACCATCCCGGAACTCGGCACCGTGAACGCCGCGCATCCTCCGATCGTCGTCATCACCTCGAACCGCACCCGCGAAATCCACGACGCGCTCAAGCGCCGCTGCCTCTATCATTGGGTCGGTTATCCCACTGCGGAGCGCGAGCTCAAAATCGTGCGCGCCAAGGTGCCCGGTATCGGCAAGCGGCTTTCGCAGGAAATCGTGCTGTTCGTGCAGGGGCTGCGCAAGGAAGACCTTTTCAAGTCCCCGGGTGTTGCCGAGACACTCGATTGGGCGAGCGCGCTTGCTGAACTCGATACGGTCGCCCTTGATCCGGCGACGGTGTCCGACACGCTTGGCGTGCTGCTCAAATATCAGGACGACATCGCGCGCATCGAAGGCACCAAGGCGAGCGAACTCCTCAATCAGGTGCGCGCGGAGATGCGCGCCGCGGAGTAACGCCGATGAGCGCGGCGGACGGCCGGCTGGCCGAGAACATCGTCTACTTTGCTCGCGCGCTGCGGGCGGCCGGGATTCCGGTCGGACCAGGTGCGGTGCTTGATGCGCTCGCGGCGGTTCGCACCGCAGGGGTGGGGACCCGCGAAGACTTCTACTGGACGCTGCACGCGGTGTTTGTGAACCGGCATGAGCATTCCATCCTTTTCGATCAGGCCTTCCGGATCTTCTTCAAGCGGCGCGGTTACCTGGAACAGCTCATCGGCATGACCTTGCCGCAGGTTCCGGGCACGGAGCCGGAGCAGCCGAAAGCCGGCGCCCAACGGGTGCAGGAGGCGTTGTTCTCCGGCTTGAATGACAAATTGCAACAGGAGGTCCGCGAACTGGAAGTCGACATGCGGCTCACGGTGTCGGACCAGGAGGTGCTGCAGAAGAAGGATTTCGCGCAGATGAGCGCGATGGAGATCGCCGCCGCCAAAGCCGCCATCAAGCGGCTGGTGCTGCCCCTGGATGAGCTCAAATCGCGTCGGCTGGCACCGCATCGTCATGGTCATATCGTCGATATGCGCAGGACACTGCGCGCAAGTCTGAAGGGGGGAGGTGCCTTTATCGATCTGAAATACCTTGGCCCGAAGACGAAAATTCCGCCGCTGGTGGCCCTGCTCGATATTTCGGGTTCGATGGCCGATTACACCCGCCTGTTCCTGCATTTCCTGCACGCAGTGACCGATGCGCGTAAACGCGTGCACTCGTTTCTGTTCGGCACCCGCTTGACCAACGTGACACGCGCGCTCAAGGCCAAGGATCCCGACGAAGCGCTCGCTTCGTGCTCGGCGCAGGTTCTCGATTGGTCCGGGGGCACCCGGATCGCAACATCACTTCACATGTTTAACAAACTGTGGGCGCGCCGCGTGTTGGGCCAGGGGGCGATCGTGCTCTTGATCACCGACGGCCTGGAGCGCGATCCGGACGATAAGCTGGCATTCGAGATCGACCGACTGCATCGTTCGTGCCGGCGGCTGGTCTGGCTTAACCCGCTGCTGCGTTACGAGGGCTTCGAAGCCAAGGCCAAGGGGGTTCAAACGATGCTACCCCACGTCGACGAGTTCCGGCCGGTCCACAACCTCGATTCACTTGGTGATCTTGTGCGCTCGCTGTCCGGGCATGGCGACAAGGCCGACGCGGGGCATGCGTTGCTTCCCAGGGTGGCTTGAACAGGGTGACCCATCGTTGCCGGCAGGTCCGAAGCGACCCATATTCAAACGGTACCGACTTGGAGGTTCAGAATGCTTGCTCGCGATGACGACATTCTCAAAGCCGCCGAAGACTGGCGGCGCGATGGCCGCGGGGTCGCGCTCGCGACCGTGGTTGAAACCTGGGGCTCGGCACCGCGTCCCGTGGGTTCCAACCTGGTGATCGACGATCAGGGCAATTTTCTCGGTTCGGTGTCGGGCGGCTGCGTCGAGGGAGCGGTGGTGGCCGAGGCCATCGACGTGATTGAATCAGGCAAACCGAAGACGCTGGAATTTGGCGTTGCCGACGAGACGGCGTGGAAGGTCGGCCTGTCGTGCGGCGGCACGATCCGGGTTTATGTGGAAAAGGTCGACTAGCGGTTCATGCGTCTCGACATCCTCAAAACCCTCAATGCCGAGCGCGTCGCGCGCCGGGCAGCGTTTGTCATCACCAATGAGACAAGCGGCGAGCAGCGCCTGGTCAAGGCTGCCGATATCGCGCGGGATCCGCTCAAGGATATGCTTGAAGCACACCTGCGCAGCGGCAAGAGCGGCATGGAGGAGACACCGCAAGGCAAGGTGTTCATCACCGCGCACGTGCCGCCGCCGCGCCTCGTCGTCACCGGCGCTGTGCACATCAGCCAGGCGCTGGCGCCGATGGCAGGCGTGCTCGGCTATGACGTGACAATCGTAGACCCGCGCACGGCGTTTGCGACGCCGGAGCGCTTTCCCGACGTGAAGCTGATCGCCGAATGGCCAGACGTGGCGTTGCCGCCGCTTGGTATCGATCATTTCACGGCGTTTGTTGCGTTGACTCACGATCCCAAGATCGACGACCCGGCGCTGCTGCACGCGCTGGCCCGCGATTGCTTCTACATTGGGGCGCTTGGCTCCAAGAAAACCCATGGGCGTCGCCTCGAGCGCCTGAAGGCGCAGGGTGCGAGCGAAGCCGCACTGGCACGCATCCATGCCCCTATCGGGCTTGCGATCGGCGCAGTCTCACCGCCCGAAATCGCGGTCGCAATTCTCGGTCAGATCACCGCGCGGTTACGCCTGCCCGCGGAGCAGCGGTCATGAAGTTCGGCGCCGTAGCTCCGGCCGATGCGCTGGGCGGGGTCGTGGTGCACTCGATCCGCAAGGACGGCCTCGTGCTCAAGAAGGGCACGCTCATCGGTGCCTCCGAGATCGAGGCGCTGGGCAAGGCCGGCATCACGGCCATCACGGTTGCCCGGCTTGAGCCTGACGATATTTCCGAAGACGAGGCCGCCGGTGACATTGCGATCACGGTCGCCGGCGAGGGGGTACGAGTTGATCCCGCCTTCACGGGACGCGCCAATCTGTTTGCCGAGACCGGGGGCGTACTTGTTGTTGATCGGGAGGCGATCGACCGGCTCAACGAAGTCGACCCGGACATCACGCTTGCGACGCTCGAGGCTTACGCCCCGGTCGTACCCGGCAAGATGATCGCAACTGTCAAAATCATCCCATTTGCGGTCAGCGGCAAAGCGCGCGACCGGGCGGTGGAGGTCGCGCACAGCGCCAAGCCGCTGGTTCGGGTTGCGCCTTACCGGATCAAGCGCGTCGGCGTGATCTCGACTTTATTGCCGGGTCTTGCCGACAAGGTGATCGAGAAAACCTTGCGAGTGACCGCTGAGCGGCTGGCGCCCGCCGGTGCCAAGATCATTGCCGAACGCCGCGTGCCGCACGACGCCGCCGCGCTCACCAAAGCGATCGACGAAACGCTCAACAGCGGCGCCGAACTCGTGCTCGTGTTTGGCGCCTCCGCCATCGCCGATCGGCGCGACGTCATCCCGGCGGCGATCGAAGCAGCGGGTGGTGCCGTCGAGCACTTTGGCATGCCGGTTGATCCAGGCAACCTCATGTTGATCGGCTCGGCCCAGGGTCGCCCCGTGCTGGGAGCGCCGGGCTGTGCGCGTTCGCCCAAGGAAAACGGCTTCGACTGGGTGCTGGCGCGGCTCTTGTGTGGGCTGCCGGTGACCCGTCACGACATCATGGGCATGGGGGTCGGCGGCTTGTTGATGGAGATCGTGACCCGGCCGCAGCCGCGCGCGAGCGAAAGCACGGCCGGACGCCGGGTGGCGGCGATTGTGCTCGCGGCCGGTCGCTCGACCCGCATGGGCGGACCAAACAAGTTGCTCGCCGACATTGGCGGGCGCCCGATGGTGCGTATCGTGGTCGATCAGGTGCTGGCATCGCACGCGCGTCCGGTGATCGTGGTCACCGGCCACCAACGCGAGCGGGTGGAGGCGGCGTTGAGCGGGCTCGACGTGACGTTCGTGCACAATGCGAACTTCGCCGAGGGGCTTTCAACCTCGCTCAAGGCCGGCATCGCCGCGCTTCCTGCGGAGGTGGACGGCGCCGTCGTGGGCCTCGGTGACATGCCGCACGTTGATGCCGAACTGATTGATCGTCTGATCGGCGCATTCGATCCGGAGCGGGGTGCCCTTGTCGTGGTGCCGACCATTGCCGGCAAGCGCGGCAATCCGGTGCTGTGGTCGCGGCGCTTTTTTTCTGACCTCGAGGGCCTCGACGGCGACGTCGGCGCACGCCACCTCATTGCCGGCTATCAGGAGGCGGTTGTCGAAGTGCCGACCGGCCGGGCGGCCCTGGTCGATGTCGACACCCAGGATGCGCTCGACGCCGTCAAGGCGGAGATCGAAGGTGCTGCCGAGTAATCAAGGGCACGTCACCAGGACTTTGTTCGCAAAGCGCGAGCCCATCCCGGCAAACGCCTCCGAGGCCTGGAAATTCTTGTCGAGCCGCTGACTCGACGGAAACGCAGAATCATTCGGCCGCACCAGCGTTAGCTCGCACTGCGCGGGTGCACCGACCAGCCTCACCGGGTCCTTCTCCTCAAAGCTGAAATCGATGAAGAATTCCGGATCGAAGAGGGCGATCTCGAGATTTTGCGCGCGCACCGGCGTCTTGAAGGGCAGAGTGAAATGCAGCGTCAGAATGGAATCCGTGTAGTCGAGCCAGTAGTCGATGGGATCGCTGAACGTACCTTTCTGCCGTTTGCCGTCGATCCTCGCGTAATTGAAGTAATCGTATTCCTTGAGCGACGCGACGTTGACCTCGGCGAGCGGCGCAAGCTCTTCGCGGGTAAACGTGCCTTTGGTTTTTTGCTCAATCCCCTGGAGAGCATAGGTCGAGAACATGTCGTCGAAGGTCCAGGCATGACGGATGCCGGTGACCGACCCATCCGGCGCGTAGATGAGTTCGCTCTTCATGGTGACCCAGACGTGCGGATGGGCGAGCGCTGAGGTCACTGCCGCAAAAATCGTCAGCCAGGTGACCGCCAGCAGGATCAGAACGGCGGGCATTTGGCCGATCCGGAAACCTCGGGTGTGCAAGCAGCGGGGTTTCATCGACGTCGCAATTCCAACTCTCAACACCATACTACTGCAGCCCATAATTGATCGGAACTTGCAGAAACAGATCCTGTTTACCGGCTCCGTTCGGTGGAACCGGGAATGGCTGTGCGCGCAGAAGCAAATCCAAAGTCTCCCTATCGAGAGCGGCGAAGCCTGAGCTCTTTGAAATGCCTGAGCTCAACACGCGCCCCGCAGAATCGAGGGTGAAGACAACGGTGGCGGTCCCTTGTTGACCGCGCCTACGGGCCTCAGCCGGATAGCGCTTGAATTGGTTGAGGCGATCATTCACGGTCATTTGCCATCTGCGCACCGCCTCAGGCAAAACCTGGGGCGGAGCCTTCGCCTCCTTCTCCTCCTGGGCAGTGGTTGGCTGCGCGGATGTCCGTGGCTCAGGTTCCTGAACCTCCTTGGGAAGCGTTACCTCCGCCTCTTTTTGCTCAGGTTCTTCGGGCGGCTTGACATCTTGCTGAACCGGCTTTTGAAGCGCGTCGTCAGCATGTTCCTGCGCCGGAGTGGGATCACCACGAGCCAAGTCCAGCATCACGACCTGGGGCCCCGAAGGCGCGTCGGCAACATCGCTTTCCTCGAGCAGCCTCGCGATCGCAAGGGCGTGGACCAGCAACACGGCCACAAAGCAAACCCCCCAGCGCAGGATACCCTGGGTACGATCCGTCGGAACCGTCAGATCAAGGCTCACGGTTTCTTGTCCGCGTCGAGACCAACTAAAGCAACCTTGAAGTAACCGGATCTGCGCAGCAGGCTGATAATCTCCGCGAAATCCCCATAAGGCAGCGATTTGTCTGCACGCAGAAATATGTTCTGGGTCTTGTCTCCTTTGGTTTCCTGATTGAGTGCGGACACCAGTGCCTCGCGGGCCACTGGATTGTCGCCAAGCGCGAGCGAACGATCCGCCTTGATGGTCAAAAAGATCGGCTTGTCGGGCCGTTTCGGCGGATCCGCCGTTAATCCCGGTAGATTGACGTTCACATCGACGGTCGCCAGCGGCGCTGCAATCATGAATATGATCAGCAACACCAGGATCACGTCGATGAAGGGTGTGACATTGATCTCGTGGATATCCTCGAGATCGTCCTGGCCGTGGTCGAGACGCACGCTCATGCGGCTACTCCGCCGGGAGTCGGGTCGGCATTGCTGGAGCACGCTTGCGCTCGAGCGTCTGAACGTGCTCGGGTGGTTGCGCGATCTCGCGGCTGGTGAGGTTGAGGATCTCGGTGCTGGTGTTTGCGAACAGCGCCCTCGCAGCGCCAATCGAGCGCGCCAGATAGTTGTAGATCACGACTGCCGGGATTGCGGCAGCGAGTCCGAGAGCGGTCGCGAGCAGCGCCTCGGCAATGCCGGGCGCCACGACCGCCAGATTTGTGGTGTGGACTTTCGAAATTCCGATGAAGCTGTTCATGATGCCCCAGACCGTGCCGAAGAGTCCGACGAATGGGGCGGTTGCGCCGATCGTGCCCAGAATTCCGGTACCACGTGCCAGCTGACGTCCGACCGTGGCTTCGATCCGCTCGATCGTGGCTGCGAGTCGCTCACGAATACCCTCGCGGTCGGAGCGGTCTGGTGATCTTTCCAGTTCCAGCACGGCCGCGCGCACCAATCGGCCGGCGCTGCCCGCCTGACCGGCGCGGCCGGCGGCATCGGCCAGCGACCGCGCATCAGCAATTGCCCGGTGCGCCCGGCGCAAACGGGCCTTGAACCCGAGCAACTCCAGCCATTTCGCCAATGCGATCGTCCATGTCAGGACAGAGGCCAACGCCAGGCCGACCATGACCGCCTGGACCACAATATCGGCGGATTGGAACATCCCCCAGGGCGACAGATTGCGCGGTAGCAGGTCGGAGCCAGGCACGTCGGCGGACGGCAGAGCTTCGGAACCCTGTGGCCACCGGCTGTCGGTCGCTGGTGGCGCGGCCGTCGATGGCGTCTCGGTGCTGACGGCGGGCGGATTACTCGGCTCCGTCGTCTGTGCACCGACGGGCAAGCCGAACGAGCAAACAGCGAGGCTGATCAGGCCTGCCCGCAATAGACGCGCGCAGGACCTGCCGGTGCTGAGTTTTGAGGTGTGTGAATCCATCCCGACTGCCCCTGCAGATCTAGAGCTTCTGCGATGCCCCGACAAAGAACCCACGACGGGGACCGAATTGCGGCGCAAATACCCCGATGCCGGTGCCGTTTCGAATGAAATACGTTGTGTCGAAGACGTTGATGACATCGAATCGCACCGTTATCGGTTTGTCGCCCGGCATCGCAATTTCACGCGACAGGCCGAGGTTCATCTGCCCGTAGGCTGGCAAATGGTCCAGGTTGAAATCGCCGGAGCGCAGCCCGCTGCCGTAGATCATATCTGCGCTTAAGCGGGTGCCGTTCCACACATAGGCCATGCCCGCCGACCCTGTCCAGGTCTGGGCATGATCGGTGAAAATCCAGTTGTTGGCGATGTAGGCGAGCTCATCGACGCTGAAGAGTTGCTGATTCGATACAATGTTGGTGCCACGCTGGACCGCCCAGGCAAGGTTGCCGTAGGCACTGAATGGTCCGTCCTTGTACCTGGCGGTCCATTCCACCCCGTAGTTTTCGCCCTTCTCATAGTTGAAGGCCGTCAAAACGTAGGCGGCGCCGAACTGGCCATCGTCGATGAGATCGCGCGCAATCTTGTAGTAGCCATCGACCCCGAGCAGAAGGTTGCCGAACTGCTGGGTCGCCCCAACGTCGAACACATTCGAGCGCTCCGGCAAAACCGGGCTGTTCTGGAACACCTCCGGCTGCGCCGTCGTGTTGATGAAGGCAAATGTGTTGGTCGGGCCAGCCAGCGCTTGCAGCGGCGGCGTGAAATAGCGCGCGTAGCCGGCATGAATCTTCGTCCCTTCCCACAGCGAATACACCAGATTGGCCCGCGGGCTCCACTGGTTGGTATCGATGAACTGCCACATCTGGTCGAACCGGACGCCCACGTTAAGGGTGAGCTGGTTGGTCAACCGCCATTCGTCCTGCACATAAACGCCGGCGATCCAGCCGAGCTTGCTGACCGGATCGATGACGTTGAACGGCACCGTGCCGATATCGCCGGTGTTGGGATCGACCGGCAAGACGCCGTTTGTGCTGTTGACGTGGGTGAGCTCACCGCTGGCAATGAAGCCGGCCCGCAGAGTGTGCGCGGCGTTGAGGCGGTAGGCCGCATCGCCCTGCGTTCCGTTCACGAATGCGCCGCGAAAGATGTTGGAGGCAATGCCGTTGAAGACAATGTCGCCTTGGGTGTCGGGCCGGAAGTTCACGCTATTGTAGCGGGTGAAATAGGCGACCTGCGCATCATAGTCGATGGCCGAACGCTGCCAGGCCGTGACGCCGACGATATTGCTCTCGTACTGGTTCTCATTGAGTGTCGCCGAATTGTTCTGCGGCGAGAACGGGCCGACACCGGCGACCGTGAACTGCGGTGGCAGGCCGGGGGTGTTGGGAATCTGAAACTTGCCCTTCCACGCGCCGAAAATCGTGCTGACCCGAGTTTGCGGATCAAGCAAGGTCGACATGTAGGCGAAGCCGCGTCCCTGGGCGGTGTTGTCGTGGATGGCCTGGCGCGCCGGGATGGTGTTGTTGAGGCCCATGTCGGACCCAAAGTAGCGGCCCACGGCGAAATATTCGGTCTGTCCGACGACCCCACCGTACTCGAAGCTCGGCGTGATCGTCTCTTGCGAGCCGCCGTACACCCCGATGCTGCCGCTGCCGCTCGTGGTTGGGATGCGGGTGCTGATGTCGAGGACGCCAGCGGTGCGCAACCCATATTGGGCCGGCAATGTGCCGGTCAGGAGTGCCATGCGGCCGATAAAGCTAGATTCCAGGACCTGTCCGAAGCCCTGCACGCCATCCGGCAGCATGATGCCATTGAACCGGTAGGCGATGTTGGCGTGCTCATTGCGGACGTGGATCGCGTTTTGCTGACTGGAATCCTGGGTTACGCCGGGCGCTTGCAGGAGCACTTTGTCCAGCGGGGCATTCGTCCCGCCCGGCAGGGTTTCAATCATGTCGCGGTTGATCTCATACGAGCTCGCCCCGATCGGCGGCGAAAGGTTGTTCTCCCGCTTCTGATCAAGGCTGCGACCTTCCTGAAGAACTTTCTGTGCAGCGTTTTCGGCAATCTGCTGCGGCGAAAGCGGAGGAGGTGCGGCAATTGGGCGGGCGGCGACGGCGGCTCGCGACGCCGGTCTGTTGGCGGCGGCGCGCTTGGGCGGCGGCTTGGGGGTTTCCCTCGGTGCGATGACTTTGACCTCGGGCAGTTCGGTTTGCGCCATGGCCCAGTGGTTGACCACCGCGGTGGTGAGCACGGTCGTGCCGAGCAGGAATCCGGCCTGGACGGGAATGCGCATGTTGCGCTCCAACGAAT
>Ga0066903_100006418_pt1 | contig 10451 bp, 5 predicted proteins | sample PanSoiMetaGPlot1_FD_67491 | JGI IMG/M metagenome (GOLD analysis project Ga0066903, IMG submission 67491) | Tropical forest soil microbial communities from Panama analyzed to predict greenhouse gas emissions - Panama Soil - Plot 1 (version 2) | ecosystem: Environmental > Terrestrial > Soil >...
AGTGCCACAGCCCAAGTCGCGAGTGCGCTTGTGCTACCCGACGTATAACAACGCAAGTCCGGCACGTCATCGGCCCAACATAGGAATCCTGGTCGCAGCGAAGCATCAAATTCTGTCAATATCGCATAGTTTGCAGCGCCGGAGAACACGGCTCGCGAGATGACACGCGACAGCTTCGGTCGCCGATTGAGCCACGAGATGACGAAGCGCTGCGCGCCGCTGTCGGCGAACTGTCCTGCCGCAATAGTGCGGATCATACCGAGCAACGTGCGTGTCTCGTTGCCGGTCTTGATCTCCGTGCCCGCGTTGCCCGCCGCGACGCTCGTGCTGTGGCCTGTCGTCGAAAAGTCGGCGGTGATCGTGCCAGCGTTGTTGAAGGCGTAAACGTAATAGTTCGTGTTCGCTGCGAGCGACTGTCCCGCGACGCCCTCGACGAAGACGCTGATGTTGGTGAGCCCGACGACGCCCGAGCCCGACGACGAGATCGTGTAGATCGAACCGTTGATGACGATCTGATTGCCATTGAACGGGAGATAGCTGAGCCCGGTCGCGCTCACATATTGCAACCGTCCGCCGATCAGCGCGGCGGGCGGGGCAGATGGCGGCGCTGCCGTCGAGGGCGCAGCGTTCAAGAATTCGGTGACGACAACGACGCCGGGCGAACCGTTACCGCCGGGCTCGGCAGCCGCAGGCCCGTTGATGGACACCCCGCCTGATCCGCCGCTGCCGTAGTTATTCGCTGCGATGCCCGGTATCCCCGTGGACGTACCGGGCGGCATCGGCGTCGCTGCGGCACCGCCGAATGCGCTGGCCCCGCCCCCGGTCGACACGAAGATCGAATAATAGGTATATCCCCCGACAGAACCAGGATTACCGGCGGCAACGATGTTTCCGGTTCCGGGCACGCCCCCTGCACCCGCAGGAGAAGTTACGGTACCGCCCGGATAGCCTGATCCGCCACTACCGCCCTTGCCGACGCAGAGCGTTCCGAAAGACGTGTCGCCGCCGCTGCCGCCCGCAGTGCCAGTGTTTAGGCCGCCCGCGCCGCCAGCGCCGATCGTCACCGGCTGCGATGCACCGATCTGTGCTGCGGTGAGATAAGCGCGGCTATAGCTGCCCGATCCGCCACCGGCACCGAAGTACGAATAGTTTGCGATTGTGCCTATGGTCCCGCCGCCGCCGCCCCCGCCGCCTATTGCCTCGACGATTGCCCCGATGGTGTTCGCGCTTGGGACATACGTGCCCGACGCGGTGATGATCTGGCACTTCGTCGGCGCGCACGTCGCGGACGCGGGCGGGGGCGCGATGCCAATGAATTCGGTAATGACCACAAGCCCTGGCGAGCCGTTGCCGCCAGCTTGAGCCGCCGCACCCGACGCGCAAGCCGCACCGCCGCCGCCAGCGCCATATCCGGTTGCCGGACTGCCGGGAAGGCTATTGCTCGTGTTTAGCGCAGCGAAACCGCCACCACCAAGAGGACCAGCACCGCCGTTGCCCTGCGAGACGATGCCGTAGCCCGAAGCCATATAGTTGCCGTGCATGCCCGGCGTGCCAGCGACCGTCACATCGCCGGTACCAGCAATGCCGCCCGCGCCGCCGGAAGGATTTGGATAAGCAGCGGTCACTACGCCGGGCGCACCACTGCCTCCCTTGGCGATGCAAATCGCGCCGACACTCGTGTCACCGCCATTGCCGCCTGCCGCTTGAAGAACACCAACGCCGCCCGCGCCGATGGTCACCGACTGCGATGCGCCGATAGCCGCCGCTGTCGAATACTTGCGCGAGTAACCGCCGCCGCCGCCGCCGCCTGCGTTCAAATTGTTATTAGCCGAGACGACACCGCCGCCCGCACCGCCTGCGCCGATGCATTCCAGAATCGCGCTGATTAGATTCGCCGACGGCGTATAAGTGCCGCTCGTCGTAAACCGCTGCACATTGACCGAGATGGCAGCGGTCGCGATCTGCGCCTGCACGGCGATATATTCTGTAACGATGCAAAGGCCGGGAGCGCCGACTGCACCGGCAGCGGCGGCTGCTCCATTTGAACTCACGCCGCCAGAGGCACCAGTGCCAACAATCACCCCGGGATTGCCAGCGGCGCTCGTAGCCGGGGAAACCGGAACAGCGGGCGATACCGCGCCGCCTCCAAAGTAAGACGGCGCACCCCACCCAAGGGATGGGTCCGAAATATTCATGCTACCGGAGGCGTTGGATTGTCCGCTTGGACTACCGTTCGCGCCTGCTACGACAACATCGCCCGTACCGGCGACGCCACCGATGCCGCCATTTGATGCCGCTCCGCTCCCGACATAACCCGGACCGCCGCCACCGCCCTTTCCGATGCAGAGCGTGCCAAAACTCGTATCGCCTGCATTGCCGCCTGCGTTATTTCCTGCCGCTGCGGCCGAACCGCCAGCGCCAATCGTGATCGTTTGCGATGCACCGATGGCCGCGGCCGAGAGATATTTTCTCGAATAGCTTCCTGCGCCGCCGCCGCCGCCATGAGCCACAGCGCCAGCCGTGCCAAGAGCAGTGCCACCACCGCCGCCGCCTGCGCCTACGCATTCGACGACAGCCGCGACAAGATTCGCCGATGGCGTATAGGAACCGCTCGACGTGAAGCGCTGCACGTTGACGCTCATTGCCGAAGCGCCAGCCCCACCACCTGATGCTGCAAATGGAATGCCTACGTAATCGTTTGTCCCGGTCGCGTGGATGTCTAACGTATTGCCCTGCGAGACGGCGATGCTCGCGCCACCGTTGATGGTCGCGCCGCCCGATCCGGTCAACGTCACGCCGCCCGCGCCCGTAGCGCGGATGCGCGTGCGCCAGCCCACGGGCATCGTTGCGGGCGGACCTGTTGTCGGTGCGGCGATTGTTGCCGCGACTGCGGCAGCGTTGGAATAGACGATCAGCGTCATGTGGTCGGCGTTGCTGATCGTGTCCGTCGTGGTGCTTACCGTGCGGTAGCCCCACCAAAAATCGTGATCGTCATTCCAATTCGACGGACGCACCATTGTCGCGTCGGTGCCATCAGCAACCGACGACAAAAACTTATGCTTTAACGTTTTGGTCATGCTTAAAGCCTTTCGGGCTTAAAGCTATTACGATCCTGGTATCCCGAAATCGAAGGCCGGAATTGAAAAGACGTTTCCGGCGGTCACCGCTTGGGTCGCGGCAAGATCGTTGTCGACCAAAAGCCTGCTATTAACCCCGTCGGTTATTGCCCATCTTGTGGCGTTGCCCGTGCCGGTAACCGTTCCCGCCGTCACCGCAACGGTCGTCACCTTCGAGCCATTGGGCGTGCGCGCGGTCGGGCCGGTTAAAGTATTTCCGGCACCGAAATTCATGTTGCCGAGCGTGTTCGCGCCGACGCCGGGGAAATCCGCTGGCTCCGCGCTGAGGATGTGGATATGGGTTGCGGTCTGTTGCAGAGCGATGAGACCGTTGTTCAAAACCCAAGCATTGCACTTTCCAGGCATGACGCCTCCTTTCGCGGGAATGCCCGCGTTGCGATCCTCTAGGTGAAACGGAGAAAACTTACGGACGTGCCGTCGGCAACGGGACGCCGCCGGGGAAGGACAGTGCTTGCGGCGCTGGCGTGCCGCTCTTGTTTAGCGAAGCCATCTCATTGTTGAGAATGGTCGCGATGTCAGCCATCGAAGTGTTGGCATTGCGTTGGATGACGCTTGTCGTGTCGATATCGACGAACGTGAATGCCGCCGCGCCCGCTTCAACAAATACCATTTCGAATTGCGCATAGCCGCCGCGCTCGCGCGTCTCGGTCACAGCATAGCGCTCGCACATGAAAAGCTGCGGACCGATGCGATTGTTGTAGGGATCGATCAATCGACCTGGACCGGAGCTTTCGAGCGCGGCGATCAGGCGGTCGCGCGCCATGTCGTAGTTCCAATCCATGTTGCCCAATGTTGGCGGCGCATCCGGTCCCGGTGCCCAACGCTGAATAACATAGCCGACGATTTGATAGCGAACGGCCGTCCGACCCATGTCTTCCGCCCACGGGTAGTCTAATTTTGGGTACTCATGGAGCACGGTTCGACGACCGGAATTGCGACCCTGATGCTCGACGTGAAATGCAGCGTTCTTGAACATCGCTTGGCGCATGCGCAAGCGCCAAAGCACCGGGCTAATATCTCTCAGCGAACCGCTGAATTGCGTCCTGCCCGGGCCGGTCGGAACGTAGCCAACTCCTTGAACGTATCTAGGCATTTACCATCCTGCCGTGATGTCGTAGCCCGCGACGCCCGCGACCGTCGATTGTGCGTTCACTTGATTCGTATGATAGTCACGCATGCCCGCCGCCGAGTCATAAGGACCGCCGGGGGAGACGCCGGGGTTAGAGACGGGATTAAAACTTGGCGTGTATGGATTTTGCGGAGTCGTGATCCCGCCAGCACCGGCAGGCGACAAGAATGGCAAAGAACCGCCGCCCGATGGGATAGAAAACCCGCTCAAGGCTCCAAGCTCACCAGCGTGGTTGTTGATCGCGTTGATGTTTGCGGCATTGCCTTCGGCCTGACTATTGAGCGTAGTGTTGAGATAAGCGATTCCGCTGGCATTCACGCTCGCAAAATCTGAGTGCACTTGGTTGATCTGCGCTGCAACACTGTCGAGCGCCGCGTTCACGGATGCCGTATTGTCGGTGTAGCCCTTACCGGATTTCTGCGTATAGAGCCCTTGGACAAGTTGATTCTTGACTGCCTTCGCCTGCGCCAACGTGATCGCTGGCATTGTCTTGCCTGATGTCGTAGGCAACGGCGTCTGCGCTGCGAGCATCCATTTATCGAAGATGTGGACGTAAGGTTCAAGGTCGGGCAAGCGCTCGCGGATCGGAAGACGATCAGAATCGGTATAGCGAACCTCTCCCGTGTTGCTCGCGCCATACCACCATACAAGCTGCACATTACTCGGCAGTGACGAAGTATCGATGCCATTCAAAACCGCATCATCGACCGCAACCGTCCCCGATTCTCGATGGACCCAAAACGTACTCACGCGCAGTCATCGCCTTTGATCTGTATCGGCATCGATGACCAGCATGCGCCATCAACCCAAATGTGCGCACCTTCGTGCTTAATGTGGCTATGATTCTTGTCGGCCCGCATCGAATGCGTCGCGCCCTTGCCGTCGTGGTGCAGCCAATCCTTCTTACTACTATCGAAGAAACCGACGTTGCCGCCGCCATCGTTGAAATTGATCTTCGATTTGTTGAGTTGGACCTCGGTATTGATCGAGTCGCCCTCGTGCTTATAGCTCTCCTGTTGCTGCGCACCTTGCGCACCTTGCGCACCTTGTTGGCCGCCTTGTTGGCCGCCTTGCTGTTGTTTCTTCGGCTTGCGGTCCTGCAATGGCTTGTTTGCGTGACGCATGCAAATAGAACGCGATTGATTTTGACCGCTGCCCTTGCCGTCCTCGCCCTGACTCGGACCGTCGCACGTGAGCATGAAGAGCCCGTCTTTGCCGTCGTTGCGAACACGATGGTAGACGGTCTGCCCCGAACCATCGGCAGAATACATCGCCGCTTCACCGGCCTTCATGTCGTATGGGCGCACGCGCCGATCATTAGCAAAACCAATCGGATGCTCGGGATGGCCGTTGGCATAGACGATCACCGCTTCTGCGGATTTCCCCTTCGGCTGTTTCTTGTTGTAGAAGTCCTGTCCGCCGCCTTGGCCACCGCCCTGTCCGCCGCCGCTCTGGCCCCCCTGTTGTCCTCCTTGTTGCTGTTGCTCTTGCTCTTGCTTCATCGGCACCGAAGTCATGCCGAGCGGATGCCACATCTCAAAATCGGTGTGCGTGCGCGAGAAGCCGGTGTCCCCGAACTTACATTCCTGACACAGATGATTGTCGTCGACCTCGCGCAACGTCGCGCGACCCGTGGTCGAGGTCAAACCGCGTCGCGCCGTCGCATCGTTTGTTTGTCTCATTGCCGTCTCGCTATTGCTGCACGCTGCCGCTCGGCTGCGGTGTTGATTCCGCGCCCGCTGCAATCGACTGATTGTGAATCGTCTCGCGACCGATCAGAATGTTGACACCCTGAATCACCGTAGCCCCGCCGCCGGTCGGTAATTTCCCCCATAAAGCTAAGCTGCCGTCCGCCGTCTCGCCGGTAATGATGCCGTGCGCATTGGCATATCGCTCGATCATTTGCTTGACCGGCTCCCCGGGCATCGAATTGGCGCGCTGGATCGGCTGTTTATTCACGTCCCCGAGCGGCTTCATCGCGAGCCCATAAGGCCCGATCAACGAACCGACGAGTTGCGTGAAAGGAATGTTCTTCCATTCACCCGTTTGCGAAATCACGCTGCCATGGCTAAGCACGTCGGTCATACCGACGGCTGTGATCTCGACCGCGTGTTGACGCGCATCAAAATAGACCTGCCGCGTCGAAACGTAGCCCGTGAGAACCAAATAGGTGTCGAGATAGATCGAGCACTTATCCCCGGGCCGAATTCGAAGTGCTGTAAAGCTCGATCCGCCTATTCCCTCTTGCTCGGAACAAGTAAATCTCGCCATCCGTGGCGGATTGCCTCCCGCTTCAAGCCGAACGTTGACCGACTGCCATTCCCAATAGATTTCGCCGTTGATATCGATCACCGCACGCTGAGGATATGGCTGGCCGGTACGTGCTGCCGATGCCGGAATCAGACCTCCCGGTCCCGTACCGGGCGCGCCAACTCCGGACAGCGCTTCGGGCGGCGCATTCTGCACGGCCTGTTGAATCTGAGTCAGCGTAAAACTTGGAGCACTCTCTTCCGTGCCGCCGCTTTGAACCGAGCCCTGCGGCTGCGCATAATTGCCAAGATTGCTCGCCGCATCATTGACGAGTTCGAGCGTGCTTCGCGTGCCGCTCTCGTTGTCCTGTGTGAAAGTCACCGCCTTGAGCGAGAGCGGCCGATGCATGATCAGCCAATCAGACTGCACGTCAACCATCTCGCCCGGTTCCCATAGGCCGCCGCCCGGTTTCGGCTCTGGACTGCCGCCCGGTTTCTGCCAGCCGGTGACGGTGATGGTGACGAAAATCTGGTTAGTGTCGTCGACGTTGTTCTCGAACCTCCCGCGATTCTTCATCATGTCTTTCGACCATGCTGGAATCTCGGAAGGAAGCTGTGCAGGTCTTACGCCTTGGCTAAACTGAGCGGATGATCCCTGTTGATCGTAGGTCTGATGCGTCGGATCGGCACCCCAACTATCGTCGGTGCCCGGGCGCTGGCCGCTTGTCGTATAAGCTTGGCCGTTGCCGTTCGACATTACTCTTCCCAATTCTGGCCGTCAGACTTAGCCATCTGCGGCACTTGTCGCGTTTTCACATCCTTGAACACGTCCCCGCCATCGGTCTTGACCTTCGTGCCCTTCGGAGCGCTGACATTCACGTCGAGACGCGCCGCACGCTCGCGCTCCAAACGCCGTCGCGAATGCGCCCATTCCGGACCAGAAGCCAAATGCCCCTCGCGCTCGGCGCGCTGGAGGTCCTCTCTGTCTTTCCGTCTTTGCTTACGTTCTTCTTCCTCTTGGCGTCGCACCGCCGGATCGAACAAAGCCCTCCGCGACAACGGCTCGGTCTCTTCCTCTAATCCCTTCCGCTGCCGGAACTTGCGCAGGCTTTCGTCCATGTCGGCTTGCAAATCCTCGTCGGATTTATCGGCGAGCCGGTCGCGCTTTATGTTTCGATGCGAGCGCAAGATGCGTTGCATTCTGCGGCCCGCTTCGGTGACCGCCGCAGCACCGCCAAACGGCGCAGCCTCGCCGCCACTCGGCCGGTCTGCGGTCTGACCCGGCCGTGCCGCGCCGCCTATCGGTGCGCCTTCGGCCGCCGCCATGCGCTCTTCATGCGACGCCCTTGCCTCTGCCGCGCGCGCCTGCCGCTTCGATGCCGCACCGATGCGTGCCGCCTCTCTGCCGACGGCGCGATGCAATGGCTGGCCGGTCTCGTCGCGTGGTTCGAACTCGCCGCCGGTAGGCCCCGGCGTATATCCGCCTGCACCGCCTGCGCCGATGGTGCCGCCGCCATCACCGGCATGGCCACCGCCGTAACCGGCGAACGCATAACCAGTGCCGACACCGCCGCCACCTCGACGGCCGGTCGACACTCCAAGACTAGGCGGACCGCCCGGACCGCCGCGATAGCCTGCGCCCGTGACGCCAGCTACTTGCTGTCCGCCACCACCAGCACCACGCGGACCGATGACCGCTTGACCGTTGCGGTCGACCTGTAGGAACAAGCCGCCCGGATTCCTTCGCGCTTCCGATAGCAACGCGTCACGAAACGCGCCCCACTCATTCTGCGGCACCGAAAAGCATCCTGCCGTATAGAGACGGTCGAGATCGGAGCCGTGCGTATTCGGATGAATTTGAATGCCTTGGCGATTTCTACCGAGCCTCGGGTCCCAAATCGTCCCACCGGGACCGCCGAGACCGGCAATCGATCCGATCCGTCGACCGACATTGCCGATGTCGCCGAAGTTAACCGGGAACGTACCGGACGGGATCGAGCCCGCGCCACCACCACCGGAGCCCCAATGAAACATTTGGCCGCCGACCGATACAGTGCCGCCAACATATCCCGGGGCTGAGCCGCCGCTTGTTCCGAGACCGCCTGAGACGGTGGTCGGGCCGCCTTGCTGGCCACCGACTTGGCCCGCGTTCCCGTAGTTCACCAAATTTCTGATCGTGCGCTCGGGATGACTGCCGATTGTCGAAAATCGTCTTCGTAGCAACGACGCAGGGCTTCGAATGCCTCCGCTTGACATCGCTTGCTGTGCGTCTCGTATGAACGCTGAGATCGACGCGCCCGTGTCGTAAGCGTTGCCGCCCGGAACTTGATTGTGGGCGTATTGCAAAACACCGAATGAGCCGCCGGGATCGCTCGTGTTTGCACTTCTCGGATTGAAACCGGATTCGGCCTTCGCGACGCCGGTCATAAACCGCGCCCACTCTTCGGCCGATCCCGACGTGATACCGAATTGCGCGCCGTCGGGCGGGACCTGCCCGACGAGGCCCGATGCCTTAACTTGCGCGAGCGCTTGATTGTAAAAGTCTTGGCCGCCGCCCGGGCCGCCTTGCGGCATATTGGGGAAACCGCCAGTGCCACGACCGGCAGCACCGCCGAACCACGGTGAGCCTGTGCGCGCCCTGCCGCCACCGCCGCCCGCAAAGCCGCCAAGAGCCCCGCCGAAGCCCGTGCCACCAGCCCCGCCGCCGCCGTCGCCGCCGCCCCCACCACCGGCACCCATGCCCGGACCTGTACCGACCGGCCGCCCGCTCGCGAGCGCTTGTAAGATGTCGCGAATATCACGCAGGTAATCGGTCGACTGCCGCGATTGATTCGCTATGTCTTGTTGACTTTGTCCGGCCGCTGTCGTCGCGACCGGCTGTCCGTATTGGTCTAACTGTTGTCCCGGCTGGCCTACTCCCGTTCGCCATTCGGTACGAGCCGCGCCCCTCGCAATATTTTCAGGCGTCATAATCCCCTTTATGAAATTGGACTTCCACGCATCAGAAAGCCCCCTGAGATCGGCACCGCCGTAATCGCCAAAACGTTGCGGCGTTCCCTGTTTTTGTCCGCCAAATAAACGACGAAGTAATGGATCAAGAAGCTTATCAGGTTGGCCCTGTTGCTCTGGCGGAAGATTTTTAGGATCAAACGGATTGAGCTTTGACCAATCTCCCGACGACAAAGAAGTAAGAATTTTATTCAGACCTTGTTCGAATGCTGTCAACATTGCGAGCGCCGAAGGCCCGACCGCATTCCAAATGGTCGTCTTCAAATTTTGCCACGCGACCTCGGTCTTTAACGTCTCGTCTTCGAGCCTCTTCTGCGCATCTGTTATCGCTTGAATTGTAGGAACAATCTCCAAGTGAAGGCGCTTGATTTGCTCTCGCTTGTAGATTTCTCGCGGATCGATATGAAATGCTTCAATCGCAATCCGTTTGACTTCCGGATCATTCTGCGCAGCGATGTAGTCGAGAAACTTTTCACGCACCTCATCGATTGATTTACCTTGCACACTAATCATATTCGAAATTTCACTCGCCATCCGCGACCAGCCGGGGCCGAGTTGGCGCGCAATCTGCGCCATGTTTGATGCTGCGCCACGCTGCGCATCACGCAACATATTGTTGAGACTCAATATCGAGCGCTGCGCTTCTTCCGTCGTCATCCCAATGAGCTTGCGCGCACCGACCAGACGATCAATCATCGCCTGATTTTGATTATTCATCATATCGCGGAAAAGCTGCGCCTTAGAATATGCTTCCGCAAACGAGCGAGAGAGCAAGTGCATCGCCACCGTAGCCGCGCCAGCGGCAGCAACAACCGCCGCTGTAGCCGTGCCTGCACCGCCAATCGCAAGCCCGAAACTTCTACCAGCGATGGAGGCGGCTTCTAAAGATTTAGCGACAGGCCCCATCGCGCCGCCCATCGCTTGGAG
>Ga0066903_100006419_pt1 | contig 10451 bp, 9 predicted proteins | sample PanSoiMetaGPlot1_FD_67491 | JGI IMG/M metagenome (GOLD analysis project Ga0066903, IMG submission 67491) | Tropical forest soil microbial communities from Panama analyzed to predict greenhouse gas emissions - Panama Soil - Plot 1 (version 2) | ecosystem: Environmental > Terrestrial > Soil >...
GGGGGCGCCGAGCTTCTCCCGCAGTCCGGCGGCGAGGCGCTCGATGTCCCCCCAGCGCTCGAGCGCCTCGTCGGCGTCGAACGGGATCCCGGTCCAGTCCGTCAGGAGCTGTCGCAGGACCTCGCCGCGCTGGCCGTTGTGCGCGATCGCGAGGAGCGACTTCCGAAAGCGCGGCAGCGAGAAGTCGCGCTGCCGGCCGAGGCGGGCGAGCCGCTCGATCCGGGAAGTCCGATCGTCGATTTCCCGCATCCTGCTGTGCCGCCGATCCGCCGCCTCAGGAGCGGGGCGAGGCCGCTCTCCGATGCCGCCGGCGCGGCGCCGTGGACGCGTCGTCGCGGGCCGACTCGCGCGTGAGCCGCTCGACCGCTCCGGCGGTCTCGGCGACGGCGTCTCCGAGCGAGCACACGAGGACGAGCTGGCCGTCCCGCAGGAGGTCCACGACCTCGCGGTCGGTCCGCGCCCACAGGACCGTCGAGCCGACGACGATCAACCGAGCCTGGCCGAGGTCCGCCTCCGGGTCCAGGCGCGCGAGGGCCTCGGCGCACTTGCGGATGCGCGAGAGTCCGACGCCGCCGGCGCGCAGCCGCGCGGCCACGCGCAGGCGGACGACGTCGGCGAAGGAGTACCGGCGCGCGGAGCCGTATCCCGTCGCCCGCTCGAGCGACGGGCCGAGGAAACCCTTCCGGTCCCAATGGTCGAGCTGCCGGGGCGAGAGGCCCGTCAAACGAGCAGCCTCCGCCGTCGAAAAGCTTCGGGCCACGACACTCGTGAATTTCATCGATGTAATCTGAAAAATGTTAGCACAGAGGCGCCGAAACCGCCTCCGTCCGGCGTCCGGAAGCGGCACAATGCGCCCGCAGGAGGCCCCCATGTCCGTGATCGCCCTGGCCCTCGCGCTCCGGCTCGCGCCGGCTCCGCCACCCCCCGCCCCCGCCGGGACCTACCTCTATCGCGCCACGCTCGTCCAGGCCGCGCCGGGCCGCCTCCTGGAGGTCGTGGACCTCTATAAGGCGGGCTGGCCGGGGACGAAGGACAGCGGAGACGAGCCGCCGCTCGCCATGCGCCACAGCCAGGGCGACCGGTGGGACCTGTTGCTTCTCTTCCCGATGGGCCGGGAGGAGGACTACTTCTCGGCCGGGCGGATCGACCAGCGGCGCAGGGCCCGGGCGGCGGCGAGGGCCGATCTCGCGAAGCTCGAGAACGACGTCGCCTGGCAGGAGGACGTCTTCGTGGTCGGCCCTCCACTGCCCGACCTTCGCGCCGCCTTCGAGGGCGCCGGCTTCTTCCACGTCGAGATGTTCGAGGCCCTCGCCGGCAAGTCCGAGGAGCTCTACCACCAGCGCGAGATGGAGAACGACTACTCGCGGCGGATCGGCCAGCCGCAGAATCTGATCTTCGTCCGGCGGGCGGGCGCGCCGTGGACGCTGTTCACGATCGGGGCGTACCGGGACCTCAAGCACTACGCGCAGGCCGGCGATGTGCCCGAAGACAAGGCGGAGGCCGCCGCGCGCGCCGCGGGATTCGACGGCGCGAAGGCGATCGGTCCCTATCTCAGGACGCTAATCTCCCTGCACCACGACACGCTGGCGGTCGCGATCCGCTGAAGGCTCGGTCCTCCAGCGCTCCGACAGCGAGAGCAGCGGACTCGTCGCGAAGGTCGTGACGATCGCCATGAGGACCATGATCGCGAAGACCGCCGGCGAGAGGATGCCGAGCTCGTAGCCGATGTTCAGCGCGATCAGCTCCATCAGGCCGCGGGAGTTCATCAGGGCGCCGAGCGCGAAGGCCTCGCCCCAGGGTGTGCCCGTCAGTCGCGCCGCGAACATGCTGCCCCCGAGCTTGCCGGCGGTTGCGACGAGGATCACGAGCCCGCAGAGGAGCCAGCTTCGCGAATCGTCGAGCAGACCGATCCGGGTCCGCAGACCCGTGAACGCAAAGAAGAGCGGGAGCAGAAACACGGACGAGAACTCCTCGAGCCGTTCCGTCAGGTAGGCGCGGAATCGCGGATCCCGCGGCATGACGACGCCCGCGAGAAAGGCCCCGAAGAGGGCGTGGATGCCGATGAGCTCCGTGGCGAGGGCCGAGGCGAGCAGGATCCCGAGGACGAAGGCGACGGCCGTCTTGCCCGGCCGTTCGCGCCGCGCCGCGGATGCGAGCCCGCGCCGGATGAGCGGGCCGATCAGAAAGAGCATCGCCGCGATGAAGGCGGCGGCCAGGATGATCGTTCCCACGGCGGCGCGCAGGCCATGCGCACCCGCGATCGCGACGACCACGGCGAGCAGGCTCCACGCCGTGACGTCGTCGACCGCGGCGCACGTCACGGCCGTGTCGCCCAGGAGCGTGCCCGAGAGACCGCGCTCGCGCAGGATCCGGACGAGGACCGGGAAGGCGGTGATGCTCGTCGCGATGCCCATGAAGAGCGCGAACGGCGTGAATGCCACGCCGGCGGGGGCGAACTCACGGTAGAGGAGCAGCGAGACCGCGGCGCCGAGGAAGTACGGCACGACGATCGACGCGTGGCTGACGAACACGGCGGTGCGGGCGCGCCGGCGGATCCGGGCGAGGTCGAGCTCGACGCCGACCCCGAAGAGGAAGAGCAGGACGCCGATCTCGGCGAAGAGCTTGAGCAGGCTGATCGAAGCCGGCGCGAACAGGAAGCCGAACGCCTTCGGGAAGAGGGCGCCGAAGAGCGAGGGGCCCAGGACGATGCCGGCCACGATCTCTCCGATGACGGGCGGCTGGCCGAGGAGCGCGAATACGGCTCCGAGGGCGCGTGCCGTCGCGACGATGACGATGATCTGCAGGAGCAGGACCGGCAGGGGACGGGAGAGCGGCGCGCCCTCCGGCCCACGGCCGGGCGCGGAAGCGCCCTCCGGAGCGGACGAGGCCGCGGCCGTAATCGGGCGAGCGGCCTCGAGACGGCGCCCCTGCGCGAGAACCCAGGCGATGCCGGCGCCGAAGAGGATCAGCGTGGCGAGGTACACGAGGATCCCTTTACGCACCGGGCCTCCCCTCGGGCTCCGGCGGCGACCCGCCGCGGTCATCCCGGCTCGTGCGCAGCGCCGTCTGCTCCTCGGCCGCGTGCCGCTTCTCCGGCTCGAGCAGGCCCTGGATCGCCAGAAACGCCGGCCCGACCTGGCCGGACTGGAAGCGGCCGGGGTTGGTCCGCCGGTAGTCGATCCACCCGCGCCACTCCATCCAGAGCAGCAGCCGGTCGACCAGGAAGCCGGCGACAACCAGGCCCGCGAGGACGAGGACGACCTTCATGAGCGCGTCGACGAGATGGCGTCTCTCCGCTTTCCGGAGCGAAGGATGACACGGAATCGACGGTCCCGATTTCGAGATTACCGTTTCGTGAAGATCGGTTCCCGGTCGCGACGCGGCCCCTAGGATCGCGGGCGACTCTCGTGATGGATCGCAAACACGCCGTTCTCGCCGCTCTCGTCGTCCTGCTCGTCGGCGCCGCGTGCGACGACCTGGCGGTGAAGTACGCTCCGAAGAAGACCGCCAGGGCCTCGGACACGGAGCTGTCCCGCAAGGCCCACGAGTATTTCCTCACCAGCCTGAGTGCCGGCAGCTACGAGAACCTTCCGGAGGCGATGCGGCTGCTGACCGCGGCCTATCTCCAGAATCCCCGGGACGCGTCGATCAGCTTTCATCTCGGCATGGCGCACCTCTGGAAGCTCGCCGAGCGGTCGCGCGAGTCCGTGCGGGATCCGACGATCACGGACCATCTGATCCTCGCCGACTGGTACCTCCGCGAGGCACACCGACTCGATCCTTCCGACGCGCGCATTCCCGGATTCGAGGGGAGCGTGAAGATGGCCCTCGGATCCCTCCACCAGGACGAGGCCCTGAAGCGGCGGGGCTACTTCACCCTCAAGGACGGGATGAAGGCCTATCCGGAGTTCAACCTCTTCACGATGAGCTTCGTCCTCTCCAACGCTCCGCGGACGGACCCGAAGTTCGCCGACGCGATCGACTACGCCTGGAAGAACGTCGACCTCTGCGTGGGGCATCCCGTGGACCGGACGGCTTCGGGCGTGCATCGGCTCGCGGCCGACTTTCCCGCGGTCATCGCTCGCGGATCGCACGACCGGGCCTGCCAGAACCCGCCCTCCGCTCCCCACAACATGGAGGGGTTTCTTCTTCACATGGGCGACGTCCTGGTCAAGAAGGGCGATGTCGAAACCGGTCGCGAGATCTACGCGCTCGCCAAAGCCGCGCCGACGTATGCCGCGTGGCCCTACGGAAACGTTCTCGACGCGCGGATCGAGCAGGCGAGTGCCCGGGCACGGGCGTTCGCCAGTGGCGTCACGCCTCCGCCGGAGCTGATGTTCCAGTCCGCGTACGCCTGCGTCGGTTGCCACCAGACCCGCCCGACCGGGCTCTGAGGGCGACGGAGCGTCGCCTCACTCGAATCCTTCCATCACCCAGATGTCGCCGCCCTGCGGCCGGAAACGGTCGAAGAGGACCGAGCGCCCGTCCGGGGACCAGACCGGGTAGTCGATGCGCGCGGAGGCGTCGTCGAACTCGAAGACCTTCTCCGGCGGCGCTCCCGACGTCGGCGTCACCCACAGCTCCTTGTGGCCGACGACGTCGAGGATCCTCGAGCCGTCGGGGGAGAACGACATGTGGGCGCCGCCGGCGATCTCGCCGAGCGGCTCCGGCGCGCCACCGGCGACGGGAGCCTTCATCATCCGCGCGTTGTTGCCCGGGGTCCGGAACAGGACGCCCCGGGAGTCCTTCGTCCACAGGAGGAAGTGCCCGGCCGTGCCCGTGTCCGAGAGCGCCCGGGGGTTCGAGCCGTCCGTGCCCATGACCCAGACCTCGAGCCGGCCGCTCCGGTCCGACTGGAACGCGAGGAAGCGTCCGTCGGGGGAGTAGGACGCGTTCATGTCGAGCGACGCGGTCTGCGTGAGCGGCCGCAGCTGTCCCGAGTCGACGTCGACCGTCCAGATGTCCGGCGTTCCGGACCGCGACGAGAAGAAGGCGATGGTCTTGCCGTCGGGCGACCAGTTCGCCTGGTAGTCGCCGCCGGGGCCCGTCGTCAGCGCGCGGCTCGTCTCCGACGCGCGGTCGTAGAGCCAGATGTTCATGTCGCCGGTCCGGTCCGAGTTGAACGCGATCGAACGGCCGTCGGGCGACCAGCGTCCGCGGCTGTTCTCGCGGCTCGTGGCGACGAGCTCCTCGGGCATTCCGCTCGGCCGTCCCGATGCGGGATCGACGGGCAGGATCCAGAGGTCGGCGTTCTGCCGCCGGATCGAAAACGCGAGGCGGCGGCCGTCCGTCGAGAGCGCCGGCTCGAGATCCTGGCCCGCCCCGGTCGTCAGCTGCTGCGGCGCGCCGCGCGGCTTCCCGCCCGGCGAAACCGCGATCCGCCAGAGGTTCAAGCCGCCGCTGCGGTACGACGAGAAGTAGATGAACCGGCCGGAGGGGGACCACGTCGGCTGCAGGTCCTGGAAGAGGTCGTTGGTCACCCAGGACAGCCGCTGGGTCTCCACGTCGACGACGCGGATGTCGAACTTGGTGCTCTCGCGGTTCTGGAACACGATGCGGCGCCCGTCGGGCGACCAGCGCGGCCGTCCGTGGCCGATGGCCTCGGAGGTGTCGCTCGTCAGCTGCTTGGGATTGTGGCCCCGCGCGTCCACGATCCACAGGCGCCGCTGGCCCGCCCAGGACGCGTCGACCGCGATCCGCGAGCCGTCGGGGGAGAACGCCGGGTTGTACGCGTCGGCCACGAGCCGCGTCTCCCGCCCGCTTTCCCGATCGACGACCCAGACGTCGCCGTCCCAGTAGTCGCCGAAGAGGACCGAGGGCTCGAGCTTGCGGCGGCTGCGTCGCGCGCGCACGAACGCGATCGTCCTCCCGTCGGGCGCCCACGACGGCTGGATGTCGTCGAAGGGGCCCGACGACAGGCGCGTCTCGCCGCCGCCCCCGGACTTGCGAACGAAGATTTTGCGCACTCCCTCGAAGTCGGCGGCGTAGGCGATCTCGTCGCCCGCGGGAGAAAAGGTGGGCGCCTCCTCGATACCGCGCGAGAGCGTCAGCTGGGTCAGCCGCGGCGCGAGGCGGACGGCGGAGCTGCGCCCCGTCCGGGACCGCGCCGGCTTTGCGAGGACGTTCCGGATCCCGGCACGGACCTCGGCGGCGTCCGCGATCCGCCGGTCGGGATCCTTCTCGAGGCAGTGCTCGAGGATCCTGCGGAGCGCCGCCGGCGTCGTGCGCGGCAGATGGCCCCACTCGGGCTCGTCGTGCAGGATCGCGGCGAAGCAGTCGGGAACCGTCTCGGCGTCGAACGCGCGCCGGCCGGTGAGCATCTCGTAGACGACGCAGCCGAACGACCACAGGTCCGTCCGGCGATCGACGGGCCGCCCGCGGGCCTGCTCGGGGCTCATGTAGGCCGGGGTGCCGAGCACCGTTCCCGCCGCCGTCATCGTCGCCGGCGTCGTCACGACGGCCGAGCCCGCCGGGGGGTCGATCGGCTTCGCCAGGCCGAAGTCGAGGACCTTGGCCCGGCCGTCCGGCGTGACGTGCACGTTGGACGGCTTCAGGTCGCGGTGCACGACGCCCTTCTCGTGGGCGGCCGCGAGCGCGTCCGCGATCTGTCCGGCAAGGTCGAGCGTCTCCGGAATCGGCAGAGCCGCCGTCGCGAGCTTCAGGTCGAGCGATTCCCCCTCGACGAGCTCGAGGACCAGGAAGAGCACGCCGTCGCGCTCCTCGAGCCCGTGGATCTGGGCGATGTTGGGGTGATTGAGCGCCGCGAGCATCCGTGCCTCGCGCTCGAACCGGGCGAGATGCTCCGGATCGCGGGCGAGCGCGTCGGCGATGACCTTCAACGCGACGTCGCGTCCGAGGCGCCCGTCCCGCGCGCGGTACACCTCGCCCATTCCGCCGGCGCCGAGGGACGACAGAATCTCGTATCCGCCGAGGACCGTGCCGGGTGCGAGCATCGAAGGGAACGATCCTATCCGCGACGGCCGCCGAACGCCGCGCCGAGCGTCACGGCTTCTGGGACACTGCGGAGAGGACCCGTCCGAGCGCGAGCCGCGGGTCGAGCGACGGCGTGTCGTAGATGTTCCAGCCCGTGAACACCGCGATCAGGTCGAGCTCCGGCACGACGAGCAGGAGCTGGCCGCCGTAGCCCCAGGCGTTGTAGCCGGCGTGCGAGAGGCCCTCGCCCTTCGGCATCACCCACCACTGGTAACCGTACTCGTATCCCTTCTCGTTCGTCTTCGTGCGAGGCTTCGTCGAGGCGGCGGCCCAGCCCTCGGGCAGGAGGCGCTTTCCGTCCCAGACGCCGTCGTGAAGGTAGAGGTCGCCGATCTTCGCGAGGTCGCGGGGCGTGAGGTAGAGGCCGCCCTCCGTGTCCGCGAGTCCCTTCGGCGTCCGCTTCCAGAAATACTCGATGCCGAGCGGCGTGAACAGCCGCTCCTTGGCGTAGTCGTCGGCCTGCTTCCCCGTGGTCTTCCAGATCAGGTACGAGAGGAGCTCGGTCGCGCCGCTGTTGTAGACGAACGCCGTGCCCGGATCGGCCGCCATCGGCTGCTCGAGGACGTAGCGGACCCAGTCCTCCGAGCCCTCCATGACGGCGCAGTTGTTCCGCGGGTCGGTGTACTCGGTCGACTCCTCGTCCCAGCGGATGCCGGTGCGCATCGTCAGGATGTCGGCCAGCGTCATGCGATCGCGGCGCGGATCGGGCGGGACCTTGAAGTCGGCGAAATACGGCATCGCCTTCGCGTCGACGCCCGGGATCTTCCCCTCGCCGATCGCGATGCCGACGAGCGCCGACGTCACGCTCTTCGACACCGACTGCATCGTGTGGAGCTTCGTCCCCTTGTAGTACGGGTGCCAGCCAGGATCGTAGTAGTTGTAGATGCCGGGCGCGCCCTTGCCGGCGAAGCGGCGCATGTAGTCCGCCGAGTGGTCGTACGTCTTCTCGAAGACGACCCGGCCGTGCCGGATCACGAGCATCGCGTCGACGTTGCCGTATTTTCCCGCGGCGAGGTCGCGATCGAAGGCCTCGAGGGGAGCGGCGGCCATGCCCTCCGCGGCCGGCGTCGACGAGGGCCATCCCTTCGTCGGCCACGGGGTGGACGACGACACCTGGGCGGCCGCGAGCGCAAACATCATGAGGATCGTCACGGAGGCGTCGCCATCGATGGTGCGGCCGATTCTACGCGCCTCAAAGAGAAGCGGCGGCTGGGGTCAGCCGCCGCTTCCGATCTCACGGCCCGAGGGCCGCCGTTGCGTTCGTCAGTCCAGCTGAAGGTCGAGCGTGTCCGAGTCCGCGCGGGCGATCGACCCTTCGTCGGGCGGGTTCGAGGGAACCGACGCCGACGTCTTCGAGACTTCGGGCCCGCGCGCTTCGGCTCGCGGCGATCCCGAAATCGCCAGGACGCCCGCCAGCACCAGAGCACCCGTCACCGCCGCGATCCACCGGCCCCACTTCGATGCGCTCTTCTCTTTCATGACTTCCCTCCTCCTGCGCACAGAGAAAGGCAAGGCGCGGGCCAACCGGCCGCGCGAGGCACGTTTTCTCGAATTCATTGATCCAAAAGAGTTTGCGGGAGCGGCGAGGCGGAGGCCCAGCCGTCGATTCCACGGTTCGGCGTCCGGAATCTACATTCTGGACACGGGGATGCGGTGCCGCTGGATCCGCTGGTAGAGCGAGCTGCGCGAGATGCCGAGCCGCTCGGCGGCGCGGCCGACGTGGCCGTGCTCGTCTCCGAGCGCCTGCTCGATCATCATCCGCTCGGCCTCGCGCAGGGTCGTCGCGCCCCGCGCGGCGGAGAGGTCGACCTCGACCGCGTCGAACCCGAGGTCGTCGGCTTCGAGAACGTCGCCCTTCGTCAGGAGGGCCGCGCGCTCGAGGACGTTGCGCAGCTCGCGGATGTTGCCGGGCCACGGGTGCGACGAGAGGCGGCGCATCGCCGAGGGAGCGAGCGCGGGCGGCCGGCGCCCGAGCTCGGCCGACACGCGCGAGAGAAAATGCTCGGCCAGCGCGGGGATGTCTTCCCGCCGGTCGCGGAGCGCCGGCAGCTGGAGCGGGATCGCGCTGATCCGGTAGTAGAGGTCGCCGCGAAAGCGCTTCTCCTCGACGAGCCGGGCGAGGTCCTGGTGCGTGGCGGCGATGAGCGAGACGCGCGCGCTGCGGTCGCGGACCTCGCCGAGCCGCCGGTACCGGCCCTCCTCGAGGACCTTCAGGAGCTTCGGCTGCACGGCGAGGTCGACGTCGCCGATCTCGTCGAGGAAGAGCGTGCCGCCGTCGGCGCTCTCGAAGAGCCCCGTCTTCGCCGCGATCGCGCCGGTGAACGCGCCCTTCTCGTGGCCGAAGAGCTCGGTCTCGAGCAGCTCGCGGTTCAGACCGGCGCAGTTCAGGTCCACGAAGACCTCGTCGCGCCGGGGACCGCGCCGGTGGAGCCAGGACGCGAGCACGCCCTTCCCGGTCCCGGTCTCACCCTGGATCAGAATCGGCCGATCGGCCTCGAGGACGCGCGTCGCCCGATCGCGAAGCTCCTGGATGACGCCGCTCTCGCCGACGAAGGGGTCGGCCGGCTCCCGCGAAGTCGTGGCCTCGCGCTGGAGCTCTCGACGGCGGTGCACCCGGTTCTCGATCGCCCGCTGCAGGACGAGCAGAAGCGCGAGCCGGTTGACGGGACGCATCAGGAATTGATCGGCGCCGTCCTGCAGCGCCTGAGTCGCGATGTTCAAGTCGATCGTCTCCGCGAGGACGATGAACGAGAGGTCCGAGCCGTCCTCGCGGACGCGGGACAGGAGGTCGAGCGCGTTGCCGTCGGCCAGGCGCGCCTCCGTGACGATCGCCGCGGCCCGTCCCGTGCGGAGTCTGTCGAGAGCGGCGCGGCAGGTCTCCGCCGGAAGGACTTCGTAGCCGTCCGCCGTGAGCACCCGTTCGATGCTCCGGCGCCCGTCGCCGTCCTCCCCGACCAGGAGGATCGTCTGCCTGGGAATCAGGATCCTTCTCCCGAAGGCTCGATTCTACGCCGCGGCGGCCTCGGTGCGTCGCCGCCGTCGCTCGGCGAGGGCGTAGAGGATCAAGCCGGCGAAGAGGAAGCCGAAAGATCCGATGAAGACCTGGACGAAGAAGCTCAGCCTGTCGGTCGTGTCGGCGGGCGGCACGAGGGCGAGCACGATGGCGACGACCGTCGTGAGGAACCCCAGTCCGTTCCAGAGGATGCTGCCTACGCGTCCGCCGGGGACCGGGATCGCCTTGGGCTCGCGCTCGATCTGAACGCGCAGCTTGATCGCCGAGGCGAACATGTACATGTAGGGGATGAAGTACACGATCAGGGTCGCGTTGACGAGCTTGAGGTACGCCTCCTTGACCGTGCCGCCCCACTGCGCGGCGATGATGAAGGTCGCCGAGAAGACGGCCTGGAACAGCATGGCGAACCACGGCGTCTTCCACTTCGGGTGCGTCTTCCCGAAGA
>Ga0066903_100006420_pt1 | contig 10451 bp, 9 predicted proteins | sample PanSoiMetaGPlot1_FD_67491 | JGI IMG/M metagenome (GOLD analysis project Ga0066903, IMG submission 67491) | Tropical forest soil microbial communities from Panama analyzed to predict greenhouse gas emissions - Panama Soil - Plot 1 (version 2) | ecosystem: Environmental > Terrestrial > Soil >...
CCCGACCTTCAGCCCCATGTCCCACAGGCAATAGAGGATCGTCTCGGCGACCGACTCACCCCAGGCGGTCTGCTTGTAGGGCAAGAGGAACAGCAGATCGATGTCCGACCCCGGCGCCAGCAGTCCGCGGCCATAGCCGCCGGTGGCAACGACCGCCATACGCTCGGCCTCGGACGGATTTTCCGAAGGATAGAGGTGCTTGGCGGCGATCTCGTACAGCACCCGAATGATCTCGTCCTGCATCAGGCACAGCCGCTCGGCGCAATGGCGCCCGTGGCGATCGTTGAGCAGAAGACGTTCCGCTTGCGTGCGCCCTTGCGTCAGCGCGGTCTTGAGACGTTGGGCAAGCGCGGACCGCAGGGCGCGGTCATCGCCGGCATGACCCTTGGCAAGCTGCGCCAGGTCGAGCGCCAGCGCGTCGGCGTCGAACAACTCGGCCCGGTGGGGTGAGGCATGCGGAGCGGTGATCAGCATCGTGGCGCCGGGATAGCCGAGGGCGTCGTCGCTGTCACGCCGCTTGCATGCCGCAGTGCCGTCGCTTTGGGGAGCCACGCCTGCCCCGCGGTGCCGAACCAGCCGAGGACAGTCATGCGAAGGCTTGAAGGGATCAGGAGGTTCATCGAGAAGTGCCCATCACTGGAAGATCCCTTCCCAGAATTGCGTACGATGTTTGTAATCAATGGCCAATGTCGCAGCAGAGGAATTATATTCTGCATCAGCAGCGGCAAATAGTTATTGTATTCCGATTGTCCGGTTCAAATGGGAATTTTATAGGCTGGATCGAATGAGCGTCTTCGGTCTTATACTCATTGGCGCCATGCGACCCCAGGCATCGGCACCCCACCCGCGCCTGACCGGCTTGCGGACGAAATGGCGCCTCGAATCCTACAGGCTCGGCGAGCATGGCACGCCCCCATGGAGGTCCTGATGTCTCTATTCTCACGGCGGATGCTTCGTGCATCGGCGCTCCTGGTCGCTCTTGCGCCCTCCTCTGTCTTGTTCGCCGCAGACAATCCTAGGGAAATCCGCATCGACTGGGCAACCTACAACCCGGTCTCGATGGTCTTGAAGGAGAAGGGGCTGCTGGAGAAGGAGTTCGCGCACGATGGCATTTCGATCCGCTGGGTGCAGACGCTCGGCTCCAACAAGGCGCTCGAGTTTCTCAATGCGGCTTCGATCGATTTCGGCTCAACGGCGGGCGCCGCCGCCTTGGTCAGCAAGATCAATGGCAATCCGATCAAATCGATCTACGTCTATTCGCGCCCCGAATGGACCGCGCTGGTCACCCGAAAGGATACGTCGATTGCAAAAATCGAGGACCTCAAGGGCAAGCGGGTCGCGGTCACCCGCGGCACCGATCCCCACATTTTCCTGGTCCGCGCGCTGCAGAGCGTGGGGTTGAGCGAGAAGGACATCATGCCGGTGCTGCTGCAGCATCCCGACGGCAAGACCGCGCTCATCCGCGGCGACGTCGATGCCTGGGCCGGCCTCGACCCCATGATGGCCCAGGCCGAGATCGAGGACGGTGCGCGCCTGTTCTATCGCAAGCCAGAGGCGAATACCTGGGGCATCCTCAACGTGCGCGAAGAATTCCTGCGCGATCACCCGGATCTGGTGCGGCGCGTGCTCGCGACTTACGAGGAGGCGCGGAGATTCTCGTTGGCCCATTACGACGAGGTGAAGCGCGTCTTCATCGCGGCAACGAAGCTGCCCGACGCGGTGGTCGAAAAGCAGCTCAAGGAGCGCACCGAGCTCACCCACAGCCGCATCGGCGCGCCGCAGCGGGAATCGATCGTGGCCGCCGGCCTCGCGCTGCAGCAGGCCGGCGTCATCCCGGCGAGTGTCGACGTGAAGGCGACAACCGACTTGCTGATCGACGACCGCGTGCCGCTCCCGGCTGAAAATTGAGCGCGGATCAAATCAGGGGCAGGCTTTTTCCTGATCATGATCCGGATCATGCTGCACCGCGACCGGCACCCGGAAGCGTTGCAATTGGCGGCGGTGCCATGTCTCCTGTCCACGTGACCCTCACGGTCGAACGACCCGTTCCGGCACGCGAAGCCCCCACCGACCGGTTGGCACGCTTCGCGCGGCCGGCGCTCGGCCTCCTCCTGCCGGTAGGCGCCGCACTGCTGTGGGAGATCGCGGTGCGGCGCGGGATCTCGGACGGACGCCTGCTGCCCCCACCCTCGCGAATCTTTCAGGAATTCGCCGAACTAGCCCGCACCGGCGAGCTGCAGCGTCACGTCATCGCGACGGTGCTGCGGGTCGTTGCCGGTTTCGCCCTGGGAACCGCCGCCGGCACGCTGTTGGGCGCCATCTCGGGTTACTCGGGCCTGGCGCGCCGCCTGATCGATCCGACCCTCCAGGGCTTCCGCGCGGTTCCGTCGATCGCGTGGATCCCGCTGTTCATCCTGTGGCTCGGCATCTTCGAAACCTCGAAGGTCGCGCTGATCGCGGTCGGCGTGTTCTTTCCGGTCTACCTGGGCGTCATGGCGGCGATCCTGTCAGTCGACCGCAAGATCGTCGAGGTCGGCCGGGTATTTCGTTTGTCGCCCGCCGCCATGGTCCGGCGCATCCTGCTGCCAGCCGTATTGCCGGCCTATGTTGTGTCGTTGCGAGCCGGGTTGGGGCTCGGCTGGATGTTCGTCGTCGCGGCGGAAATCATGGGAGCCTCCGAGGGGCTCGGCTATCTCCTGGTCGATGGCCAGCAGCTGGGCAAGCCGACCGAAATCGTCGCGGCGATCCTCGCCTTCGCGGTGCTCGGCAAGACATCCGACGCCATCCTGGCGGCCGCGGCCGCCCCGTTTCTGCGCTGGGAAGACGTCGTCGCACGGCAATAGGAGCGTCATGCTCTCCCTGGACAATGTCGGCAAGACTTATCCGAACGGCGTGCGCGCGCTCGACGGGGTCTCGTTCGCGGTCGGCTTCGGCGAGATCGTTGCGGTCGTTGGTGGCTCGGGTTGCGGCAAGTCGACTCTGCTGCGGCTCATTTCCGGCCTCGACCGGCCGACCCAGGGCGCGATTGCGCTCGACGGCGTGCGCATCACCGCCCCGCACGAGCAGATCGGAATCGTGTTTCAGGAGCCACGCCTGTTGCCCTGGCTCAGCGTCGCCGACAATGTCGGATTCGGGCTCGAGGACCGGCCGAAGGACGAGCGCAGGCGGCGCGTCAACCTGCAGCTCGAGCGCGTTGGCCTTCCCGACAAGGCTGCCGTATGGCCGCGCGAATTGTCCGGCGGCCAGGCCCAGCGCGCCGCGCTGGCGCGCGCCTTGGTGACGCGGCCGGAAGTGCTCCTGCTGGACGAGCCGTTCTCGGCGCTGGATGCCTTCACGCGCTTGGATTTGCAGGACCATCTTCTCGACCTGTGGGCGGATTTCAAGCCGACCCTGGTGGTGGTGACCCACGACGTCGATGAGGCGATCGTGCTGGCCGACCGGGTCATGGTCATGCGGCCTCGCGCCGGACGCGTGTTCGCCGAGATCGCGGACGATCTGCCGCGGCCGCGCGACCGCCAGTCTGCTGCGTTCGACTCCATCAAGCGGCGCGTGCTGACCGCTCTCGACCGCTCGCTTGACCGCCCGGTTTCGGGGGGCGACGACGCGCGGGCGGCCGCTGGCGCCGCCTTCTGGTGGTGAACGGATCAGTTATGCTCAAACCGAGGCATCGATTCCCCCGAAGGGCCTGCTATAAGCCTCCGCGGCGGGGACCCCACTGCAAACGAGGCGCCGAATGAAGAGCTATGCCGTGTGCCAATGCGGCGCGCCGTTGGAGCCGCGGGAGGAGCCCACGCCGAATCCGACCGGCACTGAAGTTCTGCTGCGCGTGCTCGCGGCCGGGGTGTGTCACAGCGACCTGCATTTCTGGGAGGGTGTGTACGACCTGGGCTCTGGCCGGCAGCTCAAGCTGACCGAGCGCGGCATGACCCTTCCGCTCACGATGGGGCACGAGACGGTGGGTGAGGTCGTGGCGCTCGGCCCGGAGGCCCGTGGTGTCGCCATCGGCGAGCGGCGGCTCGCCTATCCTTGGATCGGGTGCGGGGCGTGCAAAGTGTGCCAGCGCGGCGACGAGCAGCTCTGCCTCAAGCCGCGCTTCCTCGGCGTGTTCCGACCGGGCGGCTACAGCGAATATCTGCTGGTGCCGCACCCGCGCTATCTGTTCGATTGCGGCTCAATCCCGCCCGAGCAGGCGGCGCCGCTCGCCTGTTCCGGCGTGACCGCCTATGGGGCCCTGCGCAAGCTCGGCGGCCTGCTGCAGACCGAGCCGATCGTGATCATCGGCGCGGGCGGTCTCGGTCTGATGGGCCTCGCCATCCTGAAATCGCTCGGCGGATTCGGCGCGATCGTCCTCGATATCGACCCGGCCAAGCGGGAAGCCGCCCGGCAAGCCGGCGCGATCGCCAGCATCGATGCAAAAGCGCCCGATGCGGTTAAGCAGATCACCGATGCGGCGAACGGCGGCGTTTGGGGCGCCATCGATTTCGTCGGATCGTCGAGCACGGTGCAACTTGGGATCGATTGCCTGACCAAGGGGGGCAAGCTGATCGTCGTCGGCTTGTTCGGAGGCGAGGTCACTGTGCCGACGCCCTTCATTCCGATCAAGGCCATGACCCTGCAGGGTTCTTATACGGGCAGCCTGTCCGAGCTCAAGGAATTGATCGACCTTGTCCGCAGCGCGCCATTGCCGCTCATTCCGGTGCGCCGCCGCCCGCTCGAGGAGGCCACCGCGGCGCTGACCGATCTCAAGGACGGAAAGGTGATCGGCCGGGTCGTCCTGGCGCCGGCCGGTTGAGCGGGCCGCGGCCATTACACGCGTTTCTCGCACGTGATTATGACTGTTCCAATCGAAGAAGGATCGATGGGTCGGCCTGGATCGCGTGGCGACTCTTGTTTGGACACGGACCATGGCGTCAAGGGTCTTAACCGCTACGCGGCGGCGCAGCCGCCCTTGACGCCATGGTCCGTGTCGAAAATCTTGTCGCGCTATTACGCCGCGCGGATCGTGGACAGGAACTTCCCGACCTCGTCTTTCAGCTTGCTGCCCTCGATGGCGAGCGCGCGCGCCGAGGCCAGAACCTGTGTCGCCGCCGACCCGGTTTCCACTGCCCCCTTGTTGACGTTGCTGATCGTGGTTGCGACCTGCGTGGTCGTCTGGGCGGCGCTCACCACGTTGCGTGCGATTTCCTGGGTCGACGCCCCCTGTTCCTCGACCGCTGCCGCGACCGCTGCGGCCAAGGTCGAGACGCGATTGATCGTCGTCCCGATCCCCTTGATGGCGGTGACCGAGTCTTGGGTCGCGGATTGCATGCTCGTGATCTGGGTGCCGATCTCATCGGTCGCCTTGGCGGTCTGCGCGGCAAGCGCCTTGACCTCTTGGGCAACGACGGCAAAGCCCCTGCCGGATTCGCCGGCGCGCGCCGCCTCGATGGTCGCATTGAGGGCGAGCAGGTTGGTCTGTTCGGCAATGGCCGTGATCAGCTTCACCACGTCGCCAATGCGGCTCGCGGCGTGCGACAGCTCGCCGATGCGAGTGTCCGTCAAACTGGCTTGATGCACGGCCTCGCCGGCGATCTTGCTCGACTCATGCACCTGCCGGCTGATTTCGCCGACAGAGGCCGTGAGCTCCTCGGTCGCCGAGGCTACCGACTGCACGTTCTTGGACGCCTCATCGGAAGCACCGGCCACAACACCGGCGAGCCGCTGGGTGATCTCGGCGGTGTGCGAGAGGGTGGATGCGGCGAACTCGAGCTCGGTCGCCGACGAGGATACGGCACCGACGACCTGGCCGATCGTGGCCTCAAAGGAATCGGCAAGGCGCTGCATTTGCGCCTTGCGGTCGACCTCGGCTGCGAGCCGTGCCGCCTCCTCCTGTTCGCTCTCCCGGCGCGCTTGTTCGATGGCCTTCACCTTGAACATCTCGACTGCCCCGGCCATCTCGCCGATCTCGTCCTTGCGGTCCAGCCCCGGCAGGAGGCCTTCGAAGCTACCCGCCGCGAGCCTGCGCATCGCACCGACCAGACCGGTGAGCGGGGCGGTCACGCTCCGCGTCGCCAGCAAGGTCACCCCCAGCAGAATGATGCCGATGATCACGGCGCCGAGGATGATGTCGTTGCTCAATTCGCTCGCGAGCTGCGCGTCGATCACCGAGGAGACTTCGAGGACCCCTCGGACGTCGCCCAATTTCCAGTCCTTCTTGGGAGACGTCGGGGAGGTGTTGTGGCAGTCGACACAGGCGGCCGCCGACATCGTATCCGCGATGGCGACGCGAACGAACTCCTTGCCGTTGCGCGTCTCGTTGCGGATGAAAGTGGCCTTCGGGTTGGCGACCAGGAAGTCCCATGCCTGTTGCTGATACGCGTCGAGCTGCCGGTCCTTGCGATTGGGAAACGGATACTTGCTGTAGAGATTGACGGTGGTGTCCTTGTCCGCCAGGAGCGCGCTCAGGTCATGCATGAGGGTTGCCGGAAGCGGTATCGCCTTGTCATTGGTCTTGTGGTCGAAGCTCGGCTGCAGAGCGCTCTCCTTGACCACCTTGCCGACGACGCTTTCCGTGTAATAGGTACGGAAGATCTTGAACTGCGTGGCGACCTGCTGGCTTGCCAGAATGGCCGCCTTGGTCGCGTTGTCTTCCACCACGCGCGGCACGATCACCCAAATCGCTGCGATCGCCGCGATGAGCGTCAACGGCAGCGGAAGGATCAGGCGCCAGGCGAGGCTATGGCGGCGGGAAGACGTGGGCTCCGGCACGCTCAAAGAATTTGCGTTGACAGGCGCTGCGTCATTCGATCGGCGCACGAGCCTTGCAGGCTCACTGGCGCCCAAGTTCCGGGAATCCACTGCGCTCCCCACCAAAGCTTATAAGAGAAATGCTGCCCGGCAAATCTCGGTCAACGACGTAACTCAACCGTTAACGGCCGATCACTGCTCTCGCGTGCAACGTGTGCTCTTGCGAATTTTTGGCCCGTTTGTATTTATGCGTACGGGAAGATCCTATCGAGGCCCGACATGGATGCTGCCGGATTGCGTGCAATGCAGGCTCCCCTCAAGGAGCGATACAGAACCGAGCCCGCGGCCGCCACGATTACGCTGAAAGCCAAGGGCACGATCGACGATGCCGGCATTGCCTGCAAAGTGGAGACGGCCCGCGCGCTCGCCGTGGCGGGCCTGCATCCGGCGACCGGCGGGTCAGGCCTGGAACTCTGCTCCGGCGACATGCTGCTCGAGGCCCTCGTCGCCTGCGCCGGAGTCACCCTCAAGGCCGTTGCCACCGCGATCGACGTCCCGCTCAAATCCGGCACCGTGTCGGCGGAGGGCGATCTCGATTTCCGCGGGACGCTGGGCGTCTCCAAGGATGCACCGGTCGGGTTCGCCCACATTCGGCTGCGCTTCGACCTCGATACGAATGCGCCGCAGGAGAAGCTTGACCAGCTTCTCAAACTCACCGAGCGCTATTGCGTGGTCTACCAAACGATCCGCAATGGTCCCCCGGTGGATATTCGTCTTCATCGCGCGTGATGGTCCGCGGTCGGGCAGGGTCTAGTTCCCCGACAAGTAAGCCTTGACCTGGGTGCTGAGACCTGAGGCCTGGAGTAAGGTCTGGATCGCGTGGCCGACAAGATTTTGGACGCGATCCAGGCCGAACCATCGATCCTTTTCAGATCTATTTGAAGCGGTCAGAATAACTGTGCAGGTCCGGTGATGGACGACCATGAACGCATGACCGGCGGTTGGGCCGCGGAGAGCTCCGCTTCTCAGTGTATTGACCAGTATTAGGCTTGTTCATTGCTCCAACCCGGCATGTCGCTGTTCTGGCTCGCACTCGCAATCAAGATGGCGGTCACCGCCGGCTTCGTCGTGCTCGCGACCGCAACGGCCGAGCGCGCCGGCGCGCTGGTTGGTGCGCTGGTCGCAACGCTGCCCATTTCCGCCGGGCCCGCCTATGTTTTCGTCGCGCTCGATCACGATGCGTCCTTCATCGCCGCGAGCGCGCTCGCCAGTCTCACCGTCAACGCCGTGACGGCGATTTACGCGCTGGTCTATGCCGCGGCGGCGCAGACGCGCGGGCTCGCGCTGAGCCTTGCGGTGGCGCTCTCCGCGTGGACCGTCCTCGCCCTGATCGTACGATCGATCGAATGGACGCTCACCGCCGCCTGCCTCCTCAACATGGTCGTCATTCCGTCATGCGTGGCGATCGGCCGCCGCTTTCGCAATGCCGCGATGCCGCTGGTCACACGTCGCTGGCATGACATACCCTTGCGCGCCGCGATGGCCGCTGTCCTGGTCGCCGTGGTCGTTGGCTCGAGCGCGCGCGTCGGACCTGCCGTCACCGGGATGCTGGCGGTCTTCCCGATCGTTCTCACGAGCCTGATGATCATCCTCCAGCCGAGGATCGGCGGACGGGCAAGCGCCGCCGTATTGGCCAACACGCTGTCCGGGCTGGGTGGCTTCTTCTTCTGCATCCTCGCGCTCCGGCTCGCGGCGGTACCGCTCGGCTCGGCCGGGGCGCTGATCCTGGCGCTCGCCGTTTCGGTCGCGGCGAATCTCCTGATCTGGATCGCCCGCCACCGCGGCATTCCAATTTGATCAGGATCGCTTGGCAGGCACGCGGCGCCTACCCTGGTTGGTCAAGAAGGCCATCGTCTCGTGGGCCGGCCCCGCCGGATGAGGCTCGCGTGAAAGCACTTTGATCTCCTGGACACCGCCCAGTTCGTAGGTGACGCCGGCCCAGGTCAGCCGCCGTATCCGCAGCGACGACCAGGCGAGCGCCGCATTGACGATTGCGGCGAGCGGGCTGACGAGCGGATCGGCCAGAAGAAATGCGCGATTCTCCGCAAGACCGCGCCGACCCCACAATCGCGCGACCAGGATGGCGCGCCCGCCGGTGCGAACGACCGCCAAAGCAAGGGCGCCGACGACGGCCACCATTCCAGCGCCGCCACCCATCAGCGCCTCCACGATCCCGGCGATCCACCCGCCGGCCATAAAAGTCGTTCCGGCGACTGCGAGCGCGTAAGTCACCGGCATGTGCAGGCGCACCAGTGTGTACCAGCGCTGAGCTTGATCGATCACGCTGGCAAAGCCCTTCATGACCGCCGGCGTGCGCAACAGAAGTTCCTTCGGAATGACGATCGAGCCCCCGGCCCGAATGACCACGTTGGTGAGCTGGAGATCGTCGCTGATGGCACCGCGCCAGGCGTCGGCGATGCCAAGGGTTTCGAATCGCTCGCGCCGGATGGCCATGGAGCCGCCCCACGCGGCATTGAGAAGAGGAGCCCGCGGCAGCGTGGCGATCCCGGCCGAGATCGACCCGAGCACCAAGGTCGGCAGCACCCGATCCTGCAGAACGAGCCACGGATAGGCGGTCGCCACGTCCGCTCCGCGGCGGACGAGCGGCTCAACGAGCCGCAGGAGCCAGTCCGGCCCCGGCCACATGTCGGCGTCGGCAAAAACGAGAATCTCGTCTTGCGCCGTCGTGCGGGCGAGCGCCGCGCGCAGGTTGGTGATTTTCTGTCCCTCGTCCACGGAGAGACCGGCCACCACCAGAGAGATGCGATCGGGCGCATCCGCGCGGCGCGCTTCAATCGGCGCGACGACCGGATCGTCGTCGGCTTCCACCGCAAAGATGACGCGATAGTGCGGATAGGTCTGATGCATCAAACCGGCAAAAAATCCGTCAAACGCGTCGTCCGACCCTTTGACGGCCACGAGGATGGCGACACGAGGCGTATTCGGCACGGAGATCGGCCGGCCCAGGCCCCAGGTGAAATGCCAAACGAGCAATGTGGAAAGGACTTGGGCGAACAGCCATGCCGTGAGGAAGGCGGTCATGCGACGCTTTAACCCACGCGAATGATCGCCGTGCCTATCAAGGCCGGAGCTTGCTGGTCAACCTCAACGAAAGGCGCTCTTAAAGCGTGGCATTCGTGGCTATTTCGTGGTCGCGATCCCGAGTTCGCGAAAGCGATCCACGGCCTCGCTCGCGCCGAAGTCCTCGAGCTCGAACATCTGGCGAAGCTCGATCTCGCCGTCCTTCCCGTCGGCGGGATTGGGCATGCGTTTGGCCCATTCGAGGGCCTCTTCCCGCGACTTGACCTGAATGATCGTATAACCGGCGATCACCTCCTTGGTCTCGGTGAATGGCCCGTCGATAACGGTTCGCTTCCCGCCCGAGTACTTGACGCGGAGGCCTTTCGAACTCGGCTGTAGCCCGTTCGCATCGAGCAAGACGCCCGCCTTCGCCAGCTCCTCGTGATAGGCGGCCATCTCGGCCATGAGCTTCTCCTCCGGCATGACGCCAGCTTCGGAATCCCTGGTGGCCTTGACGATGATCATGAATCGCATCGTCTTCCCTCCTCTATTTGTTGGAGCATGATCCACCCCGGATCACGAGTCGACGGTCCGGGATGTCACAGCGTAAACTGCGGCGACGCCTTGCGGAATCGGATCAAGCA
>Ga0066903_100006421_pt1 | contig 10451 bp, 5 predicted proteins | sample PanSoiMetaGPlot1_FD_67491 | JGI IMG/M metagenome (GOLD analysis project Ga0066903, IMG submission 67491) | Tropical forest soil microbial communities from Panama analyzed to predict greenhouse gas emissions - Panama Soil - Plot 1 (version 2) | ecosystem: Environmental > Terrestrial > Soil >...
CGGCTCGATCGCGGTCGCTCTTCGATCCCGCGGTCAGCAGGTCGGCAACGGCGGTCCATTGCGCGACTGCCAGATTGGGGCTTTGCATCATTGCGAGTTCGATGCCTGCCGAGCTGTCGCCAGGCGCAACGCCCAGCGTCACAGAGAGATCGGCGATCGCGGCTTCGATGCCGCCGGCGCGCTCGATCCAGGCGATCAGCGCATCGCGTTTCTCGATCAAGTCCCCGACGGCGGCGCCGAACGCCTTGTCGGCGCCTGCTGTGATCGCGGCCTCGAGCGCCCGCCCGAGCGGGCTTTTCGGGGTTGCGGCGGCCTCGAGCAGCACTTCGAGCCTCAGGCGTTCGAGGAGATCGCGTTGCGCGAATTCCTCCAGCACCGAAAAGCGTGCCGCAACGTCGGCTTCGAATGGAAACTGATGCAGCAGGCGGGCGCAAAACGCGTGGATCGTCTGCACCTTCAGGCCGCCCGGCGTTTCCAGCGCCTGCGCGAACAGCCGACGCGCCCTCGCTCGGATCTGTGCGGGCGGGCGCTTTCCTTCGATGTCGGCGATCGCACGATCAAGATTATCGTCGTCGAGCGCAACCCAATGGGCGAGCGTCGTGAACACTTGGTTGGCCATGTTGGCGGCGGCAGCCTTGGTGAAGGTCAAGCACAGGATCTTTGCCGGCTCGACGCCGCTGAGCAGCAGCCGGATCACGCGCCGCGCCAGCACGTGGGTCTTGCCCGAGCCCGCATTGGCGACCACCCAGGCGGATGTGGACGGGTCGGATGCCTCCCGCTGAACCAGCAGGACATCATCGGGAATTTGTAATGTCTCGCTCATGATCCGTTCGGATCCGCGTCCGCGAAGGACCATTCCTTGACGCGCGCTAGGTGATCGTAATCGCCGTAGCGGGCCTTCCACATCGGATGCACGAGGGACCGGAACGGCTGATCCTCTCGCTCGAATCTGGTGACGAGCGTCGTGAAACACCGGAGCGCTCGATCGGCTTGGCTATCGGGGGTGCCTTCCGTGAAATCGATGGTTTTCTCCTCCCCTGCGGGCTCCCCGCCCTTGAGCTGCACGTAGGTGAGCTCCGCTACGGACCCGCCATCCGGAATGTCGCGGAAGCCGCCGTTGCGGAGGATCGCGGCCTCGAGCGTCAGCTGCGGCGCGAGGCCCGTTCGTACCTGTTTCTCGCTGCGCACCTCGCCGGTTTTGTAATCGACGATGGCGTATCGGCCGTTGGTCAGTTGGTCGATACGGTCAGCGCGGCACCCGAGGCGGAAGCTGCGCTCGCCAATCGGAATCGTGATCTCGCCGCGAATCTCGGCGCGGCTCTGCGCAAGCCCGGCGCGCCGCGCCGCGTCCCAGCTGATGAACCAGGACGCGGTGCGCAGGAAACGCGGCCACCAGAATGCGCGTGCTTCCGGAAAATCCTCGAGCGGCTGGAATCGTTCGCGGCCGATCCGCAACAGCTCCTCGAGCGCATTGGGCGGCAGCGCCTCGGCGAATGCTTGGGTGAAATCGCCGATCGCGTTGTGAATGAGATTGCCGCGGTCCCGCGCTCCGGGCGGGGTATTGACCGGATCGAGCGGCGTAAGTCGCAGCACGTGCTTGGCGTAGATCGTGTATGGATCGCGCAGCCAGTGCTCGACGTCGGTAACGGTGATGTAGGTCGGCCGCGCCGCGCGCGGCGGTTTCGGCGCCGGAGCCGCAACGGACACGCGGTCGGCACGGTCGAGCGCCCGCGCCAGCTTGAGATACCGCGTACCACGTGCGAGCGCCTCGCCCCAGCGTGCCTTCCCCGCCACGGCGGCGAGCCGCTGCACAAAGCGGGAAGGGACTGTAGGCGCGCCCAGGAGTTTGGCGGCGCGGGTGAGGACAACTTTTTGGGCGCCCAGGCATTGCGCAAAATCGTGTGCCGAAAGCCCGATGCGGCGCTCCGGCAAATCGAGACCGAGCTCCTGGCGCATCGGCCGGCTCAGCCACGGATCGCTGTGCGACTCCGGCGGCCAGGATCCCTCGACAAGGCCGCCGACGACCAGCATGTCGAAGCTTTGCAGGCGCGCCTCGAGCGGGCCGAGAATATGCACGCGCGCGTCGGATGCAGGCGCGCTACGGATCGGGTGTCCCGCCGCCACGGTCCGAAACAGATCCGGATACTCGCCCGGAGCAAGCACGAGATCGTCGGCCGGCTCTCGCGCCGCGATCTCCTTGAAAAGCTCGGCGAGCGCGGCGCCATCCTCGCCTGCGAACGCCGGCACGCTGCCGGTCCTGTCGGTGCCGATCGCGGCGACGACCTCGCGATGCCGCGTGGCGATGGCGCCGAAATTCTGCGGAGTCGCTCCCAGCTTCTCGAGCGGCGCGAGCGCGCTCGCGAGGCGCTCGATCAGAGCGCCCGCTGCGTCGAGTTCGGCGTCGGTGAGGCCGGCGCGCGGATCGCGCCGATGCAGATTTTCGCGGTCGCGCCGAAACGCGGCGAGCGCGTGCGCGAGGCCTGAGGATCCGGGCCGCGGGGCCGGACCGCGCAGAAGCGCCCCTTCTAGTCCCGCAATCGCCGGTGCGTAGTCCTCGGCGGCAGCCCCCAAGCGAAACAGCGGATGCTTGAGCAACGCGAGCAGGGTCACCGGTGCGAGCCCGCCGAACGCCGCCGCGGCAGCGAGCCGCGCGAACACGCCTGTCGGGGTCTCGTCGAGCGAGCGGCCGCGCGAATCCTCGCAATTGACGTTCCACCGCCCGAGTGCTGCCGCCACGCGGCGCGCGAGCGCGCGGTCGGCCGTGACCAGCGCCACGCGTGCGTCGGGATCGTCGATCGCCTCGCGCAGTACGACTGCGATCGCGTCCGCCTCCTCCTGGGCATTGGCTGCTTCGATGGCGGTCACGCCCGTGAGAGCCTCGGCGATCAAGCCGTCCTCCAGGCGATGCGTCCAAAGCTCGGTGGTCGCCGCCGGTCGAAAGGCTTCCGAGACAAGCCGCGCCCGCTCCCGGCCCCGCTCGCCGAGCCTGACCACCAGCTCGCGATCCATGCCGATCCGCCGCAGCAGCATATGCATGGCGAACTGCGGGTGACCCGCGGCGGGCTGTGCCGCCTCGTGTCCCGGTGCTTCGGCACGGCCCCCAATACATTCCCAGGAAGCTCGGTCGAGGTCGGTATCGAGCCCGGGCAGCACCAATGCGCCGTTCGGCAGCGACGCGATGGCGATGAGCAGCGCCGCGGTCGCCGGCATCGATCCGGTAGAACCGGCAGCGATCACCGGCCCGCGCGGTGCCTGCGTCAGCCGCAGGGCCTCCGCTGCGAGCAGGCGGTCGCGGCGCTCGGCGGCCTCGATCGATCCGCGCTCGGCGAGAATTTGCGGCCAGGCCTCCCGCGCGATCTTGAGGAACCGCAGCGAGAGCTGCCAATACGGATCGAACTGCTCGGGCACGAGCTCATCGAGCCGATGCCAGGAAACCTGCCGCGTGATCATGTCGTCGATCAGGCGCGCGAGTTTGTCGGCGAGCGTCAGGGCTGCGCTCGGATTGTCGGCCACGAGCGGCGCGCCGCTGGCGCCGCGCACCTCAGGCGAGCGCGCCCATTGCATAATCAGCCGCGCCAGCAGCAAACGGCGCTCGAGTGCTCCAATCGCGGAAGGCAGCTCGAGCGAAGCCGCGCCGCTCGTGCTCGAGAACGCAAGCTCATCCTCGTCGATGTCGCCGAGCACGACGAATCGCGGCAGCACCGCAGCGTCGCGTCCGAGCGTATCGAGGTAGAGCTCGCCCGCGGCCCGGCACGCGCGCTGCGTCGGCAGGTAGACGGTCGCCGTGGAGAGCGCGAGCGGATCCGAACCGGGAAAGTCCGGCACCAGGCAGCCGTCGGCGAGCGCGCGGATGAGCGTGGGCAGGAACGGACGCGAAGCCGGGATCGTGAAGACGCGCGGGATCACGGTGTCAGGCCGCGCTGGCAAGGATCGCGGCCTCCGCCTCGGCGATCGCGCTCGGGGCGCCGACGTGAATCCATATCCCGTCGAGACGCAATCCATGTAGGCGGCCGGCCGCAGCAGCGCGCGCGAACAGAAGGTTCAACGGGAAAGGCCCCTCCGGCGCATCGTCGAACAGAGCAGGCGCGAAGATCGCGACGCCTGCGTAGACGAACGGCACGACCTCGCGCTCGGCGCGCGGAGCAAGACGCCCATGCGGACCGATCGAGAAATCACCGCGTCCCTCATAGCCGATGCTGGTCGCCGTCGGTGCCAGCAGCAGCAGCGCGTCCATCAGCGCCGGGTCGAAGGCGGCCGCTAGCCGATCGAGATTCGGAGCAACACCCTCGATCCAGATCGTATCGGAATTGACATGATAGAACGGCGCCGGGCCGAGGATCGAAAGCGCATTGACCGCGCCGCCCCCGGTGCCGAGCAGTTGATCGCGCTCGTCCGACAAGATGACTTTCGGCCGGCGCCGCGATGCCAGATGCCGCTGCATCTGGTCGGGAAAATGGTGGATGTTGACGACCGCGAGCTCGACGTCGGCCGCCGCCAGCCGATCGAGCGCGTGATCGATCAAGGCCTTGCCGCCGACCTTGATCAACGGCTTGGGCACGCGCTCGGTGATCGGCCGCATGCGGGTGCCAAGCCCGGCGGCGAGCACCATGGCTTGGCGCGGCCGGACCGGAGAATGCGGGTTCGCCATGCAGGGACTCCGAGCGCCTGGCGCGAGGTAGGAGAAGGGACGCGAATCGCGGCCTTAAAGCTAGCAAATCGGGCGGGTCCGAGGCACGGCGATGACCATCAAGCCGGCGATGCCGGCCTCACGCCGGTGCCGGGATATGGGCGTCATACCAGGCTTTCAGCGCGGACAAGCTTGGATGGGCAAGCGACCGGGTCAGATAGCGGTATACCCGCGGCAGATGACGCAAATACTGTGGCTTTGAGTCCCGGCGATCGAGCCGCGCGAAAATCCCCAAGATCTTGGTGGCGCGTTGCGTCCCCAGCGTCGCATAGAGCTCCAGGAATTCCGCGGCGCGAAAATTTCGATCCGAGGCTTGGCGCGCGCGCACATAGCTGCCGAGCAGCGCCATCTCCATCTGCTGGGGAACGTCGACCCGCGCATCCTGCAGCAGCGACACCACATCGTAGGCAGGCGGTCCGAAGAGCGCGTCCTGAAAATCGAGCAGGCCCACGCGCGCCATGCCTTGCCGCTGGGGCAGCCAAAGCAGATTCGGCGAGTGATAGTCGCGCAGCACCCAGCTGGGCGACGACTCGAGGGCGCCGCGAAGCGACGCCGTCCATAGCTCGAAAAATTCGGATCGCGCCGGCGGCTCGAGGGTTCCGCCGCGATGCGGCACGTACCAGTCGAGCAGCAATTCCGCCTCGATCAGGAATGCCTCGAGATCGTAGGGCGGGAGAAGATGGTCGGTGCGCGGCGCTATGGGCAGCGTTTGCGGCAATGCCTGCCGGTGCAGCGCGACGAGCACATCGACAGCGGTCGCATAACATTCCTGGATCGGCGTCCCCTTATCGCTCACCACGGTCTGGCTGCCGAGATCCTCGAGCACGAGCAAGCCCTCGTTGAGGTCCGCGGCGTAGATTTCGGGAGCGGAAAAGCCCCGCGCGTGCAGCGCCCGTGCCATTGCCACGAACGGTCTGACATCCTCGGCAAGGTGCGCGATCGCGCTATAGGGCTTGCCGTTTCGCAGCGGCGGCCCGTCCGGACGGCGCGGCGCATTCATCAGGATGGCCGTGCCGTCGTTCGCAACCAGCCGTTCGTAGATGCGAGTCGAGGCGTCGCCCTGGACGAATTGGCGTTCCGTGTCTCGGAATCCGGATTGCTCGAGAAAACGCCAGACCGTGAACATCCGGGTGGTCCGCCCCACGAACGAGCCGAACGCCGTGATGCGGGCCTCCCGACAGTTCGGCCCGAGCTCCGGCACGAGATGGAAGGCGATGTCCAGTCGATCGGCCGGCAACATGCCGGCCGCGCGATCCGGCCACTCGAGCAGCGTCGCGGCGCCTTCGATTGCTTCCTCGAAGCCCAGCTCGACGAGCTCGCGCGCCTCCGAGACTCGATAGAGATCGGCGTGGACCAGCGGCAGTCTCGGCAGCGCGTAGCTCTGGATCAACGTGAATGTCGGACTCGGCACTTCGAGCCGCTCGTCACCAGCGAGGTGCCGGATCAGAGCGCGCGCGAACGCAGTCTTGCCGGCACCGAGGTCGCCGGAAAGGGTGACGAGATCGCCGGGAGCGAGCACGTCGGCGACATCCGCCGCGAGCCGGCTCGTGGCCTGTTCGCTCGGAAGCAGCAGCTGCTGGCTTGCCGCGGCCAAATCGGACTGGACGTTCAAATGCGCTCCGCCCCGCTACTCGGCCGCCGCGGCGCGCTCGGCCACATGTTCGACCGGAAACGCGCAGACGACCGTGGTCCCGCGCCCGACCGCGGAATCCAACTGTACCGTACCACCGTGCAGCTCGACGAACGAGCGCACGATCGAGAGGCCGAGCCCGGTACCGCGATGCTGCGAGCCGAGCGCATGGGTCTCGAAGCGATCGAAGATGCGGTCCTGGATCTCGGTCGGAATGCCGGGGCCGCGATCGGTCACACGGAACACGACTGCGTCGCTGCGCCGCTCGGCAGCCAGCGTCACCGTTTCTCCGGGCGGCGAGAAGCCGATGGCATTGACGAGCAAATTGTACAGGATCTGGCGTAACCGTCGCTCGTCGGCCGTGAAGCTACCGATCTCCCCCGAGGCGCGGATCTCGAGATTGAGGCCGTGCTCGGCAAGCCGATCGCGCACGGTTTCCGCCGCGGCTTCCATGATGGCGCGAATGTTGACGGGTGCGAGGTCGAGCGTCATGACGCCCGCATCGATGGTAGCGAGATCGAGGATATCGTTGATGATCGCCAACAGCGACGCGCTCGAGGAATTGATGTAGCCGAGATACTCCCGCTGCTTGTCTTCGAGCGGACCTGTGCCTGGGTCCTCGAGCAATTGGGCGAACCCAATGATGTTGGTGAGCGGCGAGCGCAGCTCGTAGGAGACAAGGTGGACGAAGTCGTTCTTCAGATCGTAGGCGGTCTCCAGCGCCTCGTTGCGCTCGCGCAGCGCGCGCTCGACGTTGACCGAATCGGTAACGTCCTGGAACGTGACGAGCGTTGCGCCGTCGGGCAGCGGCATGGTTGCGCAATCGAGCACGCTGCCGTCCTTGCGCTCCAGCCGTCTCGTCATCGGCTGCCGTTGCTCGAGCCCGGTGATGGCGCCACGGAGCGACTGCCAGGTCGTCGCGTCGTCCTGCAGCGCCTGGCAGGCGGCGATGATCCCCTCGACGTGCGGTCGCTCGGCGAGCACGGAAGGCAGGAGTCGCCACATCCGGGCAAACACCGGATTGAACAGCCGCAACCGGCCGTCACTGCCGAACACGGCGACCGCCTCCGAGAGATGGTCGAGCGTCTCTCCTTGCACCCGAATCAGGGCGTCATAACTTCGCTTGAGTTTCAGCGCCTCGGTCACGTCGTCGAACAGGTAGGTGATGCCGCCCTCGGGATTGGGCGTCGTCACGACGCGTAGCGTACGCCCGTCCGGCAGATGCCACAGGTGCTCGGTCGCTTCGACGGCCCGGTAGGCCTCGTGAAGCTGGTTCTTCCACGACCGGAAATCCGCCTGCTCGGGAAGCTTGCGCGCCGCGCGCAGCTGGTCGAGCACCGCGCCGTCGCTCGGCATCTGATCCAAAAAGTCGCCGTTCAGGCCCCATAGCGTACGATATGCGGCATTGTGGAACGTGAGGCGCTGGTCGGCGCCGAAGATTGCAACTGCGGTCGGCAGCTGGTCCAAGGTTCTCCGATGCGCTTCAATCGTGCGCGCGAGCTCGCTGCGCGTCGTCTCGACTTCGGTCACGTCGATTCCGATGCCGGCGCGACCGTTGCGCGTAGCGAGATCGAACACGTCGAAGATCCGTCGCGTCCCGGCAACGATGACGGCGAGCCGCGCCGCGTAGGGTTCGCCAGAGGCGCGGGCATCGGCCAACTCGGCGCGCGCCTCCGGATCGAGCAGCTCGAGGCCCCGTGCGACCGCCTCGGCGCCATCGCGAGCGTCGACTGCGTGCGCGTAGGATGCGTTGACCCAGGTCTTCCGGCCCTTGGTGTCGGTTGCCCAGACCGGCGACGGCAGGGTTTCGATCAGGGTGCGGATCGCCTCGACCTCTCGCAGCAATTTGTCATGACGGGCGGCGAGCTCGGCAAAGTCGTGCTTGATGCCGCTGATTTCCTTGAGCCGCAGCACGGCCCGGCCGCCGATCGCGCGTCCCTCGGCTTCGATATGGCGCCCCAATAGCGTGGTCACCGCGAGGGCAAAGCTCTGGCCGCGCGAGCGCAGCGCCTCGACCGCGCGCTCCATAGCGCGCGCCTGGTCGGTATCGAGCCAGGTCGAGAACGCCAGGATCCTGCGCGCCACCGGCACGGAATTGACCACACCGGGATCGCCCAGCACCTCGGGTTCCTCGGCGCGCGCGTCCCATGCGATCACGACCTGCGGCTCGGCGAACAGCAGCGCGTGGGCGCGGTCAACCTGCTCGCGTAGGCGAACGATTTCCACGCGGTCGGCGGCGGCGGCGCTCTGCGCCCGCGTACGGGTGCGCAACAGGCCGATCGCAGTGACCACCGCAAACGAGACGACGCCGACGACGAGCGCCAAGGCTGCCAGCTCGTGACGGTGCAGCTGAGCCAAGCCGGCGACGTACCGGTCGACCTCGGCTAAAAGCTGCGGCTCGGCACCGGCGGAGCACGGCGGTGCCCAGGCGAGCGCAGCGATCAGGGATTTCGCAAGAAAGCGTGCGTGCCGATCAGCACGAAAGCCTCCGGCCTCGGCCCGGATCGTGTCCGGCATCCCCCTGCCCCTGCTCGGCCTGCCAACGCGCCGCCGAGCGAGGACGCCACTGGGGCTCGACGGTGCCGCGGGCAAGCTCCGCCGTGCCGCCCGCGAATCGCATCAATGTACCTCCGATGCGGCCAAACGCTAAGCACTAAGCGCGCGGGCGCACGGAATTTCCCTGCGAATGCGACAAGATGGGGGCGTTTGTTACGGCCAGCGGCTCAGCCGCTGCCGGTCGAGCCGAAGCCGCCGGTGCTCCGGGCCGTGTCATCGAGCCGAGCCGTCTCGACCATATTGGCGCGCAGGGTCTGGGCGATTACCAGCTGGGCGATGCGCATGCCGCGCGTCACCGTGAACGGCTGCTCGCCGAAGTTCACCAGCAGCACCTGAACCTCGCCGCGGTAATCGGCATCGATCGTGCCCGGGGCGTTGAGCACGGTCACGCCGGACCTTGCCGCAAGGCCCGAGCGCGGTCGGACTTGGCCTTCGGTGCCGGGCGGGAGGGCGAGCGCAATTCCGGTCGGGATCGCGACCCGCGTCCCCGGCGCGATCACAACGGGTTGTGCATCTGGAACCGCGGCGAAGAGATCGCATCCCGACGCGAGCTTGGACTGGTAAGCGGGCAGCGGCAGATCGGCGCCGTGGGGAAGGCGCGCGACGCGGACCTCGATTTCCTTCATGACGGCTGCGCGAGCGCCGCGGCGATGCGGTCGACCAGCATCCTGGCGACTTCGTGCTTGGGCTGCATCGGCCAGGTTTCCACGCCGTCCGCGGTGACGAGGTGAATGCGGTTACTCTCGCCGCCCATGATCCCCGAGCCCTCCGAGACGTCGTTCGCGAGAATCCAGTCGCAATGTTTGTGCGCGAGCTTCATCTTGGCGTTCTCGATGACGTGGTCGGTCTCGGCCGCAAACCCGATGACGAGCGCGGGCCGTTCAGATTTGCGGCTCGCAATGGTCGCCAAAATATCCGGGTTCTCAGCGAGCATGAGCTTCGGGAGATCGTTGCCTTTCTTGATCTTCCGGCGGTTCGGCTCGGCGACGCGCCAGTCGGCGACCGCCGCGGCGAAGATCGCGACGTCGACCGGCAGGGCCTTCTCCACGGCCTCGAGCATGTCCCGCGCGCTCTCGACGTGAACGACATTCGTCCCGGCCGGATCGGGCAATTCGACCGGCCCGGAAATGAGGGTCACGTCCGCGCCCGCATCGGCGGCCGCGCGGGCGATGGCATGGCCCTGCTTGCCGGAAGAACGATTGGCGATGTAGCGCACCGGATCGATCGCCTCACGGGTCGGGCCGGAGGTGACGAGAATGCGGCGGCCCCCCAGCAGCTTTGCATCCGCACCGTCGCGCAGGAGATCGGCGATCTTCGCGACGATCTCCAGCGGCTCGGCCATGCGGCCGACGCCGCGTTCCCCGCGCTCGGCCATCTCGCCCTCGTTCGGTCCGACGCATGCGATGCCGTCTAGAGCGAGCTGCTCAACATTGCGCCGGGTCGCCGCGTGCGCCCACATGTGCGGGTTCATGGCCGGTGCGATCAGCACCGGCTTATCGGTGGCGAGCAGAACCGCCGAAGCAAGATCGTCGGCATGGCCGCCTGCCATCTTGGCCAGGAGATCTGCGGTCGCCGGCG
>Ga0066903_100006422_pt1 | contig 10450 bp, 11 predicted proteins | sample PanSoiMetaGPlot1_FD_67491 | JGI IMG/M metagenome (GOLD analysis project Ga0066903, IMG submission 67491) | Tropical forest soil microbial communities from Panama analyzed to predict greenhouse gas emissions - Panama Soil - Plot 1 (version 2) | ecosystem: Environmental > Terrestrial > Soil >...
GTCGGCGTCGAACAGCGGCTCGTGAGCGACCGGCTGCGGCTGGACCTCGCCTGGTTCGACAACCGCTACAAGGACATCATTTCGACCCAGATCACCGACTTCACCACGTTCGCCTCGCAGTTCTTCAACGTCGGGCTGACGAGCGCGAAGGGGCTCGAGCTGACAGGGGATGTCGCGCTCGTTTCGGGGCTGCGGGCGATTGCCGGCTACACGTTCCTCGATTCCGAGATTCTCGAAAGCACGTCGACGAGCGAGGTATTCAAGGTCGGGAATCCCGCATTCCGGCGGCCGCGCCATTCAGGCTTCACCGACATCGCCTGGACGGGCGGCCGCGTGTCGCTCGATCTCACGGGATCGTTTTCCGGCCGGCGTGTGGACAGCGACTTCTCGTCGCTGGTCCCGCCCATCGAGGTCAACGACGGCTACGCGCAATGGGACGCGCGCGCGTCGGTGCACGTCGCCCGCGTCCTGTGGGTCACCGGCGCGATCGACAACCTCACGAACACCGACCGCATGGAACCGCTCGGCTATCCCGTGCTCGGGACGGCCGTACGTGTGGGCGTCCGCACCAGGTGGTGACACGGCCCCGGGCAGCCATCTCGTGGAGCGGCGGCAAGGACAGCCTTGCCGCCCTCGCCTCGGTCCGGAACGACCTCGAGGTCGTCGCGGCACTGACGATGTTCGATGAAGGCGGACAGCGGAGCCGATCGCACGGACTGCGCCCTGGATTGATCGCCGCCCAGGCCGAGCGGCTCGGACTGCATCCCGTGGCCGCGCGGTGCCGATGGGACAACTACGACGCGGCGTTCACGACGGCGCTCCGCAGGCTGGCCTGCGACGGGATCACCCACGTGGTCTTCGGAGACCTCCTGTTTCCCGAGCATCGCGCGTGGGCCGAACAGCGATGCGCCGAGGCCGGCATGACGGCCGTCGAGCCACTCTGGGGGACGTCGACGTCCATCGTGTTCGACACCTTCGTTGCGTCGGGCGCAGTGGCCGTCATGGTGACGATCCGGGAGCCATGGCTCGACGAAAGCTGGCTGGGGCGTCCGCTGACTGCTGACATGAAAACGGAATTCGTCGCACGGGGCATCGACCCCTGCGGCGAAAACGGCGAATACCACACCGCGGTGGTCGACTCTGCGCTGTTCTCGTCCCCGATCGAGGTGACGGCTGGCGTTCGCGTCCGCCGCGGCGACTGCGTCGCGCTGGATCTGATTCCCGATGCTCAACGCGGCTGACGTCTGGTTCGGCTACGACGCACACAAACCCGTGCTGCGAGGCGTGAGCCTCACGATTCCCGCAGACGGGCTGGTCGGCATTCTCGGGCCGAACGGATCGGGAAAGACGACGCTGCTGCGGCTGCTCTCTGGAACGCGGCGGCCGCAGCGGGGAACGGTCACCATCGACGGCCAGCCCCTGCCGCGCTTCTCGCGCACGGCGCTCGCACGTCGGATGGCCATCGTCCCGCAGGAAACGCACCTCGCGTTCGACTACAGCGTTGCCGAGGTCGCGATGATGGGACGCTATCCGCATCTCGGCGCGTTCGAGATCGAGGGCCCTTCCGACGTCGCCCTGATCGAAGGGGCGCTGGCATCGACCGGCACGCTCCACCTGAAGGACCGATCGTTTGCGACGCTCAGCGGCGGCGAGAAGCAGCGGGTCGTGATCGCTGCCGCGCTCGCTCAGTTGAAGCACGAAGGATACGAAGGGGGCGAAGGATACGAAGGTTATCTCCTGCTCGATGAGCCGACGGCGTCGCTCGACCTCGGGTATCAGCTCGAGGTGGCGGACCTGCTGAAAAAGCTCCACGAGAGCCGGCGCGCGGCCATCGTGATCTCGACGCACGATCTGGGACTCGCAGGAACGCTCTGCGAGCGGCTGCTGCTCGTGCGGGACGGCGCGGTCGTCGCCGAAGGGCCGACCGACGCGGTGCTCACGCCCGAGAACGTGCAGGCGGTGTACGGCGTCGAGGCGGACATCCTGCGGCACTCGTCCGGCCACCGGGTCGTCGTGCCCGTGAAGCGCGTCGACGGACGGCCTCGCGCATGACGCTGCAGCGCCGGTTCGTGCAGACGGTTCTGGGCTTCGGCGTCGTCGCCGGCCTCACCGTCCTTGCCGCACCGCTCGTCGGCTCGACGAAGATCGACCTCCGCCGCGCGTTCGACTTCTCGATCCCGTTCGCCGACAACGTGGACGCGCAGATCTTCTTCGTCGCGCGGCTGCCGCGCACGCTCGCCGGCGCGTCGGTCGGCGCGCTGCTGGCCGCCTCCGGCGTGGTGTTCCAGGGACTGCTGCGCAACCCGCTCGCGACGCCGTTCACGCTCGGCGTCTCAGCGGGCGCGGCGCTGGGCGCGATCCTCGCGATCACGTTCAACTGGACGCTGGGCTTCATCGGCATCTCTGCGGTGCCGGTCTCGGCCTTCGCCGGCTCGCTGATGGCCGTCGGGATCGTCTACGGGCTGGCGCAGGCGCGGCATCGCGGACTGTCAACGACGGTCCTGCTGCTGGCGGGCGTCACGATGAACGCGTTCTTCTCGGCGATGATCCTCTTCGTCCAGTACTTTGCCAACTTCGCCGACACCTACCGCACGCTCCGCTGGCTGATGGGGGATCTCGACGTGAGCAGCTACCAGCCGATTCTGGCGGCGCTGCCGACCGCGGCGGCGGCGCTTCTCGTCTTCGCCTGGCTCGCCCGGCCGCTGAACCTGCTGGCGCTCGGGCCCGACAGCGCCGAATCGCGCGGACTCGACGTGGCCCGCGCGCAGCGCGCCGCCTTCATCAGCGCGTCGCTCGCGACGGGCGCGGCCGTCTCGATTGGCGGCCCGATCGGTTTCGTCGGCATCATCATTCCGCACGTGATCCGCCTCATCGTCGGCCCCGATCACCGCCTGGTGCTGCCCGCGGCCACGCTCTTCGGCGCCGCTTTTCTGGTCGGCTGCGATCTGATCGCGCGTACACTGCTCGCGCCCGTCGAACTGCCCGTCGGCATCATCACCGCCCTGCTGGGAGGCCCGTTCTTCCTATGGCTCCTCGTCAGAAAACCCTGATTGCGGTCTGGCTCGCCACACTGCTCGCGCTGTCGGCGGCGGCATCGCCGCGGCAGCAGCCGGCGCCGTCACCCGGCCAGCAGGTCCGCAGGATCATCTCGCTGGTTCCTGCGGTCACCGAGATGCTCTTTGCGATCGGCGCGGGGCCGCGGGTCGTCGCGGTCAGCAGCTACGACACGTACCCGCCGGAGGTCAAAGGGCTGCCGGGCGTCGGCGCGCTCCTCGATCCGAACGTCGAGCGCATCCTCTCGCTGAAGCCGGACCTCGTCATCGTCTACGGCAGCCAGACGGACCTGATGAAACAGCTCGACCGCGCGGGTATCGCGGCGTTCAACTACCGGCACGGCGGGCTCAGCGCGATCGCGGACACGATCCGGCGGCTGGGACAGCGCACCGGTGATGCCGCCGAGGCGGACGCCGTCGCCGCGCGGATCGATCGGGGCCTCGACGAGATCCGCGCGAAGGTGAAGGACACACCGCGTCCGCGAACGCTGCTCGTCTTCGGACGCGAGCGGTTCGCGCTGCGCGGGATCTACGCGAGCGGCGGCGTGGGCTTCCTCCACGACATGCTCGAGACGGCCGGCGGCACGAACGTCTTCGCCGAGGTGAAGATGGAAGCCGTGCAGGCGACCACCGAGCAGATCCTCGCGATGCGGCCCGACGTCGTCCTCGAGGTGCGCGCCGCGAACAGCGCCTTTCCGACCGGCGAGCGCGAGCAGGAGCTGACGACGTGGAAGGCGCTCGGCTCCGTGCCGGCCGTCAGGAACAATCGCGTGCTGTTCCTGTTCGACGATCGGATCGTCATTCCCGGCCCGCGCGTGGTGCAGGGCACCGAGGCGCTCGCGCGCGCGCTTCACCCGGACGCGTTCAAGTAGGAATGGTGAAAGTTCTGCTGTCGTGGAGCAGCGGCAAGGACAGCGCATGGACGCTCCATCGCCTGCGCTGCTCGGGGACCGACGTCGCGGGACTGCTGACGTCGATCAACGAGACGGCCGGTCGCGTCTCGATGCACGGCGTCCGCGAAGACATCGTCTGCGCCCAGGCCGACGCCGCCGGGTTGCCGCTCTTCACGATCCCGCTGCCATGGCCGTGTTCGAACGCGATCTACGAGGAGCGCCTCCGCGCCGCCGTCGAACGCGCCGTCGCCGCCGGATTCACTCACGTCGCCTTCGGCGATCTGTTCCTGGAAGACGTCCGGAAGTATCGAGAGGACAGGCTGGCAGGCACCGGACTCGCGCCGATCTTTCCTCTCTGGAAACTGCCGACCGGTCCGCTGGCGCGTGACATGATCGGCGGCGGGCTGCGCGCGCGGCTCTCGACGATCGACCCGCGCGTCATGCCGCGCGAATCCATCGGCGCCAGGTTCGACGATCGGTTCCTCGCAACCCTGCCGGCGGGCGTCGACCCGTGCGGAGAGAACGGCGAGTTCCACACCTGCGTGACCGAGGGGCCGATGTTCTCGAGACCGGTGGACGTTCGTCGCGGCGCGATCGTCGAGCGCGAAGGGTTCGTCTACGGCGATCTGCTCCTCACCCCCTCGGCAGACTGACGAAGAACGTGGCGCCGCGATCGACGGCTCCTTCCGCCCACACGCGCCCGCCGTGCCGCGCGATGATGCGGCGGACGTTGGCCAGACCGACACCGGTCCCCTCGAAGTCCTCCGCACGATGCAGCCGCTGGAACACGCCGAACAGCCTTCCGGCGTGCTGCATGTCGAAGCCGACGCCGTTGTCGCGCACGTAGATCACCGTCTCGGCCGGCGCGCTGTTCGCGCCGACCTCGATCCGGGTGACGGGTCGCGTGCTGGTGTACTTCAGGGCGTTCGAGAGCAGGTTGGCGAACACCTGGCGGAGCATCGACGGATCTCCCTGGACGACCGGCAGCGGGTGCACGTTCCAGATCACGTCCCGCTCCCCGATGCTGCTCATCGCGTCTTCGCGGAGACCGTCGACCAGCCCCGAGAGATCGACGTCGGCGTGCAGCATTTCACGGCGCTCCATTCGCGAGAACGTCAGCAGCTCGTCGATCAGGCGGCTCATCCTCGCGGCCGCTTCGGAGATCGACCGGACGTACTGGCGGTCGTGCTCGGCGAGCGACGGACCGGCAGATTTCTCCAGCAGTCCTGCGTGCCCGACGACCTGGCGGAGGGGCGCCCGCAGATCGTGCGAGACGGAGTAGCTGAAGGCTTCGAGCTCGTGGCTCAACACGCCGAGTTCCGCGACGCGCGCCTCGAGCGTGGCGTTCAACGCGCGCGCCTCTTCCGCGCGTTGTTCGAGCCTGGCGACGAACGCAAAGGAACTGAGCGCAGACAGCGTCACGACGACGAGGGCAACGGCCAGCATGCGGGACTGGAACGTGCGCGCCTCCCGGGCGATCGCACTTCGCGGAAATTCCACCCAGACCGTCCACGGCAGGTCCTTCACTGGCGCTGCCGCCCCGAGCCGTTCGATCCCATCCTCGCCGCGGTACGACGCGGTCCCCGCGCGCCGGGAATCGATCGCGGGACCTCGGACGACTTTCGAGAGGTCGCTCCACGTACTGCCGATCCGGTTGCCGACGTTGACCACGGCTCCACCGCCCACGAGCCGCGTGACGATGTCCACACCCTTGTCGACGACGAGTCTTTGCCGGCTGACGATCGCACCGAGCCGGATGGCAGGTCCGCCGCCGGGCCGCTCGACCTCCACGTCGGCGACAGCGCGCCAGTAGATCACGTTGCCTTCCACGCAGAGTGGAGAGACCCCTGCAGGCGGAACAGGGGGCTCGCCGGAAATGGTCCGCAGGGCGGGCGCTGCCGTCGGTATGGACAGAAGGCGCTGCCCTGCTCCGTTCCAGAGCTCGACTGATGGCTGTCCCGTGGAGATCAGCGTGGCGAGACGTGCGCTGACGTTTCCGGCGCGCTCGGGATGCTGCAGGTAGTTCGCGATCTCGCGGTCCCGGGCCGCGCTCCGGACGTCGCTCAGCCGCTGCAGCGCGGACTGACCGAGGAGATCGGCGAGATCGTCGGCGGCCGCCTGCGCGCGCACCTCCCCGGCATGGACGAGTGTCCGCTCGATCTGGCGGGTGGCCGCCACCACGAACAGCACCAGCACTCCAGCAATCAGGGACGAGATGATCAGCGGCACCCGGAAGCGCAGCGAATCAGACACGTTTCGGTCTGATATATCACGGCCGCGTGACAGCGAGACCCGCGAATCAGCGGCTGAAAGGTCGCTGCGCCCCGACGCAGCGAAGAGGCGGCATCCGTGATGGAGTCAGATGCACTGCGGCGAGGGCGACAGACTGTGGAGCGTCCTGGGTTCCGGCGTCCCGGACGCTCGACCGGACGCGGACCGGCGCCGTCGTCACGGCCGCCGCGTCGAGGAGCATCCGCCCCGCCCATCGGAACACGTTGCAGCCGGCGACATGCGATCGCATCGCGCGCATCCGCCGCGCCTGTTCCTCGGCCGGGAGCGAGAGGGTCAGCTTCAATCCGTCCGCGACGCCGTCCACGTCGTACGGGTTGACGGGGATCGCGCTCGTCAGCTCGCGCGCGGCGCCCGTGAAGCGGCTCAGGACGAGCGCTCCGCGGTGATCGTCGCGCGCCGAGACGAATTCCTTGGCGACGAGGTTCATCCCGTCGTCCAGGCAGGATCAGTGGATCGTCCGCGTCCGCCTCTTCGGCGACGACGTCGGCGAATCTCGCGTTCACCGCCTGGTAGTGCTGCCAGTCGCTGCTGCTGAACCGCGGCGGCTCGAACGCCACGTGGCACAGCGGCCACATGCCCGAGTTCGCGACACCGTCGTAGTAGCCGCGCTCTTCGGCGCGCGTGAGCCACACGCGCCGCAGCGCATACGACCCGCCCGCGGCGCCGATCGTCAGCCGGCCCGCCTTGCCGGTCACGGCGAGGTCTGCCGTCCCCGATCCGTGCGCGACCCAGGTCCCGTGCGACGCGCGGAGCACTGGATCCAGCGCCGTCACGAGCCCGCTGATTGGATGGCGTTCGACGATGGTGCCGTCGGGGCGCGCCTCGTGAACGCACGGCTCGCGATTCGACACGACGATGACGCGCCGGTTTCGGAAGTCGCGCTGGAGCGTCTGCTGCAGGCGCTCTGCAGTCCACGCCGTTCGCCTGGGTTCCGGAATCATTGAATGGGAGCGGGGCATGACGCTCCTCAGACGATAGTTCGCGGGGTCGATGCCAGCCCATCCCGTGAAGACGGTATTTCGTCGCGCCCAGGCATGGATTCCGCGTGAGCTCTGCCGTTGAGCGCCAGCGAGGGCGGGGGTCAGACGGGGGTCAGGCGAATTCGACGGGCACGGGGCCGGGGATCAGGCCCTTCTCGAACGCTTCGGTCATCAGGCGCTCGACCGCCTTGCGGCCGCGCTCGCCGTATCCGAGCGTGAGATCGTTCACGTACATCCCGACGAACTTGTCGGTGCGTTCCTTGTCGAGGCCGCGTCCGAACTGCTGCGCGTAGTCCACGGCTTCCTTGCGGTGCGTCAGCGCGTGCTCGATGCTGTCGTGCAGGAGCTTCGACACCTTGCGGATCGTCTCGGGTCCGAGATCGCGCCGGATGATGTTGCCCCCGAGCGGCAGCGGCAGGCCGCCGGTCCGCTGCGCCCACCACTCGCCAAGGTCCACGATCTTCCGGAGACCGTTGTCCGCGTACGTGAGCTGCCCCTCGTGAATGAGCAGCCCGGCGTCGGCGTTGCCGCGGGCGACGTAGTCTTCGATCTGATCGAACGGAACCACGACATGCTCGAACTGAGGCTCGTAGAGTTTCAGCGCGAGATACGCCGTGGTGAGCGTGCCGGGAATCGCGACCTTGCGCCCCTTCACTCCACTCGGGCCGTCATGACGGGCCACGACGATCGGTCCGTAGTTGTCGCCCATGCTCGCGCCGTGCGGAAGCAGCGCGTACTTGTCCACGAGGTGCGCAAAGGCGTGAAACGAGACGGCGGTCACCTCGTATTTCCCCTCGAACGCGGCGCGGTTCAGGGTCTCGATATCCGAGAGCACCTGGTCCACCTCGATGCCGCCCGTGTCGACGGCGCCGGAGGCCAGGCCATAGAACATGAAGGCGTCGTCCGAATCGGGACTATGCGCGACGGTTATTCTCTGGGCCATCCAGCCAGTGTAGCAGACGCTCGACCGCCGCGGGACCGTCCAGACGGAACTGCGCACCCGTCACACGATCGCTTGCCGCGATCGTCACCCCGTCCGATCCCACGGCCCGAAACGCGTCCTCGTCGGTGACGTCGTCGCCGATGTAGACGGTGAAGGTCGGACCATGCAGACGCTGGACCCGGTCGCGGATCCACTCGAGGGCGCTTCCCTTGTGCCATCGGGTCGACGGGAGCAGCTCCAGGACGCAGTCACCGGGAAGGAGCCGCACTCTTCCGGCATCGATCTCGGCGCGGGCCGCCGCCACCAGTGCAGACTGCGCGACGACCCGGACGGCGGGTTCGGCCGTCCGGTAGTGGAGCGCGATCGAGAGATCCTTGTCTTCGATGAACACGCCCGGCAGCTGCGCGAGATGCGGGCGGAGAACGTCGGCGATCTCACGCAGTGTCGTCGCCGCGGCGCTTGCACCGGGGTGGAGGAACGTTTCGCCCGGCGCGTGAACCTCGAGTCCGTGAAAGCCTGCGATGTAGAGCGCGCCGGGCACCGTGATCCGATCGCGGACGTCCTGCAGGCGGCGTCCGCTGATCACACCAACCGTGCAGTCGGCACGCGAGGCGAGCGAGCCGAGCACGCGGGCCATTCCGTCTCCGAGCCTGACGGCGCGGGGATCGGGATCGAACGGCGTGAGGGTGCCGTCGAAATCGCACAGCAGCAGCAGATGACGACGTCCGCACCGCGCAGCGATCTCGGCCGCGAGATCGCTGAGGGAGTCCGCGCGCGGCGACGCGCTCTCGATCGTCATGCGACGCTGGCGTTCTCGAGGCAGTCGAGAATCCCGGACGCCCACACGAAGACGTCGCGCCCCGCGACCACCTGCCGCATGCGCCGCATCCGTGCGCGCTGCTCCTCGGGCGACATCTCGATCGCGCGCACGAGCGCGCGCGTGAAGCCGTCGGCGTCGTACGGATTGATGATGACGGCGTCCTTCAGCTCCTGCGCGGCGCCCGTCAGCTCGCTGAGCACCAGCACGCCGCGCTCGTCCTGCCGCGCAGCGACGAATTCCTTCGCCACCAGGTTCATGCCGTCATGCAGCGAGCTGACGATGCAGAAGTCGGCCAGCTGGTAGAGGGCGACGAGACGGCGCATCTTGAGCGCGCTCTTCCGGTAGCGGATGGGACCGTCGGCAGCGCTGCGGCCGTGGCGCGCGTTGATCGCGGCAACGCGTGCGTCGATCTCCTGCTCGATCGCCGCGTAGCTCTCGAGTTTCGAGCGCGACGGGACGCCGACCTGCACGAAGACCATCTCCCCCTTCAGCGCCGGACGTTCCGTGAGGAGCCGATCGATCGCGTCCAGCCGCTCGGGAATCCCCTTGGTGTAGTCGAGGCGATCGACGCCGATGCCGACGATCGGCGCCGAGATGTGCAGCTCCCGACGCAGGCGGTCGCGCTCGACGAGCAGCCGCGGATCGCGCGCCATGCTCGAGATGCGATCGAAGTCCACGCCGATCGGCGCGGCCACGACGTTCACGGTGCGACCGCCGACCTCCAGGATGCCGTGCGTCGCGTCGAGGCGCAATTCCTCCCTGACGGCCGCCAGAAAGTTCCGGCGATCCCGTTCGAGCTGAAACGCGAGCATGTCGTTGGCCAGCAGACCTTCGAGCAGCTCGCGGCGCCACGGACACATGCGCAGTTGATCCGGAGGTGGAAACGGGATGTGCCAGAAGAGGGCGGTCCGTGCGTCGGGCTTCAGCGCGCGCAGCTCGCGCGCGACCAGCGCGAGGTGATAGTCCTGGATGAAGACCGGAATCGACGTATCGGTCAGATCGCTCGCAACCGCCTCCGCAAAGCGGCGGTTGACCGACTGATAGGCCGCCCAGTCCTCGGCACGGAACACCGGCTTGACGTGGACCAGGTGGCACAGGGGCCACAAGCCCTCGTTCGAAAAGCCGCCGTAGTAGTGCCGCTCCTCCTCCTCCGTCAGCCAGACGCGGTGCAGCTCATACGCAGGCGCGTCCGGCGGCACCCGGACTCGATCCCCGTCGTCGCACACCTGGCGATCGGCGTCGCCCGCACCGTGGGCGATCCACGTCCCGCCCCGTTCGCGCATCAGGGCATCGAGCGCGACCGAGACACCGCCGGTCGTGGGAACCGCGGTGACAGAGCCGTCCTCAGCCGTTTCATGGAGATAGGGCTCCCTGTTGGACACCACTATGAGCACGACTGATGAGGAGCAATCGCGCTGCCACAAAGTGGGCTGCAACCTGCCTGTAAACACTCAGCTGCAGGGATACGG
>Ga0066903_100006423_pt1 | contig 10450 bp, 9 predicted proteins | sample PanSoiMetaGPlot1_FD_67491 | JGI IMG/M metagenome (GOLD analysis project Ga0066903, IMG submission 67491) | Tropical forest soil microbial communities from Panama analyzed to predict greenhouse gas emissions - Panama Soil - Plot 1 (version 2) | ecosystem: Environmental > Terrestrial > Soil >...
ACCTTTCGACATTTGCGGCACGAGCTGCGCCGGCAGCGGTTGATCGAACGTCGAATGGTTCATCCCCAGCGGTTTCAAAATGTGATTCTGGATGTAACACTCGAACTTTTCGCCGCTGACACGCTCGACGATGTATCCGGCGAGCGTGAATCCGTAATTTGAATAAGATGGAATTTTGGCTGGCGGGAAAATGCGGCTCGGCATTTCGTTCACGAGGTACGTGCGCAAAGGTTTGATGTCGTTTTCATGCGCGACGAAGAGATTCTTCAATGTCTCCTCGAATCCGCCCGTGTGGGTAAGCAATTGCCGCAGTGACAGGCTCCGGATAAGTTCTTGGGATCGGAAAATCGAGGTAATCATTGACGTCGCGGTCGAGATCGAGCTTGTTCGACCAACTGCATCACGCCTGTGGCAGTGAATAGTTTCGAGATCGAACCTGGACGAAACAAAGTCTGATCGGGAAGCACCGGTTTCTTTTCTTCGACATCAGCGTAACCATAGCCTTTTTGAAATAACACCTGACCCTCTTTCACCACCGACACGACCGCGCCCGTGATGTTTCGATTTCGCAATTGCGAGGGAATCATTGCATCAAGAAAAGTTTCGAAATCAGCTTTGGTTAATTCGGGCACCGGACTCGGCTGCGGCATGACCGCAGGAACGTTCGCCGGCGGCGGCGATGGCGCTGATAATAACGGCGACGGCGCTGGGCCTTGAGCGCTTGCGACGCTAATCGCAATCGCGTTGGCGACAAGTAACGCTGCAAACCGCACGCGCGACGAAAATGCGACCTGCATATGGGAGCGGAGTCTGCCAGTTCCGTTGAGCCGGTGACAAGCCTATGCTTTGCCTTGAACCCGTGAGCGAATTTCTTCGATCCGCTTTTGCAGTTTGGGAAAGTGCGACCCCGGCCAGTAAATTTGTTTGCAGCCGGGACAGCGGCGGAACTGGTTGTAATAGATTTTGGTAAGCGGCTCGAGTTTGTCGATTATATCGGCCTTGGCTGCCTGTTCCAACGGTGCGTTACATCGTACACAGCGCGTAAAAGGCGCGATCAATCCCAAAAGGTTAAAACGGCGGACAACCTCAATCGTCTGTTCGTCGGCGTTTTGGGAGCGCGGGCAATATCCGTGTTCAACAATCGCGTGCATGAGCAGTCGCCGATCTCGGGTTAAGAGCGCTCGATTTTCACGGGCCATGACCTCGAGCAATTGCCGGTCGTCCGCATTCTGGGGGTAGACGACATCAAATCCGAGGAGACGAAGATTGCGTGTGAGTGTTCCCAAATGTCCATCAGCGACAAACCTCGAAATGTCAGTAGCTTGCAATCGTTTCTCCGTGCGATACGTGTCACGATTCTCGACCGGGAAGACCTCTACCTTTGCGTCGCTGGCCAGCGGGTGATCAAAACCGACTGTCTGCTCATCGACCAAGATCAAATCAACCTCCGGGTGCGGAACGCCACACGACTCAATGACGTCCTTTATGGACGTCTTTTCCGCGAGCGGCCGCTCGATAACTGTATCGCCTGCGTTCGATCCAAGAAAAAAATGGAGGTCACCGTGGAAGCGAAGCCGAACCGTGAATGCGTTCACGTTAATTCGCGACTCGCGCATTGGCGTAAGCGTACTCAAAAGTCGTTGCACGCGGACGACCTTGAAGCTTACCGGGCCCGAGAGGTTCATCTTCGCCGAAATAACAATCGATCTGCCATCGCCGCAGACCGCCGCCGGTATCCATGATCTTCCAATGGTTGCTTCCGAAGATTTTTTGAAGCTCGGGTGATGTTGTCTCTATAACCGCTCCCCGGCGCAAGCCACCGTGGCCTCCCTTCATCGCTGCCGAATAGCGCGGTACCAAAACACCGCCTCCACCTGTCGCATGTGATGCAAACGCGTACGAATCACTACCGTTGTAGCGAATGTAATATCGCCCGTTAACAGGCGTAGTAATTCGGCCGAAGCCTTCCTTTTTTACGGAGCGCAGAAAATCGCGCGGATATTTTCGACCGTGCAACCCGGGTTTCGTAACCGGTGTCGCGTCAAAGCCGCGCTCGAAAGTAAAACCCGATTCCTTCGGGGTGTAATAGAGGGTGCACACGACGAAGTATTCACCGTTATGTCCCTGCGGACGCCGCGCCAGTTTGTCGTTCTCGTACGCAAGCCGCTGCACGACTTCCGGCCATGGGATGTCCGCGTGCAGTCGCGAATTAAGCGCCGCTGCGAGAATGAACACCGCGAACGTGAGGATCAGTCGCCAAAAACGGATTCGATTGAACCGCCGATTAAAATTTCGATGGGGAGTCGCTTCCATTCGTATTCATAAGGGGGTTGTTTCCATTGAAAATGCTCAGGGTAAGTTTTGCGGACGTGCTTGATAATTTCCACCCCGACTCGAAACGGCTGGAAACGTTCGCGATCGATCAAATGAATTTGCGCGCCGCCGCAGAGTTGACCGGCAAATTTTTGGAAGGTTGGCTGGAAATAATTTTTGCGAAAGAAAACGCCCGGTAGCTTTAAGCCGTTTAGCTCGGTGCAAAGTTTCTCCGCATCGATAAATGGCGCACCAAAGATTTCGAATGGTCGCGTGGTGCCGCGTCCCTCGGAAATGTTCGTGCCTTCAAGCAGACACATGCCGGGGTAAACCGCGGCGCTCTCGAGCGTCGGCATGTTGGGTGATGGCATTACCCACGGCAGACCGGTTTGGTCAAACCACATTACGCGCTCCCAGTTTTTCATTGGGAGGACGGACACTTCACACTTTGCGAATGCTTCGGCACGGAACTGCTGCGCCAGATCGCCAATTGTGCGGCCATGCCGAACTGGAATGGGATGCATGCCGACGAACGATTTATAATTCGGGTCAAGCACAGGCCCTTCAGTCGTTATGCCATTGATGGGGTTTGGCCGATCCAACACAACGACTGCGGTGCCGCATCTCTCGCAAGCGCGCATGCAAAGATAGAGCGTCCAAATAAAAGTGTAATAACGCGATCCGACGTCTTGAAGATCGACCAACAAAACATCCAGGCCTCTCAGCATTTCCGCCGTTGGCTCACGATCGTCGCCGTAAAGACTGTAAACCGGGATGTGCAAACGGGGATGCTCGTAACTTTTCCATTCCACCATGTTGTCCTGTGTCTGGCCGAGAAATCCGTGTTGCGGGCCAAAAAAGGCGGCGATGCGGAACAAATCGCCACTGTGTCGCTTCAGGATTCGTGACGCGTGTTCAAGCTTTGAGGAAACCGAAGCCGGATGAACCAGGGCACCGATGCGCGCGCCGCGAAATTTGTTAGGCCAAAGTTCTGGCAAATGATCAATCGGCAGTTGGACGCGCATTCGTACTCTTGTATCACACTGCGGAAATTTCTGCGAGTTGTGTCGGTGTTTGACTTCAAACGCCTCTACACCCGTTTCCAACGACGTACGCCAAGTAGTACGAACATTGAAACCAGCGTGATTACTGCGCATGCTTTCGCGAACAGCTCCCCCTGACGTGCATAGAATGTCAGCTCGTGTTCAGTCGGCACCTTGATTTCGCCGGTGAGAATACCCTCGGTGAACGTGCTGCCTTTATCATCTCGTAACTCCTGCGTGACGCGACCGAATTGGTTGATGAAACAAGTGACTCCGGTATTCGCCGCGCGTATCATCGGTCGACGCGTTTCTACGCAGCGAAAAATCGCGTTCGCCAAGTGCTGATGCGATCCAGCCGAATGCTGAAACCACCCATCGTTAGTTACATCAACGAGCAAATTCGCCCCGGGACTTGTCTCGTTTGGAAGGACAAATTGTCTTACTAATTCGCCGATCGTGTCTTCGAAACAGATCAACGGCGCCACATGGACATCGCTATTGGTTAGCGTAAACACCGTGTGTTCTTTTCCTGCTTTGAAATCGCCGGGTACCTGGTCGCCTACAATCTGCGCAAGCAACGGCACTGTATGGCGACCGGGAACGAATTCACCGAAAGGCACCAGGTGAACCTTTCGATATATCTGCACATGTTCGCCACCATCGGAAACAAGCAGCGCCGCGTTGTAAACATCGCGCTTGTCTACGTCGATGGTTCCCAACAGAAGGTCCGTGTCCGACGACGCGGCCAGATCCATCACAAATTTGTAGCTCTCCTGGTCTGCGAGAACTGGGCCGGGCATCGAGCTTTCGGGCCAAACTAATAAATCAGGCGGCGGGTTTGACCGCACTGCGATTTCGCTCAACCGCTGGAATTGATCGAAAATTCCCCTCGTGAACTGTGGGTCGAATTTTTGATTTTGCGGAATATTCGATTGCACGGCTGCAACCCGGAGCGGTTTTGCCAGCGCCGAAACCTGGGTCGCGCGAAGTCCGAAAATCAAAACGCCCACAATGGCCGCCATCGTGACGGTGAAATCAAAATGCGGCCGCATCATGCGTGTGCGCGCCTCCACAACCAGGCGATACGCGGTCGTGAGAACGATCACGTTGGCGAATGCGACCATGAACGATAATCCGGCGACACCGGTGAGCTCAGCGACTTGAATGAGCGGCCAATTGCTGTGCAGGGCGACCCCAAGGCCGTTCCAGCCGAAGCCAGAGAAAACCCACCCGCGCAACCATTCAAGCGTGGTCCACGCAGCCGCGAGGATGAAAGCGAGTCGCAGGTTGTTCGTCGATTTTGTCCATGGCGATTGCGCCGGGGCCGCGGCGCTCCGGGCTTGCGCCAGCATCTGGTCCCATTTGCTGCCGCCTGTTCGGGTTTTCCCTGGTCGTGGCCGCAGCAGACCGCAAAACCACGCCCAGATCGCGAAATAAATCGCCATGTAAAACTCAAGGACAAACCAACCAAGAACGGTGACCGTCGTCAGCCAGGAGAATGCGATCCAGAAGAACGTCACGCCGGCGACGTAACCGAGAAGCAGATTCCGGAGCCACCGATGGCGGGAGTTCCCGCCGGAAAACCAAATGGCGGCGATAAGCGGAGTCAGCGCGATCCAACAGAACCACGTCAGGTTGAACGGCGGAAAGCAAGCCGCGTAAAGCAGCCCGCTAGAGATCGCAGCCAACCACGGCCAAAGATTTGTGATTCTTACCATCGGAGTGCGTTCAGATATCTGGAGCGCAACATCCAAACTGCATCATTCAACGTCCCAGAGAAATTTTAACTTCCGATCGCCAAGGCTGCAGCCCGCGTGCTCATCATGTCACATAGCGGAGCGAAACATCTCAAGTTGTATTTTAGTGGCTGGCGAAATGCCAGAGGTCCTTCGCTTGGCTCAGGATGACAGTTACTTGCCTGAATGTTGGGTCGTCGATGCCAACCGCCACTCGGCATCCTTTCGCAGCCAATTCCAAAGATCCTCTAGTTGTTTTCCAACCTCCGCTTTCATCTGCTCGAGCGCCGCGTCATCCGATTCTTCTCTTTCCAGATCACGTCGCGCGAACAAGTAATACTTTATTTTCGGCTCCGTCCCCGACGGGCGCACCGCGACCCGCATTCCGTCTTCCAACTCAAACATCAACATTTTTGTCTTCGGAATGAGATCGCCTTCGGTGTCTTTGATCTCGTCCGTTTCGAAATCTCTAATGTTTGCCACTTTTGAGTCGAGTATTTCGCGGACCGGATCTGCCGCGTATGATTTCATCAAACTCGCAATCTTGCCTGCGCCTTCTGCACCCTCGAAAATGAGTGAACTGGTTTTCTCCTCAAAATACCCGAACTGCGCATAGATATCATCTAGCAACTGATCGACCGTTTGACCGCGCGACTTTGCGTAAGCAGCCACTTCGCAAAACATGATCACTGCGCCGTTGCCGTCCTTGTCCCGCACAAAATCCGCGCCGCTGTAACCGTAGCTTTCTTCGCCGCCGAAAACGTAAAATGAAGAGTATGCGAGTCGAAGCCGGCGCGTTTCATTTTCCGCAAGATCAGCATAGCTCCGGCGCAGGGGTTCGGGAATCTCGCGCTCGTACTTGGCGAGCTTCGCGCCGATATACTTGAAACCGGTTAACGTCTCAACACACCGTACACCGTAGTAATCGGCAATCGCCTTTTGCAGATCGGTGGTGACAAAAGTTTTGATGATCACGGCGCGGGAAGCGTTCTGTCTATTCAGCACGCCATTGTCGAACAGGATCTTGATTCGATACCAGGCAAGGAGCGAACCGATTTGGTTTCCCGTCAGCAATTTCATCTTGCCGTCCTTAGTTCGAACTGCCACGCCCATGCGGTCACAGTCTGGATCCGTCGCTGCGACCAGATCGGCGTTTTCCTTTTCTGCAAGTTCGATGGCCATCGTTAACGCTTCGCCGTATTCCGGGTTCGGCGACTTCACCGTGGGAAATCGCCCATCGAAGCAATCCTGTTCCGGGACGACTTGGAAATTGAAACCGAGCAGTACCAGCATCGGCTCGATGATTACGCTGCCGGTTCCGTGCAATGGCGTGTAAATGATCCGCAGTGATTTCGTGTCGCGAATCATTGGGGGATCGAGGATCAACGTTTCGAGGCGGTGCATGTAAGCCTGGTCGATGTCCTTTCCGATTACAGTCGCTTTTCCTTGTTGCTCTTTCGAAAGCGGCGTGAACGATTCGCTCGTAATTGCGTTCACCTTGGCGATGATCCCGCTGGCGTGCGGCTCGATCACCTGCGCGCCGTCACTGAGATAAACTTTGTAGCCATTGTCGTGCGGGGGGTTGTGGCTGGCGGTGATGACGATCCCAGCACTCGCGTGCAGATGCCGAACGGCAAACGAAAGCTCCGGCACAGAGCGCGGGCTATCGAACACGAACGCGTCGCAACCATTTTCAGCTGCGATTCTCGCAGCCAGATCCGCAAATTCATTCGAGAAAAACCGCGGATCATGCGCGATCACGATTTTTGGCTTCGCGGAAATTCCCTCGCGCCGGTTCGAGTCCTGCAGGTAAGCAACAAGTCCGCGCGTTGCACGGTTGATGTTAAAAAAATTCATTGCATTCGTGCCTACGCACGGGAATTCCGGTCGCTCGCTTTCGCGCGCATTCCCGCGTTCCTCACTTGTCACGATTCTGCCGATCGTCCGCCCGCGCAGTCCACCCGTCCCGAACAGAAGCGTTTGGTAGAATCGATCGTTTAATTCCTGCCACTCAGCGGCATCGACGAGTTCGTTGATCGATCGAAAATAAAGATCTGACTGCGCGCCACTCACCAAGGCGCGAATGTTTTTTGCCGATGACGCCATCAAATGTCGGTCGGTAACGGCGCGTTCGATTTTCGTATTTAGGTCTGCAAAATTAGCTGTCATTCCCGGCAACTGTTCCGTCACGGATTTGCTTTGCAAGCACTCTATGACTCGGCGGAAACAACTTGCGTCATCTACTTGAGTTCACTATCAAACGGCAAAGGAGTTCGACGATGAAACGCTTTATCGCATACGTGGCCATCATGATGGCAGTATTATTATTCGCATATGGGCAATCGCCGACCGCGCAACGGCCAACGAACAGCACCAGCGAGCAAGAGGTCAGACAAATGATCAACAGATATCGGACCGCCATATTGCAGCGCGACATCGCTGTGCTGGAGAAAATTTGGGCGGATGATTACGTTTTCGTGAACGCGGCCGGAGATGTGCTCACAAAGAGGGAGCGTCTGTCGAACCTTAAGTCGGGCGCGACCACGCTGGATTCCATCAACCAGGAGGAAAATGTTACGGTGCGCGTGTATCAAAATAGCGCAGTAGCGACCAGCCGCGTCACGCTCAAAGGACAGTACAGCGGGCAACCCATCAGCGGCGAATATCGAAGCACTCTTGTCTGGGTAAAAGGTCCCGAAGACTGGCAACTGGTCTCGAATCAATTAACAGCTGTTAAGCCCAAGTAGCTGTGATACACGAGCATTGCCGCAGCGATGTCTTCTACTGCCATGCCTAGCGACTTGAAAACCGTTGTTTCGTTCGCGCACGACGGAACTGTGCCGGCCAGCGCTTCGCCGAGTTCGGCATAGATTTTTGCGTCGGATAGAATCACGTCACCCGCTTCCTTTAGCGCGCCTTCGCGGGAATCGACGAATACAATTGCCCTTTGCATCGCTTTATCGTCAAGCTCACGCCAATCGGGACGACATGCGCCGATTGCATTGACGTGAGAGCCGGGCTTGAGCCACTCTCCCTTCAATACCACCGTTTTCGAACTGGTGACGGTCACTATCACATCGGCGCCGGGCACTGCTTCTTCAGCAGAGGTTGCTGTGGCGCCAATTTCCTGTGCAAACTGCTTTGCGTGTTCAAACGTCGGACTCCAGACGCGAATCTCCTCAAACGACCGAACGAGCCGGAGCGCTTCTACGTGACTGCGCGCTTGTACGCCGCTGCCCAGAATGGCGAGGACTTTAGCGTCAGGCGACGCGAGCAGTTTCGTCGCTGCGCCAGATACAGCAGCCGTTCTCATCTCGGTGATTAACCGCCCGTCCATGATTGCCAGTGGCGTTCCCGTTTGTGGATCGACAAGAAAAATTGTGGCCATGTGTGTCGGAATTCCGCGCTCCGAGTTTGAGGGGTAGAATGTGACTGCTTTCAATCCCAGTCCATCCGGCGTGAGCGCCGGCATCAAGCCAAGGAATCCGCCGGGCGGATCCACTGATATGATCGAGCGCACGGGCTGAGTCACTTTGCCGGCAGAAAAATCGATCAGCGCTTTCTCCATGGCCGGAATCAAGTCGGTCATCCGCAGATGCTCTTGAACTTGTTTTTCGTTGAGGAAAAGCGGTTGATCAGTTTTCACTTCAGGTTGTAGTTTCGGGTTTCGTGCCGAGTGCGTAGAGAACATTTGTTTCTACGGCTGAAATATTTTCGTCGCGAATAAAATCCAGGTTAGCTTCTTTGACCTTCTGTCGCTCCATCGGATTTAACTGCTCGATTGTTCCCCGGTAGCCAGAGCCTAAAACAATTGTCCACCAGTCCTCAGCCGAGTTAATGGGGTGGAAGCGATTTTCAGCAATGATTTTCGGCGGCACGACCCCACCTTCGTCGAGAATTTTTCTCAGGCTTGCTGGATCGTTGATTCGATCCCATGGATTAAAGCCTTTGTACAGATCAGGCCGTACATTTTTGATCGAGCGCCAAAATGCGTCATTCGCCGGCTGGCAGAAATTCGGTCCCCATGTGGTGACGGCCAGTTTGCCGCCTGGTCGAATGCGACTCCAGAGTTCGCCTACAGCCTTTGCCATATCCGGCACAAAGAAAATTCCGAACACGCACACCACGGCATCAAAACTCGCGACAGGAAAACGCATCGCGAGCATATCGCCGAGTTCAAATTCGATGTTGGCAAGATTTCGTTGAAGGACTTTCGTCCGCGCTAACTGCAAGAGCTCATTGGCGAGGTCAACTCCAATGACTGCTCCCGTCGGTCCTACTGCCTTCGCAGCTGGCAGAGCAGAAGCCCCAGCGCCGCAACAAACATCGAGCACCCGCGAACCAACCAGGAGTGAGGCAAGTTCGACCGTTCGACGCCCGAAATAGTCCCAGAAGCTCAGTGGCGATGCATCGTAGAACTCTGCCGCCGCGTTGTAGGTAAACGCAGCGCGATCTTGCGCTTTCTCCGGCATGTTTGCTTTCATTTAATTTGGCTCGTATTCGATTGAAACGCATGGCTGAAAAACTTCAAACGCGTTGTGTCATCGCAGGCGGTGGACCAGCAGGGATCATGGCTGGCTACCTGCTCGCGCGAGCGAGTGTACCCGTGATCGTTTTGGAAAAACATGCCGATTTTTTTCGCGATTTTCGCGGCGACACCATTCATCCATCTACGTTGGAGCTGATGTACGAGCTCGGATTGCTCGAGGAATTCCTAAAACAGCCGCATCAGGAAGTACGGGAACTACGGGCCGTCATCAATGGCCAGACTGTGCCGATCGCCGACTTCACCAAGCTCCCCACGCGGTGCAAATGCATCGCATTCATGCCGCAGTGGGATTTTCTCAATTTCCTTTCCACGCACGCAAAGGAATTCCCGAGTTTTCAATTGCTGATGCAGCACGAAGTGGTTGATCTGACGTTCGATCAGCGGCGCGTGACCGGTGTGCGCGTTAAAAATCCACGGGGTGACGTGGAAATTCGCGCCGACCTGATCATCGGCGCAGATGGACGGCATTCGATCATTCAAGCGTGCGCCGGCTTGGAGCGCTACGAGTTCGGCGTCCCGATCGACGTGCTGTGGATGCGCATCTCAAAGAAGAGGGACGATCCTCAGCAATCACTCGGCTTCTTTCAACATGGCAAACTGCTCGTGTTGCTCGACCGCGGTGACTACTGGCAGTGCGGATTTGTGATTCCCAAGGGCGGCTTCGATGAGATCAAAGCACGCGGTCGGCAGCAGCTTCAAAACGAGATCGTTAGCTTTGTTGGATTTCTGCGCGACCGCGTCACGGAGCTCGACGATTGGTCAAAAATCAAATTGCTGACCGTGCAGATTAATCGTCTTCGTGATTGGTG
>Ga0066903_100006424_pt1 | contig 10450 bp, 9 predicted proteins | sample PanSoiMetaGPlot1_FD_67491 | JGI IMG/M metagenome (GOLD analysis project Ga0066903, IMG submission 67491) | Tropical forest soil microbial communities from Panama analyzed to predict greenhouse gas emissions - Panama Soil - Plot 1 (version 2) | ecosystem: Environmental > Terrestrial > Soil >...
GATTTCACTTTCGGTACTCCTGAGGATGGTACTGGAGCTGTTTTCTTCACAAACGCCTCCGGTGTTGATTGGTTCAACCTCAAGTTGGTTGAAACCGGTGTACCGGCTGACGCGATTACCTGTCTCACGGATCTTTTCGCCAATTGCTCTCTCTCCACTGTGAATGGAATCACCACCATTCTCCTGTCTGGAGTAAACGAGGAATTCGCGGGTATCAAGGCGGGAACTAACTTCGAAATTATCTTCGGATGCGTAACCGGAGAGTGCGAGCCTTGGCCAGGCGACCTGGATTTCACTGCCTTCGCGAACGTTCCCGAACCCGGAAGCTTGGCATTGCTAGGAACAGGTCTGGTGGCAATCGTTTCCCGCCGCAAGCTGCTGAAGCGGTCGCGGACTTAGTTGCTCTTCCTACTGCTGTATTCGGTTACAAGCTTTGAAAATTCAGGTAGGGCCCTGAGCTTATCCAGTTCAGGGTCGTTCTGCGCCTGCCCTGGGGAGTAGCCTCGATGAAATGCCTCTTTCAGGGATTTGAGCGCTTCGTTCTGCTTGCCAATGACGGCGTAAACCTGTGCCTCGTCATACAGAAGTTGTACATCATCCGGATCAATACCCCGAGCCTGGCGTATGTAAACCTGTGCCTGACCAGCGTCACCTTTCTTGGCGTAGTAAAGCGCGAGGTCGGCTGTAACGTTGGCTGATTTTGGATTGACTTGCAACTCGTCGAATGCAAGCTTGATGGCTTTGTCGTATGTCTCAGCCGCTTTGTCTGCATGACCCGACCAGCGGTAAGCATCCGCCAGATTGCCGGTGAGTTCCTGATCGCGAGGATTCTGTTGGACTGCTTGTTCGAACATCTTTACCGAGTCGTTATACCGTTTCGCATAAAAATATGCGGTACCAAGGTTGGAGGAATTAATCGCATCAGGCCGGACCTGAACCGCTTTCTCAAGAGCGGGAATGGCTTCTCCGTATCTCGCCTGTCGGATGTAAATGGCCGCCGTATTCTCGTATCCGACTGGATTGTCAGGAGCGAGTTCGATCACGCGCTTCAACTCTGCGAGCGCTTTGTCATACTCGCCAAGTTGAGTATATGCGCCAGCCAACTTGTTGTAGTTGAGCCAGTAGTATGGATTCTGACTTACGGCCGCCTGATAGGCCGCGATCGCTTCGTCCTTCTTCGCGGCTGCCAAGTAGGCGCTGCCGAGCCGGGAACTGGCTTCGTCTGAGTTGGGAGTAAGTTTCAGGACGTTTTGCAGTTCGCCGACTGCCTCCGCATTTCGCCCCATCGCGCTGTACACGCTGCCCATAGCGAGGTGGACTTCCGGCAGATTCGGATTCAGATTTGCAGCTGTCTGCGATGCCGCCAATGCCTTCTGAGCGTAAATCGGATCTTTCGTTTCCTTGTATAGGAGCAGGTTTGCGTCTGCCAGGCCGGCATAGGCCAACGCGAAATTGGCGTCCTGCTGCAATGCGCTGTCCAGGATCTTTATGGCCGCTTGTGTATCGGCTGGGTTCTTACCTCCGCGAAGTGCATTCCGTCCCTTCAAATAAAGGTCGTAAGCAGCCATGTTCTCGGTCGGATGCACACCGGTGCGTGCCATTTCCTCACTACTGGGCTTGAGTTCCAGAGCGTCAACCAAGTCTCCGTAAATCTGATCTTCGAGGGTTAAGAGATCCTGTGAAACGCCAGGAAATTCCTTCGCCCATACCCGCCGTCCACTGGAAACGTCATCTAGGTCGAGCGTGATGCGGAGTCTGTCACCCGACCCTTGTACGGTTCCCTGCAAGACGAGGTTCACGCCGAGGGACTTGGCCAGAGCCTGGATCGGTTGCTCCTTCGCCGCTGCTTTCTCCACTGCGGATGACGAAGCCACGTGTACTTCTTGCAGCTGAAACATTTTTGCCGAGAGAGCCTCAACCAATCCGTCGGCTACGTAGCGCAACGAGTTTTCATCGCCAAGGACCTTCAAGGGAAGGATGGCAACATACTTTCCCTTGGAGAGATCGGGTATCCCTCGGTTGGAAGAGATCTGCGATGACGGGAAGATGCGTTGACGAATTCTGGGCACTGAAAGCGAGGTGATCACAACTGCGGCAACCACTGCGATCCAAATCCAGCCGCGTCGTCCCGGAAGTGCCAACGAGATCTGCACACTGCGTGGCGTAGTGGGAGCATGTATCGGTTCCGCGACTGACAGATTGGGATTCCCCTGCCAGGCCTCGAGCTGCCGCAGCAGCTCAAGGGCGCTCGCGTAACGGTGTGCAGGATCGCGTTCCAGGCATTTGCTTACAATTGCGCTGAGGGCCTTCGGCACTGTGCCGTCGATGTCGCTGATCGGCACGGCCCTCTGTTGCGTCCTTTTCATCAGGCTGGCGATGCCCGTATCCGCTTTATAAGGGACCTTTCCCGTCAGCAGCTCATAGAAAATCAATCCCACAGCGAACAGGTCGGATCGCTGGTCCAGTTCTGAACCTAGGGCCTGCTCGGGTGACATGTACTCCAGAGTTCCGACAAGCGCTCCTGTTTGGGTCATTCCAGGTGATTCCAGGGAGCGCGCGAGTCCAAAATCCATAACTACTACGCGGCCTTGCGAGTCGCGCATCACGTTCTGCGGCTTGAGGTCACGATGGATGACACCTTCACCATGCGCGCAATCGAGGGCCCGGCAGATCTGAATGACGATATCTACCGCTTCATTGGGGGAAAGCTTCTGCTGCCGGCGGAGCAGCGATCGGAGATCCTCACCATCGACGTACTCCATGGTGATGAACTTCACGCCGTCAGCTTCCCCCAGGTCGTAAATGCGAACTACGTTCTTATGCGTCACATGGCGCGCAAGTATGAGTTCCTGCTTGAAGCGCTGCAGGATGCTGGCGTGTCCGGCCAGTTCCGGTCGAATGACCTTCAGGGCGATCAGGCGATCCAGTTCCTGATCCCGCGCTTGGTAGACGGCCCCCATACCTCCTTCACCGAGCACACGTAGCAGTCGGTAGCGTCCCGCCAGAATCGTGCCCGGCTGAAACACCAGCTGCATGGTCAGGTTATCGGTGTAGTCGGGAGGTGGGACTGATGCCGCGGAACCCGGCGCAAGGGATCCCAGGTGTATCAGAGTCGGAGCATCGGAGGCGCTCACTGGCGGCGGAGTCTGCGCAGCCGTACCAATGTGCGGCCGCGGAGGAGAAAATCCGGACCCGTCCGGATTCTTTGGATCAAGATCCGGCAATGTCTTGCCGTCTTCTTCCATGCTTCACCGTGGTGGGGAAAGCTCCAGAGAACGGGAGTTCGCCGCCAACGCGAACGCGCTTGAGTCAGCCAAAAAGGGCGAGCCAATCCTCAGAGATAGTTGGAGTATATACTGCACGCCGATTCGTCACAAAACGGCTAATGCCGGATGGGAGTGCATCTTGCGATGCTCTTGGGTAGCTTAGGCAAGGGCTGGTGGGACTACGCCGTCAACCATTTCCAGCTAGCTGGACGCAGCGTCCCAGGTTGACGTCCCAAATGCAAGGTTGTGCTGGAAGGCTCGATATGCCAAGCTCGCCGTCGCGAATGGTTCCCGGCCGTCCTACCCACGTCACCTGAAATTGGGCGATTTGGCTCTCGAATTGAACTTGCAGGATTTCCCCCGGCCGGATGGAACGATTTACCCCACGAATAGCAGCCCCATGGCGGCTGATGTTGGTCGCACTGGCCAGAAGCATGAACGGCTGAGCATTCGCATCTAATCCCCAAATCCGCACCGGCAAAGTTGCTGAGACTCGCAATGTCTTGCGATTGTCCATGCGCCACCCTCGCTTCCGAGGATGGTAAGGTCGATTCATGAGCCTGCAAACTTACGCGCGTCACGCCAAAGTGATGCCATCGGTAACCGTGAAGTAACCACGAAAGCAATAGGGCCTAACGCGATGATTCTATTAGCACTGATAGGCAAACCTGCTGGGTCGGGATACGCGGCGTAGGTGGAATCGATCAACCCGTGGCCTTATGAATCTAGCGAGCAGGCACCAGGTCCCCGGGGATCGCCACAACTGCCGCAAGGTCCCGTGGCTGGGCGGGAGGAGGAAGATGCTCCTTTGGCGGACACTGCGAACACGGAGAGCTGTGGTGCTAGTTTGCGGCTATGACACTTAGGGCAAGCCGGCTTCTCGTTTCCATAAACCAAGGCTTCGAAGGGATGATCACATTCCTTGCAGACGTACTCGAAAATCGGCATGACCCAAACTCCTGAGACAAAACTCAATACCATTTAAGATCAAAACGTGGGAAGTCTGCAAACCAAAAAGTTCGCTCCTCGCCGCGGTATGCGTGGCGGACACGTGCAGACGATCGCAGGGTTCTTCCTGAGACGTCGGATCCACGTTCCCGAGACCGAAGAACGCTGGGTCGAGGTTGAGAGCGGTGTCAAGCTTCTATGTCATTGTCACTGGCAGAAGGACCGCGCATCAGCTCTGACGGTGATCATTTTGCATGGTCTAGAGGGCTCACACGAGTCCCAGTATATGGTCGGTATCGCAAACAAAGGATTCGCTTTGGGAATGAATGTGGTGCGCATGAACCAGCGCAACTGCGGCGGAGCAGAATGTGAGACACCGACGCTGTACCACTCAGGTCGCTCCAGTGACGTGGCCGCGGTGGTGAAGCATTTTCTAGAACACGATAAGCTGAGCCGTTTTGTGCTGGCCGGGTTCTCGATGGGAGGCAATATAGTCCTAAAGTTGGCTGGCGAATGGGGAGTCCATGGGCCTAAGGAATTTCGGGCCGTAGCGGCAGTTTGTCCGGCGGTCGATCTCGCGCCATCGGCTGATGCACTTCACCTGCCGGCGAACCGCTTGTACGAGTACTACTTCATGTGGAAACTCCGGCGGCGTTTACGAGCGAAGGCCCGTCAGTATCCCGACAAATTTGATGCAACGCGCCTACGCGGCGTCTGGACCCTGCGCCAGTTCGATGACCGGATTACTGCTTTCTACTCCGGATTTGACGGCGCATCGGACTACTATGCGCGCGCCGCTGCATCGAACGTTGTTGATCGCATCGCGGTTCCTACGTTCATTCTGCACGCGGCGAACGATCCGTTTATCCGCATTCTTCCTGAGACGCGGCGTAAGATTCTGGCGAATCCGAACATCACTTTCCTTGAAACAGAAGACGGCGGTCATTGTTCGTTTCTTGCGAATCCCGATGGCGACGATGGATATTGGGCGGAGACGCAGGTGTTGGGGTTCCTGCGGATGTTCCAATAAGAGTGTTTCCTTCCCATGGCGGAATGAGTCTGTGCATGCTTCAGGCGTTTCTCGGGCAGAAGACTTATACAATGATCCGTAGTGAAGCTCGCCACTAAAACCGGCTTGCCGTTGGCGATAGTTCTCCTCGTGAGCTTTCTCTCATACGCGGAGCCTGTTTCGAAGCTCCGTCCGACCGACTACGTGAATGACTTCGCGCACGTCCTTGACGATGCCACAGTCTCAAAGCTCGACAGCATTTGCCAGCAAATTGATCATGAGGCCAAAGCTCAGATAGCAGTCGTAACTGTTCGTACGCTCGATGGCTCCGACCTCGAGAGCTACGCAGTGCAGTTGTTCAAGCAGTGGGGAATTGGTAGCAAAGCAAGCGATCACGGCGTGCTTATTCTTGTCGCGACTGAAGATCACCGCTATCGCATCGAGGTAGGGTACGGTCTTGAGCCAATTCTGCCTGACGGAAAAGTAGGTGGGTTCGGGCGCGAGGCAGTCCCGGCACTCAGAGCAGGCGATTTTGGGCGCGCGATCTACCTGATGACTGTGCGCGTTGCTCAGGTCATCGCTGATGACGCGCACATCCAGTTAAGGGTTGACGCGCCACCTGCTTCCGCACCACGCGAGGCCGAGCCGCAAGCCTCGCCAGTCTCCTGGATCGTAGTGGTGGTCATCATTCTGATCGTCCTCTTCACGCCACTACGGAAGCTTGTGTTCTGGTGGCTGTTATTTGGAGGGGGCGGCGGTTTTGGAGGTCGAAGCCGCGGGGGATGGGGCGGTGGTGGATTTGGTGGTGGAAGCTGGGGAGGAGGAGGCGGCGGTTTCGGTGGTTTCGGAGGCGGCAGCTCCGGCGGTGGTGGTGCGAGCGGCAGTTGGTAGGAGGCGGTGTGATTCCTGAGAAAAAGATTGCTGAGTTCGTATCGAAGGCGCAAGCGTCAGCCGGGCAGAATCTTCAGTCCGTGATCCTGTTTGGCTCGGCGGCTTCAGGAGAGTTTCAGGATGATTTTTCCGACATCAATTTGCTCTGCGTCCTGCGCGAAACATCTTTCGGCAGTTTGGCTGCCCTAGGTCCGCTCGCAGAATGGTGGCAAAAACAGAAATACTCGCCGCCACTGGTGCTCACCCAGGACGAAATCAGAAGGTCGGTGGATGTCTTCACTATTGAGTTGCTCGACATGCAACGCCATCATCGTGTGCTATTTGGGGAAGACGTCTTTGCCGGACTCGAAATTTCAACCGCGAACCACAGGATTCAGGTCGAGTACGAGCTCCGTGAGAAGGTAATCGTCTTGCGGGAGCAGTTGCTGTTGGCTGCTCAAGACGAAACCCGCATGTGGAATCTGTTGTTGGGGTCGGTAGCCGCTTTCACGACCTTGTTTCGGCATGCACTCATCGTCCTCGGCGGACAAGACCTCGTGTCCCGTCGAGCAGCAGTGAATGCGCTGACGGAGAAAATTTCCTTCGATCCATCCGCAATACTGAAATTACTGGACATCCGTGAACGCAAGATGGAGCGTAACCAATTAGCGGTGCGCGAAGTCTTTACCAACTATCTGGAAGCGGTCCAAAAGGTAAGGGACGCAGTGGATACAATGTTGGAACGAGGCAACCGGTAGTCTTGAAGATTGATTGAGGAGACACTCATGAGCAAGGCACTGATCGGGTTCATCGTAGTTGTTGTTATCATCGCACTCATCTTCTTTGGCCAGTACGTCAGCGCGAAAAATACGTTGGTGGCCAAGAACGAAGCCGTGAAGTCACAGTGGTCACAAGTTGATGTGGCGTTACAGCGGCGTGCTGACCTGATTCCCAACCTCGTCGAGACCGTGAAGGGAATTGCGCAGCAGGAACAAACCGTCTTTGGGGACATTGCAAAAGCACGTTCAGCGCTGCTTTCTGCGGGAAGTCCGCAGGAGAAAATCTCTGCCAACCAGCAACTTGATGGTGCCTTGGGACGACTGTTGGTAATCGCGGAGAATTATCCGCAATTGAAGTCGAATGAGAACTTCCTGCGGCTGCAAGATGAGCTTGCCGGAACCGAGAACCGCATTGCTGTAGAGCGTAAGCGATACAACGATACGCTGCAAGACTACAACACTTACGTTCAACGATTCCCCACGAGCCTGTTCGCAAGCTGGGCCGGATTTAAACCGAACGATGCTTACTTCAGCGCGAGTGAAGCGTCGCGGCAGGCGCCAAAGGTAAACTTCTCAGCTCCGCAATCCGCCCCGCAGCCGGCTCCGGCACGCTAAGGGATGGAAGCCGATTGCTCTGTGGAACTCGGCTCGGGCGCAGAGGTCCTCGAACTGCCTTGGACCTCTCCTGGCGGAGAGGTCCAGTATCGCGACCTCAAACGCCAACCCGAGTTGCTCGCGTTGATTCCAGAGGCGGTTACGTTTCCGGAACTGCGTGACTTTTTGGCGTCGATCAATTCGCACTCGAGTCTCTTCGAAACTGCAAAGTGCGATGTGTGGAGCACCGCTGAAATCTTGCCTGAAGACGAAATCTTCAATCTTCCTTGCAAGTTCGGCTGCTACGTTGACCTGCTGTACTCGGACCTGAGGCGCTTTTCGTTTCCAGAATACGAGAGCTTGGTGAAGCGATGGACCAAACTTCTGCGAACGGCTCCCGACGTGCCATCGTCGGTTGAGTTTATCGTCCGAGGTTGTTACTTTCACTCCGAAGAGCGGAATGGCTTCTATATCACCATGTACGTATTCGGCTTTGGAGAAGATGAAAGCCGTGCTCGGCGTCAGTGGGCCATTGGACTACAACTAGTCGCAAATGCCATCAAGCAAGCCAGTATGGGCAGCGGCTCTCAGTCGCATTCCTGAAGCCTAAGTGCTGGCAAGGCGAGATGCGCGTAGTCGCGTGAGGCGGTCCCACAATTCGCCTCCCCGTCCCTTGTAGCGCGTTCGGAGCACTGATAGAAGTAGCATGGCCAGAAAGATAATCAGGAGACCGATTGACGCCATGAAGATGCTGTTGCTTTTCTTATGAAGGATGGAAACGCGTCCGTAAACAAACTCGATGTGCACCCAATAAACTAACAGGGAGGTCTGGCCCAACTGAATCAGCGGACTGAACCCCCACTGTGCAGCTCCCCATCTCACCCAGGCGTAGACGGCCCCCAGAATGACTAGCAATAGCCCCACCCGGAAGAGAAAGAAATTCGGGCTGGTATGCCAGTAATCGTAGACCGGATACAGTTGTTCCGGCCGTGCGTCCAGCCATCGCGACAAGAACTCAAGTCCGACTCCAATGGCAACGCATAATGCAAACGCCCAACCACCTGCATTTCGTGCCCGGTCGCTCAGCAAGTAAAAACCAACAGCGAGCCCAGCAAACGCAAATGCGGTCCACGGAAAAATCGGGAATAGCCATGCCTGTGGCTCGCCGAGATTGTGGACACCGTTGATGTAAGACTCAATTGGCCAGGGCAGCCACCGCAATCGCCAAGTCGTCCACAACAGGGGCGTTAGTAGGGAGATCGTCAGCGAAACTCCGATCGCGGCAGCAATCATGGCTTTCGGTGCAACATGGCGAAGCGACAACACTGCCCACGCCAGACATCCCATAAGCATCATCGAGATGCCAATTGTGTTCAGAACGTCGACCCGTAGAAGGTCGGTCCAGGGAGCCCAAGGGAAAGCGATCACATATTCCTGTACTCGGAACAGCAGTCCTAGCCCCAGAATTTCAGCGCCGCGGCGAATCGTTGTGCGAGCAATGTCGCTTGGAGAAACCTGCTTCCGCGCCAGCTTGTTGATGACTAGCGACATCGAGATTCCCGCGAGAAAGAGAAACAGTGGAGCAGGCAGGGTTCCGCCTAACTGCGACCACATGAAGAAATCGGTCTTCCGAGCGTCCGCGCTCAGCCAGGAATCGTAGCAATGGGTCTGGAACATCAGTACGCAGGCGAGGCCTCGCATCCAGTCGATATAATCCAGGCGGGATGCGGAGTTGGCGCTGACCACCTGCGCAGTATATGTCAGGAGTTCCGCTGATCAGGCAACGATTACTGCACGTTCACAGTTACCGTCGCGGTGCTCCTTCCATACTGGTTTGTTGCTACTAGAGTGTATGTTGTCGTCTGGGTCGGGTGGACAGTGACACTGTTTCCGCGCACAGCACCGAGCTCAGGGGAGACGATCAGATAAGATGCTCCGCTCACGTCCAAGGTCAGCGTAGAACTGCTGCCAGCCGAGATAGTCGCAGGGCTGGCGCTTAAGCTATTGATGGCAGGAGCCGCCCCTTGTGGCACATTCCCCGAAGTGTACACAGGGCTCATTTCCACCACTTCGAAGTCGGAAGCTGCAACCGCTGAGAGGTTATGAAGGTCATCGTTGTCCCAGCGATTATCGGGAGCGCCGCTGATGTACATGGAGCTGCCATTGTCCGCCAAAATCAGGCCATACTTTTTCATGGCCGTGAGGATCACCTGATTCGCAGCGGAGTAGTGAGAAATATCGAAACTGTTCTTAAGGCGAAGGCGCATGCCCATCGGCGGAGCCGACGATGAGGTTGAGCTCGAAGCCCAATGCGATGCCGGGGGGGTGAACGCAGCCCGACTTTGCGCCACAGTAAATCGTATGGCGTGCCGAATCTCTCCGGCCGCTACCTCGTCATAGCGGACCAATCCGGGGAATATCGGTAGACCGGCAGCATCGGCGGACGTCCATGTCCAAGGGCGTTGCTGATTGGAAAGCAGATCCCAGACTGCAGCGGATCCGGCGCTCCACGTTCCGTCGCCGTTCGGATAAGAGCTGTACAGCTCATACAGGAAACAGTTGCTGTTATCGAGTACAAGGACGTGACGATCTCCGCTGCCCGGGTTTGGATCACCTTCGATGGGTCCATTTGCCGGCACGGGCATCGGGCCAGGATCGCTCTCATCGCCGTAGGCGGAAAAATCGACGTTTACCAAACCTTGCGAACCACTCACGACGACGTAAGGAATGCCGATATTCGAGCCTTGGTATTGACCAGACCCAAAATCCGCGTGAAGTCCAACGCCACCACTAATGAAGTTGATGATCGCGCTTGAATTGGGGTCCACCGCAGAGGTTGAAATGTCCTTGTTCCAAAGACTGTCGCTCGGGAAGGGAACAAAGCCGTTTAGGTTCGCGCCCTGGCCAAGGCCCATCACACTGCAATCGAGCGACTGGCCGCCGCCACCGGTCCCGCCATTGCCACCACCTCCACTGTCGAGCGT
>Ga0066903_100006425_pt1 | contig 10449 bp, 5 predicted proteins | sample PanSoiMetaGPlot1_FD_67491 | JGI IMG/M metagenome (GOLD analysis project Ga0066903, IMG submission 67491) | Tropical forest soil microbial communities from Panama analyzed to predict greenhouse gas emissions - Panama Soil - Plot 1 (version 2) | ecosystem: Environmental > Terrestrial > Soil >...
GTCGCTGGAATGGCCCGAAGCGCTGCTACTGGCTGTGGTGCTGGCGCCAACCGACGCTGCCCTCGGTCAGGCCGTGGTGACGTTGCCCAGCCTGCCCTCGCGCGTCCGGCAGGGTCTCAATGTCGAGAGCGGCCTCAACGACGGCATCTGCGTCCCGATCTTCACGGTCGTGCTCGCCATCGCCTCGACGGAGGCCGGGCTGATCAGCGGACAGCACGCGGCCAGGCTGCTGGCCGAGCAGATCGGGTACGGCGTGGTCCTCGGCACCGCCGCCGGAGCGCTCACAGCCGCGGTGGTCGTCCTCGCAGGGCAGCGCCGATTGATCGACCCAGCCTGGCTTCAGATCGTTCCGGCGGCAGGAGCTGCGCTCGCGTACACGGCCGCTGCCGCCGCGGGCGGCTCCGGATTCATCGCCGCCTTCGTTGGAGGGATGGTCTTCGGGGGGCTCCGGCGGCGCTCCCAGGCCGAGGTGGGTTACCTGATCGAGGAGGTCGGCGCCCTGCTGGCGGCTGCGACGTTCGTCGTCTTCGGCGCGGCTTTGCTCGAGCCGAGCCTCGATCACCTGAGCTGGGCGGTGGCGGGATATGCGCTGCTCAGCCTGACGATCGTCCGCATGCTGCCCGTCGGAATCGCGATGATCGGCACGCGTGCGCGGCCGCCCACAGTCGCCTTCCTCGGGTGGTTCGGGCCGCGTGGGCTTGCCTCGATCGTGTTCGCCGTCCTCCTTGTCGAGGAGAAAGGCACGCTGCCGCACGAGACCGTGCTTCTGACCACGACCTTCGTCACGATCGGATTGTCAGTACTCCTCCACGGCGTGACAGCGGCGCCGCTTGCCCGACGCTACGCGAACTGGTTCGCCGAGCACCGACGTCCGGAGACCCTCTTGGTCGAGGTGGGCGCGGCTCCCGAAGTCCGCTGGCGCCGGCCGGACACCACCCCTTCATCCCCTTCCGGAGACGTCCGCGCAGACATCCACGCCTAGGGCTTCGTGGCCGCCAGCCCCTACGCGCGCGAGCCCAGGCGTCCAGGGGAAACGGCGCGTATGCGCCGGACTTGCCGAGCCGGCCGGCCGCATCCTCGCGCGTCGGTGCTTGCCTGTGCGCCGGAGGGCGAGCACGTGCTTCGGTCATGAGGCGTAGCGGCCGGTCGCATTCGGGGCAGGAGGTTGTCAAGGCTCGGCGTACGCCGAGCCTGTGAGACCTTCGGCGCTCGTGTTAGTGCTGGCGACCGTATTCATGGTGTCCACCGCACGGGCTGACGCTGCTGCGCCTGACCCGAATCTCGCCCGGCTCGTCCCGGCGAACTACCGCGTGGTCAAGGTGCTGCACTCCAGGCTTAGCGGCCAGAGCGAACCCGAAGTCGTCGTCACCTCCGTCGGGCCGCTAAACCGGTACGGGCAACATCCAATTGATCTGCAGGTGTTCTCCTGGGACGAGATCGCGTATCGATGGAACGTCATCTTCGACGCGCAAAAGACGCGTCACAATGCCGCCCTACTGATCGACCAGGAAGCCGCCGTACTCATAAGGCAAATGGCGTTCGTTCGTCTCTACGCCGCACCCCGCCGCCAGCTTGTCTTCACGCTATCGGCGTATAAAGGCTCCGGCGTCGTCACCCAGCTCGTCGCTGTCGACTTCTGGAACGGCGAGGCGGAAATCGTCTACCACTGGACCGACGCCTCCTCCTCCATCGCGTTCCGCGTCGTCGGATCCGAGACCACCCAGACGCTCACGGTCACGGCGCCCTACCGCGCGGTCGTCGACCCACCCACACAGCCTGTCCGCAGCTACCAATTCACGGTCGGGCCGAAGAACGGTTATGTCCAAGTTCTGCGCGACGACCGGCCCTGGCTTGGCCTGTTCGTCATCGGCACGGACGCATCGCCCTCCTCGTCCCTCGGAACTCCACGATCGCGTCTGCGGGTGCTCGGCGTCATCCAGCATTCGCCGGCATCGGCTGTCTTCCGCCCCGGAGACGTGATCGTCGGCCTGAAGGCACCGCGAACCACAAGAAACACCAACCTGCTCGGCCCCCTTCTCATCGACAAGATCGCCGCGCAGCACGCAGGCGACCGAATCAGCTTTGCCATACACCGTAAGAGCCACTACCTCCGACTCACTCTCAGGCTCGGCTCCCTCATCGACCCCTCGGCCCCGGGAACGGCGTCGACCATCCACGCCAACTTTGCACTCCTGTGAACCGGCGCCATCGGCGCAGCAATCAGCCTCGACCTAAAGCGGCCAGCATCGGTCGATCGTCCAGGTGCTCGCTTCACACTGGCGTGTCCGGCCCAGGCTGCTCCCCGGGCATCCGGTCGCAAGCCGACTCCCGCCGCTCATGAAACCGCTAGCGAGATTCGCCCTCCCCACCGGCGTGCACGCATACCGCGTGCAACGCGCGCGGGTGTGCGGGGGAAACGGTGCTGTGTGCCTGCCTTGTCGGTGTCGTTCGTCAGGCTGTCAGGTGGTCGCCGGCGGTGATGGCACGGGCGAGTTCTGCGCGCGAGTGGATGTTGAGCTTGCGGTAGGTGTTCGCAAGGTGGTATTGGATCGTCTTCGGGCTGAGGTAGAGCTGGGTTGCGATCTGCTTGTTGGTCTGGCCCTCGGCGGCGAGGTGTGCGATTTGCACCTCTTGCGGCGTGAGTGCGGCGCGTCGGTCGGGTGTGCGGGGCCCGGTGGCCTCCCCGGTGGCTTGGAGTTCGGCGTTTGCTCGTCCTGCCCAGGGCGTTGCGCCGGCGGCAGCGAAGGCCGCGTGAGCGGCGCGTAGGTGACTACGTGCTTCGCGGCGCCGTCCGGCTCGCCGTAACCTCTCGCCGTAGGCCAACTGTGTTCGCGCTCGATCGAGGGTGAGCGGCGACTGATCGAGCAGGGCGAGCGATCGTTGGAAGTGATCGTCGAAGGTGTCGGCGTCCGCGAGAAGCCCTCGGCAGCGGTGAGCGGCCGCCTCTGCCCAGGTTCGTTCGGCGCGAACAGCGATCGCTTCGAACTGTGCGAGGACATCTTCGGCGGTGCCGGTCTTCCCGCACAGGTAATACGCCTCGACGAGGTCGGGCACGAAAGGAACGCCGCTGGGCTCGCCATATGCCGTCCGTTCCCAAATGCGGGCGGCCGGCTCGAGGTCCGCGACGGTTTCTTCGGGGCGGCCGAGTCCGAGCGCAAGGTGGCCGAGCGCCGCGAGTGCGCCGATCTCGTTCGTGACCGAGCGCGTGTCCCTTGCTGCTGCGAGTGCCGCTGCCGCCGTGTCCCGGCACGCGTCGGCGTCGCCTCGCCAGGCGTGAACGGCGGCAAGGGCGCACTGTGCGACCGCGGACCAGGACGATGCCCTGTTGGCTTCTCCGAGCGTGATCGCCTCGGCGGCGGCAAGCTCCGCTTGCGGGAGCTGTCCACAGCGGAGCTCCAGATGGGCAAGGCAGAGCTGGTTCCAGATCACCCGGATCTGGTTGCCCGATGTGCGCCCTTCCCGCAGGGTGAACTCGAGCGCATACCGAGCGGTCTCGTAGTGCTCGGCCCAGATCAGATCAAGCGCGTAGCCGGCTGTGACGGCGTTGTTGCCCACGACCTGGGAGAAGACTTCCCAGAACCCCGTCGAATCGCCGGCGGCAAGGTTGACTGCGGCCACCGTGGCCAGTCCCCGCGGCTGCCACCAGGGGCCGGCAAGGCGGGAGGCTGCTTCGAGCTCCGCCACGAGCTCCTGTGCTTCGGGGACGTCGAGAGCCTCGAGCCTGGTAGAGACGACGGTGATCAGAAGGCGGGTGGCGAGATCGGGGTCGAGCCGGTCGAGCTGGCCCACCTGTGCGAGTAAGGCCGCGTCGTCGACCGTGACTCCTTGCATCCCGTCGATGCTGGCGTGCTCCAGGAGAGCGGCGGCACGAACGATCGGGTCCTCTGTCGTGGCGAGCGCCTCGTCCAGGAGTGCGAGCGCCTTCTCGACGGTCCCGGCCCAGTAAGCGGCTCGCGCAGCAAGGGTGAGCCGGTGCGCAATCTGATCTGGGGAGCGGGAGAGTCGGGCCCCGCGCTCGAGAGCGCGAGCCGCTGCAGCATGGCCTCCCCGGGCGACGGCGCGGTCTGCTGTCTCGTCGAGCAGGCTGGCGAGTTCCTCGTCCGGCTCGGTCGCGCCCGCCGCCAGGTGCCAGGCACGCCGATCGCGGTCGGCTTCTTCCGCGAGTGCTTCGGCAAGCGCCCGGTGAGCGAGGCGACGCTCGTCCGGGTCAGCTGTAGCGTAGGCGAGTGAGCGTACGAGTGGGTGCCGGAACGTGATGCCGTTCGGCTCCAAGCGGACGAGGCCGGCCGATTCGGCAGGACGCAAGGAGTCTTGGTCGAGGCGAAGGCTCCCGGCCGCCTGCCGGACGGCGGCGGGGTCAGGTTCCGCCGCGGCGAGCACGAGCGCGAGCCTTGCAGCGGCCGGGAGTGCCTCGAGTCTCGAAGCGAAGGCCTGGCGGACGCGCTCGGTCACGGTATCGCCGTGGCCGACGGGATCGAGGGCGAATGCCGAGGGAAGCTCGAGAATGGCCAGGGGATTGCCCGCTGCGAGCTCGAGCATTCGCGCGGAGGCATCGGGCGGGACCGGGTCGTCTCGTTGATCCAGCAGTTGCCGCGCCTCGTCCTCGGCCAGTGGCGCGAGGACGATGCGATCGACATCGACGCCGAACGCGCTCGGCTGCTCGGTGCGAGTCGTGAACAGGAAGGCGATCTCTTCGCCCCGGAGTCTTCGTGCCGCGAACGCCAGCGCGTCGGCCGACGGCTGATCCAGCCAATGTGCATCGTCGACCGCAACGAGAACCGGTCGCTCGCCGGCCGCTTCGGCCAGGAGCGTCAGCGTGCCGGCGTTGACCGCCAGGAGGTCGGGCTCCTCACCGACACTCAAGGCAAGCGCGACCTTGAGCGACAGCTGTTGTGGAACGGGCAGCCGCTCGAGGCATGAGAGCAGTGGCCGCAGAACGGCGTGCAGGCCGGCGAAGGGAAGAGCGGCCTCGGCGGCGACGGCCGTCGTCCTGAGTACCTGCATCCCGGTCGGACCGCCGCATATCTCTTCGAGGAGCGCGGTCTTGCCGAGGCCCGGGTCGCCAACGAGCATGATCGCTCCGGTTCTTCCTCGACGGGCGCTCTCGAGCATCGCGTCGATTCGGGCGCGTTCGACTTCACGCCCGATCAGCACGGAATGACCTTACTTCAGTTTCACGACTAGCCAAACACCCGAGGCGAAGCGCGGGACGATGTTGCAGCGTTGCGCCGATGCAACCGAGCGCTTTCGCAATGCAGTTCCGGGGGCACTCGACCCAGCTCTCGCCGGGCGTCATGACGGCTCGGGCCGTCGCTCCGAGCGGCGGTCTCGTCAGTCGGATCGACGGCGAGGGCGTTCACGGCGTCTTCGAGTTGGTCGAGGGCGACGAAGCGCTCCTCGAGCGACGCCTGACGTTCCTCGACCACACCACGTTCGAAGAAGTCGGAACGATCAGCTTTGGCGCCGGCAACGCAATTCGCTACCGCAACGTCGGTCATGGCTTCTTCTGCCCCTCGCCGCAATCCGGCCTGCGCCACGGAACGGCGACCTGGGCTGTCGAGACCGGCGCCGGCGTCTTCGCGGGGGCGAGCGGACGAATCGTCTCCAACTTCCTCGTCGCTGACAGCGGCGAGCTAACCGACCACCAGATCGGCGTGTTCTTTCTCGACAACCCGGGAGGGCGACAGAATGTCTAGACGGCTGCTCGTATCAGTGATCGCAGCGGCGCTCACGACCTCATGCATTACTGTCGCTGCTCTCGTCGCCGTCGACGGACACGGGGTTCCAGCCGCAGCAGCGGCGACCGGAAACGACCCAGTCGGACAGTGGCATCTCGACCAGCTTCAATCACAAGGGGAGACCGTGACGACCCCGGACAGCTCCGGAAACGGCCTGACCGCGAATGTGATCGGGGCGACGGTGGCCGATGGTCGCTTTGGCAAGGCGCTGCAGTTCACGCCTGTGAACCTCAGTTTCGCCCACGTCGTCGACCCGGGGTCTGTGCTCGAACCGGCCTCCGTAACCGTGTTGGCGTGGGTGCAGAGCGCTGGAAGCCCGGGCAACTTCAAGTACGTGCTCGCGAAGGGTGCGCGGGACTGTTCGGCAGCCTCGTACGCCCTGTACACGGGGGGCAAGGGCGGCCTTGTCTTCTACGTGGACGACGGAACAACGGCGTGGTCGTCGCCGGATGCAGGGCAAGGGCTCTGGGACGGAAAGTGGCACCTGGTCGCCGGCACCTTCGACGGCTCGAAGGTTCGGCTCTATGTCGACGGCGCTCAGGTCGGCTCCGGCACACCCGCAAAGGTCGCGATCAATTACGGCGCCGCCGATCTGAGCTCCGACCTGTTCTTCGCGGACTATCCGGGTGAGGCCACATGCGGCACCTCGTTCGCCTGGAGCGGAGGTATCGACGAGGCCCGCGTCTACGCGCGCGCACTCACAGACGCTGAGCTGAACTACCTGGGCACGGCCACTGGGCCAACCCCGCCAAACCTGCCGCCCCCGTCGACATCGCCACCACCCCCGCCGCCGCCGGGGCCGCCGCCTCCTCCGCCTCCCCCTCCGCCTCGAACAGGGCCGACCGCGGTCGCGAGGACACTCCCCGCTCCCGTCCGCCGCGAGGTGATCTTCGACGCTTCCGGCAGCAAGGGAAACGGCGCGACGATCCAGCGATACCGATATCGGCTGAAGGCGGGCGGAAGCACGTACCAGTTCAGCTGCGGGCCGAAGACGCCCATCGGAACGGCGACGTTCTCCGGCGGCGCGAGCGGGACGATGACCATGACGGCCGAGGCGACTGCCGGCGGAAGCGACAGCACCACGATCCCGTTCGCCGTGACGACATCTGCGCCGGGTAAGAGCAGGTTTCTCGCCGATACCGGTAGCGGGGTCATGACCTCCTACGCATGCTCCAGCACGACGATCAACCCCGTCAGCAGGGTGGCTCAGCTGCCCAAGAAGCCACCGTTCTGTCCCGGTTACCTGAGCTCAGTTCGCGTGGTCACTGGCCTGATCGACGCAGAGTTCTGCGCCGTCGTGCAAGCGACGAGCCCATCGGCACTCCCCTCCGCCGAGGCCGCGCTGCTCGAGAAGTACCTGCGGAAAGACGGCCAGACCGATCCCGGCGCCGACACCTACTACATCACACGCGGCACCGCGCGCGTGAACGGTCTCATCGTCAAACCGGCCCCCGGCGCCGCCCTCGTGCTCGCCGTCGCCGGCAAGAACGGCGGCCAGTTCGTCAACGACAACACCGCCTTCTTCCTCAGCTCCCAGGCAACCATCTTCTTCACGACAAACGGCGCGACAGAGACCAATGCCGATCTGAACGTCAGCTCGTCCACGGCGGTGCCGCTCAACTGGTCGAGGAACACACGCCCCGGCCCGCCTCTCGTGCCTGGTGGTCCGGTCGATCTCGACGTCGGCAAGGTTGCCTACTGCCAGTACGCCGGTACCTGTAGCGACAAGACGAGAGAGTCCGTCGACGTCGCCAGCCTCGACGTCCAGCATCTTCTCGACGGGCTGCCGTTCCCGGCGATCCCGATCAAGTACGTCGGTCTCACCGGAACCCTCGGCGTCAAGTTCAAGTCCGACCCATCACACAACGACCCGTACTCCGAACTCACCAACGTGACGCTGACGATTCCGCTCGGGATCGCCGCGTCGAACGGCCCGCCTGCGAGCACCAGCAGCCGGATCACGGGTCAGGTGGCCATCCAGGCCGACAACAGCACCGGCACCTACGTCGGCAAGCTGATCTTCAGCTTCGTCCGCGGAACGGACGGCTACCTCGATTCGATCCCGCTCAGCTCGCTCTCGGTCGCCTACTACGACTCGGCGGGCAAGGACACGGCAGCCGATGGCAGCTTCACCGGGCCTAGCCATCCCGCAAAATCGCTCGTCGCCGCCGCAACGGTCGACTTCAACAAGATCCCGCCGCTCAAGGTGGTCAAGGGAACACTCGACGCGCGGCTCGTGATCTCTCCGGGGAAGAACTGGGCGCTCGACGCCACCCTCAACACGAACCTCGAGCTCATTCCTGACCCGATTCCGATCTACCTCACGCGTGCCCACCTCTCCTTCGACAGCGCGACCGAGGAGCTCGAGGGCGATGCGCGAGTCGCCGCCGCGTACGCGTTCGGCGACGGAGGCTGCGGAGTCGCCGGCGCGAGGGGGATGGTCAGGTTTCACTTCGGGGGTTACTTCGAGATCCACGCCACGAGCAACAGCGAGATCTTCTGCATGGATGCAGGAGAGGCGTTCGGATTCGATCTGAAACTCGCCGGAAACGCGATCACCGTCGCCATCGACGGCGGCATCGATTACGAGCTGGTCGTACCCGGAGACGTCCCGGTGTTCGGTGGCACGACGCTGACGGTGAAGAACACCGCCGGCGGCGGCATGTACGCGGGAACAGACGGGACATGGCATATGTGGGTCGACGGCAACGACGAAGGGTCGATCCACATCCCGTTCCCCGGCGTTACGCTCGAGGGCTCCTACCAGGGGCAGGTCGTCTTCTCGGACATTGGACTTGGCGTCTGCGTCTCCGCGGGTGCGTCACTGACGATCACGAACCCGTTCACCGGGAAGACCGAGAAGATCGACCCCAGGATCAGCGTCGGGCTCGGTTTCCACTTCAACGGCCACGACGACTTCATCACGTCGGCGTTGGCTTCGTTCACCCTGCCCCCGCCCGGTGCCGCGATCTTCCTCGGCAGCCGCCTCGTTTTCGGCGACTACGACATCACCTCGAAGAGCTGCAACCTTGACGCATACAGGCCGATCCCGGAAGCGGCGCCCTTCGCCCGCCGCTTCGCAGCCTCCGACGCATCACGAACCTTCAGCCTGCCCACCGGGACCGAGACGGCAGTTGTCCAGGTGACGGGCCAGGGCGGTGTCCCTCGATTTGTCCTGCAGGGGCCTGGTGGGCGCGTCGTCGACGGCAGCAGTGGCACCGCGAGCGCCGGCTCCGGCTATCTCGTGCTCACCTCCCCGAAGACGGACAAGGCTCTCGTCTACCTCGCGCCCCCGAATGCGGGTACCTGGACGCTGACGACCGTGTCAGGTTCGCCCCCGATCTCGGCCGCGGAGTTCTCACACGAGCTCCCCGCGCCCAAGGCGACCGGCAGCGTGTCGACAACCGGCGCCCACCGAATCCTGCGCTACTCGATCCTCAACCTCTCGCGCGGCGCGAGGATCACCTTTGTCGAGAAGGGGCCGGGCGGCGCGGAGGTCACACTCGGCGGAACGACGAAGGCGACCGGAACGATGAGCTTCAGGCCCGCCGAGGTTCACGCGGGAGAGGACCAGATTCTCGCCCTCGTGCACACCGCTTCCGGCGCCGCCCTGCCCGCGATACGGATCGCGAGCTTCACCAGTGCCCCCCCGAGAGTCGGAGCCGCCGCAGCCGTGCGTGCCACCGTCGTCGGCCGCACGCTCAGGATCGTTTTCCGGCCCGCGCCGCTCGCGCTTGCTCAGACAGTGACAGTGCATCTCTCCGACGGGCGAAATCTAAGCTTCGGCGTCGGCGGACGGACCTCACGGGTGACGGTAGGCGGCATCAATCGAGGCACGCAGGTTGTCACGGTCACGGTTCGCGGCCAGCGCAACAGCAGGTACGGCCCAACCGCCACGTTCACCCCCTCGGTCAGGAGGACAAGCAGATGATCTTTCGTGCACTCCTACTGGCGGTCGCGCTCACGCTCGGCGCCACCGCGAACGCTTCCGGGGGAACCCACACCGCGCAAGGCAACTGCGGCCTGATCAAGGTCGGTTCCCACCGTTACCTCGTGCTCGCGAACACGGTCGGCTGCGCGTTCGCTAAGAGAACGGCCGCGAGACTGATTCCCCTGAAACCAAAGCCGCTCAGGCCGGGTGCCGAGACCGGATCGCTTCCCAGCCCCAAGGGCTACAAGTGCATCGCCACGCTTGGCCCGGCCAACAGCAAGCTCCAACTCAGCGGCGGCTGCGCCAAGGGCAATGTGCCCGTGATCCAGTGGGAGCGGGCCAGCTGACCTCGACAGCAGGGGACTAATCGATCCGCCGCGAGGCGGGAGATGACAGTTTGGAGCCATCTCGCATAATCGTGCGTCAGCCGCAGCCGCAGGTCAGGATCATCGGCGGCGAGTTCGCGGAGGCACTCCTCGCAGACATGACTCGCCACCGGGTTTCCGATCCTTGTCGGCTTTACGGGCCGCGCAAGTCGGGCAGTGCGTATGCGCCGGACGGGGCGCGATGACTGAGTTCTCGGTCTCGAACGGACGCCGGTCGCGCCAGCGACGCTGGAATCGGCGGCAGCATATGTAGTCGTATTGTTTGCGTCGTCGTCGCCAGATGTGTGACCGTCGCGTAGCCGGCATCGGGGGTGGGACGAAGTCAAGCCACCGCGACGGGACCACTGAATCGCAACTCCGACTCACCCACAACGCGTAAGGGGGGATGACGCAA
>Ga0066903_100006426_pt1 | contig 10449 bp, 8 predicted proteins | sample PanSoiMetaGPlot1_FD_67491 | JGI IMG/M metagenome (GOLD analysis project Ga0066903, IMG submission 67491) | Tropical forest soil microbial communities from Panama analyzed to predict greenhouse gas emissions - Panama Soil - Plot 1 (version 2) | ecosystem: Environmental > Terrestrial > Soil >...
GATCTTCCCAGCGGCCAACTCGACGACGCAAACCGTGTTGTCTTCTCCGGGACATGCCACGGTTGTACCATCCGGAGAGAAGGCAACATTCCAGATGCCGGAAGAATGCTGGAAACGGCACAGTGTCCTGCCTTTGCCGTTGGCCACATTCCACAGTCGGACCAGTGCCCGTTCCCCGCCGCGCTGCACTGCCGCGGCAAGGGTCCTGCCGTCCGGAGAATAGGCGAGCGAGAGAATATGACATTCCTGTTCTCGGAAATCATGGTTTTCCAAATTGCCGGTGGACAGGTTCAAGAACTGAACCAAACTGATGCCATCGGCAGCGAAATCTCTGCTCGCGACAGCCAGGACTCGCTTATCTTTGGAAAACGCCAGGGCGGTAACTTCCTTGAATGCCATGCTCCGGCTGGCGACCTGGACTTGCCTCCAGGAACCAGTGGCGAGCAAATTGCCATCGTCCGAATAGGCGATTTGTCGAATAAAGTCCTTGTGCCGAAACCGGGCGTTCCCCAGGCGCGCTTTCGCCCAAAGGGGAAGTGGATCGCCGTAGAGATCCACACGATTTTCTCCGGTGTTCTTGCCCTTGCCGGCAACAAGGATAGACCCCGGCGCCGCAAGGATCAGCAGACAAACGATCAGCCTTCGCGATCCCACGGTTATTCCTCCATGGGTTTTCGTGACATGTCAACTTCAGTCTATCCACACCGGTTTTGGCGACAACCAAACCGGGCAACTGGCCACGGACTCCGCCCGTGCGTAAGACTAACGAAACCTTTCCATGCTTTCACAGGTATAGCCGCAAAAAGGAGATTCTCCATGCTGCAGCGTATTCTCTTGGCGGTTGTCGTTCTTGGAATCCCCACCCTGAGCCGGGCCCAGGAAGGCGGAGCACGTGCCCTGCCCCCGGGCAGCCAAATCTATCTGCGCTGGGATGGCTTCGAAGCGCATCGTGCCGCTTTCGATAAGTCCGCAATCGGCAAGATGATGGCCGGCGACACCGGCAAATTCCTCAAGGGGCTCGTTGCGTACATCGAGAAGCAGGTCGACGGACTGGGCGGGCAGGGCGTGCCGCCCCAGGTCGTGGAGATCATCAAGGAACTGCCCAAAGTGCTGGGCGTGGTGGGCAACAATGGCTTCCGTGTCGGCGTGGAAGTTCACAAAGTGTCGCCTCCGGAAATCGAGGGCGTGCTGGTGTTTCCCAAGGCGGGCACGGATGACGCCGGGCTCTTGCCTCTGATCAAGAAAATCGCCGGGCTATCCGGGGCGGAGATCAAGGAGGAAAAGGTTGCGGGCCGTGATGTGTTTCACATTCCCTCCGAGCATGTCCATCTCGGCTGGTGGAAGGAAGGGGATGATGCCATCATCGTGATCGGCACGGAAGGTCCGCAGAAGGCCGCCAAGCGCGTCGGCAGCAAGGGCAAGCACATCGCCGGTAATCCCATGTACAAGGAGCTGCAAAGCTTCAAGGAATTCCCAACCTGGGCTGACGGTTACCTGGACATCGCCAAGCTCTTCAAGGTAGCGGAAGGGTTCGGCGAGGAAATCGGCAAACTAATCGAGGATCTGGGCTTGAAGGGGTTGAAGAGCGTGACGTTTCACTCCGGCTTTGATGGGCCTGCCGAGCGCAGCGTCATCCTGGTTGACATTCCCGGCCCGCGCAAGGGGCTGTTGAAAATCGTCAATCCGAAAACCATCAAGCTCGCCGACCTGCCCCCCATGCCCAGTGATCTGACTTCGTTCTCCGCCTCGAACCTGGACTTGGCCGCCTTCTACGAAGCCATCCTTGGGGGCGTTGAAGCCGGCGTCAAAATCTATTTGCCCAACCAGGCGGATCAGGTCAAGGAAGGCATCAAGATCGTGGAGAATATCCTCGGCGTCAAGTTAAAGGAAGAGCTATTCGGCTCCTTCGGCGACCTGGTGGTGTCTTACAGTTCGCCATCGGAGGGGCCGCTGGGTTTCGGCGCGGTCTACCTCGTCAAGGTCAAGGATGCCAAGAAGCTACAAGGTTCGCTCGACAACCTTTTCAAAGCGCTCGGCGCCCTGCCTTTTGTGCCGGTGGAAGTGAAAAAGAACACTTACCGGGATGCGGAATTGCATGAGATTCATGTGGGCGGCCCGGCTGCGGCGGGCTTTGCCTACCTACCGACTTTCACTATCCATAATGGTTGGCTCGCGCTGTCCTTCTATCCCCAACCGGTTCAGGGATATGTTCTCCGAAGCAAAGGGGATTTGCCGGCCTGGAAGGCAGGTCCCAATCTGACCAAACGGCTCGAGAGCTTCCCAAAGGAATTTGTGTCCATCGCTGTATCCGATCCGAGGCCGACCTTGAAATTCCTGTTTTCCATCGCTCCTACAGGCGTCGCCCTGCTCAACAGTCTCGCCGCCCAGTTCGCCCCGGCGGCACAGTTCGACATCAGCCTGCTCCCCAATGCCCTGGAAGTAACCCGGCACCTGTTCCCCAACATCACCGTCACCACCGACGACGGCAAGAAGTTGCGCATTGAAACGCGGGCGTCGTTGATGTTGCCGTTCTAATGTCATTCTGGCGAGCCGGGGGCGTAAGCCCCCGGTGGACCGCCAACCCGATTTCATGCACCGGGGGCTTACACCCCCGGCTCTCCAGCAACTCACTCCTCGAACAGCACCACGCTCGCCGTGAAGCCGTGGATGAAGTTCTGTCCGCCCACGGGCCCCAGTTCGCCCTGAGCGAAGAATCCGGCCAGGGGAATGCCACCGGTTTCGGCGCGGACGGCGCGGGCATCGTGATCCGGCTGTTCGAAGAGGCGGGTGCCGCGGCCGTTGCAACTGAACAGCAACGCCCCGGTTGCTTTTCGGTCATGCGCTCGCTGGTCGAATTGCAATAGCTCGTGCAGATCCTCATCGGCGGTGACCGCGTCACGGACATGGAACTGCACCGTCTGGCCAACCCGGACGCGCTCGGTGACGGCCAGGGCGCCGCTTTGCTGATCCAATTCCATGACGTTGCGGATCAAGAAATCGCCACGATGAAACTCGCCCTGGTATTCGCTGATCACCCGGCCAACGTGCAGGCCGCGGCGAACCAGCTCCCGGTCCCTGGGAGACAATTGCTGCCACAATTCCTGAAGTTGCGTCAGCGGCGGCTTGCCTCCCAGCTCGAGGATGATATTTTCCTGGACCTTGGTGATGACCATGTGCCGGCCGATTGGCCGGCAGCCCTGCGACGCCACGCTGCGAATATTGATCGGCCCTTGCACCAGCACACCGACTGCCCCTTCCTGAATCGGCTCTTGGCCGAGGAGCAGCGTATTCTCGCCCGGTTGCCGGCCGCCACTGGCCATGCCGCCCATCACCCGCAATCCCAGACATTCCTTGTTCACCTGATGCAAAAACTGATCCACCGGAAAGGTAAAGGGATCGGCCAGGAGCAGGATGGCCGACTGTTTCGGGTCGGCGCCGTGCAGGTTGTCCGGCCAGCCCAGCAAGCTGTAGCCGTCGGAGGTTTCCTCCACCGCCAGTTGAAATGGCGTCAATTCCACCGGCTGATTGAATCGTGCCAGCCATAATGCCAGCGCCGGTCCCGTTTCGATTTCCCGATCGTTGCTGACCACGGTTTCGCCGGGACAACCCAGCAAGCAACGTGGTCGGATGCGTTCCTGGGTTTGCCGGGCCAGGTATTCCACCTCGCCGGCATGGTGATGGGAGTAAAACAATAGTGCGAGGTCAACAGAACCGTGAACTTCCGCCTCTCGGCAAACATCAGCCAGGGCCTTCTTTGTATCGCCAACGGTTGAAAGAATGGATGCGAAAGGCATGTTGCACTCCTACTGATCCGAGCCCGAGCGCCGAACGAGGGCAGGCAATAAGATCGTTTGGGCTCGGATGATTATTTCGACAAATCGCGTTCCAGGACGGGAAAACTGCCCTGGCGGCGGAAATTGCGATTGTAAAAGGAAGCCAGTTTCTCGGCATCCGAAGGGGCCTGGGCCGCCAGAGATTCCAGATCATCCGTTTGCCGCAACTGGTGCGCGGCGTGGCCCATCAGATCCAGCCCCAGCGCAGTGATGTTCTGATCCTCGCGGGCCAGAAAGCTGAACAGGCCGTTGATGCGCTTGGTGGTCATCCCTTCGGTCCCAAATGCACCGAGGCGATAGCAAGGCATGTTGGAATCCACTGCGTTGGCATCGGCATATTGCGGATTCACGACCAGCATGCCGACGGCGATCGGCGTCTGGTCGGTCCGGCTGCGCAAAACGAACAGGCCCTCGGGCAGGAAAAACGGATTGTGGAAAAGGTATCGTTCCAGGTCGGCGGAGTTGCCCAGGCGGATGACCTTGGGCGCCAGGGCCAGGATCGCGGGCACATCCCCCCTTTGCAGGGGAGTAATGGAGCTGCTGGGCCGAGCCGGCGGTGTCGGCATCTCCACCAGGTCAATGACGTAATTGATCATATCGCGAACGCTGGCGAAGCCATGGTTCAGGAAGAATTCATTGACCGATTTCCAGTCGCTCCGGTAAGCCGCGAATGCCTTCGTCATTCCCCGGGCGCGCATGACTTCGATCATCTGGGCAAACAACGGCTCGGCAAGTTGCTCGCAGCCCGGCAGCAGCCAGGGATAGCTGACCCGGCCATTGGCATGGAAGGAAGCGTAACCAACAACGCGGCCACCTTCCTCAACATAAAAACGCCTGGCCGGATCGAAATCCCGCGCACGGACGCGTTTTTCCACATCTTGCATGGTGGCGGGCTTGAACTTGGGCAACGCGGCGCCGGCCTCATTGTAGATGGCGGCCTGGGTGGCCTCATCTCCCGGTTGAAAGTTGCGAATCTTCATGATGAACCCTTTAAACTTCCGAAGTCTCGGAGACTTCGGAGTTTTGTTTCTCACCCCGCCGACTTCTCCGCTTCCACACCCACGACGCGCAACACCATTTCTTCTTCGAGTGACGAGCGTTTCTCCAGGGCGATGGTCCGCAGCACGATGGGGATGCTGCTTATCGTAAACATGGCCGCGGCGATTACGGAAATCGGTCCGCCGCTCAGGACAAACAGAATCGAGCCCACCCAGGGCATGACCAGGCCGCGGATGCCGTTCAGCACAAAGTGTATGCCATTATACAACGGCACATCCTCGGCACGCGGAGCAAAATGGCTGGAAGCCAGAGCCCAGGTCAACTGCCCTCCGCCGTTGGACAGGCCCTGCAAAATGCTCCCCAGCACAATCAACGCGGTCATTCCCCAAACGATTCCGCCGAAATAGCTGAGGAGGTACGCCGTCATTGTGAGCGAAATCAGCAGCCGGCACTGCGTGATGCCGCAGCGGTCGAGAATGCGTCCCCAGAACGGCGAACTCAAGGCCAGGAGCAACTGCGGCACCAACGTGAGCCACAGCGAGAGTTCAAAAGCGCGGAAGCCAAAACGCTCCCGAGTCATCAGCAAAATGATGTGCGTGGACATGAAGAACGCCGAGCCGGAGAGAAAAAACGCCAGTTGAAAGAGCAGGTAGATCCGGTCCTGAGTGATGATGCGTTCGACGCCGTCGATGCTGGCGCGGATGCCGCTCTGGGCCACCGGCGGGGCGATTGCCGACGGCACGTGCAACATGCTGTAGTACCAGCAGCCGATCATGCCGCACAGCCCGGCCAGCGGATATAGCACCTGGTACATCTCCGGGCTCAGGTCCAGTAACCAGCCCGTCAGCAGGATGGTCGGCACCAGCGTTAGGTAGGACCAGAAGGTGAGCCGGCCCAGAACCCGGCCACGCTGCTCCCTGGGATACATCATCCGATACAGCGTCGATTGTCCCATGCGCATGGCGGAGTTGAGAAGCTGGCTGACCGTGATCAGAGCAGTGAACCAGCCAGACCCCGACTTATCGATCCAAAAAATGAAAAAGAGAGGAATGTTGGCCCAGATCGCCATCTGGGTAACGAGTTTTTGCATGCCCCAGCGGCGGCCGAGGAAGGCCCACAACGGCCCCAGAAAGGCCCCGACCGGAAATGCGCTGACGATGATGGTCAATTCCAGATAGCCGGAATTGAAGCCCATTACCGCAACGACCGGCGCCGAGAAAATCGCCAGACCCAGGTAGACGCCGTTGAATGCGGAAAAGAAACTCTCCGCCACAAGATTGTGTCGCAAGATGACTTCGGCGTCAGTGGGGCTGTCGGCAGCTTCGCGGCGTGACATTGGCAGGTGTCCAGGAGGCGACACTTCAAAGTTACCGAAAATCTTACTTGCTTGCAACCACATTGCTACAATAGGGCTGGTGAGTGGTCAGGAAACATATCTTGCAATGGAGTCTGCGAATGCCAAAGGGTTTATCAGTCGCGGTCATGGCGTTGAGCGTGATGGCGTTGGCGGCTGTCTCCGCTGCAGATGAAATGACCCCGGCTCAGCGGGGCCAGCAAGCCTTGACGACGCGCGCCTTCAACATGGCCACCTGGAAGACGACCACCTACGACGACGCCTGGAAGCAATGGGGCTCGAAGGACAAGCAGCCGCCCAAGAATTACCCGCAAGCCTTCATGGCCCGCTATGGATTACATCCGGCGCCGTATGACAATGGCCGGTATCCCATGGGCGTGCGCGAGGGTAGCAGCCTCCTGGGCAAAGGGCTAACCACCGATTGCCTGCTCTGCCACGGCGGCTCCATTGCCGGCAAGACTTACATCGGTCTGGGCAATTCTGCTCTCGATATCCAGGCGTTTTTCGAGGACATGAGCAAGGCCAACGGCGGCAAGGGCAAAACTCCCTTCACCTTCAGCAACGCCCGCGGCACCTCTGAGGCTGGGGGCATGGCAGTCTTTCTTCTCTCCCATCGCGATGCCGATTTGAACATTCTTCTGAAGCCGATCGACCTCGATTTGCGCGACGACCTGTGCGAGGATGTCCCTGCCTGGTGGCTCCTGAAAAAGAAAAAGACCATGTACCATACCGGCTCCACGGATGCCCGTTCCGTCCGCTCCCTCATGCAGTTCATGCTCGTTCCTCTCAACATGCAGTCCACGTTTGAGAAGGAGGAACACACGTTCAAGGACATTCAGGCGTTTCTCTTGAGCCTGGAGGCGCCCAAGTATCCGTTCCCCATCGATCGCGAATTGGCCGTCAAGGGTGAGATTCTCTTCAACGAAACGTGCAGCAAATGCCACGGCACCTATGGTGAAAAGTGGACCTATCCCAACAAGATTGTGCCCATCGATACCATCGGCACCGATCGCAATCGTTTCGTCGGCATTTCCGCCAAGGTCGGCGAGCATTACAACAAGACCTGGCTGGGCCGGGAGAAGGGTATCAAGAGCCTGGAGCCACCGGTCGGCTACCAGGCCCCGCCCCTGGACGGCATTTGGGCCACCGCGCCGTATTTCCACAACGGCTCCGTGCCGACTGTCTACCACGTCCTCAACTCCAAGGCCCGGCCCAAGATATTCACCCGTTCCTTTGAAACCGGCGTGAACGATTACGATCAGGCGAAGCTGGGCTGGAAAATCGACGTTCTGCAGCGCGGCCCCGATCCGAAACTACCGGCTTACGAACGCCGCAAGGTGTATGACACCGCCCAGCCTGGCCGCGGCAATGGCGGGCATACGTTCGGCGACCACCTGGACGGTGCCCAGCGCCGGGCCGTGATCGAATACCTGAAAACTCTTTGAGTACCGGGAGGTTTGCCATGAGCATGAATCGGTTGGCAGCAGTGCCGGCGTGCCTGGTGGGCTTTGGCTTGTGCCTGCACGTGGTCCAGGCCGGCGACCAAAAAGAACTGACCGCCCTGGTGGACAAGGCCGTCAAAGTCATGGGCGGCGCCGATAAGCTGGCCAAGCTCAAGACCATCACCTGCAAGAGCAAGGGCAGCCTGTTCGTGCCCGGCGAAATTCCCGTTACCGAGGAAGGTTGGATGCATTTTCCCAAACAGTTCCGCCATGATTTCGAACTGGACATCAAGGGCGTGAAGATCAGGCAAAACCTGGTCATCGACGGCGACAAGGGCTGGCTGAAAGTGATGGACAACAAGGCTAACGAACTGACCAAGGCCCAGAAGGCCGCATTCCGCGCTTACTTCTACGCCATGCGATTGTCCACCATGCCCATGGAGCTGAAGGGCAAGGAGTACAAGCTCTCGAGTGTTGGCGAAGTCAAGGTCGGCGACCGGCCGGCCATTGGCATCCAGGTCATTCGCAAGGGGATGCCCGATGTGAACATGTTCTTCGACAAGGAAAAAGGCTATCTCATCAAGAGCGAATTCACCGCGATCGACTACCTTAACGGCCAGGAATGCGTGCACGAATTTCTCTTTAGCGAATACAAGGAAATGGATGGCATCCCGGTGCACACGCGCATGATCTGGAACAAGGACGGCAAGAAATTCGCCGACCGCGAGCTCACTGAAGTGAAGACGCAGGAGAGCATTGAAAAAGGGATCTTCGCGGAACCGTGATCATTCTTGATTTATCGTTTCGCGCTCGGGGTAGTTCTCCGAGCGCGAAACGATGAATCAAAGGAACTTGAGGATGGATTCCTATGCGTTTCGCCATTGTCGCCTGTTTCCTGATCGCTGGAATCGTTGTCGCCGATCAGCCGCCCGCCGTGGAAAAGGGAACCGTGGAGTTCATCCCGCTCGGCGACCAGCAGAACATCCCCAAACGCTATCGCCTTCAAAAGAACCACTTCGATTATCAATTGAAAAAGATCAAGGACCTGCCGGTCAACGGCGTGGAGATTTATGAGCTGACTTTTCCCTCCCCCATCAAGAGCGCCACACCGGAAAACAACACCGTCTGGGCCGAGTATTACAGGCCCAAGAGCAAAGGGCCGTTCCCTTGTGTGATCGTTCTGGACATCACTGCGGGGGATCAGAGTCTGTCGCGGATGATTGCCGGCCATCTGGCCCAGAACGGCATCGGCGGGCTATTCGTGCAGATGGCCTATTACGGCCCGCGCCGGCCTCCCGGTAGCAAGCTGCGGCTGATGTCGCCGGACCTCAACCACACCACGCAAGCGGTCCGGCAAACCGTGCTCGATCTCCGCCGGGCCACCGCCTGGATGGAATCGCGCCCGGAGATCGACAAGAATCGCCTGGGCATCATGGGCACCAGCCTGGGTAGCTTCATGGCCGCGTTGACGGCGGAGATGGAGCCGAAGCTGAAGGGCGTCGGCGTGATGCTCGGCGGTGGTGGTTTTGTGGATGCCTATTACGATGATCCCCGCGCGGCCCCCTACCGCAAGGTCTGGGAAGCCTTCGGCGGCAACAAGGAAAAAGTAGCCAGGCTGCTGGCGCCCATCGATCCCATCACGCATGCCGAGTTGTTGAAGGATCGCCGAGTCCTCATCATCGCCGCCAAGAAAGACGAAATCGTCCCACCGAAGATGGCGGAAGCCTTGTGGAAAGCGACCGGCCAGCAAAAGATCGTCTGGTTCAACAACGCCGGGCATTACACGGCTGCGCTATACCTCGTCTCCGGGCTGAAGCACGTGGTTGAGCATTTCGGAGCCAAGTGATCTTGCAAACGCCCCCAACATCTGGCGGCGATCCGGGTTACAATAGTGTTCGCGCCGTGGCGGATTGTGCCAATTCTCAAAGATTCGGGGTGGGCCATGAATCGATCAATTCTCTTACCCGCATTGTTGGGGGGAATTTGGGTTTGGCTGTCGTTTGGTGACATTTCCAGAGGAATCGCAGAGTCCCAGACTGCCGCCGATAGCCGGCAGGTTTTACAATTTCTCGAAGAAACCCAGGACTTTTTTCCCTTCGCACAAGCCGAGATGAATCTGAGGGAGTTCTTGGCACTGTTGACGGAAAAATATGCGGCTCAGGGGAAAGACCTGCCCTTTCTCGTTGAAATAGAGTCTTTCAAAAAAACGGACGGAAAATTCGACATCAACGAAGTCCGAGTACGAATTCCCAATTCTCCGAGGCGCATGCCGGCCATCGAGGCTTTGCGCATTGCCCTCTCCCAGTCCGAAAAACCTGCCAGCTTTTTGATTCGAAGGGGTGCGGTGGTCATCGTCCCCAAGATCGATGCGAGCGCAAAGGAATTGTTGAAACAAACCGTCGTGGCCAACTTTGACGGAAAGCCTCTGAACGAGGCCCTGGATGAATTGTCCGCCCTGACCGGCGCCAGCATCGTGCTGGACGGCCGGCTGGGCGACAAGGTAAAGAAACCGATCACCGCGACCTTGAAAAATGACGTTTCCCTTGGCGCCGCCCTGCGCATGCTGACCGACACGGCGGACCTGAAAGTTGTTGTTCTCGATTCAGGCATCTATGTAACGTCTCCCGCCGCCGCCCAGGCGATGCTCAAGGAACTCGAAAAACAGCAAGTGCCGGAAAAGCGAAAAAGAAAGAAACGCGATTAGAGCCTGTTATGCACTATTGAACGCCACCCGGCCCAGCAGGAGTAGAATCGAGGCGACCCAATGCCAGCCGGCGAGCGTTTCACTCAATCGTTCGTAATCCCGGGCGAGCCGGCGGAA
>Ga0066903_100006427_pt1 | contig 10448 bp, 6 predicted proteins | sample PanSoiMetaGPlot1_FD_67491 | JGI IMG/M metagenome (GOLD analysis project Ga0066903, IMG submission 67491) | Tropical forest soil microbial communities from Panama analyzed to predict greenhouse gas emissions - Panama Soil - Plot 1 (version 2) | ecosystem: Environmental > Terrestrial > Soil >...
ATCTATACGGCCTTTCCGGGTGGAGATCTATTCGGAATGAATCGTATCGTGTGGATGTGTGATGCATGTTCGCCTGATGTGATCATTATCCAGCAGGACCCATGGCACTATCCTGGATACATGCATCAGTTGGCAAAAGTGCCAGAGTACAAGAAACTTCCGGTGATTGGATTCGTGGCCGTGGATGGATTGAACTGTCGTGGTCGCGATCTGAATGGCCTTGCCATGGCCATTTTCTGGACTCAGTTCGGTGAGGAACAGGCCCGACTTGGTGGTTATGTCGGACCGAGTGCAGTAGTTCCTCTAGGTGTGAATACTACTATTTACACTCCAGGAGACAAACGCGAGGCACGCGAGAAGCTGGGTCTCCCTGCTCGTCTACGAGATGCATACATTGTTGGCAATATCAATCGGAATCAGATCCGCAAGCGACTGGATCTGACTGTTCGATACTTTGCTCGATGGTGGAAAGAGCTTGGTAGTCCTCGAGATGTGTTCTTGTTCTTGCATGTTGCACCATCTGGTGAGAATGCCTTTGATCTGAAGCAATTGGCTGCATACTATGAGATGCTGCCTCAGATGATACTGGCAGAACCTCCTATCTGGTGTGGCGTTGAAGAACCACGCATGTGCGAGACTTATCGAGCATTCGATGTACAGATTAGCACCACACAAGGCGAGGGCGACGGCCTCACGACGAAAGAAGGCATGGCTTGTTGTATCCCTCAGATCGTGCCACAGTGGTCGGCCCTTGGTGAATGGGCTGTGGGTGCGGCACACTTGGTGCCATGCACGACAGTGGCCACGACTCTCATCGTGAATTCCATCGGTGGAGTAGCTGACGAAACACTCTTCGTGGACGCGCTCCATCGAGTGCACGCGATCGAGGAGTATCGTCAAACTCTGGCTCGCAAGGGCTATGATTGCATGCATCAGGACAAGTATCGCTGGGAGACTGTAGGCAGGGATTTCTTTGGCCATCTGGAAAGTGTCATGGCAACACCCATGGAACAAACAGCATGAGTGAGATCAAGGGCACGAAAGAGATGGTCAAAAAGATCATGGAGGCTGCAGTCGAAACTCCACTGGCAGTTGGTCGTGCCATCTATCAGGAAGCTCAGATCGAAGTCACTGAGATGAAGCGACGTTGTCCAGTCGATGTCAGGGAAGATGCTCCACATCCAGGCAACCTGCGAAATTCGATCCATGCGGAAGAGCCTCGACATGGCGAGGGCAATCGTATCTATGTGCTTGTTGCGACTGGACAACAGGCACCATACGGGATCTATGTCCATGAGGATCCTGATGCCCATCACGTAGTGGGCGAGTGGAAGTTCATGGAAGGACCATTGAAGGAATCCGCGCCGTACATGGCTGCCCGAGTCGCTGCTCGCATCGATCTGAACAAGAAGAAATCGATGGCGGAGGAGTGATGCCGTTCTTGGATGAGATCGCGGCGCGTATCGTGGCTCAGGGTGCAGGAGTCTTGAATCAGACTTTGTTCTTGAGTACCAAGGCTGTTCTTCCAATCAATCCATCTGCGCCACCATTTACGGCTATCGTGGAGTATGGTGGAATGACATCGCGTCGGACTCAGAACAATTCATCCACGCAGCGACCGAGTGCACAGTTGGTATCTCGTGCGATCTCCTATCCAGCTGCTCGCACACAGGCCCAGAAAGTCTATGATGCATTGGGTGGAGACAATGGGTTGTTCAACATAGTGCTGAGTGGTGTATTCTATGTGAGCATCATCCCGGTGCAGCAATTATACGATCTGGGGCTGGATGAACTACAGCGAGCACGAGTTTCCTTCAACATCGATGTGGAGAAATACCCATCGTAAGGAGTGTGACAGATGGCGAAGTCAGGACATGGTGCACTAATCTACTGGGAGCCCCAGCCTGGGCAGCCGATGGTGCAAATCGGTGAGCTCGGCGATATCACGACTCCTGCTCTGTCGCGCAACGAATTCGATGCGACGACACAGAACGTGGACATCGACACCTATGTGCTCGGCGTCCTCCGTCGAGAAGCACTACAGTTCAAGATCAACTTCATGGAGTCGGGCGATGCAACCCATGACCATGTCACTGGTCTCATCAAAGGGATCATTGACAACCTTGTGCGTGGGTTCAAGTACACTTTCCCCAATGGCCTTGCATGGATCATGTCGGGGCAAGTCCAGTCTGTCAAGATCACCGATCCTGTGGATGGTCTACAGTCGGCCGATTGCTCTGTGAGGATGAGTGGGAAGATGTCTATCGGCAACGTTTCGGTCGGCTAGAACCGGGAAGGCCGGAACCGCAGAAACAGCCGAGAATCAACGAGGATCAACGAGGATCAAAAATCTTCGCGGTCCGTGGAGCTAACCTTGATGTGATCTGAGATCGTTGATTCTCGGCGATCCTCGTTGCTTTTCGAACAGTTTGACTATGATGTCTATCGTGGCAGAAAGGACTTCCAGTGGCAGATGAAAACGAGGGCAAAGTATTTGAGACGGTGGAAGATATGCTTGCTGCTCCAGACGTCGAGTACGCCACGATACCTGGATGGAGTGGACTCATTCGTATCGGTTCATTGACTGCTGGCGATATGATCGAGTGGACCGAGGCCAATGAAGGCGAGGCCAAGCGGACTGCCGGTCTTCGACTGATCGTCAAGTCGTTGGTGAATTCAGATGGCAAGAGGATCGGGAATGACAAGCATATCCCGCTCCTGCGAGCGAAGTCACATAAGGTGACTGAACAGGTCGTCAAGGCCATTCTGAAGCTCAATGGCTTCAACATCAAGGACGATGAGAAATCAAAAAAAGATTGAGGCGGAATACCCATCGGTATTTCGCCTACCAGCTGGCAGTCCGATTAGGTCGTCTCAATGTAGATCGGATGCTGCGTGATCTCACAGCTAAGCAGTTTCTTGGATGGGAGGAGTACGCACGTCTTAATCCATTAGATGCACCAGAACTTCGGGCCGACTGGAGAATGGCTGCGATGCTGAAGCACATGTTCGACCACAATCAACGATTGGTCGATGCAGTGCTCGCTGCAGCTGGTGCTAAGAAGTCAGATCGACCTAAGATGATTCAGACGAAACTTGAAGACTTCATCCTTCAGTGGGTAGATCCAGAGTCGCCAGTAACCTCGAAGCGCAAACAGTCGTGGGAAGATCAATTCAGGATAGCACAGTTGATCAACACTGCCTTCTCAGCACCTGAGGGTCACGCGTAGTGGACATCGGGACACTTACAGGCACCATCGAGATCGAGGACCAGTTATCACATGGTCTCGAGCTCGCTGCCCATCGAGTAGAGGAATTTGCTCAAGATTTTCTGGACATGTTAGGTCCAGAGGGCAAAATAGTAGCTGGAGTTGCAGCTGGTGCAGCTGCAATGTTCACTGCTATCACTGCAGCGATTACTGCTCTGGGCGTCAAGGGTGCCGATGTCAATGACTTAGCCAATACATTTGATCATTTTGCTGGTAGTGTGGAAAATGCTGAATCTATCATGGAGGCAATGCGTGAGGGTACTCTGAATACCGTCGGCGACATGACATTGATGAAGGAAACATCGAAACTGTTATCATCTGGTACTCTGGAAAATGCTGAAGATTTCAAGACGTTAACAGAGGCTGCATTTGTATTGCAGAATCGAGGATTTGGAACGACCACTGAAGAATTAGGCAAGTTGTCATCGGCAATGATGACAGGTCGTACTCGCGCTCTGCAAGCGGAAGTTGGGATTATCGATTTAGCAAAAGGACAGAGGGAATACGCTGAATCTCTTGGTGTGGAAAAGCTGGACTCCTATCAGAAAAAACTGGCGGACCAGCAGACCATTATGAATACGTTGAAAGGCATAGTTGAGGAGGCTGGAAATCAAGAGCGAGACTTTGGTGAGGAAATCGAGGCAGCCAAGGTGAAGTTTGAGAATTTCATGGATGATCTCGCCAGTCGAGTGGCAGCATCTCCTGTTATGATGGAGGCGCTGAAAGGAATAGGCGAGGCATTCAATGACATTTTCGGCGAGAAGGGCAAGGGTGCCATCGACATTTTAGTTGTTGCGATGGAAAGTTTCGCACGATTCGTAGTTCGACTGGGAATCGAATTTATCAACTTTGGTCAGGGTGTCCTTGCAGTCTGGAATAGCATCAAAACGGCAGTGCTTGCAGTCGAAACTGCCATAGTCTATCTGGCAGAGAAACTCGGGAACATCTATGCGTTCATGGCATCGATGGCTGGAAAGGCCCATCTGATGTCACCTGAGAATGTTGCCGAGATCCAAGATGCAGCGGTCCAGTTGAAAGGCATGCGCGATTCCCTCGTGAATCAGACGAAGGAAGCCTATGCAGCATCTAATGGACAGGATGCGTTGGGCAAGAGCCTCGAGGCGGCGCGACAGGCCTTGATCAAGACCCATGAGAAGATGTCTGAAGGTGGTAAAGCTGCCGATGCATTTGTGGGTCCAATAAACAAGGTTACTCGTGCAATAGCTGATCAAAATGATGGATTGGATAAGCATGACAAACAGCTGCAAGATCTCATCGATTCATGGACAGGTGAAAGCAAGAAGATGGATCTTGTTCGGGAAGCCTATGAGAAGCTGACACCGGCTCAGAAGGATTCATACGAGGTACAGCAAGCACTTGTGCCGATCATCCAGAAGATGATCGATGGTCATTATAAGGTCAGCGACGCAATGATGGCGACATATAATGCTGCAATCAAAGCACGTGAGCAATTGATCGCCCATGATAAGGCGATGCTGGAGGCCAAAGGAATTACACAGGATTACATCGACGAACAAAAGCAGATGGGTAAGTCGGAAGCAGAAATTGCTACTGCATTGGGAGTGAGCTCTGAGAGTCTGAAGCTATATCAAGCCGATATCAAAAAGGCCAGCGAAGAGCTCGATGCTCACATGAAGCGTATCCAGGACTTCCGTAAGACTGGAGAAGAGGGCGCTGCTGCAGTGGCTAAGGGTTTTGCTGGCATGCCATTGGTACTGACCCAGTTGGGACAGTCGATGGGAACCGTGCAGTTGACGGCCAAGCAGATTGGCACGACAATGGGCACGATGATCCCCGATAATGCAACTGCGGCTCAAAAGGCAATTACCGATGCAATGACAGCCAGTTATGAGAAGCTGTTGCCATTGAACAGCGAGATGAGCGAACTTGTTGATAAGATGTCTGGTGCCGGTGTCAGTGGACAGGACATGTCCAAGGCACTCGGCATGTCAATGGATACGCTCATCGAGAAGATGGCTGCAGCTGGCATGTCAGTTGAAGAGATTGCTCAGAAACTGAACATGACCCAGGATGCAGTTATTGCAGCTGCACCTAAGATGGCGTCTGCATGGGAGACTGCCTTTAGTGGTCTCGCTGGGATGTTTACTCAGTTAGGGCAGGCCGCAGGTGGTACACTTGGTAAGACGCTTGGTGGTCTTGGTCAGTCAGTTGTCATTGCAAATGATGCAATGAAACAAGCAAAGAAACTAGGTGATATCCAAGGTGATACTGCAGGCAAGTTTGGATATCTCAGTGTTGCATTCGATGGTAATGCTAAAGCAGCCGATCGAATGACAGCTGGTATCGCTGCAGCTGGAACTGCTATCCAAGGCTTTCAAGAATTACAGGGAGCAATGGATCAGCGTGGTCGAGGCAGTCGCGCTCTTAGTGGCGCTATGGCAGGTGCGAAGATTGGTGCTATTGCTGGTCCTTGGGGTATGGCTGTGGGCGCTGGCGTGGGTGCTCTCATTGGTGCGTTCAAGGGCGATCCGAAGTGGGTGCAGGCGCAAGATGCTATCGCGAAAGATTTCGGTGCTCACGTATCTGACGAAACGGCCAAAGCCATAGCAGATTCTGCTAAGGCCGACTTTGGCGGATCCATGCAAGCTTCGGCCATTGGACATCTGGCGGATATCATTAAGGAAGCTGGCGGAGTTTCCAAATCGAATCTTGAGCAGATGACTGCTCGTCTGCATGATACGTTCTCGATGATCGAAACGCATCAGATGACGATTGCTCAGGGTACGAAAGTACTTGACGACAATTGGGCAACGTTCGCTCAGGCTGGAACTAGTTCAGTTGGTTTGTTGAGTAAGAGTTTAACGGACATCGTCCAACTGAACGACAAGTTTGGTACTCAGTCTCAGGCCATTACCCAGTACCTTGGGCAACAGGGTGCGGCCGCACTCAATGGATTTACTACTTCGTTGGTAATTGGCGCGCAAGCGATCACTGCGTTGGGCGATGGATCAGAAAAGACGGCGGAGCAGACTGCGACACTGCAAGGTATCATCGACGCCACTGCGATTCATACCCAAGCCGCGGCGGATGCAATGTCTGCCGGTGTCATGGCGAGTTTTTCAGCCATGGTCGATGCTGGTATGTCATACAGCGACGCGGTGAAGAATATTACACCGGCATTAGATGCGTTGAAGGTTCAGATGCAAGCGGCCGGTCTTACTGGGTCACAAGCGTTTGACTTCATGGAACAGCAAGTAGCATTGTTCTCAGACGCAGTTGCTGGACCTGCGTTGCAATCGGTTGACGGTCTCACGCAGGGGATGGTAGCCCTTAATAACATGGGCCAGATGAACCAGGATACATTCGCTGCGCTGTCTGGTCAGGTTACTCAGACGTTCGATACATTAGTTGCTAAGGGATATGACGGCACTACGGTCATGCTGGGGATGAAAGACTCTCTCCAGCGGATGTGGGAAGAGCAGCAGGAGTTTGGCTACAAAACCGATGACGCTACGCAAGCACTCATTGACCAAGCAGCGGCCGAGGGTATCGTTGGTGAGAAGCATAAGTCGGTCAACGAGCAGATGTTGGATGCCAGCAATCGAATGGTTACGGTATTGGAAGCTATTGGCAAGACATTCGGTGCGGATATCCCCGACCAAGCCATGTCCGGTGCAACGAAAGTTCAGAAAGCACTCGATTCGATCAAGGCTCCAGCATTGACTGTGCAGGTGCAATATAACGATCCTGGCTTCGATACGTCGACGCGTCATATTAACGTAGAGTACGCCGAACCTGAGCACCATGCCACTGGCGGTATCGTTGGAACACAGTATCTTGCTTCTGGTGGAGAAGTTGTTCCATTCATTCCAAAGGGTACGGACACTGTTCCGGCCATGCTCACTCCAGGAGAGCGAGTGTTAACGGTTGAACAGAATCAAACATATGAGAACTACATGGAAGGTCCCTCGAATCAAGAAGTTGTCGATGCTGTAAACGGTCTTCGCGCTGATATGAGTACAAAACTGCCCCGCGCGCTCGCGCGCTCGCTGCATACAGGTCTAGTTGGTCTCAGAGTGGCCTAATTCATGGCCCCTCGTCTTCAAGTCATCGAAAACCTCGCAAAGTTAGTCGTCATTGCCACTGGAGGTGATGGTACTCCTGGTGACGGAGTTGTGCTCGCCTACGCAGGAGCAGATGGCAGGGGCATTGAGACAGACCCGACACGTGCGATCGCATGGCTTGGCATGGGTGGTATGGTGTCAGGTGATTTCACGAGTACAATTGCTGTCTGGCCAAAAGGACCGTATGCTGCAGCCGTGATGAGTGATCGTGCAATCGCTTACTATCGCTTCGATGAAGGAGACGCAGTTACAGGCACTAACATTACTGATGTCACTGGATATTCAACTTATCACTCGATGGGCACAAGTGGTTCGGCGTTGTTCCATGAGGCTGGCGCGTTGGCCGACGGGAACTACGCCATGAAGTACACTGGTGGGAGTTCTGCAACACCCTCTGCGCTTGCTGCTGAATTAGATTTCGCCGAAGCGATCTCGTGTGAGGCGTGGGTGAAAGTTCCAGTCGCAAACCATTACGGAGGTGTAGTTACTAAGACAGTAGCGGCTGGTTCTACTGCAGCTTTCATGATGTTCGTGTGGAATGGTGTCATCTACTGGCGTGTCTATAAAGATGGTACGAACTACGGACAACTGAACACTTCCGTGCTGAATTTGAATCAATGGTATCACGCGGTTGGCACCTATGATGGGTTCACGCTGAAACTTTACTTGAATGGTGCATTAGTAGGCTCAACACTTTTTCAGGGACCGCTCTACAAAGGCGCAGGCTCGGTTCAAGTTGCGAACAATGCCGGGATTACGGTCAATCCATCGAACATGTGGATCGATGAGGTCGCACTCTATCCACTCGAACTCAGCGCCGCACGCGTGCTTTATCATTATCAGCAGGCAGCACGCACGTCTGAATCATTCACAATCCATTTCGTGAAGAACGCGTATGTAAGTAAAGTGACGGCTGATAGTCCGTCGACCTATTGGCGCTTGCAAGATGGTTATGTAACGACGGTAGTTGGTAACACAATTGCCGGTGCTCCAAATGCGACGATTGAACGAGGTGTGGTTGCTGCGATATGTGGTCCTATTGGAGCGCAATCGGCGATGCGCTTTGATGGCGGTGCCTACTATGCGAAACGAGTGATTGCAGATGGGGCTGCGTCATACTGGCGATTGGGAGAGACATCAGGCACAACGGCGGTTGATAGTATTGGTGGTGCAAAGAACGGTACGATTAGCGCGAGTGGTGTGACGCTGGCGCAAGCTGGTGCTGTTCAAGACGGCAATACGGCGATGGCGTTCAATGGGACGACTGGCCGTATTTCGATGGCAGCAATTCCTGTTCAAATAAGTGCCACAATCGAAGCATGGGTAAAACAAGCAGCACCTACGACACAGCAACCTTTCTTTTCAAATCGTGGTGTTGCGGGAAGTGTTGTCTATGTAGGTTTATCGAGCGGTAAAGCCTTTCTCTATGATAATGGCGCTGGAGCGCATGTTGGCAGTCGAGTCATTAGTGATGGGGCATGGCATCATATCGTCTTTGTCCTTACATCGACGTCGTGCACATCTTATATTGATGGAACATTTGATGCAACTACATCGTGGACACGGTCGGCAGGTCCGTTCACTGGTGGGCCTGGTTATATTGGATATGATGTAGCTACGACAAATAGTTGGAACGGCAGTATTGATGAAGTTGCAATCTATAACTATGCACTAGCTGCATCGGCAATTACTGCACACTACAACCTCGGACTCACCGTCGTTGGTCCAGCATCTGGTGGCAACGTCTACGCACCGACGGGTGCCTATCAAACGTTCGGCACCACGTCGTGCTCGCTTGAATGCTGGGCGCGTCTTGTGTCGGTCCCCATATCAACACAATGTCTTATTGACATGGCGCTCGGCGGCGGTTATACGGCAGGCATTCAGTTACGACTAACGCCGACTGATTTCCAAGCACTCGTGCTCGATGGAACTAGTTTGAACGTAGCTACCTATGCTGGTGTTGCTGCGGCTGCGAGTGATAAACAATGGCGACACTTTGTCGTGGTTGTTGATCGCACAGCGGCGCTGCTGCGTCTCTATATCAATGGCGTGCAAGTCGCATCAGCGGCAATCACGGTCGGGAGTTGCAGTTCGACACAAGGTACGACCATTGGAACGTATCAATATCGTGCTGATTGGTTCTTCAACGGAGAGATTTCAGAGGTTGCCGCCTATAAGACTGGCCTGACACCGACGCAGATCCAGAATCACTACAATTTGCCATATGTGTTCTACACGGCGAAGCCGCTGAAACTCGATATCCGACCTTACCCAGACGCCATCTTAGAGATGGAATTCTTCGGCAAGAAGAATGGCTGGGGCATTGTGCGTGACTGGCTGCAGAAGCCAGGTATTCAATTTCATCGTGGCCTGCCAGGACAAACGGTCACAGATCTCGTCGCTGATATCGGCACGATGAGTTTTACTCTGAATAATAGTGAAACAAATAGTGCTGGAACAGTTGGCTATTATAGTCCCGATCATGTTGATAAACGCTATGGTCTCTATCTCAATATCGGCGTGCGCTTTCGTATCGGTGAAAATGTACGTTTCACTGGGACACTCTCTGCACTTGATCCACTTCCTGGCAAATGGGGTGCACGCACAGTCAGTGCTGAAGTCGTTGACTGGATGAGCGTGGCTGATCGTACGCGACTCAGTAATTTGCCTGTCTTAATAAACAAACGTGGTGAAGAGGTCTTTCAGACGTTGATTGATAGTTTGCCGATTACAGCAAAACCTGATGCCGTTGAGAAAGATGTCACAGTTGATACGTTCCCGTATACGCTCGATAGAACACGCGATGAACAGACTGTGTTGCGTGATGAAATCTATCGCGTTTGTACGAGCGGCATGTATCGTTGCTATATGCGCGGTGATGGCACCGTTGTTTTTGAAAATCGCACGCGACGTGCAACAGCCTTCACAAGTGTCGATACATTCTCAGACTCGAAATCATTTTCAGCTACGCACGACCGTTCGACTGTCGTTAATCGCGTGCAGATGACGATTCACCCACGACTGCCAAGTGCGACTGATGTCGTGATGTATTCACTTGCACAGCCGATTG
>Ga0066903_100006428_pt1 | contig 10447 bp, 20 predicted proteins | sample PanSoiMetaGPlot1_FD_67491 | JGI IMG/M metagenome (GOLD analysis project Ga0066903, IMG submission 67491) | Tropical forest soil microbial communities from Panama analyzed to predict greenhouse gas emissions - Panama Soil - Plot 1 (version 2) | ecosystem: Environmental > Terrestrial > Soil >...
TCCAACTCCTCCGGCGTCATCCCGAATAAGGGATTATGCTCCCCCAGCGGGTGGCCGGCGATCTTGCACGCCTCCATGACCACCCCCAGCGACGTGTTCTCGCTGCGGCGGATGTTCGCCAGCAGGAAGGCCACGGAAAGCTTCAACAACAGTCTTTGGCGTTCGGTCAAGGGACTTTCTCCAGAAATACCGTGTAGTCATCCGTCTTCCAGGTCATCTTGTTGCCCTGGAGGGACGTGCGGAACTGTCCGACCACCTTGCCCTCCTTGACCAGTTGCAGGACGGAGGGGCGGCTCGTCGTGTCCAGCCGCAACTCCACGTCGTAGCCCTTGCCGTCCTTCTCGGTGAACGCCTTCCAAGTCTCACCGACCTTCTTGATTTCAAAGACCTCCTGGCCCTCTTCCTTCTGGTCCTCGCTCTGGATCGACGTGACCTTCCAGGTGCCCGCGATGTCGGAGAGGTTTTGCACGCCGGGGTCGGTCGGCCCGCAGCCCGCGCCCAGCAGCAGTAGGAACGGCAGGATTCGTTTCATGGCTCCCTCCAGAACGGGGACGGGTCTGGGAAACTACTTGCGTTTGAGCCGCGAGGCGTCGATCTCCACCAGCTTCCACTTGCCCCAGGTGTTGCGGTAGGTCAGGGTGGCGACCCCACCCAGATCGCGGCTGGGTCAGCACAGGTGGCAGTCCAACTCGACGCTGACGGTGAGCTTCCGCTGGCCCGGCGTGAAGCCCTTGATGGCGACGACCTTGGTGGACTCGCCCTTGCCCTCGGCAAAGGTCCAGTCGTGGCTCCCGACCTTGACGGTCTGGCCCAGGAGGTCGGCCTGGATGCGCTCCGGGGTGAAGGCGTCGGTGAGGGCGAGGGACAAAAAGAGTGCGAGCATCGGGGTTCCTGCATAATAAAAGGGTCGATCAAGGAGAGGCGTCTTCGATGAGCGGAAGCTGCGTTAACACGCCCTCCAACAAGAGGCGCACGTCAGGAACTTCCAGTGTCTCCGTGTTGAAACGGAGTTCAAAGCGGCGGTGGTGGGTGGTCATTGGGGGCCGGGCCTCGTCCACCGACGCGATCACCAGTCCTACCCATGTCGCCCGTTCCGTCAATTCTTGCACCAGTTCATCCGACGTGTAGGCTTCCAGTCCACTGGACACGGTTCCCTCCTTCTGTCCGACCATTCTAGTGACTTATTTGGCTCCTGCCAAGCCGAATTTGTGTGTCAGGCCGATCTCGACGCGGTACTCCGGCACGCCGATGTGCGAGCAAAGGCCGTGCTTCTTGGCCTCCTTGGCGGTCATGTACCACTCGGCGTGGCCCTTCTCGTGGATTATATTCAGGAAGTAGTCTTCTTTTTTGTCCAAGTGTTTGGCCAGCTTGGCGAAGATCAACTTATGCAGACGTTCCGTCTCCTTGGCGTCGGCCTTGATTTCCTCGATCTTGCCCCAATGGCCGGCGGACACGTCATGGATCATAAGGGTGGCGCTCTCGGCCATGTAGCGGTGGCCGTGCCAGCCGAACCCGAACAGCATGGCCCCGGCGCTCATGGCCTTGCCCTCGACAATGGTGGCGACCGGGATGCGCGAGTTTTGTATTTGGGAAACGATGTCGAGGAGTGAATAGACTTCGCCGCCGAAGGAGTCCAGCACGACGGGGATGACCGTCTGGCCGGTTTCGTGGGCCTTGGCCATTTCCGTGGCGAACTTTTCCGCCATCTCCTCGTTGAAGTTCTTGTTGACCCGGATGACCACGGGATCGTCCACCAGATCGGCCCGTTTCGCCTTGATGCCGGGATCAACCACTAGGTATCTGTGCATTGGTGACCTCTATATGTTGCAAGTAGCGTCGGCGGGCCGAGGCCAACAGGTCCAGCAGACCTTGGAAGAAATCGAAGTCCTCCCTGCTGGAGCGCCCGTCCCGCTCACGGGCGATATTATAAATGAGTCGGTCCAGCGCTGATATATCTTGGATGATATATGTCTTATTCCCGCACTCCAGCCGAACGGCCCCCTCCGCGTACTCGCAACCAACCATCAGTCCTCTTTATATTACAGCATGTCCTCCGTCGAATGCAAGACCTCGCAACCCTGGCCGATGCACAGAACTTTATCGTCGTGGATCACCGTGCAACTGCCGGTGGGAATCTGGCGGTTTTCAAAATGCAGGCTCTCGCCGGTGGCGACAAAAGCCGCGTGCAGGATGAAGTCGCAGTGGGTCAGCAGGAGGGACTTGGCGGGCAACGTATCGAGGACGTGGGCGATGCGGTGGCGAAAATGGCCAAGCGACTCGCCGTCGTCCCACTCGCGGATGTCCTCGTTGATAACGAAGTGCAGGTGGGTCACCGCCGACAGGATTGCCGCCGACTGCCGGCAGCGGCGCAGCGGACTGGTGAAGGCGATGTAGCCGTGGAGGTCTAGGGCCTCCAGGTTGTGGGCCACATCCCATAACCGATGTTCCCCCTCCTCGCTCATGGGCGGGTCGGAACCATTTTTCGTATATTCGCCGTGGCGTATCAGGACCAGCCGCTTCAGGTAGAACCCCGGCGAGTCCGTGTCTTCAAAGAACCGCCCCGTATCGGGATCGAGAAAGCCGCTCTTGACTTCCTCCTCCTGCTCGTGGTGCGAAAGTTTTCCGAAGGCTTCGCCGTGGTTTCGGCCAGTCACACAACGTCCGTGCGTGTAGAGCGCCGCTATAAAGCTCATGGCTTCCCTCCGTGGTATTTACATAATACCCGGAGTTTTTCGCCACGTCTAGGTTTGCCCCCGGTAACTTTCCACGATTTGCTTCATGAAAAAGGCCGAGGAGGTCGGCGTTTCTTGCACCAGGGCAGCGAAGGGCGAGGAGGCGGCGGCGAAATACACCGGCGGCTCGAAGCGGAAGAGGGATTTGCTGAAAACCGGGGGTTGGCCGCTGCTATAATGGACGAAATTGTGGATGGCGTCGTGGTCGAGCAGGGACATCTCGTAAGTGTGGCTTCCCTTATAAGGCAGGTACTTCAGGTAATCCAAGAAGGCCAGCACCCAGCCCGCCCGTTCCAGGTAGCGCCAGAAGGAAACGGGCTGCTTGGCATCGGTCTGCGCCTTGTAGTGGTCGAAGGCCAGCATTTCGGCCCAGGAGATCACGCGGCCAAAAAGATCGTCCGGCACCCCGTTGAAGCTGTAAACGCTGCCAATGGGGAGCCACAGGCTTTGTTGGCCGGTGCCCATCTCGATATATTCTCGGATGTTGGGGACGTGTTGCTCCACCAGTTCCAGGTTGAAGAAATGCTTGACCTGGAAGGCCAGCGGCTCCTTTTCGGCCTCCAGCGGCCAGTACATCACCATGTCCGGCTCGATGACGGTGAACGGCTGGCTGATCTTCTTCTGGCTGACTGCGGTGGAGACGGCGTAGGGCTTGTTGAGATAGGGGTAGCCCCGCCTGCGGCCCATGTTGTCGTGGTACAGGATGCGCGGGTGGCGATTCAGGTGGCGGGTAAAATCTGGTTCGCGGGGTAGGTCGCTGGCGGCGAGAGCTATCAAGAGCCGGTCCTGAAGGCCGTGCTTCTTGAAGCTCTCGATCAGGAGTTCAAGTTGCCAATGGTAATAGGGACTGTCCTCTGCCGAAACAATATAATCCATGTTCCTCCGTCACAGTACCAAATCGGGCGGGTCCGCCGGTGCCGTCTCGTTGAAGACCTTGATCGCCAGCACGATCCGCTCGAAGGCTTCCTTGGGGTCGTCGCCTTTACAAAGCTCGCGGATGCGCGTGACTATGTTAGCATAGTGCGCCTCGACCCGTTTCTGTTGCGCCTCGTCCTTGGGCGTGGCCTTGCCGAGCAGGCACAGTATTTCCTCGCGGACGGTTTCCAGGGCGCAGCCGCATGTCAGCAGCACTTCGGCGGCAACGCCGTCCTTCACGCGGAGCAGGCCCAGCAACAGGTGTTCGGTGCCCAGGTAGTTGTGGCCCATGTTACGGGCCTCTTCGATGGCGTACTCGACCACCTTCTTGCAGCGAGGCGTCTGGGGTAACTTCCCCATCGTAACCGGATTATCTGGGCCGGGCTGGATCGCCTTCTTGACCATTTCCTCGGCCTTGTGGAAAGACACGTCGAGGTTACGCAGCACGTTGGACGCCACCCCGGAACCCTCTTTGATGAGGCCCATGAGGACGTGTTCGGTGCCGATATATTCGTGGTTGAGGCGCTGGGCCTCCTGGTTGGCCAATTGCATGACCTTGCGGGCGCGGTCGGTAAAGCGTTCGTACATAGTTAGTCCTTTGGTAAATCTTTCTTCCGGGCCAATTTCATTAGAGCGGCACGGGCCTCATCCCGTTCTTCAAAGATCGCGGAAAGTTCCTTCATCCGCCTGATCTGTTGATGGGCACGCTCATATAGTTCCAGCTTCTTGACGCCGTAGGCGGTCTGCACCCAGCCGGCAATGTTGGCAAGGTCCACGATCACGTCGGCAAACTCCTGAAGCTCCTTCGCCGCGTTGCTGAAAGGGGCAGCCTTCATGGCCCTGTCGATGTTCGCCAGGAGGGCCGTGCGTGCCGGCTCGAAGCTGTGCAAGTGGATTTCCAGCCACATCTGGGTAGTTTGCAGGTCTTCGTCGCTCACCGCTTCTTCTCCTTCTTCTTGCTCCAGGGTCGCCACTCGCCGGCAAACATCATCTCGATTTGCACCCGCCGTTTGACGTTGCGGGCGCACTCATCGTCGGTCTTGCCGTAGGCGAACATGGCGAAGTGCCCTTCCCGGAGGCAAGGGACGGTGGGGAACGGCGTGGCCGGCATGGGGAACTTCTTCAACGCCTCTATCCAGGCGTCGTTGACCCGACACACTAGCGACAGGTCCACGACCTCGTAGTTGTCCACGTCGCCGTACTCCAGCCGCAGGTTCACCAGCGGATTGTCGCTGACCGGCAGGACTTTATCCCGCTTCAGCGTCTCCAGGTCTTCGTCGTTGAGGCCGAAGACGTAGACCTTCTGGTGGATGTTGGGTCGCAGCTTCAAACTAATCATCGTCAAAGCCCTCGATCTTTTGGTCGGCGTTTGCCAGGTTTCTCCTCCATGCGTCCAGGTTCTCGCGTTCAGGACAGTCGGGCACACACGCCTCGACCTCCGCGATTCGCTCCATCGTATCACGTTTGTATTTCTCGCGGCCCTTTTTGCCGCGCATTTCCTCCAGCCACTCACGGGCATCACGTCCCTCTCCGGGCTTGAAGTCTGCCCGAAGCCGGGCCAGGTGTTCCCGCCAGCAGGGCCGGCAATAGTAGGTGGGCCGGTTCATGAATTCCAGGGTTCGCCGCTTCATCTCCGGGTCGGCCTGGCACTGCTGGTACAAGTTCTTGTCACAGTGCAGTTCCAGGTCGTCCTCCGTATATTTCCGGCGTTCCTCCAACTCCAGGGGTTGGCCGCAGTGCCAGCAGCCCTCACCGCTGTCATTTTCCTCCTCGGAGTAGTGGTATTTGTGGGCGATGATGCTGCGGGCGTGCTGGCAATCTGCGGTCGGTTTCCTCATTGCTCACCCCCGAATTTCTTTGACGACTTCGATCACCTGGGCGGAATCGACGTTGCTGGCCCCGGAAGCTTTCATCGCCTTCATAGCGATGCCAGTGGCCATGCCCTCGCTCTTGGCCGACTTGATCTGCTCGGCCACCGTCCCCAGAACGCCTCGAACCTGGCCCACCGTCAGCGTGGGCGGGATGAGGGTCAGGAGGTAGCCATTTTCCGCCGACAACTCCGCGACCTTCTGAACCTGGCTGGGCTGGTCCACGCCATGCTCGCCAATCTGGTTGACGGTTTCGCTGTTGGCCTCCATGAGCTTCTTGACGATGCCGATAACCCGCTGGTCGTCGGCCTGTTCGTTCGCCGCCGGCTGGCGGGCGTCGGCGGTGCTGAGTTCTCCCAGCACCAGACGGAGCAGGTTCTTGGCCTGCTCGTCCTTGTCCTTCATGGCCTGGGTGAGTTTCTTGCGTAATTCTTCGCGGATGGACACGTCATTCCTCCTGGGGGCGAAGGTACGGTCGGGCGATGTCGTAACACCGCCGAACTTTATCGAGATCGAAAACTTGGTCGTTGTCGCTGCGGACCTTGGTTTCCAGGTCAATCCAGATGGTTGAGTCGCCCACGGCGTCCTCAATCCGCTTCAGTTGATCGGCCAGGTTATCCGGCCCCAGCCCACCCGCGTAACCCGTGAAGACTTCCGGGTGGGGCAGAGGGGTCCAATTCCGGGGGACGCGACCCTTGCCGCCGCTGTGGTCGTACAGGGCCACCGCGTTGAGGCCACGGGCCATCGCCCCGCCCGGCCAGTCGCCCTCGGCGGGCGAGTAGTAGAGGTAGTCGCTGTCGCCGTTCACCTGAAAGATGAAGGTCACGCGGTCGTGGACGGACGCCAATGCCCACCAGAAATCTTCCGCCGGTTCTGGTCCCCCGGCGAAATTCAACTGCATCCTTTTCCACAGGGCGAAGTGGTCGGGGCGTTCCTCCTTGTAGGTGAAGCGACCGGCGAGCAGGTCGCGGACCCAGCGTCCGCACAGGTGCCCACTCAGCATAGGTAAGTATACTGCCGAATTCGCCAGATTGTCGAGCCAGGTCCGGCTGGGGAAACGCGGTGCGGCCCCTTCGCCCCGTTTGCTGAGCAGGATGCCCCACTCGATGCGCGGGCACTCCTCCTGAACGGCAGCCAATTGTTCCGGGGTCACCGAATCATCGGCCCCGGTAAAGGTCACGCGCTCGATGAGCATGTTGTCTCCTGATTAGGGGTCCACCACCGCCCCCAGGACGGCGGGGATGGCAAGCGGGGCCACGATGGCGGCATCCATCTCGTGATCCTTGACGAAGTTTAGCACCTTTTGGGGCGTTGCGGGGCCGTGGTGCCGTACCCACTCGTTCAGCACGTCCCGCAACACGTCCCCCTCCAGTCGCCGGGCGAAAAGCCACTGGATTGCCAAGGCCAGGGCCTCCATTGGCGGGTTGTCGCCACGGTGCGTTTCGGCAGACAACACGCCTTCGACCAGGATCAGTAAGGTCGGCGGTTCCTGCCCGTCGTTGATGGTTAACTTCTTCATTAGGAAAAGTTCTGCTCGAAGACACGGTACACTTCCGCATAGGCAACGCCCCAGGATGCGTCATGCACCGCCTTTTCAAATTCTGAACAGTCGAGAACGTCGTGGCGATGGTTCCAGGCCCGCGCGTGTGCCCACTCGTGCAACAGGGCGTCGATACAACTATTTTCCGCCAATTCCTTGTTGATGCGGATGAAAAAACGGCTGTCCTTCCGATAACAGTCCCCGTCCTTGTCCCTCAGCTTGACCCGCCGTACACTCACCGGGTAAGCCGGCGGACACTGTTTGCGCAGGAGACGAATCAACTTTTTGTAATTGTCGAAGACCATAACACCCCCGGAACCCAATTATTTATGGAATTCCGGGGGAATTATAGCTCGTGGTGCGCCTGGTTCGGCACGTCATGCACCACGACCCGCCGTAAGGTATTGCGGTACTTGGACTTCAGACGACCCAGGAAGGCGGTGAAGGGACCGATGTGGTCCAGCCGGTCTTCCCACAGGTCGATCTCTTCAAGGGCGTTGTGGACGAGGCGTTCCTCGATGATGCCGCACTTGATCTCGAAGGTGTCAGAGCCGTTGATGCCTCGCATCCCCCGGAAATATTCCTCATCGAAGGAAATATCAAAGTGCGCGAGGATTTCCTGCACCCGTTTGCGGTTCTTATGGGGACGCCCGGTGAGCAGCACGTTGAAGGCTTCGGGGTCGGACTTGGCCTGGAGGTATTGCTCATAGGTCCAGAGGATCAACCGCTCGCGGGGCGGGGGGTCCGGGATGATGGGTGGCATGAGCGTTTCGATGCGGCCCCACCAGCCCCCGAATGGCCATTCCTTGCCCGTACCCTCCAGGTACAAAGCCTCGCCCTCAGCGCGGTCGGGAGAGGCGTAGAGCGTACCGTCGAAGTCCCAAATCCTGAGCTTCTTCTTGCCGTCGCAGAAGGAAGGTTTCGGAAGGTCGAGCCACTTCTTTTTCAGGTCGGTAACTTTCATTTCCATCCGATGTCCGGGGCGAATACTTGTCCGAGGTCGATCTCCCGTTCAATCTTTACTTTTTTGAGCAGCGGCTCGCCGTCATAGCCGATCCCCACCTGCTGGCCGGTGACGATATAAATGGGGTCGATGTCCTTGCCCCAATCGTCGCGGTCACGCTTCATCCGGGCCAGCAGTCCCGACAGGGTGTCCCGCTGGCGGTCGTCCGGGTCGTTATCGAACACCACCCGGAACCTTTCGCCTTCGGGGATGGCCTCGAAAACGCTGACGCCCGCCTCCTGCCGGCCCTGGGCATAGTTTAGAGAATATTCCTGCGGACGCCAAGTCCCGATTCGCAGGAAGACTCTTCCTGCCATTTCCATGAAGCTCCTGAACCCGTGCATGGTTTATATAGATCATGACTCGCTGTAAACGTGGAAGGGCAACCCCTCGAAAGTCAGTTCCGCCAGCCGCAGTTCCCGGACGAGGCGATCCAGGCGCTCATGCGTCAGGTGCTTGAAGTATATCCGGTCGTCGCCCTTCTCGACTTCCACGCCGGTCAGGTCGAGGCGCTGGAGGTAGTTGAACAGGTGGTCCACGATGGCCTGCTTGTTCTCGTCGGTGAGGACATCGTACTCCTCGATGTAGGCGTAAGTTTCCTGAACCTCGCCATCGGGAACGCAGCCGTCACTCCAGAAGTCATCCCAGAGGTTGAGGGGGATGCTGTGGAGTTCCTTCATGTTTTTCACGATGGCCAGAGCCTCCTGAGTGCTGATGATCGGCTTGCGGTACGCGGGGTCCGGCAGCCGGTAGTGGTCGTCTTCGTGCTTGGTCCATTGCTTTTCGCATTCGCGGTGGTAGCCGGCCTCATTTTCTTCCTGCCGCTGTTCCTTATCTTTACGAGCGCTCTTGCGGAGGGGCGGGGGCGGTGGCTCTTCCTTATTATATTGTTCCTTGAGGTACGCGGCGTACCGTTCCCGGCTCAGCTTTCGCCTGCGGTATTTGGAGATTGTGGACTTGGGCCGGGAGTAGAATTCCCATCGCATGACAGCACCGCTTCAAACAGCGTATGGTTGCTGCTTCCTTTCCCTGGTATGGCGAACACCACTTCGCGGAACACGCCCCGGAACTCGTTCGCCAAGAATCCGTTGAACTGGCCGGCGATTTCCACGGGGTCGTTGTTGAACACCCCGCAACCCCAGGCCCCCAAAATCAAAACCTCGTGCCCCTCCTCGGCGGCAATTTCCAAAATGCGTTTGATCTTGGCCCGCACCAAATCCCGCTGGTGCGGTTGCGGGTTCACCACCGCCGGCAGCGTTATAATGGACGCCACAAACGGGTCATGGGCGACCAGATGATTGTCCCGCTCCACCTGGCCCTGGCAATAAATTGCCGTAAGCCCTTCCAGGGGATAATGTTGCCGCACCTGCTTGGTGTCCATGATGTCTGGCAGGTTGGACCGCCGGAAAAGGTCTTCCTCCTGTGTTTTAATGGGCATGGGCACATGCTGGACACTTTTATAACCGCCGCCGGGTCGTTTATGGGAGGCGAAGTTCAGGCAACAGGCGTTGTCGTAACGACTAGCCGCTCCGAACGTGTCCTCGTCCGTGACGCTAATCACGGTGGCGAATCGGTCCCGAACGACGGGGCCGAACGCATGATGTTCTTTGTATATTTTCACTGTATCCTCGGTTTCACGGGCACCCAATTGGTGTCCTCTGGGTATACGGACAGCCAATGCCACTCCCAGGTTCCGTCTTTTCGGCGGAATCTGACCGTGTACCAGGCGATGCCGTCCGGGTCCACGTTGGCGATGCGGACGGGACGCCTGCGGGCGATAATCTTCTTGTAGGTCCGTGCTGTTTCCTTTGCAATATAATAAGCCGGGTCGCCCTCGCCCGGCACCGCGACGATGCGGATTTTATCCCCGGTTTTCAGTTCCACGGATGTCCTTCCAGTATTCGTCGGCCACGTCGGGGTCGATCCTGACCGGGCCGGGTTCGGCATAGTGGCGGTCCTCGCCATTCTTCTTGCACCCACTGATCCAGTATTCGTGGGCGGTCTGCGGGTCGTAATAGTTCCCGCAGATGCCGCCCCTGACCAGCCGGCGCAAGGTCTGGTCTTTGTAGTATATGGTGTGGCCGGTACGGGAGAGCCGGACCCTGCCGATCCAGGCTTCTCCCGTTTCCTTGTCCTCCAGGTACATGATGCGTGTCAGCTTACCGGCCATCGTCCTTTTCCTTCTTCGTAATTTGCAAAATGCGCCGGGGCACCTGCTTGATCTGGTTCACCGGCTGCATCATAAAGTTCAGCAACAGGTCCACGGTGGCGGTGCCGTCGTCCACGACGCCCGCCTCGAAAGTTTCGCCCGGCGTCACGGTCACTTCCGTCTCATCGGGCGTAGTCAGATGCCACTGGTCCCGGAAGGTCACGTCGGCGGTGTAGTAGT
>Ga0066903_100006430_pt1 | contig 10445 bp, 7 predicted proteins | sample PanSoiMetaGPlot1_FD_67491 | JGI IMG/M metagenome (GOLD analysis project Ga0066903, IMG submission 67491) | Tropical forest soil microbial communities from Panama analyzed to predict greenhouse gas emissions - Panama Soil - Plot 1 (version 2) | ecosystem: Environmental > Terrestrial > Soil >...
CCGGCCATCACGGCCGCCAGCAGCGAGATGACCGATGCGGCCGCAACGACGCGTGCATCGATCGCGACGCGATCGAGAAATGGAACTCTCGCGGCGGCCGGCGCCACCCTGACGAGCCCGACGCACCAGAACGCCAGCACCAGCGCGGCCGCGCACCCCAGCAGCGACAGCAATGCGGACTCCACGAGCTGCTGCCGCAGCAGCCGTGACCTCGTGGCCCCCACCGCGGCGCGCACGGCCATCTCGCGCGAGCGCGACGCGCCGCGTGCAAGCATCAGCCCCGCGACGTTCGCGCAGGCGATCAGGAGGATCGATGCGACCGCCGCAAAGAGGACGAGGAGCGGCGTGCGGACGTCGCCCACGACGGCCTCGTCGAGGAGAACCATCGTCACGCTCCAGCCGCGGTTGTCGGGATAGGCGTCCTCGATTCGGCGCGCGACGGCGCGCAGCGAGTCGCGCCCGGCGTCGATGCTGACGCCCGGCGACAGGCGCCCGACGGCGCCCAGGAAACGCGCCCCGCGCGTCTGCGCGCGCCAGCCGTCTGGAAGCGGGAGCCAGATCCGTTCGTCGCTCGACGGGAAGTCGAACGCGCGCGGCATCACGCCGACGATCGTCCGCGGGCGGGAATCGAGCGTGATCGTGCGGCCGATGATGTCGGCGGCGCCGCCGAATCGCTCGCGCCACAGCGCCTCGCTGAGAATCACGACAGGCAGGGCGCTGCCCTCTGTCTCTTCGGGAAGAAACCAGCGTCCTGCGAGCGCGCGGGCACCGAGCACGTCGGCGAGATTCGCCGTGACCGCGGCGCCGGTGAGCTGCACGGGATCGCCGGCGGATGTCAGGGTCGCGTCGACGGCGGCGAACGCCGCCAGTCCGTCGAATCCGCGAGCCTGCTCGCGCCAGTCGAAGAAGTCCGCCGGAGAGATCCCGTTGCGCGGGATGCCGCGCGGATTCGCGGACCAGACACGCACGAGCCTGGACGGATCGCGATACGGCAGCGGACGCAGCAGGACGCGATCGACGATGCTGAAGATGACGGTGTTCGCGCCGATACCGAGCGCGAGCGTGAGGACGGCGGCGGCGGTGAACCCTCTCTGCCGGCCGAGCCATCGCAGCCCGAACCGCGCATCCTGCGCGGCGTCGGAGACGATGCGGCCGATCCGTCGACATCGCATCGCCAGCGCCGGACCGATGGAACCGGAGACCTGCCGCCAGTACCACAGCGCGGCGCGGGTCGGTCCACGCGACGGCACGAGCACGTGCGAATACTCGGCGTCGAGTTCGGCAAGCACGCAGTGCCGGACGTCAGCCGGCAGAAGGACGACCAGAATCGCGCGCGCCAGTCCAATCACGGGTCTACCCTCCCTGACGGCGGAGCTTGAGGCCCCGCCACAGCCGATCGCGCACGGCGGCGGTGTCCTCGAGCGCGCGTGCGCCGGCCGGCGTCACGGCGAAGAACCGCCGCGCCCGCGGATCCCGGTCGACGTCTTTGGGCGGGTGGACGGAGCGGATGTAGCCCTTCTCCTCCAGCCGTTCGATCGAGGCGTAGACGGCGCCGATCGCGACGGCGCGTCCCGACTGCTCCTCGATTTCCTGCCGGAGGCGCATGCCGTAGGCGTCCGGCTCGCAGCGCGCGACGGCGAGCAGCACGACCTCCTCGAGGTCTCCGAGATATCCGCGTCTGGTCATCGGTATTTTTCTACTATAACGAAAAACAATCGTCAACCGTTCCCGCTTTCGCCGCCGATGGCGTCGGTCCGGCGCCGAACTGGAGGCGCTGCCGGATGGCTCCGATCCAGAGCCGAACTGGAACCGCCGTTGACAATTATCCGTAACGGATATATCAGTAACGGATAAATGACACCCGCCGTCCTTCACATCCTGCTGTCCCTGGCGTCCGAGGATCGTCACGGCCTCGGCATCGCCGCCGACGTCAAGAGCTTCACCAGCGGCCGGCTCGTGCTCGGGCCGGGCACGCTCTACGGCACGATCAAACGGCTGCTGGATGCGGGTCTCGTCGAGGATCTCGGGCAGCCGTCCCCGGACGAGGACGATCCCCGCCGCCGCTACTACCGGATCACCGCAAAGGGGCGGCGCGCGCTCGAGGCCGAGGCCGACGGCCTCGCATCGGTGCTGAGTGTCGCGCGCCGCAGGCTGAAGACGTCATGAACGCCGAGCGCGTGTACCGGTGGCTGCTGCGCCTCTACCCTGCTCCGTTTCGGCTCCGTTTTGGAGCCGAAATGGTGGCGCTGTTCCTCCAGGGCGCCGCGGCGGCGGAGCCGACCGTTCGGGGACGGCTCCGGTTCTGGCGCGGGGTCGTCCTCGATCTTGTGCGCTCCGCGTTCCGCGAACGCTTTCCGGAGAGGACGATCGGCATGAACCAGATCGGCTACGACATCCGGCAGGCCTGGCGCAGCGTGTCGCGCGCGCCGCTGCTCGGCGCGTTCGTCGTCCTCCTGATGGCCTTCAGCATCGGCAGCACGACGGCGGTCTTCAGCATCGTGAATGCGGTGCTGCTCCGGCCGCTCCCGTTCGCACGTCCCGAGCGCATCGTCATGCTGTGGGAGCGGCGCGGCACGGACGTGCCGCGCAACACCGTCGGCGGACACGAGCTTCCCGAGTGGCGCGCGCGAAGCCGCTCCTTCGACGCGATGGGCGCCATCGCGTTCGATCGCGAATACAACCTCACGGGAACCGGGGAGCCGCTGACGCTCGTGTCGCCGCGCGTGACGTCAGCGTTCTTCACCGTCATGGGCGTCGCGCCGCAGCTCGGGCGTGTCTTCACGTCGGACGAGGACGACCCCGGCCACGGAGCGGTTGCCGTCATCAGCGACCGGCTGTGGCGCAGCCGCTTCAACGCCGACCCGGCCGTCACGGGAAAGACGATCCAGTTGAGCGGCGACCCGTTCGTCGTGGTCGGCGTGATGCCGCCGGATTTCGAGTTCCCGTCGGGACCGAACGGCGAGGCGCCGGACGTCTGGACGCCAATCGCGGAGCCGATCCATCTGTATCGTGGACGCCACTACCTGTTCGTCGTCGCGCGGCTGAAGGACGGCGTGACGATCGCACAGGCGCAGAGCGAGATGGACGCGATCGCCGCCGGCATCGCGGCCGAGATGCCGAACGAGAGCCGCGGGCACGGCGCCAGCGTGCGGCCGCTGCACGGCGAGCTGGTGCAAACGGTGCGGCGCGCGCTGCTCGTCCTGTTCGCGGCGGTGGCGTTCGTGCTGCTGATCGGATGCTGCAACGTCGCCAACCTGCTCCTTGCGCGAGCCGCGTCGCGGCACCAGGAAATCGCCGTCCGCGTGGCGCTCGGCGCCGGACGGCTGCGCGTCGCGCGCCAGCTGCTGGCAGAAGGCGGGGTCTTCGCGCTCGCGGGCGGAGCAGGGGGCACGCTGCTCGCCGTCTGGCTGATCGCGCTCGTCCGCGCAGTCGCGCCCGGCGACATTCCGCGCCTGCAGGTGGCGCGGCTCGATGCGACGGCTCTCGCGTTTGCCGCCGTCGTCAGCGTGGCGACGGCGCTGGTGTTCGGACTCGTCCCGCTGGCGTCGCTCGCGCGCGTGCAGATTGCCGATCGCCTGAGCCACGGCTCGAAGGGGATCGCGCGAAACGGACGTCAGCCGCTGCGCCGATCGCTCGTCGTCGCGGAAGTCGCGCTGACGGTGGTGATCGCCACGGGCGCGGGACTGCTCATCCGGAGTTTCGGCAAAATCCTGCGCGTCGATCCCGGTTTCACGGCCGAGGGCATCACCGCCGTCCGTCTCTCGCTGCCGGCTGCGCGCTACGACACCGCTGCCGCCCAGCGGACGTTCGTCGACGAATCGCTCGCACGGATCGGCGCGCTTCCCGGTGTCACGGCTGCCGTCGCAACGAACTTCGTGCCCCAGGGCAGCGGTCATTCCGGCATACCGGTCGCCATCGAAGGACAGCCGCCGCGCGCGCCGGGCGACAGCGCGATGGCCGAGTATCGCGTCGTCTCCCCGGGCTACTTCAGCGCGCTCGGCATTCCAATCCTCTCCGGACGTGCCTTCACCCGACAGAATGCGCGCGTCGCCGTCCCGCTGATTCGATGGTTCCCGCAGCAGCCGCTGCCGCGGGCGTACGGCGCGCCGCAGCCGGTCCCCGTCGCCGTGATCAACCAGACGATGGCGCGGCGATACTGGAACGGCCTCGATCCGATCGGCCGCCGCTTCACGGCGCTTTTCAGTCCGCCGATCACGATCGTCGGCGTCGTCAAGGACAGCCGCAATCGCGCGCTCGCAGACGAACCCGATCCCGAGTTCTACCTGAGCCTCGGCCAGGAACCGCAGTCGAACGTGACGCTGATGGTCCGATCGCAGGGACCTGCTGAAGCGCTGCCCGCGTCGCTGCGCGCCGCGATCTGGTCGATCGATCGCGACCTGCCAGTGTCGAACGTGCGGACGCTCGAAGAGATCGTCAGCGCGAACCTGGCGCTGTTCCGCGCCATCACCTCGCTGATGGCCGCGTTCGCGGTCTTCGCACTGATCCTGATGACGCTCGGCGTCTACGCCGTCGTCTCCTACACGGCGGCGCAGCGGACTTACGAGATCGGCGTGCGCCTCGCACTGGGCGCGCAGCGCTCGGACATCCGCCGGCTGGTGGTCGCGAACGGCATCGGCCCGGCCGCCATGGGCATCGTCCTCGGCCTCGGAGGCGCATACGCCCTCGCCCGCTACGCCTCGAACCTGCTTTATGAGGTGCCCCCCTCCGATCCGCCCACCTACACCGCGTTGACGACGCTGGTCCTGGGGATCACGATGATGGCGACGTGGGCGCCCGCCCGCCGTGCCCAGCGCGTCGATCCCGTGGCGGTACTGAGGAACGAGTGACGCGACGGACGGACACGGATACAGTTGCAACGATCGCCGCGGATCCGGGTCAGACCCCGATCACAGGTGGACCGCGATGGCGGCGGCGGCGAGGAGGATGGCGACGATCACACCCGACATCGCGAAGATGAGCACGATGCGCACGCGAGGAGGGTAGGGCTTCAGCTCCGTCCAGTAGGAGCCGATGACGATCGGCACCGAGAAACTCGTGTAGGCGAGCGTGTCCAGGTACGGCCGCGCGGCCGGGAACTGGTGGCGCGCGACGATGTACAGCAGCGAGAACAGCAGCGTGCCGCCGAGGATGGTGAGATTGCTCTTGCGCAGGTCGGCGCGCGTCGCGGCCGCGGGTGCACAGCGGAACAGCGGAGTAGGCATCGATGCTCCTCGGGTGATGGTCTGGGGATTGAGTCGCGCGTCGATCGCGCCGGCCAGCAGATCGACCACCAGCCGCAGGGACGGCTTTTCGTCGGCCAGCATGGCCGCCACCTCGGGACCGTAGCGCTCGCGCCACTCCCGCGGATACAGCCGCAGCAGCCAGAGCTCACGCATTGGCCAGCCGTCGCTGCGCGATGCGCGCGACCGCCTGCAGCGCCGCAAGTCTCGCCCGCAGCGCCCTTTCCCCGACGGCGGTCAGACGGTACGGATTCCGGCGGTCGTCGCTCTGGAGACGAACGATCAGTCCGCGCGACTCCAGGCGGGTGATCGCGCCGTAGAGCGTGCCCGGCCCGAATCGGACGCCCGACACCTGCTCGATGTCGTCGGTCATCGCGTAGCCGTGCTTCGGACCGTCGGCAAGGCTGATGAGGATCATGAGGGCCGGTTCGGCGAACCGGCCGAAGTCGTCGAGCTCGTCCTGCTGCCGTGCCATTACTACGCCTCACGTAATACGTTCGGCGTAATACTACGTCATACGTAGCAATCCGTCAAATCGACTCGGACTTCTGCATCAGCGCCTTCGCGAGATCGATCAGCTCGACGTTGCGCTCGTAGGACAGGCGGCGGGACGGCTCGGGCGGATACTGGTGCTCCGCGTACACCGGGTAGGCCTCGGTCCTCAGGTGCGCCAGCATGTGATGGCCGCGGCGCTGCTCCCGCTCGTGGCGCACCGCGCTGATGTCGATCGGCGCGACGACGATGCGCTCGCCGGGACCGGGCGAGGCCTCGGCGAGGACGCGTCCGTCGAAGTCCACCACCTGGCTCCCGCCCGGCCACGAGTACGGCGGGTAGTGGCGGAGACTCGCCCCCTGGTTCGCGGCCACGACATACGCGGTGTTCTCGAGCGCGCGGCAGCGGTTGACGAGCGTCCACCAGTTCATCGGCTCGGTCGCGCCCCACGGGTCCATGTACGCGGACACGCGGATCAGCACCTCGGCGCCGTTGGCCGCGAGCTGGCGGATTGCCTCGGGGAACAGCCAGTCGTAGCAGATGGCGCACCCGATGCGGCCGATGGGCGTGTCGGCAACCGGGAAGAGCGGCGCCGCGTACCCCTCCAGATCGTGCGGACTCGCGTGGACCTCGTAGGGAATCCACGGATTCACCTTGCGGTACTTGTAGAGGATGCCATCAGGCCCGATGAGGCACGTCGCGTTGAAGACGACATCGGGCCAGTCGGGATCCGCCTCGATCATCGAGCCGCTCTGGATGTACACGTCGTGCTCGCGCGCCTTCGCGCGCAGCCGCTCCGTGTGCTCGTTGGGAATCGGGACGGCCAGCTTCTCGCGCAGCTCGGCGACCGTGGCGAACACAGGCGCCGCGTGAGCGAACTCGGGAAAGACGACGAGTCGTACGGGCAGGAACGGCGCCGCGCCGGCCACGGCGGCGTCGATCATGGCCAGCATGCGATCGGTGTTGGCGGACATCTGCCGGCGATCGAGAGGATTCGCCAGATCGGTCTGGCACGCCGCGGCGGAATATCGAATGGTCATCGCTGGACCGATGCGGCGCTCCAGTCGAGCGACGGGACCACCGCGGTGATGATGCGCGTGTTGTAGCGATCGAGGTAGTCGCGGTGCGCGGACGTCGCCGGATACGACTCGTCGGGTCCGTACGGATACCGGCGCATGGCATGGAACGGGAGCGGGCCGAGCGTGTCCGGCGTCGCCGAGCGGATGTTCATCTCCTTGCTGAACCCGTCCGCGTAGAGCAGGAACGTGCGCGTCTGCCCAGCAGGCACCGGCGGAAACGCCGAGACGTCGAACGACAGCGCGATCTCGTCGCCGGGAGCCGCGATCGCGAACATGTCGTCACTCGCCGCGACGAGCGGCGTCACGTCGCCGTACCGCGTGTAGCGTCCCGGTATCGCCTTCCAGGTCGAGAACGCGGACACGCGCGAATAGTCGTATCCCGGAGGACGACCGGAAACGGTCCGCTCCGCAGAGAATCCGCGCCTGTGAAGGGCGGCAGACGCCGCGTCCGCCCGCGTCATCCGGGGCGTCTCCGGCGCCGCTGACGTGTCGACCAGGACGGCCTCCCAGTGAATCGGCATCGTCGTGACGATGCGCACTTCGCGAGAGGGAGTGGGAAATCGTCCTGTCAGATCCACGACGATCGTCTGCGGACGTCCGACCGGAAAGCCGACGTCGTCCACGATCGTCTTCCACGCCCCCGATGCGTCGCGGACCTGGAGATACGGCGGCTGCATCGAAAGACCCGCCTGCGCGGCGGCCACGTTGTTGCTCGACCACGCGTACTCGGTCCATCCCGTCAGGAACAGCAGTTCGCGCTGACCTGGTGGCCCGAGGTCCAGTGTCAGCGCGTGCGGCAGCGCATAGCCGTCGATCGACGTTCGCACGATCGGCTCTTCGTGCACGCTGGCCGGCGGATGCGCCTGGCGCGTCGCGTACAGCCGGAACGGCGGTCTCGGCGGACTGCGAAGGCCTTCGTTCGGATAGACGTCCACGTCGCGCGGATGATCGACGGCGACGAGCTGCACCCGATCGAGGAACATCGCTTCTTCGAGCTCGTTGGTGATGCGCAGCTCGTAGCGCCCGTCTCGCGCGCGCAGCTGATCGCCGCGGATCCTGACGTATTCGTCGGGATCGGGGAGGTTGAACTCGCCAGGTCCCACCCAGTCCCCCATCTCGCCGCCGCCGAGGAAGTCGGTCACGAACTCGAAGCCGTTGCCATTCCAGGTGTAGAGGAACGGACAGGACGATGGTTTTCGATCGAGCTCCTCGATCGTCATCGACGGCTTGGCGAGTTCGGTCTGCAGGATGCCGGACGGCCACAGCACGCGGACGCTGTCGGCGGCCGCGCGCTGTCCGATGCCGAAGCGGAGATCGGCCGGCGCGACGGCCGGCGTCGCCGCCGACGTCTCGAGCTTCTCGCGCAGCGATCCCGCCCGCAGCTCGACCTTCGATCCCGCGGCGCTGCGATTGCTCACCCGAGGCGCCAGCCGCACCCGGACCGCTGCATTCCTGCTGCCGCCGTCGTTGCGCCACACCCTGACGTTCTCGTCGCCGGCGGCGAGCATCAGGATGTCGCTGTCGCCGTCGTCGTCGACGTCCGCCACGGCGACGTGGAGCGGTACGCGCGACGGCAGGGGCGGGAGCGCCGCGTTCTTCGTCACGTCCACCCAACGCGTGCCCAGGTTGCGAAAGAGATGCGCGATGCCGCTGCCGGCCGTCAGGAGATCCAGGAGGCCGTCGTTGTCGTAGTCGAGCAGCACCACCGCGGACGCGTCGGCCGTCTCGGGCGGCGCGTCGGAGACGACGAACCCGCCCTTGCCGTCGCTCAACGCGAAGACGCACGGCCGTCCGCGGCGGGCGAAGACGAAGTCGGTGAACCCGTCCTTGTTGATGTCTCCCGCAGTGACGGCTCCGTACCCGTCGCCGGCGGCGAGCCCCGCGCGCGACGCGACGTCGCGGAACGTGCCGTCGCGCATGTTCTGGAACAGCGCCGGCGCGCGATCCGCGTACGCCACGAGCAGATCGATGTCGCGCCGATTGTCGAAGTCGGTCGGCACGAGCGCGACGCCGAGCCCGGTCACCCCGCCGAGACCCGCCGCGTCGGTGATGTCGGTGAACGTGCCGTTGCCGTTGTTGCGAAGCAGGCGCGAGGGCGCGCCGGACCCGGCGATCACGATGTCGAGGTCGCCGTCGTGATCCGCATCGACGAACGCCGCCGAACGGCATCGCACGCCGTCCGGAATCTTCGCGGCGGCCGTGACGTCCTCGAACGTTCCATCGGCCCGCTGGTGCAGCAGGGAGATGCCCCCGCTGCGCAAGACGAGCAGATCGGGACGGCCGTCGTTGTCGTAGTCTCCCGCGACGGCGCCGATGCCGTCACCCTGCAGCGTCAGTCGATCGAGCCCGGCCGCGGACGTCGCATCGGTGAACCGGCCGGCGTCGTTGCGCCGAAGCCGCAGCGCCGAAGCGGAGACTTCGAGGATGTCCTGGTCGCCGTCACCGTCGACGTCGAACAGCGTGAAGTCGACGATCGCCGGGCCGGCCGCCGGATCGCGCCGCGTGGCATCGACGAACTTCACCGCGGGTGTCGCGGTGTCGACCAGCTCCGGTTCCGCGCCGGTGGAGACGATGGCTTCGGCATAGCGCCCCTGCTGCAGGTATCCCTGCGCGTACGTGACGGCGTAGGCGCTGTCGCGCAGCTGCTGGAACCGCTGGGTCGCGGCACGCCCCGCGCCTTCCTGCCCGCTGCGGATGAGCGCCTGGGCGAGGCCGTATGCGGCGGTCGCGTTGTAGGGCTCGAGCGCGATGGCTTCCTTGAAGAGCGCCACGGCCTCGTCGTACTTCCGCAGCTGCAGGTCGACCTGGCCGAGGTTCACACGCGACCCGGCGTCGGCGGGATCCATGTCGGCGACGCGCTTGAACGCCGCGGCCGCCTCGCTTTCCTGATTCAGGGCCTTCGCGATGAGCCCGAGCACATACGGCGGCTGCGGCGCATCGGGGAGCGCCGCGGCAGCAGTCTTCGCCGACTGTTGCGCGGTGTCCGCGTGACCGCCGTAGTAGAGCGCGATGGCGAGGTTGAGATGCGCGGCCGCGAACGCGGGATCGATCTCGAGCGCCTCGCGGAATTCGGTGGCCGCCGCATCGTAGTCGAACTGCTCGAGGCGGGCGACGCCGAGATTGCTCGCCTTCCACGCGCGCTCGCGGCGATCGCGGGCGGTCGTCTGCGCGCCCGCGCCCTGCAGCAGGAGCGCGAACGCGAGAATCGCGGAGACCGCGAGCTTCATGACGAGCGCCGGACGGGCGCCGCGCGGACGATCCCCTTCCCTTCCTGGATGGTGATCGTCTGGTTGGCCGTGGTTCCCGGGATCTTTTCGACGCGGCCGTTCGGCCACGTGGCCTCGATCTCCTTCACGCCTGCGGCGGTGCCGAGGCCGAACGTGACCGGCAGCTCGTTCTGCGACGCGTAGCTCGACCCGGTCTTGACGACCTGCCGCAGGACGCCGCCGTCGGCCAGCGTCACCTTGATCTTCGTGCCGATGGCGTCGCGATTGGACGTGCTGCCGACGGCCTTCACGCGGAGCATGTTGCGGCGATTGCCGCCGTCGTTGCGCAGCAGCCGCGCCGGTCCGTTGTTTGCCGTCACGAGCAGGTCCAGATCGCCGTCGTTGTCGAAGTCGCCGAAGGCGGCGCC
>Ga0066903_100006431_pt1 | contig 10445 bp, 8 predicted proteins | sample PanSoiMetaGPlot1_FD_67491 | JGI IMG/M metagenome (GOLD analysis project Ga0066903, IMG submission 67491) | Tropical forest soil microbial communities from Panama analyzed to predict greenhouse gas emissions - Panama Soil - Plot 1 (version 2) | ecosystem: Environmental > Terrestrial > Soil >...
CGCATCGAGGCCCCGCGCGTCGGCGGATCGTTCGGGCGGCATACCATTCCCGGCGCTGAAATCCATCTCGCACTGCTCGCGCATCGCACGCGCGAGTCGGTTCGTCTCGTGCTGTCGCGGCGCGACGCGCTCGTGCACGGCCCGAAGCGGCACGCGGTTCGCGGGGATTATCGGCTCGCGATCAAAGGCCTCGCGATGACGGGGCTGGAAGCGACGCTGTACGCCGATTCGGGTCCCTACGTGGGCGTCACGCCGTCGATCGTCAGCGCCCTTGCAAGCGAGGCGGCGGGTGCCTACGAAATTCCCAATTTGCGGGTCGCCGTTCGCGGCGTCCGCACGAACAACCCCGTCACGACCGCGATGCGCGGCTACGCTTCCATGCAGGCGACATTCGGGATCGAGCGGATCATCGATGACGCCGCCCGTCAACTGCGCCTTGATCCGGCGGAGCTCCGCCGTCGCAACCTCATAGCGCAGCGGACCGACGGGTACGGACGGGTCGCCCCGAACGGCTCGTTGAGCGCGACCTTCGATGAGGCGATCGCGCGTGCAGGACCGCTGCCGGCGATGATCCCGGGTTGGCGTGTCGGCCGTGGAATCGCGGTCATTCACGCAAAATTCGGGTTCAACTACGGAATGGCCGATCGGTTTGTCGCGGGCGTCACCGTGGACAACGAAGGCCGCTTCGTCGTCAGCTCCGATGTTTCGGACGCGGGCACCGGAATCACGGCGTTTGCGGCGCGGCGTGTCGCGGAGCGCCTCGGCTTGGCGCGTGCGCCACGATACGCGCCGAACGCCAAGCTCTTTGCCGATCCCAGCGGGGAGCTCGTCGCTGTCGGCCGGGCTCCCGGCAGGCTCGGCGCGGTGGCCTTTCGATTCCTCGAATGGATTCCGCCAGCGTTCCTGAGAGTCCTCATTTTCTTGGCGCCGATCGACCCCAAGCGTTATGCACGGTTGGTCCGCCTTCTGGCGTGCTTCGCCAATATCGGCTATCGGATCATCAACTGGACCAAGGCGATGCTGTTCCCGTACAGCAAAGACTCGATCATTCCCACGATCAGCAGCAGCCGCAGCGTTTACCTGCTAGGTCAGGCTGCGCTGGATGCTGCCGATCAGCTCCGTACGCGCGCCCTCGATGTGGCGAGTCGGGTACTCAGCGTGCCTGCCGACGATCTGACCATCGACGCCGATGGTGCCCGCGGGCGAACAAACGCCGGTGTGCGTTACTCGTGGGCGGAGATCGCTAAAGCGGCGGGCGGAGAGCTGACGGCTTTGGGCAAGGCCCGATTGCCCTCGGGACAATTCTTCGATTCCAGGACGGGCAATCAACGCGGGCCGACGGATTTCATGGAGGCCACGCATATCTGCGACGCGGCCGTCCAACCGGAAACGGGCGTTGTGAAGATCCTGCGTTACGTCGCTGTACACGACGTCGGTCGGGCGTTCGATCCGGAGATCGTGCGCGGGCACATCCAAGGCGGAATTGTGATGGGCCTCGCGCAAGGTCTCGGTGAGCATCTGCAGCTGGCGGGCGGCGTGGTCCAGGCCGAGACCTTCCTGCAGTACCTGATTCCCACCTCGCTCGACGCTCCTGATCGGCTCGAGGTTCATGTCCTCGAGTCGCGGTCCGGGCTGGGTCCCGAGGGGGCAAAGGGCATCGGCGAGGCCGGCGCCGTGGGAGCGCCCGTGGCCCTTGCGAACGCGCTCAGTAATGCCCTCGGCGTCTCGATTACCGGTATCCCGCAATCTCCGGCAATGCTGTCGGAGCAGGCGCGACGCGCAGAGGTGAGGACGGATGCCAAACACACCTCGGCCGCCGCCTGAAACGGTCGCAAGCCTGGCGACGACGCGCCCCCGCGCCTGCGATCAGCTCTCGAGCAGCGGCGGGCCGAGCTCGGCGATGAGCGTGGCGGTCTCCGCCGCCATGCGCGTGAGCGGCCGCTGTGCGGAGATCGCGATCGACATCACGGTGCGCAGCGCTGGCGCGACGATCGGCTGCGCGATCAGCCGCGCGGCGTCGCCGGCCTCGATCAGCGCATTGCGCGCGAGCACCGCATGGCCGTGGCCGCGCGTAACGAGATCGAGGATCGCGGCCACCCCGTCGACCTCGAGCGCGATGTGCGGCTTGAGGCCGACCGCCGCGAGCCGCGATTCGACGAGCATCCGGATCGTGTGCGGTCGGCTCGGGATGATCAGAGGGTAGTCGGGCAGGCGGCGCAGCGCGATCCCCCGGGAAGTCTTCGCGGCGCGCGTCGCGGGCCGGCTGATCAGGCAGAGCTGCTGAGCCGCAAGCGGCCGTAGCTCGACGGCGGGCGAGGGCGGCGGGTTGTAGACGACGCCGAGGTCGACGCGCCCGAGCGCGAGCCACTCGAGGATGTGCACCGTGAGGCCCTCGGCGATGCTGATGTCCGCGCGCGGGAAGCGCGCGCGGAACTCCGCGACCAGCGGCCCCGACAGCATGCGCCCGACCGTCGGCGGAATGCCGAGCGCGACGCGGCCAACCGGCGCGCTCCGCGTCTCGTCGAGGTCGGCGCGCGCGCTTTGCACCTGCTGAAGGATGCCGCGCGCGTGCGCGAGCAGCCGTGTCCCCGCGGGCGTGAGCGTGACGCCGCGCCCGTTGCGCAGAAAGAGCGTTTGCCGCAGCTCGACCTCGAGCGCGCGGATCTGCCGGCTCACCGCCGGTTGCGCGATCGACAGCAGATCGGCGGCCTTCGAGAAGCTGCGCGCGTCGGCAACGTGCACGAAGTAGTCGAGTTGGCGGAAGTCCATCCGCGGTGCGCCCGAGCAAGCCGCGAGTGTAGCCGGCGGGCGGGTGCCGTGCAATGCCGAAACGATATATCAGCTATCTGGCCAATGCCGTTTGATTCTGGCTCGGCGCCACCGACAATGGCGGTCCTGACCGGAAGGGAAAGAGGCTGCTGCCATGGCTCGAATCATCGGCGCAATCGCGAGCTCGCATACGCCCACGATCGGCTTCGCGCTCGACCGCAAGAAGCAGAACGACCCAGTCTGGGCGCCGATCTTCGAGGCCTACGAGCCGATCCACAAGTGGCTCGCCGAGAAGCAGCCCGACGTGCTCGTGCTGACGTACAACGACCACGTCACGTCGTTCTTCTTCGACCACTACTCCGCCTTCGCGCTCGGCATCGGCGAGACGTACCCGGTGGCGGACGAAGGCGGCGGCGCGCGCGCGCTGCCGCCGGTGCGCGGCCATGCGGCGCTCTCCCAGCACATCGGCGCCTCGCTGATGGCCGATGAGTTCGACATGGCCTTCTTCCAGGGCAAGGCGCTCGACCACGGCGTGCTGTCGCCGCTTTCGATGCTGCTCGCGCACGAGCAGGACTGGCCGGTGCCGATCGTGCCGCTGCAGATCGGCGTGCTGCAGTTCCCCGTCCCGAGCGCGCGGCGCCTCTTCAAGCTCGGCCGCGCGCTGCGCCGCGCGATCGAGAGCTATCCCGAGGATCTCAAGGTCGCGATCGTCGCGACCGGCGGGCTTTCCCACCAGGTGCACGGCGAGCGCGCGGGCTTCAACAACACCGCCTGGGACATGCAGTTCCTCGAGTTGATCGAGAAGGACCCGGAGCGGCTCGCCGACATGACTCTCGGCCAGTACGCGACGCTCGGTGGCATGGAAGGCTCCGAGGTGATCATGTGGCTCGTGATGCGCGGCGCGATGTCGGCGACGATCCGCAAGATCCACCAGACCTACTACCTGCCGTCGATGACGGGCATCGCGACGGCGATCTACGAGAACGAGGCGGTGGAGACCCCGGTCGATACGCTCGCGGCGCATCGTGCCCACATTGCGCGCGAGCTCGCCGGCGTGGAGAAGCTCGAAGGCACCTACCCCTTCACCCTCCCCCGCAGCGTCAAGGCCTACCGCCTCAACAAATTCCTGCACGCGCTCGTCGAACCCGAGCACCGCGCAAAGTTCCTCGCCGATCCGGCGCGCGCGCTCGCCGAAGCGCATCTCACCGAGCAGGAACGCGCGATGATCCGCAATCGCGAATGGCGCGCCCTGATCCGCTACGGCGCGAGCTTCTTCATGTTGGAGAAGCTCGGAGCGGTCGTCGGCGTCTCGAACCTGCACATCTATGCCGCGATGCGCGGCGAGTCGCTCGCGGATTTCCAAAAAACGCGCAACGCGCCGGGTGCCCTCTATTCGGTCGCAGGACAAGACGCCGGATCTATCGCGTGGGACAACGCCGACAAGCGCGCGTAGGACCGAACAGCCATCTTCTTCATCCACCAGAGCCCAGGAGCCCTTCACGATGCAAATGAAGCACCTCGTCGCTGCGGTCGCCGCCGCGCTGCTCACCGCGGTCGCGCAGGCCCAGCAGTACCCGACCAAACCCGTGAAAGTCATCACGCCGTTCCCGGCCGGAAGCGGCCCGGATTCGGCGCTGCGAGTGATCGCCGACAAGCTCTCGAAGAGTTGGGGGCAGCAGGTGCTCGTCGAGAACCGCCCGGGGGCGAACGGTTTCATCGCGCTCGGCGCGGCGAAGGCCGCCCCAGCCGACGGTTACACGCTCGCCCAGGCGAGCAGCGCGCAGCTCGCGACCCATCCGCTCGTCTACAAGTCGCTCCCCTACGATCCAGCCAAGGACTTCGTGCCGGTCACGCCGCTCTTCCGGAATCACTTTTTCGTTGTGGTCGGCGTCACCTCGCCGTTCAAAAGCGTCAGCGACCTCGTCGCCGCCGCGAAGGCGAAACCGGGTGACATGACCTATGGTTCCGAGTTCATCGGCAGCCCCGGCCACCTCGGCTCCGTGCTCCTCGAGTCGGCGACCGGCACGCAGATGACGCACGTTCCCTTCAAGGAAACGACCCAGCTCTTCACGGCGGTCGGAACGGGCGATGTCCAGTGGGCGTTCGGCACGGCCGGCACCGCGGGCGCGACGCTTCGCGCCGGCAAGGTCAAGTTCCTCGCGCTCGCCGCGCCAAAGCGCCTGCCGCAGTTCCCGAACGTGCCCACGGTGGCGGAATCCGGCGGTCCAGCCGGGCTCGAGGTCACCGCCTGGACCGGACTGCTCGCGCCGCGCGGGACGCCCAAGGCGCTGGTGGACCGGATCGGCCAAGATATCGCGAAGATCCTCGCCGAGCCGGACGTCCGCGAGCGGTTCGCCGCGTTCGGCTACGAGGCTTTCCCGCAGTCTTCGGCTGAGATGACCGCGACCATCGAGGCGGATCGGAAGCGCTACGGCGAGGTGATCAAGCGGCTCAACCTTTCGCTCGATTGAGCGCCGGGCGCATTGTTCCCGGGGGAGATACCCATGAACGGCGTAGTTGTTCGCAACATCGATCGCGCCGACCGCGCGGCGGTGGCCGAGCTCGCGCGCTTCGGCGTCGCAACGATCCACGAAGCGCAGGGCCGCACCGGCCTCATGCGCCCCTTCATGCGTCCGATCTATTCGGGCGGGCGAGTGTGCGGCACCGCTCTAACGGTGCTCGCGCATCCGGGCGACAACTGGATGCTGCACGTGGCGGCGGAAATGATCGCGCCCGCCGACGTGGTCGTGGTCGCGCTGTCGGCCGACAACACGGACGGCATGTTCGGGGAGCTGCTCGCCACGTCGTACCGCGCGCTCGGGGCGAAGGGCCTAGTCATCGAGGCCGGGTGTCGGGACGTCGGGGCACTCCACGAGATGGGTTTCCCGGTATGGTCGCGCGCAATCTCAGCGAAAGGGACCGTCAAAGCCGCAATCGGCTCGGTGAACATCCCCGTAGTCTGCGGCGGAGCCCTCGTCCATCCGGGGGACGTCGTTGCCGCGGACGACGACGGCGTGGTCATCGTGCCGCGCGCCGCGGCAGCGAAGGTCGCCGAAGCGGCCGCCGCTCGCGAGCAGAAGGAGGATGGCACCCGCCGCCGTCTCGCGGCGAAGGAGCTCGGGCTCGACGTTTACGGCATGCGCGATGCGCTTGCCAAGGCAGGTCTGCGCTACGTTGACCGCGCGGACAGGATCTGAGGAGGAGACATGAACCGCGTCCACCGCACGATCGTAAGCTTGCTGATCGCCGTTGCGGGTCTCGCCGCGAGCGTTGCCGCGTTCGCCCAGCAGTACCCGACCAAGCCGGTCAGAATCGTCGTCGGTTTCGCTCCTGGCGGCGTGGCGGACATCACCGTGCGCATCGTCGCCCAGAAGCTGAGCGAGCGGCTCAAGCAGCAGTTCGTGGTGGAGAACCGGCCCAGCGCAGGCGGCATCATCGCGGCGGAGGCGGTCGCCAAGTCCACGCCGGACGGTTACACGCTTCTTCTCATCAGCAACGGGAATGCCGTCAGCGTGTCGCTGTTCAAGAAGCTGAGCTACGACCCGGTGAAAAATTTCGCGATGGTCTCCCAGATCGGGTATTTCGGGCTGGCGATCGTGACGGGCAACGAGTCCAAGCTGAAGACCGTCAAGGACGTCATCACCGCGGCGAAGGCGAACCCGGGCAAGCTGACGGTCGGAACCATCGGGATCGGGAGCACGCAGCACCTGTCCGCAGAGCTGTTCAAATCGCTCGCGGGGGTGGACATGACGGTCGTGCCCTTCAAGGGATCCTCCGAAGTCCTGACCGCGCTCAAGGGCGGCGATATCCAGCTCGGCTTCGAGATTCTCGCGCCGGTCATGGCGCAGGTGAAGGGCGGCGGGCTGCGTGCGATCGCGGTCACGACGAAGACCCGCTTCCCGGGTCTTCCGGATGTGCCGACCGTGATCGAAAGCGGCGTACCCGGCTACGAGGTCGCCTCGTGGAACGGGATCGCCGCGCCGGCCAGCACGCCCCGGCCGGTGGTCGACGCCCTCAACAAGGAGATCAACGCGGTGCTCGCGCTTCCCGAGGTGAAGAAGCGCTTCGACGAGCTTGGCGTCGTTCCTCAGGGCGGCACCCCCGAGGAGCTCGGCGCGCTGCTCGCGAACGAGATCGCCAAGTGGAAGGACGTCGTAGCGAAAGCCAAGATCGAGAAGCAGTGAATCATGCCCGCGAAGATCACCGGCATCTCGTCGATGGCGACCCGCGAGGTTCTTGCTGACCTTGCTCCTGTGTTCGAGCGTCGCTCCGGCCGCGCGGTCGCCTTCGAGTCGGTCAGTGGGGTCGATGCCGCCAGACGCGTGGCCTCGGGCGAACCGTTCGACGTGGTGGTGCTCGCGTCGGACGCGATCGACAAGCTAATGGGTGGCGGCCGGATCGTCGCGGGAAGCAAGGTCGACCTCGCCCGCTCGGGCATCGCGGTAGCGGTCCGATCGGGCGCGCCGCGCGCGGAGATCGGTTCGGAAGAGGCGGTCCGGCGGGCGGTGCTGTCGTCGCGCCGCGTCGGCTATTCCAGCGGACCGAGCGGCGTGGCGCTCGCGGGGCTGTTCGAGCGCTGGGGCATTGCCGCCGAGATCAAGGACCGGATCGTTCAAACGCCGCCCGGCGTGCCCGTCGGCGTCCTCGTCGCCCGCGGCGAGGTGGACCTCGGCTTCCAGCAGTTGAGCGAGCTGATGCACCTGAGCGGCATCGATGTGATCGGACCGTTGCCGCCGGCCATCCAAGTCATCACCACCTTCTCGGCCGGGATCTGCACCAGCTCGACGCAAGGCGATGCAGCGCGCAGCCTGCTCGACTTCCTGGCATCGCCGCGATCCGTCGATGCGAAGCGGCGCCATGGCATGGAGCCGGCCTGACCCTCCTGAGGCAGCGGCGAACGCGAGGAAACGATGATCATCGATTGCCACGGTCACTACACCACGGCGCCCAAGGCGCTGGAGGACTGGCGCAACCGCCAGATCGCCGGCATCAAGGATCCGGCGGCGATGCCGAAGGCGAGCGACCTGAGGATCAGCGACGACGAGCTGCGCGAGTCGATCGAGTCCAACCAGCTGAAATTGATGCGCCAGCGCGGCTCGGACCTGACGATCTTCAGCCCGCGCGCGAGCTTCATGGCACACCACATCGGCGACTTCAACGTGTCGTCGGCCTGGGCGGCGGTGTGCAACGAGCTGTGCTACCGCGTCGCGCGGCTCTTTCCGGACAACTTCGTAGGCGCGGCGATGCTGCCGCAGTCGCCCGGTGTCGATCCGAAGACCTGCATCCCGGAACTGGAGAAATGCGTGCGCCAGTACGGCTTCGTCGGCATCAACCTGAACCCCGATCCGTCGGGGGGGCACTGGCAGGAGCCGCCGCTGTCGGACCGGCACTGGTATCCGATCTACGAGAAGATGGTCGAGCACGACATCCCGGCGATGATCCATGTGAGCACGAGCTGCAACCCGTGCTTCCACACCACCGGCGCGCACTACCTGAATGCCGACACGACTGCCTTCATGCAGTGCCTGACCTCGGACCTGTTCAAGGACTTCCCGCGGCTCCGGTTCATCATTCCGCACGGCGGCGGCGCCGTGCCGTACCACTGGGGGCGCTTCCGCGGGCTCGCGCAGGAGCTGAAGAAGCCGCTGCTGAAGGACCACCTGCTTCACAACGTCTTCTTCGACACCTGCGTGTACCACCAGCCGGGCATCGACCTCCTGACCCGCGTGATCCCGGTCGACAACATCCTGTTCGCAAGCGAGATGATCGGCGCCGTGCGCGGCATCGACCCGGAGACCGGCAACTACTACGATGACACCAAGCGCTACATCGAGGCTTCGACGATCCTGAGCGCGGCGGACAAACGCAAGGTGTACGAAGACAACGCGCGAGAGGTCTTCCCGCGCCTGGACGCGGCGCTCAAGGCGAAGGACCGCTGACCGAGGAGCGGAGGGCGACATGCAATTCCAGAAGACGCCCGGCTGGCTCGACTGGTGCGCGAGCCCGTCGCAGCCGCAATTCAAGGTGCCGGCCGGCAGCGTCGACGCGCATTGCCACGTGTTCGGACCGGGCGCGGAGTTCCCCTACGCTCCGGAGCGCAAGTACACACCCTGCGACGCGTCGAAAAGCGAGCTCTATGCGCTGCGCCACCACCTCGGCTTCGCGCGCAACGTCGTCGTGCAGGCGACCTGCCACGGCGCCGACAACCGGGCGATGCTCGACGCGCTCGCGCACTCCGGTGGCAGGGCGCGCGGCGTGGCGACCGTCAGACGGTCGGTGACGGACAAGGAACTAGAGGCGTTCCACGCTGCCGGGGTGCGCGGCGTACGCTTCAACTTCGTCAAACGGTTGGTGGACTTCACGCCGAAGGACGAGTTGATGGAGATCGCCGCCCGCATCGCGCCGCTCGGCTGGCACGTAGTGGTGTACTTCGAGGCGGCCGACCTAGCCGGGCTGTGGGACTTCTTCACCGCGCTGCCGACGACTGTGGTCGTCGATCACATGGGCCGACCGGACGTCAGCAAGCCGGTCGACGGACCCGAGTTCGAGCTGTTCATCAAGTTCATGCACGAGTACCCCAACGTGTGGTCGAAGGTCACCTGTCCCGAACGGCTCTCGGTCACCGGCCCGAGGGCGCTGAACGGCGAGCGCGCCGCCTACCGCGACGTCGTGCCCTTCGCGAAGCGCATCGTCGACACGTTTCCCGACCGCGTGTTGTGGGGCACGGACTGGCCGCACCCGAACCTCCGGGACCACATGCCCGACGACGGCCTGCTGGTCGACTTCATCCCGCACATCGCGACGACGGCCGGACTGCAGGGCAAGCTCCTCGTTGACAACCCGTTGCGGCTCTACTGGCCCCAAGAGGCGCGTTGACGCCACGATGGGCCGATGACGACACCGAGCGACGCATCCTCGCATGAAGATCGCCGACATCGCGATACACGTCCTCAAAAGCCCGCTTTCCGAGCCGTTCGCGTTCTCGCAGGGCTGGGTGCGGCAGCGCTCCGCCACCTTGGTCGAAGTGCTCACCGACGAGGGCATCAGTGGCTGGGGCGAAGCATTCGCGCAGGGCCTGGAACCGCCTGAGATCGCCGCCACGGTGATCGACAGGGCACTGCGGCCATTGGTGGTCGGCGCCGACCCGCTGGACGTCGAGGTGCTATGGCACCGGATGTACCACATGACCCGCGACTACGGCCGCAAGGGCTCGGTGGTGGCCGGGATCAGCGCGGTGGACATCGCGCTCTGGGACATCGCCGGCAAGTTTCACGAACTGCCCGTCTACAAACTGCTCGGCGGGGCGTTCCGCACCCGCGTGCAACCCTACGCCACCGGCTTCTATCGGATCAAGGGCCAGGGCGAGGCCACGCGTCTCGCCGAAGAAGCGATCCGTCATTTCGAGGCCGGCTTTTCGCTCATGAAAGTCAAGCTCGGCTACGGTGTCGCCGACGACATCGCCTGCATGCGCGAGATCGGGCGCGCCATCCAGGGGAAGCCGATCACGCTGATGGTCGACACCAATCACGCCTACGGCCGCGCCGAAGCGCTGCGGCTTGGCCGTGCACTCGAGGAATACGACCTGCGCTGGTACGAGGAACCGGTGGCGCCCGAGGACATCGAGGGTTATGCCGAACTGCGGAACAAGCTGTCGATGCCGATTGCGGGTGGCGAGA
>Ga0066903_100006432_pt1 | contig 10444 bp, 5 predicted proteins | sample PanSoiMetaGPlot1_FD_67491 | JGI IMG/M metagenome (GOLD analysis project Ga0066903, IMG submission 67491) | Tropical forest soil microbial communities from Panama analyzed to predict greenhouse gas emissions - Panama Soil - Plot 1 (version 2) | ecosystem: Environmental > Terrestrial > Soil >...
CGAAGCCCGCAACGACGATCTTGCCGTCGGTCTGCAAGGCGATTCCCATAATCTCCGCATCGAGTACGCTGCCCGCAGGAACTCCGTAACTAAAGGAATAAAGCACCTCGCCGCCCGAGCCGAAGGAGGTATCGAGACTGCCGTTGGCGTTGTAGCGCGCCAGGGCGAACTCGTTCTGGGTGTACGAACCGAACGGCTGCGTGCTATAGCCCGCGGCGATGATTTTGCCGTCCGTCTGGATCGCGAGGGCCTGGCCGACGCCCCCGTAGGGGCCGAACGAGGTCTGAATGCCCTTGGTGGCGAACGTCGTGTCGAGGCTGCCGTTGGAGTTGTAGCGGGCCAACCCGAAGCCGTTGCCGGCGACCACGATCTTGCCGTCGGCCTGCACGGTCACGGCGTCGGCGTAGGCATGGCTGCCGACTTTGGTGGTGACCTCGCCGCCGCTGCCGAAGGCCGTATCCAGGCTGCCGCTGGCGGTAGAACGAGCCAGGCCGATTTGGGTACCGCTCTTGGTGCTGACCACGCCCGCCTCCAGCACCTTGCCGTCGGCTTGGAGGGCCATGCTGTAGGGGAAGAGATTGGCGGTCACCGAGGAGGTCGCGATGCCGCCGGAGCCGAACGTGGGATCGAGCGGGCCGGATGATGGCACGCAGCGGTCTTCGAGAGCTTCGAGCCGCGGACGGCGGGTGAGCGGGCGGCGTGCCGGGGCGGCAGACCGGCGGGGAGGGGAGAAGGGCCACATGGTAAATAATCTCCTTAGAAGGCCGGTCTGCGGCTATAATAGGGGCGGCCTCCGGCGCGCAGACCGAGCGCCGGGGCGTACCGAGGCCGGTGCGGCTTCCGCGTGGCGGCGAGGACGCACCGGCCGGTTTTCAAATCCGAAATCTCAAATCCGAACTCCGAAATCTCTGTGTCTGCGCGCCTCTGTGTTTAGCTCGTTTTGGTACAATTGCGTTATCATCCGCTCGATGTTCGTGTAGGAGTCCGGCCATGCGCAGCAAAGGAGCCAACGGCGTGGGACGATTTAGCGTGGAGTTTGAGGTCACCAATAACGAAGACCTTGTCCGGGCGAAGGACGGGACGATTCCGCCGGATAAGGTACGGCGTCGGACCATTTCCGGCGTCGTCGATCCGGGCGCGGTCACTCTGGTATTGCCGGGTGCCGTGGTGAAGGACCTGGGGCTCCCCGAACTCAACAGGTTGAAGGTCCGCTACGCCGACGGTCGTCGGGCGCAGCGCCGCGTGGTGGAAGCGGCGCGCGTCGAGCTCCTTGGACGGCGCGATGCCTTCTCGGCCACTGTCGAGCCGAAGCGCGAAACCGCACTTATCGGCGCTGCGGTCCTGGAGGTGCTGGACTTGCTGGTGGATTGCAAACACCAGCGCCTCGTCCCTCGCGACCCGAGCGGGCCGGTCTATGAAATCGAGTGACATACCGCTTTGACCATCGGCTTCCTTCGGGAGCGGCACCAGTTCGGGCTCGGCCGCACCGCCGTCCTGAATCCCGAGCAACTCGGCCACTTCCGCGTGGGCACGGGTCAGTTCCCGCGTCGGCCGGAATTGCCTGGCGCGTTTGGCGGCCCGTTCGAACATCGCTCGGGCTTCCTCTGATTTCTTCAGTTGCCAGCACGTCATGGCGAGGAAATACTCGGCGGGGCCAAATCGGCCGCCATTTAGTTCGCAGGCTTTCTTGAGCGTGTTTAGCGCCGCCTCGTAGTTGCAGTTGCGATAGTGGGCGAGGCCCAGCGTCGATTGCGCGCCGGGGCTCTTGGGCAATTGGCCGACGGCGGCGCGAGCCAGTTCCAAAGCGCGAACCGGATTGCGCAACGAATGATCCGACGCATCTGCCAGAACGAGCGCCAGGTTATTGGCGGCCGGCGCGTCGGCGGGATTCGATTGCAAGACCTTCTCGTACAACTCCACGGCCTGGTGCTCCTCACCCAACTCGTTCAGCACGCTCCCGAGGCTGACGCGGCTAGAGTTCAGCAAGTCCCGGTCGTGGCCGGAGAACGCGCTCGCCGGCATTGCTTCGAGGACGCCAATGGCGTTGCGAAATGCTCCAACCGCTTCCCGAAAATTTCCTAGGGCTTTGTGGATCTCACCCAGGTTCTTGTGGCTATCCGCGAGCATGCCTCGGTACTGGGGCACGTCAGGAGACTGGCGCGTCAACTCCTGGGCCGTGGACAGAGCTTCCTCGGCAGTCGCCAGAGCTTTGGGAAGCTCGCCTGGTGGGAACACCTTAGCCAGCACGGCGTAGTGGTTGCGCAAGAAAATCCGAGCCTGCTTGTCTTTCGGATTCAAGCCCAGCGCCGCCTTTTGCGCGTCGATGGCCTTTTCCAGGGGCGGACGGCCCTCGGCTGGCTTACCCTGGACGAGCTTCAACAAGGCCCGGTTGCTAAGCGTGCCGCCCAACCCGCGGTGATTCTCGGCCGACTTGGGATCGTCCGCGACGAGTCGTTCCATGATCTCCTGGGCACGTAGCAAACCCTTCTCCAACTCCTCGTGGCGGGTGGAATCGTTGAGAAACGTGCCAATTAGTCCGTTGTAGGCGCCTGTCAATTTCCTCCCGTACCTTGGAACATTGGGATAGTTTCGAACCAGGCGTTCCCAAATATCGATGGCCCGGCGCTCGTTCGCTTCGGCGCTTCGCTTGTCGCCCGTCCAGCCCTGTACGATGGCCAGGCCGTGATGGCTTTGAGCCAGGTCGTTCGCGAGGTCCGCATTCCCTGGATGCTCTGCAGCCAACGGCTCCAGGATCGCGATCGCCCGCCCGTACTCCGCGGCCGCTTCCTTACGGTTCCCGAGCGTGGATAGGATGCCGCCGACCCGGGCATGGGCATTACCCGTTTCTTGCCCGACGCCGAGATCCGCCTCATCCTCCGCCGCGAACTGGCGATAGAATTCGAGCGCCTCCTCGAGAAACTCGCGCTGCAATCGTTCGAGGCCGGGCTCGTCCTGCAGCCACTTCTCGGCCACCCGCGTGTACATGGTATCCACGGCCCGCCGTGCCTGGCGACGCTTCCGCAATGCTTCTTCTCGCTGCCGCTCGGCGGCATCGCGCTGCCGTTCCGTCTCGCGCCGGGCGCGACCGATCAGGAAGGTGGCGACGCCCAGGCCGACCACCGCGAGCACGAGGCACGCGGTAGCCAAGCGCACCAGAGCTTGATGTCGCCGCGCCCACTTCGACAGGCGCTGCATCGTGCTCGGCCGCCGCGCCTGGATCGGCCGGTCGTCCAGCCAATGGCGCAAATCGTCCGCTAGCTTTTGCGCCGTGGCGTATCGATCCGTTGCGTTTTTCTCCAGTGCCTTTAGCACGATGATTTCCAGCTCTGGCGGGATCGTCTTGTTGATCCGCCGCGGCCGCCGCGGTTCCTCGAAGGCGATCTGCCGTAGCAGTTCCTGGCGATCCGTTCCCGTGAATGCCGGCTGCAGCGTCAGCAATTCGTACAGTGTCGCCCCAAGCGAGTAGACGTCGGTGCGGTGATCGACCACGACGCGCTTGGCCAAGGCCTGCTCGGGACTCATGTACCTCAGCGTGCCCACCAGGTCGCCGGTCATGGTGAGGCGAGCGTCGCTCTGTACCTGTGCCAGGCCGAAATCGGTCACCCACAAGCGGCCGGTCGTGTCAATCAACAGGTTTGCCGGTTTGATGTCGCGGTGGACGATGCCTTGCTGGTGCGCGCAGTCCAGCGCCTCGGCCGCCTGGATGCCCAACTCGGCCACGGTGCGAAAGTAGGCCGGGCCTTTCGCTGATCGCTCGGTGGACAGGCCGGCGATGGGCTTGGTCTCCGATTCGGCACTGAGGGAGGACGGCCAGTCAAGCCGCTGACCGGCCGGCCCATCCACCGTCGCCTCAGCATGCGGGCTGGGCGATTGCCGAGGCTTGGTTGCCGCCCCCTCAGCTTGCCCGCGCAGTTCAACAATCACGTCGGCCAGACTGTGGCCTTCGATGTATTGCATGGCGTAGAAGTGGACGCCGCGCTCGCAGCCGACGCCGAAGATCGGCACGATGTTCGTGTGGTGCAACTGCGCCGCGGCGTGGGCCTCGTTCTTAAAGCGCTGCAGCTGTCGGCCGTCCATGGTGGCGGCAAACGGCAGCATCTTCAGCGCCACCCGCCTGCCCAGCGACATCTGCTCCGCCTCGTAGACAATCCCCATGCCGCCGCGGCCCACTTCGCGGATCAGGCGAAAGTCGCCTAGCGTGCAGCCGCGTGCCATGCCCGAGGCGTCTACACTTGGCTCCAGGCCCTGGAGCATCTCCATCCCGTCGAGACATGCGGCCAGCACGTCGGCGACGGCGGCGTGGCGAGTCAGGAATTCGTCGCGGTCGGGCCGATTTCCGGCTTCGACAGCGCTCATGTACTCGTCGAGGGCCGCGACCACGCGCGGGTCGTCGAGTGCGGAACTGGATCGGGTACGCGCCTCGGTCTCATTCACGGTTCGTCTCCCTCGAACGCCTGCCGCAGCCGGACCAGGGCGCGCGGCCAGCGCTTCTTGACGCTGTCCACCGTGCGGCCCATGCGCTTGGCCACTTCCGGAAAGCTCAGGCCTTCCAGGTGGCGAAGCACCAGCAACTCGCGGTCGTCCTCGGCGAGGTGGTTAAGCGCTTCGGCCAGGAGGACAGATTCCTCACGCCGCTCGGCATGCCGGTCGGGACCGGTACTCCGTGCGACCAGGGCTCGATCCAGCGCCTGGGAGGACTGCTCCAGCTCGGCGGCCAGCTGCCGTTCCAGGCGCACGTCGCGCCGCTTCGTGCCCTGGTAATGGCGGATAAAATTGGCCAACACCGAGGCCAGCACTTGCCGCAGCCAGGCCAAGAACTCATGCTCGGTCTCACCGCGAAACTGGACGAAATCGCGGTGGGCGCCGAGGAAGGCGTCCTGCACGACGTCGGACGCGCCCGCCTTGCCACGCAGCCGGCGGCCGAGCTGCACGCGGGCCAGCAGCGACAGGTACGGCCGATACATCTCCAGCAATAAACCCAACGCCTCGTCGTCGCCGGCGCGTGCGAATCGCAACAACGCCGACGGTTCGGGCCGACTCGCAGCGGTCATGGCTCTGCCTCTGCCAATAAAGGAACGAAAAGGGTGACGACAGTGCCACAAAAAAACACGCGGCGTGAAGAAATCCGCTGACGAACAATCGCCGGCAGCACGACGATGCAAGGAAATGCAATGGATCCCACCGCTTAGGCACGGCCTTCCTTCTCGCCGAGTGCAGCGGCAAATTTCCGGCTCGCGCCCGCAAAGGTGATGGACTCCGGATCGCTCGCGATAGGTCTGGTTGACGCCAGCTGCACCACCATGAACGCGGGAAGGAAGAACAAGAGCCAGCAAATCGCGACGATAAATGTCCAATGCGGCGACGGATCCGGCTTCGCCACGCTCGTGATGAGAATGCCTGCCGCCATTGAAGCAAGGAGGAAGACCCATCCGCCGACAATGAACCAGGCCCGCCGGACCCAGTAAGACCGGTGCCGATTGCAGAACGGAATGCCGCCCGGCGACTCTTCACTGCATCGTGACGACTTCAGAATCCGCCACCAGAAAGAGAGTAGCGCGAGCAGGGGAGAGCCTGGCAACCGACGCACCGAGTGGTTCGCCAGTTCGGGAAAACGCCGGTGCCAGGCTTCACGGCCGCAAGTTAGACACACTCTAGGCAGCGACCCGTCGGCGATTCGGTCGTACGGAAGCGAAACTTTCGGCATCGGTCAAACCCTTGCATCGCGATCTGCTCGAACTGTTGAACCGCCAGGCTATTTTGCCGGCGCCTCAGGGCCCGGCATGTTCTCGGCCTTCTCGGGCACTCGCATCGGTGCGAGATCCAGCTGGCCTGGATCTTTCGATTTGAGTGGACGGGAGTACATAACCCAGCCAAACAGTCCAATAACCAACACGAGGACCACGAGTCCAATCACCAGCCACCAGAACCAAACCGGCATTTGCCGGGTATCCGATCGTGCGGACACGGCGCCCGCAATGGCGCCAATGATGCCGCCCGAGCCTGCGCCGATGACGATGCCCAAGGTGCCGATCACCCTGGACAAGGAGACGACTTGCATACCGCCTCCCGGTCCGAAGTTATTCAGCTGGAAGGTTGCATCCAGGTTCGATGCCAGGGAGCCCAGAAGGCCACCGATTAGTGCTCCGACGGTCGCTCCCACGAGGACACGGTCCATAATCGGCCCCTGGGTCCACGCAACTCGGTTGAATTAAGGAGTGCGATGGGGGGATTTTACGGGCATTCAATGAACGGAGGCAAAGAAATTCCTGCCGCAGGCCAGTTCACGACGGATAGGGCACTCGGCGGGTCGGGAGTGGCGAATCTAGCCAAACCCTACAAAAACTGTCCGACTTCCGGTACGCTTGCAGTTCTGATTTTAGGGACGCGACCCCGGGAGAGGATCGCCTTGGATGCGGGCTCCGAGAGCACCCGAGAGCTGCTCGAACAGGCGCGGGCTGGCAATCCGGCGGCGTTCGACGATCTTTTCGCGCGCTACCGCGAGCAGCTCCGGCAAGCTGTCGAGCTGCGCCTCGATCGTCGGCTGGCGGCCCGCGTCGATATCTCTGACGTCGTTCAGGAGACGTACCTCGAAGCCGCCCGGCGCCTGCCGGAGTACCTCGAGCGCTCGGGCATGCCCTTCGCGCTTTGGCTGCGTTGGCTGGCGCGCGAGCGCGTGCTGATGCTGCACCGGCAGCACCTATTCGCGGACAAGCGCGCGGTGGGACGCGAAGTGAAAGCCCTTCCGGTCGATTCGTCCGCCCAGTTCGCCGCGGGCCTGCTGGGGCAGGGTCCGTCGCCGAGCCAGGCAGCCGCCGCCCTGGAGTTGGCCGAGCGCCTGCGGCTGGCGCTCCAGCAGCTCGACGAAGAGGACCGCGAATTGCTGGTCGGGCGTCACTTCGAGCAGCTGAGTAATCGCGAACTGGCGCAGTTGCTCGGCATCAGCGAGGCGGCAGCGAACAAGCGATACGTGCGGGCCCTCCAGCGGCTGCGCGGGATCTTGCAGAATCTCGGTGTTTCCGGCGCCCCGTGAGGAACTGCACCATGGCCGACGAATCGGTGCTGCTCGGCGAGCTGGCGGAGCAGTTCTCCGCCCGCGTGCGGCAGGGCCAGCTACCCGATATCGAGGAATACGCCCGCAATCATCCAATTCTCGCCCCGCGCATCCGCGAGCTGTTTCCCACGCTCATGCTACTGGAGGGAATGGCCGGGGCTGCGGTGCCTCCCGCCGGGATGCCCGCAAATCCCGCGGATCTGGCGGCCGGTCAGACATTCGGCGGCTATGGCATCGAGCGCGAGATCGGCCGGGGCGGCATGGGCGTCGTTTACGAAGCCGTCCACCTGGCCCTGGGTAAGCGCGTAGCCCTGAAAGTGCTGTCGATCCACGGGTCCCGCCAAGCCGGCCAACTGGAGCGGTTCCTGCGGGAAGCCAAGACGGCCGCCGGATTGCACCACACGAATATCGTTCCCGTCTTCGACGTGGGCCAAGTTGCCGGCACGCCTTACTATGCCATGCAGTTGATCGATGGACAGGGACTCGATCGCGTGCTGCTCGCGTCTCGGCCCACCTCGCCGGACCAAACTGCGCCCTACGTCCCCCATGCGGGCGGCGCCCCTGCTGCTACGGCTTCGCCTCGGCCCGTCGCTCGCACTGCATCGCCTTGGGGCTGGGTTGCCAATATCGGCATTCAAGCGGCCGAGGCGCTGGGCTATGCTCACCACCGCGGCGTCATTCATCGCGACATCAAGCCCTCGAACTTACTGCTCGACGCGCAGGGCGTGGTGTGGATTACCGATTTCGGCCTGGCCCGGCGGCTGGACGACCCAGCATTGACGCACGACGGCGTGCTCCTGGGCACGCCACGCTACATGAGTCCGGAACAGGCCGAGGCGGCCAAACGCCCCGTCGATCACCGCACCGATATTTACAGCCTCGGCGTGACGCTGTACGAGCTACTGACGCATCGCCCGGCGTTCGACGGCCAGACGCCGCAGGAAGTGGTCGAGCAAATCATCCACCGCGACCCGTTGCCGCCGCGCCGGCTCGACCCGCGCGTGCCGCGCGACCTGGAAACGATCATCCTCAAGGCGATGGCCAAGCGCGCCGACGATCGCTACGCGACGGCCGCGGACCTAGCGGAGGACCTGCGCCGCTGGCAGCGGTTAGAGCCTATCCGCGCCCGCCGCATCGGGTCGGTCGGACGGCTGGCGCGCTGGTGCCGCCGCAACCCAGTAGTGGCGAGCTTGACGACGGCCCTAATCCTGGCGCTGCTGACTATCTCGATCGTATCGACTCGATCCGCACTGATCGTCGCCGACGCCCGGGACGCGGCCGAGCGGAGCGCCGAACACGAGCGCAATGCTCGCACGGACGCCGAATTTCACGCGGGGGAAGTGCGCAGTTTGCTGGGGCAGCAGTACGTGAGCAACGGCGCCCGGCTAATGGAAGAGGGTGACCTGGGCGGGGCGCTGGTTTGGTTCGCAGAGGCGCTCCAGCAGGACCACGCCGACGCGGCCCGGGAAGCGATGCACCGGACGCGCATCCACGCGACCTTGCAGCAGTGCCCGCGACCCGTTCGATTTCTGTTTCTGCCCGGGCAGGTCACCTCCGTCGCGTTCGGCTTGGGCGGCCGGCGGCTCGTCACGACCACCATCCACGGTGCCGTGCAGGTCTGGGATACGGCGACGGGGCAGTCGATCACCCCGGGGCTCGACCAGATGGACCCCGCTCGCTTTCGGACCGCGACGCTCAGCCCCAAGGGAGACCGCGTGGTGACGTATGGACAGCCCGTCGATTCTCCGGGCAACTGGCAGCGCGAGTTCACGGTCCGGGACCTGGAAACCGGCAAAATCGTGGGCCAGCCTTGGAAATTCGACCCGCAAGTTTCGCACACGTCGTTCACGCCCGATGGGAATGGCATATTGACGATCGATTGGGGCGAGGGGTCAGGTCCCGCTGCGCGGGTCTGGGACGTCGCGACGGGCTTGCCGCGCACGCCGTACTTGCAGAATGCGAACGGTGTGGAGAGCGCGCACCTCAGTCCCGATGGCCTTCACTTGCTCACGCTCGGCGGGAAATCGCGGCTGTCGGGATTCGGCTCGATGTGGGTTTCAATGTACGCCACCGGCGCGGTCGGCGCATTGGCTCCCCGACACTGGGGAAGCGATTTGCTTGGTCTCGGCGGCGTCCTCCCGGTGCTCGTTTCGTGGAACGAGCCGCCCGAGGCCCGGCTTTGGGACGCGGCTACCGGCGAGCCGATTGGGCACGCGCTTCCCCATCCCGGCGGCGCCCGCGGCACCTCGTTCAGTCCCGACGGCCGCTTCTTCTTCACGTGGGGCGGCAAGATCGTGCAGGTCTGGAACGCCGCGACGGGTCAGCCTTCGGGTCAGCCGGTTACTGCCGAAAGCGACGTGTCAGACGTGACATTCAGTCCCGATGGCCGGCGCATTCTCGTCGTGTCGGAGGACGACGCCGCTCGAGCATGGGACGTGGAAACGCGGCAGCCCGTCACTCCGCCGCTTCGGGAAGCGCACCTGCGTCGAGCACGCTTCAGCCCCGAAGGTAGCCGGGTCCTCGCGCTCAGCTCGCCGGGGCGCGAATGGGAAGGCGGTTGGTCGCAGGTGATGGTGTGGGACCTTGCCACGGGAAAGACGACCACGCCACTACTGATTCGCGAAGAGGGAATCATCAGCGACGCGACGTTCAGCCCGGACGGGCGGCGAATCCTGACCGTCCACGGGCAAACCGCCCGGCTTTGGGACGCTGGCACCGGAGAGCCGGCAACTCCGCTCTTTCACCACGACGACGTCATCCACCAGGCCGTCTTCAGCCCGGACGGGCGCTACGTGGCCACGGCTGGCAACGATCACACCGTGCGCCTGTGGGACCTGGCAAGCAGCCCCGGGGCCAGCATGGCCTTCAAGAACGGCGCGGAGGTCGAAAAACTCGCGATGAGTCCGGACGGCCGCTGGGCCGCCACGGCCGGATGGGGCTGGATGCAATTCTGGGACGCCAAGACGGGTGAGCCGAAAGGCGCGGTCCTGGAGCCCGAGCGGGACCGGGGTGTGGGTCAATTGCGATTCAGTCCGGATAGCCGTCGCCTCCTGACCGTAACTGGAGTCTCCGATTATCGCCCCAGTGGGGCATTACGAATCTGGGACGTGGCGACCGGCCGCCCGCTCACCCCGCTCTTGAGGCACGACGAGCAGGCTGATCTCTTGTCCGATGCCGAATTCAGCCCCGATAGCGACCGCGTGATCTCGTTCGGCTCGAGCACGCGCGTGTGGGATGCGGCGACCGGGCGACTGCTGTTCACGTTCGCGGGAACCGCCCGGGGGCTGTTCACGTTCGGAGGGACCGCCCGGGGATTAACTCGAGACACGCGCCGCGTCTTTACGAGCGACGGCAAGGTCGCGCGTTGGTGGGACACCACCACGGGTGAACTGC
>Ga0066903_100006433_pt1 | contig 10444 bp, 6 predicted proteins | sample PanSoiMetaGPlot1_FD_67491 | JGI IMG/M metagenome (GOLD analysis project Ga0066903, IMG submission 67491) | Tropical forest soil microbial communities from Panama analyzed to predict greenhouse gas emissions - Panama Soil - Plot 1 (version 2) | ecosystem: Environmental > Terrestrial > Soil >...
TGGGTGGAAGGATTCTTCGAAGTCTTTGCCACCGTGGTCATCGCATTCCTTCTGACCAGGCTCAAACTGCTGTCGATCACCACGGCCACGCGCGGCGTGCTGTTCTCAACCGTGATCTACCTCTCCGGAGGCATCATCGGAACCTTCCATCACCTGTACTTCGCCGGAACGCCCAATGCGGTGTTGGCACTGGGAGCAATCTTCAGCGCCCTGGAAGTTGTGCCCCTGGTTCTCATCGGATTCGAGGCCTGGGAAAATATCCGCCTCTCTCGTGGCACCGCCGACAACCCGTGGATCAGCGCCTACAAGTGGCCGATCTACTTCTTCGTCGCTGTGGCTTTCTGGAACTTCGTCGGAGCGGGCTTGTTCGGTTTCATGATCAACCCGCCGGTCGCACTTTACTATGTACAGGGTTTGAACCTGACCCCCGTACACGGGCACACGGCCCTGTTTGGCGTCTACGGCATGCTGGGATTGGGACTCATGCTGTTCTGTCTGCGGGCTCTGCGTCCGGGACTGATGTGGAAAGATCGTCCTCTCGCCGTTGCTTTCTGGTCGATCAACATCGGGCTCGCCGCCATGGTCCTGCTGAGCACACTGCCAATCGGGCTAGCGCAAGCGTGGGCATCGGTCGAAGTGGGAACCTGGTACGCGCGCTCGTCGGAATTCCTTCACACCCCAATCCTGACCAACCTGCGCTGGATGCGAATGTTCGGTGACACAATCTTCGCATTCGGGGCGATCGTACTGGGTTGGTTTGTCCTCGGCCTGATAACCGGCCACTCGTTCGATCAAGGGTCGAAGGTCATCGAGGAAGGGGAATACGCTCCGCACGAACGGCAACTGGTGCATCAGGGAGACTGAGGATCCGGGCTATGACCACAACCGATCCAAACCTACGTGCTGTGCAGCAGGCTCGCAGGCGAGCCATGATCGTTCCCCGCGAGCATGGCGCCTGGGGTCTGCTGCTGGTGCCGCTTTTCACGGGAATCGTGGCAGGCTTTGCCCCCCAACATCGGGTCTGGCCTTTGCTCTGGTTCACAGTCGCAGCGCTCTCGTTGTTTGCTTTACGGACGCCGGTCGAGAGCCTGCTAGGCATTGGTCCAATCTCCGCGCGGACAGCAGACGAACGTTGGACGGCGTTCATCGGCTCGGCGTCGTTGGCCATCGTGGCGGCCGCCTGTCTGAGTGCCCTCATGTGGAAGGGGCAGTATCAAGCATTGCTGATCTTTGGCGCAGCAGGCGCCGCTGCGCTCGCGCTGCAGGGACTTCTCAAGAGACCGGGCCGTGGCACACGGATGATGTCGCAGATCGTGGGCGCGATTGGTCTTACCTCGACCGCGCCCGCGGCCTACTACATCGGTAGCGGAAATCTCGACTCGCGCACGTGCGTGCTGTGGATCGCGAACTGGATTTTCGCAGGCAACCAGATTCATTTTGTGCAATTGCGGATCCACGCTGCGCGGGCGAGGACCTTTCCAGAAAAACTCACAAGGGGGAAATTGTTCCTGGCAGCCCAGCCGGTATTGCTCATGGCGCTGGTCTTGGCGTCATACTGGCATCTCCTGCCTGCACTGTCGAGCCTCGCATTTGTCCCCGCCGTGGTCAGAGGTTCGCGGTGGTTCTTTCAGAAACCCGAACCCCTCGACGTGAAAAAGCTAGGCTGGTCCGAGATGAAGCATGGAGTGACGTTCGGGCTATTGCTGGCTCTGGCGTTCCTCTACTGAGAGGCCGATTGCGGATCAGTATCAGCGAGCTCATCTAGGCTCCGGGCTGGAATCTCGTATCCAGTGACATCTGAAACAGCGCGATGCATGTTTTCCCTATTCACTTGTGTGTCGCGCCCCGCAATGTGCGCTCCCAGGTAAGCGGCATCGTCGCCAACGCCGTAGAGAATTCCCGAGCTTCTGCTGTGCAGCCAAGGCATTCCCAGGAAGTACAAACCCTCAAATTCGCTGACTCCGCGCTTCTGCAGGGGGTAACCATCCTTATCGACGACAGGAAGTTTTACCAGGCTGAAATCGAATGAATATCCGGTTGCCCATATGATGGTCGAAACCCCCGCTTTTTCCAGGTTCAGTTCGGTAATGATTTCCTGCTCGTAGCCATCGCGCAGTTTGAGAACTCTCTCTGGAAGGGCAGTCAAATTCGCACGAAGGATGTACTCGTCGATCTTCTTCAGCGCGTCAATTTCGAACTGATCGACCCGGGCGAGGGTCTCCTTCAGGTCGGGGGCGATGATGAACCGCCCGTCCCGAGCAGCGCCTACATGCCCGAGCAGAACGACACCGTCTCGGGCAAATTGATGGAGATTCAGGCTCTGCCCCCCATTCTTGCCTGAGATCTGCGGGTGGGCATGAAATTTGTCCGCGGGCGATTTCAGTTCCTCGACTCTGGCATCAAACATCCCCATGCGGGCGAACCAGTCGTTGATGTCTTTTCCGCGATAGCGTCGAGGCACGCGGCCAGCGCTGCCGATCGAAAGATAGACTTTTCTTCCGCTCTGGTAGAGTTCTTGCGCGATCTGTGCACCAGACTGCCCCGTGCCGACTACAAGGACTGCACCACTCGGCAGTAAACGCGGGTTTCGATAGTGGCTTGAGTGAATCTGCAGGATATTCGACGGAATGCGAGCGCTGAAGCGCGGTATCTTCGGCGACTGGAAGAGACCCGTAGCCATCACGACATTGTCGGCTTCGTAGTCGCCTTGGCTGGTGCGCACAAGATATTTCTCCCCAAACCTTTCGACGCTGAAGACCTCGACCCCGCAATGCACGGGCAGGTCAAATCGCACGACATACTCGTCAAAGTACCGGACCACCTCTTCGCGCGACATAAAACCATATGGATCATTGCCGCCGTATTCAGCGCCGGGCATGCGCACCTGGAAGTTGGGCGTTACGAGCGTGAACGAATCCCAGCGCTCATTGCGCCAAGCATTGGCAACCGCCGCCGCCCGCTCCATCACTGCATGCTCGCGTCCCTCCTGCTTCAGGTAATAGCTGATGGCGAGTCCAGCCTGACCACCGCCGACCATAACCGTATTAATTCTCTGCGACATGTTTCCCCACCTTAAACGTGAATCCAATTCAACAGAATGAGTGCCAGTGTGCTTGTGCCGACGATGATCCAGAGAGCGAGCCCCTGAAGAAGCGGGCGAAGACCGGCGCGTTCGAGTGTTTTTCGATTGAGCCCTGTTCCGATCAGAAAAAGCGTCACCGTGAGGCCGATCTTGCCCAGTTGGTTGACTGCCAGGAATTCCCGGTGCAATGCCGGCAGCAGCGTGTTCAGCAGGGCGGCGAGACAAAAAATCAAGATGAACCACGGCCACTGGATGCGAGTCTTTGACTTCAGGGTGACGGCCGTTACGAGCGACAAAGGAACAATCCAAAGCGCGCGGGCGAGTTTGATCGTGGTGCCCACTGCCAATGCCGTGGGCCCATACTTAGCCGTCGCACCAACCACCGAACTGGTGTCATGAATCGCAAGCGCCGACCAAAGCCCAAACTGCGCCTGGCTCATGTGAAGCAGGTATCCGATCACCGGAAAGAGAAACAAAGCCACCGAATTGAGGATGAAGACGGATCCCAACGCAACCGCCATCTCCTCTTCACTGGCCTCGGCGATGGGCCCGACGGCGGCGATGGCACTGCCGCCACAAATCGCTGTACCCGCACTGATGAGGAAAGCCGGCTTCTTCCCGACCTGAATGAGATAGCCAAGGCCGAGTCCGAGCAACATCGCGACCGTGATGCTGACCGCGGTATAAAGAAAGCCGGAGCGCCCGGCATGCACCACTTCATGGAGATTCATGCCGAAGCCGAGGGCAACGACGGATGCTTGCAGCAGGAATTTTGCCAGTCGCTTACTTTCCATATGGAACGGGTGTGTCAGCGCCAATCCGTAGACCAGTCCACCCAGTAGCGCGATGGGTGGCGACAACAAACCGCTCGCCGCCAGAATCAATCCCACGAAGAAGATCTTCTTGCTCATGTCGAGCGAGTGTGGCGCCGCGATACCGCATATGTCCAAGCACTAATTGTGATCAGCGATTAGTTTGGCTTATCGGCCGGACCCGCCTGCCTGGAGCGGCTTTCGGGGCGGAGACAAAACACGGGCGCGAGCGAGCGCGAATGTTTTTAGCGCTCCGGCGGGGCCTTGTGGCTCCGGGCCCGTCCGGGAAATGAGGGTGAAGTGCCGCGTGGCGCGGACGCCCTTGACCTCGCCGACTTTTAGTGTTCCCAACTCCAGCTCCTTGGAAATTGCCCAGCGCGAAACGAAGCCAACGCCAAGTCCGGCTTCCACCGCGGACTTTATCGCTTCGGTGGAATCCAGTTCCATGACCTTTTTGAAGGCCTTCAATTTGAAGTTCGCCTTTTCAAGAGCCAACTCCACGACATGACGAGAGCCGGAACCTTGTTCGCGCATCAGGAGATTTGTTGAGACCAACTGAGAAGGCGACAGCGGGCCGGAGTCGAGACTTACCGGCGTAATCAAAACCAGTTCGTCTTCCATGAAGGGTTCGGTATGCACCCCGCGTTCGCGAGCGGGTCCCTCAATCAAACCGAGAGCCACTCTACCGTCAAGGAGACAGCGCACCACCTCGCTGGTGTTACCGCTGCGGAGAGAGAACTGGATTTTGGGATATTCGTTCTGGAAGGCCCCGAGCAATCGTGGGAGAACATATTGTGCGATCGTGGTCGAGGCTCCCAGCGCCAGGTCCCCGGAGATGCTGTCCTCGTTCGAACAGAGTGCTTGTTCGGCATCTGAAGCCAGAGAGGCGAGCCGGTTGGCGTAGTTAAGCAGCACGGAGCCTTGCTGGGTTAGCGCGATCTTGCCCCCAGTGCGATCGAAGAGTCGCAAGCCGAGATCACTCTCGAGAGCTTTGATTTGCAGGGTGACGGCAGGCTGCGTGAGAAATAATTGTTCTGCTGCTTTGCGAAAATTGAGGTGTTGCGCAACGGCTCGAAACACCTTCAGCCGAAAGTTCTCCAATTTCACCATCAGACGATCATCTGTAATTTGTCATTTTAGGCTCAAATTGTGACGTGGAAGAGCCGGGTGCAAATTAGCTTGCAATTTGCGGGCTCGCTTAGCCGCAGAGTTCTGCATGAGTGGATGAAAACCGGAGCCATCCCGAAGCTCCGGTTCCGCCCGGGATGGCCGATGGGGCGACGCGACCCATAACTTTCGAGCGGGGCCCATTTCTGCGGCGCTATCTTGTCGCTTCTCTTACGCCGACAACCTGATCGCCCGGCACGTCTTTGATCGTTTGCACAATCCCCGAAGGCCAGTGAATCTCGACCAGATCGACCGACGAGTCAGCCCCCAGGCCAAAGTGCACCGGGCCAAGGCTCGAAGATGCATAGCCGGAGCTTGTGGTCATGTGGTTGTATTGCGCTCCCGATTTTGTGACCACCTTGATCCGGGTGCCGATGCCGTCACGATTGCTTTTCGTGCCCTGGAGCTTGAATTCGATCCAGTGGTTTGTGCCGGGGCTCTGATTCATCCAGATCTCGGCGGGAGCATTCAGCACGTTCACCACGACATCCAACTTGCCGTCCCCGTTCAGATCGGCGACTGCCGAGCCGCGGTGGCGGGATGGAGGTCGCGCGGTAAATCCAGCCTCCGCGGTTAAGGCTGCGAATTTCATTCCGCCGAGATTGCGGAAGACAGTGTTCGGTTGCTCGATGACCAGGTTGGTCGAGGCCAGTGACTGCACGTGTCCGCGCGAGACGAAGATGTCTTTCCAGCCGTCGTTGTCGAAATCGGCAATATTGGGAGAGTATCCCGACATCGCCAGGCTTTGCTTGGTCATTCCACTCTCGCGCGTGATTTCATTGAAGCTTCCCTTGCCCGTGTTCTTGTAGAGCGGGAATGTTTCCCCATCGAGTGCGACGATCACGATGTCGGGGTAACCGTCGTTATCGAGGTCGCGGAAATCGACGCCCATGCCGGAGATGTAGACGCCATCTTCGCGCAAGGCGACATTCTCCTCGAATCCGGCTTCTTCGAATTTTCCCCCGCCCTTGGCGCGATAAAAGGAATTCATCAGCTTGTCGTTCGGGATGATCAGGTCCATGCGGCCGGTGAGTTCTGAGTCGGCCGCCGCCACTCCCATGCCTTTGCCGGGATGCGCGCGGAATCCGGCTTCCACCGAAGCGTCGCGAAACGTGCCCTCGCCGTTGTTGATGAAAAGCTGATTCGGCGTGGGCTTGTACATCTTCGGATGACAGTAGTCATCGTGACCGAAGCCGTTACAAACCGGCTCGTGATTGAAATCCCACTTCAGGTAGTTGATGACGATGAGATCGAGCAGGCCGTCGTTGTTGACGTCGATCCAGGCAGCGGCAACCGACCACAGCGGACCATATTCTGCGTCCGGCTTGTTGAGTCCGGCTTTCGCGCTTACGTCGGTGAAGGTCCCGTCGCCGTTGTTGTGATAGAGCGTGTTGTGATAGACACCGGCCACGAAGAGATCTTCGAAGCCGTCGTTATCGTAGTCGCCGATCGCGACCCCGGTGTCATAGCCCGTTCCTTTGAGTCCGGCTTTCTCAGTGACGTCGGTGAAGTGTCCCTTTCCGTCATTTTCGAAGAGGCGGTTGTAGTACTTGGGAGAATCCTTCTTCAGCGTCTTGAGGTCCGCACCGTTCGTGAAAAAGATATCGGGTTTGCCGTCGTTGTTGTAATCGAACACGGCGACACCGCCGGCCATGGTTTCCGGAGCGTGATGTTGAGCGCTCTCATTGCTGTCGAGTTTGAAATCGATTGGCTGGAACGTGAAATGAATTGCAGGCTGCGATGAGGGTTTGGGGGATGCGCTCGCCTGCGGCGCCGGGCGCGCTGCAAGGACGCCGGCGACGGACAGTAGAAATGCAGCCAGAAGACTACGAATGAGCATAATTGGGCCGAACTAGTTATTGAACCACAAAGGCGACGAAGCGATCCCAAGCACCCCCGGTTGGGGTCATCCTGAGGGGAGCCGTCCTCCAGGCGGAGCGATGGAATCTCCCTTGTTAGATACATCTCGGGGAGATCCCTCGCCCCGCTGGAAAAAAGCGCGGGGCTTCGGGAATGGCGCCTATTTTCGTCCTCCATTGCGAGCCCGGCGCTATGTGCAACTGCGTGGTTCCAGCTTTAGTCAGGCAACCTCTGCTCACCCTCAATCGTGAGATGAGCATCGGCGTGAGAAGCCTGCGTCCCGGGTTGCCCGCCCCCGACGGTGATCAGACAATCTCCTGCGCCGACATAACGGTCCCCGGCGTCGTTCACGTAGCTGAGATCACGCGGACCCAGGGTCAGCTTCACATGCTGCTGCTCGCCGGATTTCAGATGCACGCGCGTGAAGCCGCGAAGCGCTTTGAGCGGTGCGCCGGCCAATTTCGGAAAGCTGATGTACAGTTCGACCACTTCGTCGCCGTCGCGCTTGCCGCTATTCTTCACGTCGACTTCGACGTCCAGCGGATTGCCGGCCTGTAGTCGCGGACTCGAGAGCTTCAGTCCGCTGTACTCGAAGTTGGTATAGCTCAAGCCGTATCCGAAGGGATAAAGCGGTTCGCCGGTGAAGTACCGGTAGGTGCGATTCTTCATGTTGTAGTCTTCGAATTCCGGCAACTGCTCGATGCCTTTGTAAAACGTCACCGGCAAGCGTCCGGCAGGGTTGTTCACGCCCGCCAAAGTTTCGGCGATCGCTGTTCCGCCTTCCTCGCCAGAGTACCAAGCGTCAAGAATGGCGTTCGCATGGTCATTGGCCCAGTTCACCGCCAGAGCGCTGCCGTTCATCAGCACCACCACCAGCGGCTTGCCCGTGCTCTTCATGGCTCCCAGCAGAACCTCTTCCTCTGCGGGCAGGTTGAGGCTGGTGCGGTCGCCGCCACGGAAGCCGGGCAGGTCGACTTTCATCTCTTCGCCTTCCAGTTTGGACGTGATTCCGACCACCGCCACCACGACATCCGCTTTTTGCGCGGCCGCCGTCGCTTCAATCAGCGGATCTTTCCCAGCTGGCTGCCACACCATCTTGATACTGAACGCGCCCTTGAGGAACTCGACTTTCAACGGGTAGCGGCGGCCTTTCTCCAAAGACACGGTTGCCGTCTGCACATTCGGATCGTGCAATACCGGATCATCGATGATGAGCTTGCCATCAAGCCACATCCGCATGTTGGAACCGGCCAGGCCGATCTGGTAATTGCCGGATTCCGCCGGGGTAAGATATCCCGTCCAGCGCACCGAAAAATCCTTCATGCCTTCGGGGCCGCGCACAGCCTGTGGATCGGCCGTGAAACGCGTGATCTGGAGATTAACCAGCGGATCTATGCGCGTCACCTGGGGGCTGCCAGACAGATCCCCGGCGAAGTATTCGCCCTTCAATCCGGGTTTGCCACCCTCGGTGGTGAGCGCTGAGGTGGGGATCGGCGGCATCTCGCGCAGGAAGTTCGTTCCCGGCTCGTAGCTCACGACAGCGTCTTTGAATTGCCTGCGAATCCCCTCAACTGCGGTGACAGCATGCGACGCGGTCCCGCTGTAGTTCCCGTGCAGCACCTCGACGGACTCCGCTAACGGGCCGACGACCAGAATTTTCTTTGCGCCAGACCCGAGCGGCAGCACGCCATCGTTCTTCAACAGCGTCATGGATTCCCGCGCGATCTTGCGGGCGAGTTCGCGATGGGCCGGGCTGTCGATTTCTGAGTCGGAAATGGTGGCGTAGGGAACCATCTCCGGAGGATCGAACATGCCGAGGCGCATGCGAGCGGTGAAAAGACGGCGCACCGAGGCGTCGAGATCGGCTTCCGTGAGCAGCCCCTCTTTTACCGCATCGACAAAGGGTTTGTAGTCATGATCATCTTTCGTGACGGTGAAGAAATCGGCGCACTCGTTGTCCATGCCGGTCTTGATGGCGACGGCGGCGGCTTCAGCCTGGCTCTTCACGTAGTGGTGCCCCTGAAAGATGTCGACGATCGCATCGCAATCAGAGACCACATAGCCGTTAAACTTCCACGCGCCGCGGAGCATGTCTTTCAGCAGGAAGGTGTTGGCACAGGCGGGCTGGCTGTTCACGCGGTTGTACGCGCACATGATCGATTCCGCTTTGGCCTCGGTAACGGTCGCGCGGAATGCCGGCAGGTAGGTGTCTGCCATGTCATGCCTTGAAACCTGCACGTCGATGGTGTGCCGCGTCAGCTCGGGCCCGCTGTGCACGGCATAATGCTTGGGCGTGGAGATTACGCGGAAATATTTCGGATTATCTCCCTGGAGTCCGGTCACGAAGGCCACGCCCATGCGCCCGGTGAGAAAAGGATCTTCCCCGTAGGTTTCCTGGCCGCGTCCCCAACGGGGGTCGCGAAAAATATTGATATTGGGCGACCAGAAGTCGAGGCCTTCCATGATGTCGCGGCGTCCGGCACGGATTGCCTGGTTGTGCTTGGCGCGGGCTTCGGTTCCGATGACGATCGCCATTTCATGGATGAGCGGGTCGTCGAAAGTGGCCGCCAGGCCAACGGGCTCAGGAAAAACTGTTGCCGTACCAGCATTGGCAACACCGTGAAGCGCCTCGCTCCACCAGTCATAGGCAGGGACCTGAAGCTCGGGGATGGCGCGGGCCTGATTCACCAGTTGTTCTGCCTTCTGCTCGATCGTCATCCGCTTGACCAGGTCGTCGACCCGGGCATCGATCGGTTGAGAGGGGTCCAGATACAAGGGTTTGGCGTGGTTTTGTGCAGCACAGGGAATGTAGGAGAGCAGCGCAAATAAAGCTATGAATCCCGTCCCGAGACGGTTTGGCATGGAAGATTCCTCCTGGTTCCTCCGCAGAATTCCAGGGCACACGGGCGCGCCCCGGTGCAGAAAAACGCCTTTTCGTAAACGATTACGGTGACCGTCGCTTGTAGCACAGCGCGACGGAATGGTCAAGAAACTGAGCGAAACGCTTGCACCCTCCCAACCCGCTCGAAACCCGCAAAAATGCTGTTACGATATCGATTTTCTTCTTGACAAAGGTTTACAACTGGCAATATACACCGTAAACGTTCACGGACACGGGTCGTTCTGTCCCAGAGGACTGTCCCAACCGAACGCGAATCTGGAGGCTGCAAATGATATCCCTCTCGCCCACGAACGCCGGGGGGTGTGGCAGCAGTATGACGAGCCGCAACCTCGTGCGTTTTGCGGTAATTGTTCTCGCCTTACTTTTCCTGGCGGCGCTGGCTACGCCGGCTTTTGCGCAGGAAGCAACCATCGTAGGAACAGTGACTGACCCGTCCGGCGCCGCTGTCGCCGATGCGAAGGTCACGCTCACCAACACCGAAACCGGTGTTTCCAAAGTGATTCCCACCAACGACTCCGGCCAGTACGTCGCAGTGGACATTCACATTGGCCACTATGACATCAAGGTCGAAAAAGGTGGATTCAAGACGGAAGAGCGCAAGGGCATGGTGCTGCAGGTCGG
>Ga0066903_100006434_pt1 | contig 10444 bp, 8 predicted proteins | sample PanSoiMetaGPlot1_FD_67491 | JGI IMG/M metagenome (GOLD analysis project Ga0066903, IMG submission 67491) | Tropical forest soil microbial communities from Panama analyzed to predict greenhouse gas emissions - Panama Soil - Plot 1 (version 2) | ecosystem: Environmental > Terrestrial > Soil >...
GTCGTCTCGCTCGCCGCCGCGGCAGTCGTGTGGAAGTTCCGCGCCGCCATCGAGCTGTGGGTGCGGTGATGTATCTCGACTACTACGGTCTCACCGAGCTGCCGTTCGAGATCACGCCGAACCCCCGCTTCCTGCTGCTGACGCCGATGCAGCGCGAAGCGCTCAGCAACCTGCAGTACGGCATCGCGTCCAGGAAGGGGCTGACGCTGCTCCTCGGCGACGCGGGTACCGGAAAGACGACGCTCATCCGCGCGGCGGTGAAGGCGCTCGGCGACGACGGCGCGCACTTCGTCACGCTGACGAACCCGATGCTCAGCCGCACCGAGTTCGCGGAAATCCTCGCGAGCGGCTTCGGACTGAGCGACGAAGCCAGGCGATCGAAAGCCGCGATGCTGACGGAGCTCGAAACCGCGCTCGTCGCGCGCCGGGCGGCGGGTCGCCGCACGGCTCTCGTCGTCGACGAGGCGCACTGCCTCCCTGACGAGCTGCTCGAAGAGATCCGCCTGCTGTCGAACATCGAAACCGACTCGGAGAAGCTGCTGCCGATCATCCTCGCGGGACAGCCCGAGCTGTCGAAACGCCTGAACCGTCCGGCGCTGCGCCAGATCAAGCAGCGGGTCACCCTGCGGTGCGAACTGCGTGCGCTGGGCCTCCACGAGACCGCCGCCTACATCTCCGGCCGGATCCGGCATGCCGGCGGCAACAGCTCGCTCGTCTTCACGCGCGAGGCGGTGACGCTCATTCACGAGCGCTCCCGCGGCATCCCGCGCTTGATCAACGTGATCTGCGACAACGCGCTCGTCACCGGGTTTGCCGCGGATCGGCGGCCCGTCGCGCGAGATGTGGTGAGCGAGGTGTGCCGCGACTTCGATCTCGGCGGATTCGATAGCGAGTTCTCCGAGTCGTCCGCTCCGAGCACCGTGACGCGTGCGTTGTCCGAGTTCGCGCCGGGGGCGGAACCGATTGCAGAAGAGCCCGTGGCGGCCGAAGCCCCGCGGCGCCGTTTCCTCTTTTTCAGGGTCTCATGAGCCGAGTTGATGATGCGTTGAAGCGCGCGCGCGGGCGCGCGTCGGGTGTGGAGATTCCCGAAGGGGCAGCGGCCGATCTGCATGCCGTGGCGTCCCCCGTGGTGCCGTCGTGGCAGTACGAGCGCTTTCCCGTCGAAGGGAATGCGGTCGATGCCCGCGAACGCGTCGAGACGGCGCGCACCGAACGGCCCTCGTCTGCGCCGGATACGGCGACCGGGGACGAGACGGGAACGGCGTCGCCGGTGGCGATTCGCTACGTGGAGCGCGGCATCGCGCCGCAGTTCGCCGACAAGATGGTCGGCGGCGCGAGTGCGATGCCGAGTCGCGAGCAGTACGGCCGCGTGGCCGCGGTGCTGCACCAGGCGCAGCGGCAGCAGAAGACGAAGATCGTCATGATCGCGAGCGCGGTGCCGGGGGAGGGCAAGACGCTCACCGCGGCAAACGTCGCGTTGACCCTCGCCGAGTCCTACGGCCGCCGCGTGCTGCTCATCGACGCCGACCTGCGGAAGCCGACGCTCCACGAGTTGTTCCAGGCGCCGGCTGCGACCGGCCTGCTCGACGGCCTCGAGGCGGGCGCCGCCGAGGCGATGTCCCTCATCCAGGTCACGCCGCGGCTGTCGGTGCTGCCGGCCGGCAGCTCCACGACCGATCCGATGCGCCTGCTCGTGTCCGATCGGATGCGCCAGGTGCTGCACGAGGCCGCGCAGGCGTTCGACTGGGTGATCGTCGATACGCCGCCGATTGCGCTCGTGCCCGACGCGCACGTGCTCGCCGACATGGTGCACGCCGCGATCGTCGTGATCAGGGCCGGCTCCACACCGCACGATCTGATCTCCGACGCCATCAACGTGCTCGGACGTCAGCGCGTGCTCGGCGCGGTGCTCAACTGCGTGGACGTCCGCGACATGGTCGGGGGACCCGATCAGTACGGCTACGGGTATGGCTATGGCCGCGCCTGACTCGCGCAGCGGCTCGTCGGGCGTCGTCGTGGCGATCGTAGCGGCCGTGGCCTTCGGGCTGCTGTACCGCGACGTGATCGTCCGCCTCGTCGCGTACTGGAACTTCGACGCGAACTATTCGCACGGCTTCCTGATCGCGCCGCTCGCCGGCTACATCGCCTGGCAGCGCCGCGACGTGCTGCGCGGCGCCGGATCCTACGTCGGCATCGCGGGCATGCTGGCCGGCTTCGGGCTGCTGCTTGCGGGGGATCTCGGCGCCGAATTGTTCCTGACCCGGATCTCGATGGTCCTGATGCTCGCCTCGTTGACGGTGCTCGTCGCCGGCTGGCGCGGAGTGGCGCGGCTGACGCTGCCGCTCGGACTCCTGCTGCTGACGATTCCCGTCCCCGCGATCATCTTCAATCAGGTGGCGTTCCCGCTGCAGATGCTGGCGTCGCGCGCGGGTGAAGTCACGCTGCAACTCCTTCAGATTCCCGTGCTGCGCGAGGGCAACGTGATCGTCCTGTCGACCACGACGCTCGAAGTGGCCGAGGCCTGCAGCGGGATCCGATCGCTCATGAGCCTGTTCTCTCTGGCGCTCGTCTACGGCTACTTCACGCACGGGTCGATCGCCGCCCGCACGGCGCTCGTCGCCGCCAGCATCCCGATTGCGATTGTCGCCAACGCGGCTCGAGTGGCCGGCACCGGTGTCGCCGCGCACTTCTACGGCCCCGCCGCTGCCGAGGGAGTGCTCCACACGTTCTCCGGATGGCTGATGTTCCTGGCTGCGCTCGGCATGCTGCTGGTGATTGATTCCGCGATCGTCAAGCCGCTCATCGCGAGCCGCGGCTCGCTGGGGAATGCCGGCATGGTGCGCGCATGAGCTCGCAGCAGAGAAACCGTCTGGGCGTCGGTGCGCTGCTGCTGATCGTCATGGTCGCGGCGCTTCAGCGGGTGTCGGGGCACGAGATCGTGCCAGAGCGCCGGGCGTTCGCGAGTTTCCCCCGGCAGATCGGCGGCTGGTCGGGCACGAAGGCTCCCGATTTCGATACCCGCGTGATCTCGATCCTCGGCGTGGACGACTACGTCAACTGGACGATGAGCCGGAGCGCCGGCGGACCGCTCGGCCTCTACATCGGCTACTGGGGCACGCAGCGTCACGGCGACACGATCCATTCGCCACTGAACTGCCTGCCGGGATCCGGCTGGGAGCCGATCGACCGCCGGACGCTGTCGATCGATGTCAAGGGGCCTTCGGGCCCACGCACCGTCGTCGTGAACCGGATCGTGATCGAGAAGGGCCTCGATCGTCAGCTGGTCCTCTATTGGTACCAGAGCCGCGACCGCGTCGTCGCCAGCGAGTACGCCGCGAAGGTGCACACGGTGCTCGATGCGATCCGGTATCACCGAAGCGACGCCGCGATCGTCCGCGTCGTCACCCCCATGACCGGTGCGTCATCCGGCGCCGAGCTCGAGGCGGAGCGCACGGCGTCGGCGTTCGTTCAGGATCTGTTTCCCGTTCTTCCCGGCTTTCTCCCACTGTGAGTGAGGTTGCAATGAGGTCTGCACGGCTGTGTTCGTCGGTCCTGGTGCTCGTCGCGTTCGTCGCGGGGTGTTCCCGCAAGCCCGCCGACTACGTCAAGAGTGGCGACGCCTTCTACGCGCAGGGCAAGTTCAAGGAAGCGATCGTCGAGTATCGGAACGCCGTCAACAAGGCGCCGAAGAACGGCGAGGCACGCCTGAAGCTCGCTGACGCGTATGTCGCCGACCAGGACGCCATCGGCGCCTACCGCGAGTACGTTCGAGCGGCAGACCTCATGCCTGGCGACCGCGACGCCCAGTTGAAGGCGGGCACGGTCCTCCTGTTTGCCGGCAAGTTCGAGGAAGCGCAGGCGCGCGCCGACAAGATGCTGGCGCTGAATGGAAAGGATCCGCAGGGGCTGATGCTGCGCGCGTCCGCGCAGGCCGGCTTGAACGACTTCGATGGGGCCATCCAGCACATCCAGCAGGCGATCGCACTCGATCCGAAGAATGCGGCGTCGTATGTGAACCTTGGATCGGTAGAACTGAGCAAGGGCGCCAGGCAGGAGGCCGACGCCGCCTTCAGCAAAGCGGTCGAACTTGCACCCGAGTCGGTGCAGGTGCGGCTGGCCTACGCCAACTTTCAGCTCTCCAGCGGCAAGGCCGCCGATGCCGAGGCCACGCTGAAGGCTGCCGTGGCGCTCGCGCCGAAGAACGTGCAGGCGCAGACGGCGCTCGCGAACCTCTATCTCGCGACGAACCGTGCGCAGGAAGCTGAGCCCCATCTCCGGGCCGCGGCCGCGGATGACACGCAGGCGACGGGCAAGCTCGCGCTGGCGGACTATCTGGTCTCGACGAACCGCGCTCCGGAAGCGACGACGCTCCTGAACGAGCTCGCGGCGCGGCCGGAGCACATGCGGACCGCCAAACTGCGGCTCGCGCGGCTGTTCATCGGCCAGAAGGACTATGCGGCGGCGCATGCGGCGGTGAACGAGGTCCTCGCGAAAGAGGCCGGCCGCCCTGAAGCGCTGACCATCCAGGCGCAGATCTTCCTCGCCGAACGGCACTTCGACGAGGCGTGGCAGTCGGTCACAGCGGCCGTCGCCGCCAGTGGTAAATCGGTCGAGGCTCGCTATACCGCGGCACAAGTCGCGATCGCGCGCAACGACGCGGTGTCCGCGCGCGAATCGCTCAACGAAGTGCTCAAACTCAATCCGCGCTTCGCGGGCGCACAGGCGCAGCTCGCGCAGCTGGAGCTGCTCGGGGGCCACGTCAAGGACGCCACGGAGTACGCGACGAGCGCGGTGAAGTCGGCGCCGACCGACGCCGCGGCCCGCCTGGCACTGGTCCGTTCTCTGATTGCCGCGGGTGATCTCAAGCGCGCGGAGACGGAACTCACGCCGCTCGTGGCGCAGCATCCGGAGCATCCGGCCGTCCAGGCCCAGCTCGGCGTGCTCAAGCTCGCGGCGAAGGATCCGGTCGCTGCGAGAAAGGCCTTCGAGCTCGCCTTGCAGAAGGATGCGGGCAACGCCGAAGCCCTGGCCGGCCTCACCTCGATCGACATGGCACAGGGGCGAAAGGACGACGCGAAACGCCGTCTCGCGGAGCGTCTGTCGACTCAGCCCGCGGACGCGGCGGCGCTCGAGCTCTCGGCGCGCGTCGAGCTCGCCTCGGGCAACGCTGCCGGAGCCGAAGATCTGCTTCGCAAGCTGATCGCGGCATCGCCGTACACGTTCTCCGCCTACACCACGCTCGGGCGCGTCTACCTGGCGCAGGGGAAGCTCGACGAGGCGCGGAAGGAGTTCGAGACGCTCGCGCAGCGCCAGCCGAACTCGGAGGGCGCCGCCACGATGGTCGGCATGATCCTCGAGATGGAGAAGAAGCGCGACGAAGCGAAGAAGCAGTACGAAGCGGTGCTCGCCCGGAATGCGACGTCTCCGATCGCCGCGAACAACCTCGCCTGGCTCTACGCGGAGGACGGCGAGAAGCTCGATGTCGCGCTGCAGCTCGCGCAGGCCGCCAAGCAGCGCCTGCCGAACCAGGCGGAGGTCAACGACACGCTCGGATTCATCTATCTGAAGAAGGACCTGCCGTCGCTGGCGATTCCTCCGCTCCAGGAAGCCGTCAAGGCGCAACCGAAGAACCCGACGTTCCTCTACCGCCTGGCCTCGGCGCAGGCGAAGACCGGCAACAAGACGGCGGCGCGCGGGCTCCTCGAGCGGGCGCTGGCGAGCGGAACGGCGTTTCCCGAGGCGGCCGACGCCCGGGCGCTCCTGACCGCGCTCTAGTCGCGAATCGGCGGCGCAGGCATGAAACACTTTCGTCAGAATCTGACCTTCAGGTCCGTCTCGCTCATCGCGTTCGAGGCCGGAGTCATCGTCGGAGCCGTCGTGGCCGCCGCGTACCTCCGCCTGTCCGCGGAGACGTGGGCCGCCACCGGCTGGGAGGTGCTCGTTGCGAAGGCCGGACTGGTCGGCCTGACGACGCAGGTGTGCCTCTACTACGCCGAGCTGTACGAGCTGCGAATCGTGAAGGACCGCCGCGAACTGCTCGCGCGGCTCGTGCAGGCGCTCGGCGCGGCCTCGCTGCTGCTCGGCGTCGTGTACTTCTGGGCGCCCCGGCTCATCATCGGGCGAGGCGTCTTTGCGATCGCCGCGGCGTTCGTCGTCGTCGGCGTCACCGGCTGGCGTCTGGTGTTCGAATGGACGACGCGCCGGCTGGGGCCGCGCGAGCGGCTGCTCCTGATCGGGACGAACGCCAACGCCGTGGCGCTCGCGCGCGAGCTCTACGACCGTCGTGAGCTCGGCCTCGAGATCGTCGGCTTCATCGATCCCGACCCGCGCAAGATCGGGATGCCGGTGATCAACCCCGGGATCATCGGCACGATCGACGACATCCCGCGCATCATCCGCGAACGGCGCGTCGATCGCGTCGTCGTGAGCCTGGCCGACGCGCGCGGACAGCTGCCGATGGACAAGCTGCTCGCGTTGAAGATGGGCGGGGTGTCGTTCGATCACCTCGCGACCGTCTACGAGGACTACACGGGGAAGATCGCCGTCGAAAACCTGCGACCGAGCTGGCTGATTTTTTCGGAGGGCTTCGCCAGGTCGCGCGTGCGCGCCGCCGTCAAGCGCGCGTTCGACGTGCTGCTCGCGCTCGCGGGGCTCGCGGCGGGCTGCGTGCTGTTCCTGATCACGGCGGTGCTCGTCAAGATCAGTTCTCCCGGTCCGATCCTGTACCGCCAGCGGCGCGTCGGCCAGGACGGAGTCGACTTCACGATTCTCAAGTTCCGCTCGATGCGTCAGGACGCCGAAGCCGCCACCGGCGCGGTGTGGGCGCAGAAAAACGACACGCGCATCACGGCGATTGGCGCGTTCCTGCGCAAATCGCGTCTCGACGAGCTCCCGCAGCTCTGGAACATCCTGCGCGGCGACATGAGCTTCGTCGGACCGCGACCCGAACGTCCCGAATTCGTCCACGATCTGACGGTCCAGATTCCGTACTACGGACAGCGCCACGTCGTGAAGCCGGGGCTCACCGGCTGGGCGCAGGTGAAGTATCCGTACGGATCGACCGTTCAGGACGCGCTCGAAAAGCTGCAGTACGACCTGTTCTACATCAAGCACCTGTCGATCGGCCTCGACCTGTTCATCATGCTGAAGACGATCAAGACCGTGATCCTGCGGAAGGGACTCTGAGGATGACGCATCGCGTCCTCTTCGTGGCCTATACGTTCCCGCCCATCGGCGGAGCCGGCGTCCAGCGCACGACCAAGTTCGTGAAGTACCTGCCGGAGCACGGGTGGGAATGTTCGGTGCTGACGGTCAAGGGCGGATCGGTTCCCGTATGGGACGAGTCGCTCTCGCAGGACGTGCCGCCGCAGACGCGCGTGATCCGCGCGCGGACGTGGGAGCCGGGATACGGGCTGAAGGCGGCCGCCGGCGGTGCGAAGCGATCGCTCGCGCAGGCGGTCAAGGGATCGCTCGCGCGCGCTGGGCGCGCGGTGCTCCAGCCGGACGCGCAGGTGCTCTGGGCGCCGGCCGCGTGCGCGGAGGGCCTGCGTCTTCTCCGCGAGGTGCCGCACGACGCGATCGTCGCGACCGGCCCGCCGTTCTCGTGCTTCCTCGTCGGCCGCTGGCTCGCCGAGCGGTCCGGGCTGCCGTTGATCCTCGACTATCGCGACGAGTGGAGCCTCAGCAACGTCCACTACGAGAATCGGCGGCCCGGACGAGTCACCAGGTTCGTCCAGCAGCGCATGGAGAACTGGGCGCTGCGCGGCAGTCGTGCCGTGCTGGCGACGACGAAGGCCAGCGCCGGGTCCGTGCGCGATGCCGCTCGCCGCGCCGGAGGCGATCCGGAAGCCGCGTGCATCTACAACGGGTACGACGCGGCCGACTTCGAACGCACACCACCGCCCGCGACGGCTGCCCGCTTCCGTCTCGTCTATACGGGCACGCTGTGGAGCCTGATGTCGATCGTCCCCGTGCTGGATGCGCTCGAGACACTGCAGCGGATCGATCCCTCGCTCGTGGCGCCGGTCGATCTGATCGTGGCGGGGCGCCGGACGCCCGAGCAGGCGGCCGCGCTCGAGCGTGCGCGGAGCCTGGCGTGCCGCATCGAGCTGCACGACTACGTGGATCACGCGGGCGCGGTGTCGCTGATGCGCAGCGCCGACGCGCTCTGCCTGCTGCTCGAAGACACGACCGGGGCCGACAGGTGGGTTCCGGCGAAGACGTTCGAGTATCTCGCGTCGAGCAGGCCGATCCTCGCGATTGTGCCGCCGGGTGAGCTCCGGACGATCGTGGAATCGGCCGGAGGCGCCACGCTCGCCCCTGCAGGTGACAGCGACGCGGTGGCGGCAGCGCTGCGGAGCATGCTGACGGCCCATCGCAACGGCTCGTGGCCGTCGAACGTGGATCGCGACGTCTCGCGATTCGAGCGCCGGTCGCAGGCGGGCCAGCTGGGGCACCTGCTCGCCCGGCTGCGCGCCGGTGCCGCGCCGGCCGCGGGCGCGGTGAACGCCGAAGTGCTGGCCGGGTGATGGGCGTCGTGACCGACATGGACAGACCAGTGAACGACTCACGCGCAGCCGGTGCCGACCTGAAGGTGGCGGTCGTCGGCTGCGGGCAGATTGCCGATGCCCACCTGCAGGAGATCGCGCGAGTGCCCGGAGCGCGGACGGTGGCGGTGTGCGACATCAATCGAGACGTGGCGTCGCAAGCGGCCGCGCGCTTCGGCAATCCGGCGGTCTTCGACGACCTCGACGAGATGCTGCGGATCGCGGTCCCCGACGTCGTGCACATCACCATTCCGGCGCACGTGCGCTCGAACGTCGTGCGGCGCTGTCTCGCGGCAGGCGCGCACGCCTACGTCGAGAAGCCGGTCGCGATGAACGCCTCCGAACTCGAAGAGCTGTACCGAGAAGCCGATCGGTTCGGCCGGATCCTCTGTGCGGGTCACGACCAGCTCTTCGATCCGGCCTGGATGGACGTGCGCGGTCTCTTCCGATCTGGAGCCATCGGCGACGTCGTCCACGTCGACGCGGTCCAGGGCTACGACCTCAGCGGCCCGTTCGGCCGCGTGATCCAGCAGGACGGCGGCCACTGGGTGCGCAACCTGCCCGGCGGACTCTTTCAGAACATCATCTCGCACGCGCTCGCGCGCATCTGCGATCTGCTTCCCGACGATCCCGACGTCGTGTCGGCGACGTGGTCGGTTCGACACGTCGCGAACATGCCTACCGAGCTTCGCGTGCTCTGCACGTCTTCCCGCGCGTCGGCGGCGTTGACGTTCTCGTCGGCGGCGCGGCCCGTCCGGAGGACGGCGACGATCTACGGCACGCGCGCGACGCTCGACGTCGATCTGGATGCGCGCATGGTACGCGTGTCCCGGCCGACCAGCTCCCCGACCGGTCTCCTCAAGCTCTATCTGCCGGCGGCGGCGTTACGCGACGGATGGAGGGCCCTTCGATTGAACCTGAAGCGCGCGCGCGCAGGCGACCTGGGCTACTTCCTTGGGATGCGCGCCATTTTCCGGGAGCTCTATGCGGCGATTCGGGAAGGACGTGAGGGTCCCGTCACCGCGCACGAAGCCTTGCGGGTGACGCGCCTCATGGACCGCATCATCCAGGACGCGCGCGAGCGCGAACACCGCCTGAGCGTGACGTGCGCGAGCTCCATCGAGGAGCCGGCCGCGATGGCCTTCTAGGACGATGCAGATGACAGGACGACTCCTGCTCACCGGCGCTGCCGGTTTTCTTGGCGGCCATGTGCTCAACCGACTCCGCGCGGACGGCATCCAGGTGACGTGCGCCGCCCGTCCGGGGGGCGGCGCGAGGATGGCCGCCGCCATCGGATCCGCGGCCCCGGGCGTCGAGATCGTCGAGGGTTCGCTGAGCGATCACGGCGACTGCCGTCGACTGCTCGACGGCTGCTCGACGGTCGTTCACCTCGCCGCGGCCAAGACGGGTCACGCGAGCGGACTCTTCGCCGGCAGCGTGACGCCGACGCGCGTGCTCGCCGGCGCCGCGGCCGCATCCGGTATCACGCGGTTCGTGCACGTCAGCTCGCTCGGCGTCTATGCGCCCCCCGCACGCCGCGGCCTCGCCCTCACCGAAGCGAGCCCGGTCGAGCCGTCGCCCGAGCTGAGAGATCCCTATACGTTTTCCAAGGTCGCGCAGGAACGCGTCGTGATGGACGCGGCCGCCGCGTCGGGCCTGCCTGTCGTGATCGTGCGTCCCGGCGTCATCTATGGGCCAGGGAGCAGCTACATGACGCCGAGGGTCGGGCTTGGCGCCGGGGGCTTTTTCTGCGTCATGGGCGGGAAGCACCGGCTGCCGTACACGTTCGTGACCAATTGCGCGGACGCCATCGTGCGCGCCGCATGTACGTCCGGGATCGACGGCGAAGTGTTCAACGTGATTGACGACGAGCTGCCGACCGGACGCGATCTGGTCGC
>Ga0066903_100006435_pt1 | contig 10443 bp, 8 predicted proteins | sample PanSoiMetaGPlot1_FD_67491 | JGI IMG/M metagenome (GOLD analysis project Ga0066903, IMG submission 67491) | Tropical forest soil microbial communities from Panama analyzed to predict greenhouse gas emissions - Panama Soil - Plot 1 (version 2) | ecosystem: Environmental > Terrestrial > Soil >...
GGGCATGCCACCGTCTGGGCACCGCGCGGCGTGCGTGTCGCACCAGAAGCCCAGTACGTTGTCGAAGCTGTGGTTCTCGAGATAGAGCACGACAACGTGCCGCACCGGTGATCGCTGAGCGCTGGCATGGGGAGCCAGCGGGCGGGCGCTGGCCGTGCTGGCCAGAGCGAGCCCAGCGAGCCCTGCCGCGGCTGCTGTCAGTGACGCGATGACTTTGCGCATGAGGTAAGTGTCATGCTTAATGGCAACGAATGCGATAAGCCCGGTTAGACGCCAGAGAACTCTAACCCGAATGCCAGGGGTCGCGGCGAGCTAGATTTCGGCCGCTAGCTCAGACGCCCAGACGACCACCCTGGTGCGGTCGCCACGGAACAGGTCGCGCGCGAACTCGAGCGGCAGGCCCGACCGCGCATAGGCGGTGCGCTCGACCAGCATCAACGGGGCTCCCTCGGTGACGCCGAGCGCTTCGGCCTCGCGCACCCCCGCGAGCACCGGCTCGAGGCTCTCTTTCGCACGATGCGGACGCTGGCCGTACCTTTGCTCCAGCAGCTCATAGAGCGACCCGTCCAGGCGGTAATCCAGCAACCCAGGGCACCGTTGCGCGGGGAAAAGCGAGTGCTCGATCAGAATGGGCTGTCCGCCTGCCAGGCGCAACCGCCGTACCTCATAGACCGGCGCGCCCACGTCAATCTCAAGAGCCGCGGACGCCACAGGGCTTGCCTTGATCTCCGTCGCGGCGAGCACTCTCGCCCCGGCGACCAGCCCATGGCGGCGAAGCTGCTCGGAGAAGCCGGCCAGGACGGTGAGGTCCTGCTCGACCTTCGGCTCGGCCACGAACGTGCCGCCGCTGCGGCCCACGGCCCTGATCACGAGACCACGCTGCGCGAGCTCGGCCAGCGCGTGCCGCAAGGTCATCCTGCTAACACCCAGCCACGCCGCGAGGTCCTGCTCGGTCGGGAGCCGGTCGCCGGGCGTGAGCCTGCCAGCCGCGATCGCGTCGGCTAGCCAGTCCTCGATCTGGCCGTGGACGGTTAGTCCAGGGCCGCGGATCAGATTCGGTGGCTTGCGGCCTGGCAACCGCGGGTGCCAGATCCCGCCAGGGCGACCACTGGCCGGATAGCCGCGCGGATTGCCGTCAACCGCAGCGTCGATTTGATGGGTGAGCGCAGGTTCGGCGGCGACGGTGTCACCAAGCCGCGGGCTAGGCGGCCGGATCTCCACGGGCCGGGACACCGCAGTACGCGAGCGAGGCCGCCGCACGGCCTTCTGGTCGACGGCCGTGCCTATTTGCCGCACGGCAGTCGGTCGCCCCCGGCCCGCTGTGATCGGGTCGGCGTCAGAGCCGTCCGGGTCTGCCTGGTCCCCGCTCGGTTCTGGCTCCATTGCCATCAGATGTCCTCCCGCTGCGCAGAAGCACCGCCGTTACGTTATCGCCTCTCCGCCAGCGGAAGGGCCACACCGAGCGAGTTCGCAGCTGCGTTCCAGCCATTGTGCAGCCAGGCCCGGCCGCGACGAACATCCGAGGCCGGGCCCAGCAGTTGTTTGCCTACCTCACACCACCAGCGGCGCGTCGTCCCCCTCCGGTGTCACGACTGCGGGGAACTCCTTGTTCCTGCCAGCCGCGGCAAAATAGATCAGGCCGATCAGCGCGATGACGATCACAACCGTCCACAGGATCGGGATCTTGTTCAGGAAGCCGATGTGGAAGTCAAGCAGCTGTGTCGCGCTCTTCCCTGTCCCTACGACGGTCTGGTTGGGCTTGGGGTTGCTCGCAATTCGCGGCCAGGCGAAGTTGACGAGCATTGCGCCGCCGTACAACAAGCCGATGGTGTTGACGACGATCCCCCACTTGCCGAGATTGAACGGCGCTGGCGTCTTGGGCCAGCCTTTGAGCCTGGCCCTCAAGATCGCGATGTTGCCGACGAAATAGCTCAGGTAGATCATGCCCGTCGCCGCGATCGCGATGATGCCTGCGCCGGAGAACTGGATGAGCGGCACTGCCGCGAGGATGCCAACGACGATGCAGGACCAGATGGGGGTGTGCAGTTTGGGCGCGACCCGGCTGAGCGCTCCGGAGAAGGGCAGCTGATTGTCGCGGGACATGCCGAAGCACAGCCTGATCGTCGCGGCCATGATGGACAGGCAGCAGACGAAGATCGCCGCGGTTACAACCAGGAGGTAGATCGTGGCGAATGGCCTTGAGAAGTTGGCCTCGATGATCTGAGCAGGACCGAACGCGCCGCTGATCGCGCCCTTCATGTTCGGAATGGAAATCAATGTCCCCAGCAGGAACACCCCTCCGATGATGAACGCCCCGACCACCGCGTAGAGCACTGCCTTCGGCGCCGCCCGGCGCGGATCCCTCGTCTCCTCGGCCAGCGTCGACGCTGTGTCGAACCCGTAGATCACGAAGAGCGACATGAACATGCCAAGTACGAAGGAGTGGTCGCCGCTGAGGAAGGTGATGTGCGCGCCGGCCGGGTTAGTGACTACGCCTGCGCCCTGGTGATTGTGGAATGCCAGCAGGATCAGGGCGAACACGAACATGCCGAGGATCTCGAAGAGCACGCCCGTGTTGTTGATGATCGCAACTAGCCGGACGCCGTAGATGTTGAGCAGCGTGATCACGACAAGCGTGATCAGTGCGATGACCAGCTCCGTGTGCAGCGTGAGCTGCAGGCCCTGCCAGCCGAGGCCGTTGAGAGCCGGCACCAGGGCAAGCGGGATGGTCGCGATCACTGCCGTGACTGTCAGGATGCCCGCGAAGAGATAGAGCCAGCCGGTAAACCAGGCGTAACGGCGTCCGGCGAGGTACTTGGTCCACTGGAACACCGAGCCAGCGATCGGGTAATGGCTCGAGACCTCGGCGAAGTTCATCGCGATGATGAACTGGCCTGCGGCGACAACCGGCCAGGTCCAGATCAAAACGCCGCCGAGCGTCGTGAGACCCAGCGCGAACAGGGTAAAGATGCCGGTCGACGGCGAGATATAGCTGAATGCGACCGCGAAGGAGCTGAAGGTCCCTAGCGAGCGCTTGAGCTCTTGTCGGTACCCGAATTTAGCCAGGTCAGCGCTGTCGCGCTCGCCGCCTGCCTGCTCGGTGGTTGCGCTCATCAGGGGTCCTCCAGCCAGACGGGGCGCAAGCGCGCGTGGGGCGCAGTTTGAGGCGTTAGCGTAAGGGCCGGAACCCTTAGTGTCCATACCCTTTGCATATCGACTCGGTCATCCGAGCGATCTTTCGGAAAAGTTCTCCAAGATAGATCTAGACCTTTTAACATCAACTGCCTACGCTTCGCACCATCCACCACATGGAGTGAGCTTGGAAACAAGCGCCGCTGGCGATCTCGACGTGATCTTCGACCAGGTTCCGAGCCTGGCCGGCCGATCACGTACGGTGACGGAACTGCCCGGCGGGCTGACCAACAGGAACTTCAAGATCGGCACGGATAACGGGACGTTCGTGGCCAGGGTCGCCTCAGGGGGCAGCGAGTTGCTCGCCATTGATCGGGGGCGCGAGTATCGCAATTCGGTACGCGCGGCCGCGGTCGGCGTTGGCGCGCCGGTGATCGAATATCAGCCGTCGCTGAATGTGCTTGTGCTGCGATTTCTCGACGGCACGACGCTGACCAATTCTGCGGTCGGTGAGCCGTCCAGGCTCGTCAGGATCGCCAAGGCGTGCCGCCAGCTGCATAGCGCGGAGCGGTTCGACGGCGACTTCGACATGTTCGAGATCCAGCGGCGCTACCGGTCCGTCGTGGCCGAGCGCGGCATCAGGATCCCGGCGGGCTACGACGACCTGATGGTCAAGTTCGACGCCATGGCCGCAGCCCTCGCCACTCGCGCTGATGGGACGGTGCCCTGCAATAACGACTTGCTCGCGGCGAACTTCATCGACGACGGAGACAAGATCTGGCTGATCGATTACGAGTACTCCGGCAACAATGACGCTTGCTTTGAGCTCGGCAACATCTGGGCTGAATGCCAGCTCTCTGACGAGGCGCTCGCCGCGCTCATCGCGGAGTACTACGGCCGCCCGTTGCGGAACAAGATCGCCAGGGCAACGTTGCTCGGGCTGGCGGGAAAGTACGGCTGGACGCTATGGGGCTCGATCCAGGCCGCGGTCAGCCCCATAGATTTCGACTTTTGGTCCTGGGCGATGGAAAGGTTCGAGGGTGCCGCCGCGGGATTTTCTTCGCCCGGTTTCGCCGATCTGCTGGAGGACGTGCAACGAACTGACTGATGGCACCGTCCAAGGACTGACAGCCCGAGAGGACAGGATGACCGAGACGGATTGCTCATGACACAGCGTAATCGGGGGGACAGAGGCCCAGGCCGGGCAGCGCGGGAGCAGGGCACCGCACCCGCGCTGCCCAGCCGGGCGCACGTTGTAGTCATCGGCGGCGGCGTCATCGGCACGAGCGTGGCCTATCACCTGACGCTGCGAGGCGAGACCGACGTCGTGCTGCTCGAGCAGGGGCAGCTCTCCTGCGGTACCACATGGCACGCGGCCGGCCTAGTCGGTCAGTTGCGGGCATCTGAGAGCGGCACCAGGCTCGTCCAGTACTCGACTCAGCTTTATGACCGCCTTGAGGCCGAGACCGGCCTGGCCACCGGGTTCCGCCGGTGCGGCGGAGTAACGGTCGCCAGGACGGACGACCGGATGATGGCGCTGCGCCGCACGGCGGCCACGGCGGAGGCGTTCGGGCTGGAGTGCGAGCTGATCTCCCCGGCTCGTGCCGCCGAGATGTACCCGATCATGGACGTCTCCGACCTGGTCGGCGCGATCTGGCTGCCTGGCGACGGCCGCGCGAACCCGACCGACCTGACCGCGGCGCTGGCCAGGGGCGCTCGGATGCGCGGCGCGACGATCAGGGAGCGCACCAGGGTCACCGGAATCGACGTCTCCGCGTTTGCCCAAGGCAGGCCGGCCGTCGCCGGCGTGCGGACCGAAGAGGGCGACATCGAGGCCGACATCGTGATCAACTGCGCCGGCCAGTGGGCGAAGCAGATCGGCGCGATGTGCGGGGTGACCGTTCCGCTGCACTCGGCAGAGCACTTCTATGTCGTCACCGACCAGATTTCCGGAGTGCACCGCGATTTGCCCGTGCTCCGCGACCCGGACGGCTACACCTACATCAAAGAGGAGGTCGGCGGGCTGCTCGTCGGCGGCTTCGAACCCGATGCCAAGCCGTGGCTGTCCCCTGACGAGCTGCCCTATCCGTTCGAGTTCCAGCTGCTTGCCGAGGACTGGGAGCACTTCGCGGTCCTCATGGACAGCGCGATTGAGCGGATCCCGGTGCTCGCCAGCACCGGGATGAAGAAGCTGTACAACGGGCCAGAGAGCTTCACTCCGGACAACCAGTTCATCCTCGGCGAGGCTCCTGAGCTGCGGAACTTCTTCGTCGCCGCGGGCTTCAACTCGGTCGGCATCGCCTCGGCAGGGGGAGCGGGCAAGGCGCTCGCTGACTGGGTCGTCGACGGCGACCCAGGGATCGACCTGTCGGTCGTGGACATCAGGCGGTTTGCCAGATTCAACGGCAACAACCGCTGGCTGCGGGACCGGGTCGGCGAGGTGCTCGGGCTGCATTACGCGCCGCCGTGGCCGAACCGCGAGCTCGTAACCGCGCGGCCATTCCGCCGCTCGCCTGCGTACCACTTGCTCAGCGAGGCTGGCGCGTGCTTTGGCTCGAAGATGGGCTGGGAGCGGGCCAACGTGTTCGGGCCTCCTGCGGAGGGGCCTGTGATCGAGTACTCATGGGGCAAGCCCAACTGGCTGCCATGGTGTGCTGCCGAGCAGCGTGCGACCCGCGAGGCGGTTGCCGTGTTCGATCAGACCTCGTTCTCCAAATATCTCCTGGCCGGGCACAGCGCGCTGGCTGCCCTGCAATGGCTGTGCACAGCGGACGTCGATGTGCCGGTGGGCCGGACCGTCTACACCGGCATGCTGAACGCGGGCGGCCGCTACGAGGCCGACATCACGGTCACCCGGCTGGGCAGCGATGAGTTCCTGATCTTCAGCAGCGCCGCGTCCACCGAGCGGGACCTTGATCACATCAGGCGGCGGCTGCCGGCATCCGGTGCGAGCGTCGTCGATGTCACGTCGGCGTACGCGGTGTACGGCGTGATGGGGCCGCGATCGCGAGAGCTGCTGTCGAGGCTCACCCGCGCCGACATGAGCAACGAGGCGTTTGGCTTCGGGCAGAGTCGCGAGATTGACCTGGGTTACGCGACAGTGCGCGCGACGAGGCTGACGTACGTAGGTGAGCTCGGGTGGGAGTTGTGTTGTCCCGTCGAATTCGCCGTAGGGGTCTATCAGGATCTGATGGCGGCCGGCGCCGACCTTGGCGTGGCGAACGGCGGGTACTACGCGATCGAGTCGATGCGGCTGGAGAAGGGATACCGCGCTTTCGGCCGCGAGCTGACGCCGGACTACAACCCCGTCGAGGCCGGGCTGCTGTTCGCGTGCAAGCTCAAGACCGACATCGGATTCCTCGGCCGGGACGCAGTCGAGAAGGCCAGGGCGGCAGGGCCGAAGCAGCGCCTTGTGTCGGTCGTGCTTGATGATCCAGAAGTCATGATGTGGGGCGGGGAGCTGCTGCTCAGGGACGGCGCGGCGGCTGGCCTTGTCACGTCCGCGGCCTGGGGAGCGACACTCGGGGCATCGGTCGGCATGGCCTATGTCAGGCGAGCCGGCGCCCTTGACGGCGACGTTGTCACGCCTGATTACGTACGCTCGGGTAGTTACCAGGTCAACGTCGGCGGCCAGATCTGCGACGCGCGGGTGTCGCTGCGGCCGCTCTATGACCCGGACGGGGAGAAGGTGCACAGGTGAGCCAGCCAGCCGAGCTGGGTCCGCCAGAGATTGGCGAAGGCGCGGGGGCGCCGCCCGGAACGATGGCGATCAGTGTGTTCGATCTGTTCAAGATCGGAATCGGGCCGTCAAGCTCGCACACCGTGGGCCCGATGCGGGCAGCGGCGATGTTCGTGGCATCGCTGGAATCCGCCGGGCTGCTCGGCAAGGTGGCGTCGGTGCGGGCCGAACTATTCGGGTCGCTCGGCGCGACCGGGCACGGTCACGGCAGCATGCCGGCCGTCGTGCTCGGGCTGCGCGGCGAGCACCCAGAGACCGTTGATCCGTCGGCTACCACCGGCGTTGTCGAGAGCGTGCGTGAATCGGGGAAGCTCACGCTCGGCGAGGCCGCCGGGTCGGCGAGCCAGCAGATCGGCTTTGACGTTGACGAGGACGTTGTCCTGCACCGGCGCAAGAGGCTTCCCTTCCACTCCAACGCGATGGTGTTCACCGCGGCCAGCGCCGATGGCAGTGAGCTGAGCCGGCGGACGTACTACTCGGTCGGCGGCGGCTTCGTGCTGGACGAGGACCAGGCCGACGGGCCGCGGCTCGTGCCAGACTCGGTTGCGGTGCCGTACCCGTTCAGCAGCGGCGCCGAGCTCCTGGCCCGCACCAAAGAGAGCGGGCTGGCGATCAGCGCGGTGATGCTGGCGAATGAGCTGGTGCGACGCGATGAAGACGAGATCCGGGCTGGGCTCGGCCGGATCTGGGCAGTCATGCGCGAGTGCGTCGAGGCGGGCAGCCACGCGAACGGCGTGCTGCCCGGCGGGCTGAAGGTCCGCCGGCGGGCGCCAGCGCTGCGCGAGAAGCTTGAGCAAACCTCGGACGTCACCGATCCGCTGTACGCGATGGAGTGGGTGACGCTGTACGCGCTCGCGGTGAACGAGCAGAACGCCTCGGGTGGCCGGGTCGTCACGGCGCCGACGAACGGGGCGGCCGGGATCGTTCCTGCGGTGCTGCACTACTACACCAGGTTCGTGCCGGGGGCTAGCGAGGACGGCGTCGTCAGGTTCCTGCTGACCGCAGCGGCCATCGGGGTGCTGTTCAAGGAGAACGCGTCGATCTCCGGTGCCGAGGTTGGCTGCCAGGGCGAAGTCGGCTCGGCATGCTCCATGGCCGCGGCCGGGCTCGCCGAGGTGCTCGGTGGCACGCCCGAGCAGGTCGAGAACGCCGCCGAGATCGGGCTCGAGCACAACCTGGGCCTGACCTGCGACCCTGTTGGCGGCCTGGTCCAGATCCCGTGTATCGAGCGGAACGCGATCGCCTCGGTTAAGGCGATCACCGCAGCGCGGATGGCGATCATGGGCGACGGCGAGCACCACGTATCGCTGGATAAGGCGATCAAGACGATGCGCGAGACCGGCGCCGACATGAAGGACAAATACAAGGAGACCTCACGCGGCGGGCTCGCATTGAACGTCGTCGAATGCTGAGCGAGAGCGACATCGACGGCGCGACGACAGCGGCGGTATGCCAGATACCACCAAGCCCGGTATGCTAACCGGGCCCGGTGTGTGCCGGGCTACGCGGGATTAAAGGTCCGCCCGTTCGGGTTAGGATTCTTGTCCGCGGGGCGGAGTAGCTCAGTCAGGCAGAGCAAGCGGCTCATAATCGCTGTGTCGCCGGTTCAAGTCCGGCCTCCGCTACGTACTGGGTGACCATCCCCCGGACATCGGTATGGGGGCGGGGAGCAGTTACCCTGAAGCCCCGTACCCGAGACCCGAACAGGCTGGCCATCAGCCTGCTTACCGCAATATCCGCACAGGAGAAAGGCACTCCACCGTGGCTGCGACCGACATCAGGCCCAAGATCACCCTGGCCTGTCAGGAGTGCAAGCACCGCAACTACATCACCAGGAAGAACCGGCGGAACGACCCAGACCGGCTCGAGCTGAGCAAGTACTGCCCGTTCTGCCGCAAGCACCAGCCGCACCGCGAGACGCGTTAGCAGACGCGGGCGGCAGGCGCCGCCCTCCGCTCACCGAGGCTGGAGCCAGCTTGGCGATCAACCCTGATTTCATCGGCAAGACCTTCCCGCCCAGCGCGCCTTATGAGATCAGCAGGGTCAAGCTGGCCGAGTTCGCTGACGCGATCGGTGACCCTAATCCGCTCTATCGCGATCAGGCGGTGGCCGTCGGGGCCGGCTTTCCCGACGTCATCGCCCCGCCGACCTTCCCGATCGTGATCAGCATGGCGAGCAGCGGCCAGGCCATGGCCGATCCTGACCTGAACCTGAACTACGCGATGGTCGTGCACGGCGAGCAGCGGTTTGAATACGAGCGGCCGCTGCATGCCGGCGACGTCGTGACCGCCCAGGTGACGATCTCCGACATCAGGGAGATCGGCAGGAACTCGGTCATGACGACGAGCACCACGATCAGCACCGTCGCCGGCGAGCACGTCTGCACCGCCCACGCGACGCTCGTAGAGCGGGGCGGGGCCGCATGACTGGCGTCACGTACGCCGACGTCGAGGTCGGCACCGAGATCCCGGTCGTCGACTACCAGGTCACCAGGCTCAGCCTGATCAAGTACTGCGGCGCGTCCGGCGACTTCAACGTCATCCACTGGAACGAGCGGATCGCTAAGTCGGTCGGGCTGCCTGATGTCATCGCGCACGGCATGTTCACGATGGCGGAGGCTGGACGTTTCGTTACCGACTGGGCCGGGCCGAGGGCCATCGTGCTGGAGTTCGGTGTCAGGTTCTCCTCGCCATTGGTGGTCCCCGATGACGACATCGGCGGCACGATCAACGTGAGCGGGCAGATCGAGGAGAAGCTGGACGGCAATCGTGTCGCGCTGGCGCTGACCGCGCGCTCCGCGGGGACCAAGGTGCTGACCAGGGCCCGGGCAGTCGTCAGGCTGCCCTGAGGCATGCGCGCCTACTGGCCCTGCTGCGCTCGCCAGCCCGGCTTCAGGACATAAGCTCAGCGGCGTGCTCACGCTCACCGAGCAGGTTCCGCTGTCGGGCCACACCACGTTGCGGCTCGGCGGTCCAGCGGCGCGGCTCGCTGAAGCCGGCACTGCTGACGACGTGATCTCCGCCGTCCGCGCCATCGATGCCTCGGACCAGCCGTTGCTGGTCCTCGGGGGCGGCAGCAACCTCGTGGTCTGCGACGACGGATTCGCCGGCACGGTTCTTCGCATCTCGACTTCTGGCATATCGGCGGGCGAGACCGGCGAGCAGGTGCGGGTCACCGTCGCGGCAGGCGAGAACTGGGACCGGTTCGTCGAGTGGTCGGTCGCGGAAAAGCTTGCCGGGATCGAATGCCTGTCCGGCATTCCCGGCCTCGCCGGCGCGACGCCGATTCAGAACGTGGGCGCCTACGGCCAGGAGGTCGCGTCGACGATCACGTCGGTGACCGTGCTTGACCGGGTCACCGGCTCGGTCGCTGCGATGGCAGGCAGCCAGTGCGGCTTCGGCTACCGGACCAGCCTGTTCAAGCGCACCGCGCTGCCGCGGGCTGGCGATTCCCCGACCGGCAGGTACGTGGTGCTGGACGTCACGTTCTCACTCGAGCGCGATCCCATGTCGGCGCCGATCAGGTACGCCGAGCTCGCGAGGAGACTGTCGGCGGATATCGGTGACCGGGCG
>Ga0066903_100006436_pt1 | contig 10443 bp, 7 predicted proteins | sample PanSoiMetaGPlot1_FD_67491 | JGI IMG/M metagenome (GOLD analysis project Ga0066903, IMG submission 67491) | Tropical forest soil microbial communities from Panama analyzed to predict greenhouse gas emissions - Panama Soil - Plot 1 (version 2) | ecosystem: Environmental > Terrestrial > Soil >...
GAGAACCGCGTGCAGGTCTACGAGGGCGCCTTCGCGATCGTGCGGCCGCATCTCCAGTCGGGCAAGATCAAGGTGCTGGCGGTGACCAGCACGGTGCGCGATCCGGCCCATCCGGAAATCCCGACCGTCGCGGAGGCCGGATTCCCGGCGCTCACGGTCGACGGCCTCGTCGGACTCTTCGGCCCGCCGGAGTTGCCGGCCGCGCTGCGCGATCGCATCGCAGCGGACGTCAGGTCGGTCGCCGACAAGACCATCGGGGAGCGGCTGGCGACCACCGGGCAGGTGATGAACATCGGCGGCGCCGAGGAGTTTGCCAAGTCGATCGCCGCCCAGCGCGCCCAGATCGCCGAGATGGCGAAACGGCTCGGGGTGGCGGAGAAGAAGTGAGGGGTGGCGCGCGGGCAGGGGTGGCGGCCATGATCAAACGGCGCGACGTGTTGATGCAAATGGCGGCGCTGGCGGCCGCAGGCGGCCTCGGCCGAATCGCGCCGGCGTACGCCCAAGACGTCTGGCCGCAGCGCACGGTCTCCATCGTGGTGCCGTTCGCGGCGGGCGGCTCGGCCGACCTGCTCGGGCGGCTGTTGGCGCAGCACCTGCAGGCCAAGTTCAATGTTCCGTTCATCGTCGAGAACCGCGGCGGGGCGGGCGGCAGCATCGGCACCGGCGTGGTGGCCAAGGCTGCGCCCGACGGCCACACGCTGCTGCTCGGCACCGTGAGCACGCACGCGATCAACCCGTCGCTCTACGCGCGCCTGCCGTTCGACGTCGAGAAGGATTTCGTCCCGATTTCGCTTCTGGTGCGGCTGCCCAACCTGCTCGTCGTCAACAACGGCGTGCCGGCCAAGACGGTGCCCGAGCTGATCGCCTGGCTGAAAGCAAACGAAGGCAAGGTGAGCTTCGGCTCGTCCGGCAACGGCACCTCGTCGCATCTCGCCGCCGTCATGTTCCAGCTCGCCACCGGCACGCACATGACGCACGTGCCGTTCCGCTCGACCGCCGACGAGATGAACAGCATGATGGGCGGCAGCATCCAGCTCGCGATTGACAGCATGACGACGCTGTGGCCGCTCGCCAAGGGCGCCCAGGTGCGCGCGCTCGCGGTGTCGACGCCGCAGCGGGTCGCCGCCGCGCCAGACGTGCCGACGATCGGCGAGACCGTGAAGGGGTTCGAGGCGACCGGCTGGCAGGGCCTCTATGCGCCGGGCGGCACGCCGCGCCCGATCATCGACAAGATCGCCGGCGAGGTGCAGCGCATCTTCAGCGAGCCGCAGGTGGTGACGGCGCTTGCGAACGTGGGCGGCGAGCCCGCGCCGATGACGCCGGACGCGTTCGCGGCGTTCGCCCGCGCCGAGCGCGGCAAATGGGCCGAGGTGGTCAAGGCCGCGGGTGTCCGCATTGAGTAGAGCAGGCCCGCGCAAACGCACCTTGCGACCGGCGCCCGCCGCTTGCCAAAATCCACGCAACCGCTGCTGCGACGCGTCCTTGTCGTCGCGACGACCACGTCCGGAGGAACACCATGAGCGACAGGTTGCGCGTGCTGCCGTGGATCGGCGGGCAGGCCAAGGACTTTCCGAATGCCACGACGGCGCCGCTGGTGTCGCCGATCGACGAGCGTGTGGTCGCCGACATGGTCGACGCCGACGCGGCGGCGGTCGACGCGGCAGTGAAGAACGCGCACGCCGCGTACCTCGCGCACCAGGAGGCCCCGACCTCGAAGCGGGTCGAATGGCTGAATGCGGCGGCGGACGCCGCCGACAAGATCGAGCCGCAGGTCGTAGAGGCGCTCATCCGCGTGCTCGGCAAGCCGAAGCGGGCCGCCACCTTCGAGCACAAGCGCTCGGGCGCATTTTTGCGCGCCTGCGCGATCCAGCTGCCGCACATGCAGGGCGAGGTGCTCCCGCTCGACCTCAACGCGCTCGGCGCCAACCGCTTCGGCTTCACCAGCCGCATCCCCTATGGCGTGGTGGCGGCGGTCACGCCGTTCAACGCGCCGTCCAACATGGTGACGCAGAAGGTCGCGCCGGCGCTCGCCATGGGCAACGCCGTGGTGGTGAAGCCGTCGCCGCCAGGCGCCGAGGTCGCCGTGCTGCTGGCCGAGGCGTTCAAGAAGGCGGGCCTGCCGGACGGCCTGTTCAACGTGGTGACGGGCGGGCGCGAGACAGCAAAGGCGCTCGCCGCCCATCCGCTGGTGCAGGCGGTGACGCTCACCGGTTCGACCGCGGCCGGGCACGACCTTGCGCGCGCCGCCGGGGCGAAGAAGTTCGTCGGCGAGCTCGGCTCCAACGCCGCCAACATCGTGTGCGCCGACGCCGACCTCGCCGACGCGGCGCAGCGCATCGCCTCGGCCGGGTTCGAGGCGAGCGGCCAGCAGTGCATCTCGGCGCAGCGGGTGATCGTCGAGCAGAAGGTGTTCGATGCCTTCCTCGACGCGTTCGTGGCGGCGGCGAAGAAGCTCAAGGTGGGCGATCCGAACGATCCGGCAACCGACGTCGGGCCGATGGTCAATCGCGCCGCCGCCGACCGGGTCGAGCAGATGATCGCCGACGCGGTCGAGAAGGGGGCGCGGCTGGTGCTCCGGCCTGAGCGCAAGGGCTGCATCCTCGGGCCGGCGATCCTCGCCGCTGCACCCGCCAACGCGCGGCTGATGTCTGAGGAGGCATTCGGCCCGGCCGTGGTGGTGCAGCCGGTCGCCGACGTCGACGCGGCGCTGGCGCTCGCCAACTCGTCCGAGTTCGGCCTGCAGGCGGCGTGCTTCACGTCGAGCCTCGACACCGCGTTCAAGGTGTCGAAGAAGCTCAAGGCCGGCGCGCTGTGGATCAACGAGGCGAGCCGCTTCCGGCTCGACACCTATCCGTTCGGGGGAGTCGGCTCAAGCGGGTTCGGCCGCGAGGGCGTCCGCTACGCCATGGAGGAGCTGTCGCAGTGGAAGTTCACCGGCATCCGGCTCAATCCGAAGTGAGCCGATGATGGAGCACGCGCCTCCCACCAACCGGCTGATCGGCAGCCCGGTCCCGCGCATCGAGGACCTGCGCTTCCTGCGCGGGCGCGGCGAGTTCGTCGGCGACGTCGCGCTCGACGGCATGCTGCATGCCGCGATCCTGCGCAGCAGCGTCGCGCACGGCCGCATCCGCAGGATCGACGCGGCGGCCGCGCGGGCGCGGCCCGGCGTGCATGCGGTCATCACGGCGGCCGAGATCGGCGCGGTGCCAAAAATCCCGCTGCGGCTCGACGGGCTGCCCGATTTCGAGCCCTACCGCCAGCCGGTGATCGCGGCCGACAATGTCCGCTACGTCGGCGAGCCGATTGCGCTGGTGCTGGCGGAGAGCGCGGCGCTCGCCGAGGACGCGCTCGAGGCGATCCACGTCGAGATCGAGCCGCTGCCGGTGGTCGCGGACCGCGACGCGGCGCGCGCGGGCGAGCGTCGCCTGTTCGACGGCGCGGGCAACGTCGCCGGCACGCTGGTCGCCGTCAAGGGCGACGCCGCCGCGGCGCTGCGCGGCGCGCCTTACGTGCGGCGCGAGCGCTTTTCGGTGCAGCGCTTCACCGCGGTGCCGATGGAGCCGCGCGGCTTCGTGGCGCACTGGGACGCGGCGGCCGGCCGGATGACCGTGTTCGGCGCCGCCAAGATCGCGTTCCCCAACCGCCGCATGCTGGCGCCGATGCTGGGGCTCGAGGAAGGCGCGATCCGCATGGTGGTGAACGACGTGGGCGGCGGGTTCGGCCCGCGCGGCGAGTTCTATCCGGAGGATTTCCTCATCCCGTTCGCGGCGCGGCTTGCCGGGCGCCCGGTGCGCTGGATCGAGGACCGCCGCGAGAACCTGATGGCCTGCAACCATGCGCGCGACGCCGAGATGGAGCTCACGCTCGCCTGCGACCGCGCGGGAAAATTCCTCGCGCTGTTCGGCGAGGCGTGGTGCGACGTCGGCGCCTATGTGCGCACCAACGGCCCGACGCCGGCGCGCAATCTCGCCCAGGTGATCTCCGGCGCCTACGCGTTTCCCGACATCCGGATCGAGGTCTCGCTCGTCCTCACCAACAAGACGCCGGTCGGCACCTATCGGGGGCCGGGCCGGTTCGAGGCGGACTTCTTCCGCGAGCGGCTGATCGACATGGCGGCGGAGGATCTCGGCATCGACCGCGTCGAGCTGCGCCGGCGCAACCTGATCCCGCCGGACGCGATGCCCTACCGGCTGGCGACGGTCGAGCGGCTCAACATCCAGACCGAGACCGACAGCGGCGACTATGCGGCGACGTTCGACCGCTGCCTGAAGGAGTTCGACTGGGCCGGCAAGACCGCGACGCAGGGGCAGGTAATCGACGGCCGCCATCACGGCAGCGCGATCGGCTGCTACATCGAGGGTGGCGGCACCGGCCCGCGCGAGAACGCGCGGCTCGTGCTGCAACCGGACGGGCGCATCGCGGTCTATCTCGGCTCGACCTCGGTCGGGCAGGGGGTCGAGACGGTGTTCGCGCAGATCACCGCCGACGCACTCGACCTGCCGATGGACGCGATCGCCGGCGTGTTTCACGGCTCGACCGACATCATCGGCGAGGGGTTCGGCTCCTACTCGTCGCGCTCGGTGGTGATGGGCGGCTCGGCCGTGCTCGACGCGGCCGGCAAGCTGAAGGCGCAGCTGCGCGCCGCGGCCGCCAGGCGGCTCGGCTGCGCGGACGGCGAGATCGCGCTCGAGCCCGGGCTCGCCCGTGCGCCCGATGGCAAGTCGGTGGCGTGGCGCGAGCTCGCGGCGGACGACATTTCCGCCGACGGCACCTTCGCCAACACCAGGCGCACCTACAGCTATGGCACGCACGCCGCGCATGTGGCGGTCGACGCGAAGACCGGGCGGATCGACGTGCTCGATTACGTGGCGGTCGAGGACGTCGGGCGCATCATCAATCCGGAGACGCTGCACGGCCAGTGCATCGGCGCGGTCGTGCAGGGGCTCGGCGGCGCCGTGATGGAGCACCTCGTCTACGACGCGGACGGGCAGCTCCTGACCGGCACGCTCGCCGACTACCTGATGCCGACCGCAAGCGATTTTCCGACCATCCGCGCCTACGCGATGGAGCGCGTGCCGGCGCCGGGCAACCCGCTCGGCGCCAAGGGCGCGGGCGAGGGCGGCATCGTGCCGGTCGGCGGCGTGATCGCCAATGCGGTCGCGGCGGCGCTGAAGCCGCTCGGCGTCGAGCCGCGGGAATTGCCGCTGAGCCCGCCGCGGGTGTGGGCGCTGATCAACGGAGCGACGTGACGCGGCCTACTTTGCGACGCGTCCCTTGATCGCGTTGGCCCGCGCCTGGCCGGTGATGCGTCCCGCCGCGTCCGCCGGCATGCGAGCACGCACCGCCGCCTTGAGCCGCTCGACGTCGCCAGGCGTCATTGCGGCGACGGTCGGGCCAATCGACACGGCGAGAAGGCTGGTCGTCCAGAAATCGTCGAAATCGGCGAACGTCCGCTGCACCGTGATCTCGTGCGTCTCGGCTGCTTCGAGGCCCGCATCCCGCCAAAGATTGCGCAATGCGTCCATTCGGGACGCATCAGCGCTCGGCGGCATCGGCGGGGTCACGCCCATCGCACGCATCTCGGCCTGGATCGGGTCGAGCGGAAACCCGCCGCCCAACATGTCCCACGCGTAGGTCGCAACCGTGCCGCCGGTGCGAACCACTCGCACCATCTCGGCGACGCCATGGGCAGGAATGGGAACGAAGAAGATCACCAGCGCCATCCCGGCCGCATCGAACCGGTCGGTCGGGAAGGGCAGCGCCATGGCGTCACCCTGGCGGAATTCGGCCATGCGCGCCCCGGGACGCGTGCGCGCAAAGGCGAGCTGTGCTTCGGAAGGGTCGACGCCCTGGACTTCGACGGGCTTGCAGCGCGCGACCACGAGCTCCGAGAATGCTCCGCTGCCGCATCCGACGTCGATCCACTGGAGCCCCGGGCGTGGTGCCAGCCAATCGAGAAAGATCTCGCCCGCGAGGCGACTCCACTGTCCCATGTACCGCTCGTAGGCGGAGCCGTCGTTGTATAGGAACTGCGGATCGGCCATCGGCACCCTCCGTTTCAGGCCTGCATCGCCTAGATCTTCGTCAGCTCGTAGGTCGAGGCTGCGAACATCTCCTCGAACGGCAGCTTGCGCACCGACAGGCCCTGCTCGAACGAGTATTGCGCCAGCTTCTCCAGCACGTGGCGGTTCTCGTTGGCGCCGTAGCTCCAATAGTCGGACCCGAGCGCGCCGCGCGCCTTGTCATAGTCGGCGACGCACCAGGGCAACGACACCGCCAGATGGCCGATCTGGCCGAGTTCGGCCATGGCGATCTGCTTCGCCTCGACGAACGCCTTGTAGACGCTGACCGCGAGCCAGGGATGCTTCTCAACCAGTGAGCGGCGGATGCCGATCGCGTGCATGATCGGGAAGATGTGGGTCTTCTTGAAATAGGCGGCCTCGACCTCGGGATAGTTGGGAAACAGGCGGCCGACATGGGGCGCGCCGGCGAGGAAGCAGCTCGGCGCACGCGCCGAGATCAACCCGTCGATCTCGCCCGCTGCCAGCATCTGCGACAGGGTTCGGTCGTCCGGCACCTGGATCAGCTCGATCTCGGGCGGCAGGTTGATCTTGGCGCGCTCCTCGCGGCCGGGCTGCTCCAAGCCGGCGCGCCGCCATTTGATGTCGGCGGGCCGCACGCCGTACTCCTCCTGCAGGATGCCGCGCACCCACACGTTCGCGGTCATCTGATACTCGGGGAGCCCGATGATCCTGCCCTTGAGGTCCTGCGGCGCCGCGATGCCGCGGTCGGTGCGGATGTAGATGCTGCTGTGGCGAAACAGCCGCGACACGAAGGCGGGCACCGCGACGTACTGCGCATCCCCCCGCGCGGTCGTCATCGTGTAGCTGCTCATGGAGATTTCGCTGACGTCGAACTCGGCGAACTTGAAGGCGCGGTGGAACGACTCCTCGGGCTCCAGGTTGACTGCCGCCACGTCGCAACCCTCGATCGGCGCGCGGCCGTCGAAGATCGCGCGGGTGCGGTCGTAGTCGCAGACCGACAGACTCAATTGCAGGGCCATCATGTGCTCCGGGCATGCGCGAAAACGCGCAGGAAACTGCTATAGAATTGACGGGCCGGTCAACCCGATGCTACCGAAACCCACCCTCTCGCATCGAAGCGCCCCTCATGAAACTTCCCGCGTTCGAATATGAGTGTCCGGCGACGCTGGCCGAGGCGATCACGCTCCTGGCCGCGCACGACGGCGACGCCAAGGCGATCGCGGGCGGGCAATCGCTGGTGCCGATGATGGCGTTCCGCGTGGCCTCGCCCTCGCTCCTCGTCGACCTGCGTCGGCTGCCGGGACTGGACGAGATCAAGATCGGCGACGCGGGCGTCCGGCTCGGCGCGATGGTGCGCTGGCGCGACATCCTGGATGATGCGCGCCTTGCGCGCGCACATCCCCTGCTGGTCGCCGCCGTCAAGCACGTGGCGCACTACCAGATCCGCAACCGCGGCACGGTCGGCGGCAGCATCGCGCATGCCGATCCGGCGGCCGAGATGCCGGGCATCGTGGTCGCGTGCGACGCCGAGATCGCGGTGACCGGCAAGGCCGGCGCGCGCGTGATCGCGGCGAATGACTTCTTCCTTTCGGCGCTGACCACCGCGCTCGCGCCGGACGAGATCATCACCGAGATCCGCTTCCCGGCTTGGCCGGCCGGGCGGCGCTTCGGCTTCGAGGAATTCGCGCTGCGCCGCGGCGATTTCGCCATCGCCGCCGCCGCCGTTTTCTACGACGTCGATGCGGGCGGCCGCGCCGCCAACGCGCATGTCGGCGTGATCGGCGTCGGCGAACGGCCGGCGCGGCTGCCCACGGTCGAGACCGTGCTCAACGGCGCGCGCGTCGATGCCGAGGTGATCGCCAGGGCGGCGGCCGCAACCTCGGCCGCGGTCGCGCCGCAGGACGACATCCATGCGAGCGCGGCCTACCGCCGCTCGCTCGTCGGCACCATGGTCGAGCGCGCGCTTACGGCGGCGGCGCACTGAGAGAGAGCCGGGAGCCGTCACATGCCGACCAGGTTCGAAGTCAACGGCAAGCCGGTCGAGGTCGACGTCGAGCCGCGCATGACGCTCGCCGACTGCCTGCGCAACGTGCTGCGGCTCACCGGCACGCATCTCGGCTGCGAGCACGGCGTGTGCGGCGCCTGCACGGTGCTGCTCGACGGCGAGGCGGTGCGCTCGTGCCTGATGCTGGCCGTGCAGGCCGAGGGCCGCGACGTCACCACGGTCGAGGGGCTGTCGAACGACGAGGACCTCACGCCGCTGCAGAAATCCTTCCGCAAGCACCACGCGCTGCAGTGCGGCTTCTGCACGCCCGGCATGATCACGACGGCGCACGCGCTGCTCACCGAGGAGCCCGATTGCGACGCCGACCGGGTACGTGAGGTGCTGTCGGGCAACATCTGCCGCTGCACCGGCTACATCTCGATCGTCGAGGCCGTGCTCGAGGCGCGCAGCGCCTACCGCAAGGGCGAGGGCGAGCCGCGATGAAGAACACCTTCATCGGCGCCGCGATCGAGCGGCGCGAGGACCTGCGCTTTCTGCGCGGGCGCGGGCAGTACGTCGACGACCTCAAGCCGCAGGGGCTGCTCTACGCCGTGATCCTGCGCAGCGCGGTGCCGCACGGCCGCATCCGCGCGATCGATGCGGCGGCGGCGCTGAAGATGCCAGGCGTGCGTGCGGTGATCACCGCCAAGGACATGGCCGGCGGCCCGCCCATCATCCCGATGCGGCTGCAGCCGCTGCCCGAGTTCAAGCCGTTCGAGCAGCCGGTCATCGCGTCCGACAAGGTGCGCTATGTGGGCGAGCCGGTCGCCGTGGTGGTGGCCGACAGCACCGCGATCGGCGAGGACGCGCTGGAAGCCATTCACGTCGACATCGAGCCGCTGCCGCCGGTGACCGACCGCGCCACCGCGATGGCCGCCGACGGCGTGCTGTTCGAGCCGGCAGGCGGCAATTTCGCGCTCACCTTCAGCGCGGTGCGCGGCGACGCCGCGGCTGCCTTCCGCGACGCGCCCTATCGGCGGCGCGAGCGCTTCAAGACGCAGCGCCACTATGGGCTCACCATGGAGCCGCGCGGCGTGCTCGCCGAATGGGACGCGAGCCGCGGAATCCTGCGTGTGTTCGGCGCCGCCAAGGTGCCGTTCTTCAACCGCCGCATTCTCTCGGGCCAGATCGGCCTGCCGGAGAGCGCCATCGACATGGTGGAGAACGACGTCGGCGGCGGGTTCGGCGCGCGCGGCGAGTTCTACCCGGAGGATTTTTTGATTCCGTTCGCGGCGCGCCATGTCGGCCGGCCAGTCAAATGGATCGAGGACCGCCGCGAGAACCTGATGGCGACGAACCACGCACGCGAGGCGGAGGCCGACATCGAGATCGCCTGCGCGCGCGACGGCGCCGTTCTCGGCCTGCGCGGCCACACCTTCACCGACATGGGCGCCTACATGCGTACCAACGGCGCGGTCGGCTCGCGCAACGTGGCGCAGTTCATGTCGGGTCCGTACCGCATCGAGAACATCGACATCGACGTCTCGTTGTTCATGACCAACAAGACGCCGGTCGGCACCTATCGGGGGCCGGGGCGGTTCGAGACCGATTTCTTCCGCGAGCGGCTGTTCGACATGGTCGCCAAGGATCTTGGCATCGACCGCATCGAGTTCCGCCGCCGCAATCTCGTGCCCGAGCGCGAGATGCCGTACTCGATCGCGACCATCACGCCGTTCGAGAGCAAGGACCAGTTCGACAGCGGCGACTACCAGGCGACGCTCGACCGCTGCCTCGCCGAGATCAAGTGGAGCGAGAAGGCGAAGCTGCAGGGCAGGCTGATCGACGGACGCTGGCACGGCCTCGCGCTCGGCTGCTTCATCGAGGGGGGAGCCGCCGGGCCGAAGGAAACCGCGCGGGTGGCGCTCAATGCCGACGGCTCGTTCTCGGTCTACATGGGCTCGTCGGCGGTCGGGCAGGGAGTCGAGACGGTGTTCGCGCAGATCGCCGCCGACGCGCTCGAGGTGCCGATCGAGCGCATCCGCGAGGTGCAGCACGGATCGACTGCGCTCTTGAGCGACGGCTACGGCGCCTATCACTCGCGCTCGGTGGTGATGGGCGGATCGGCGCTGCTCGATGCGGTGGAGAAGTTCCGCGCCACCGTCGCTGCCGCGGCGGCGGCTCGGCTCGGCTGCGAGCCCGGGGCGGTCAAGATCGGCGACGACAAGGTGCTCGCGCCCGACGGCCGCGCGCTCCCGCTCGAGGATTTTGCCGGCATCACCGCCGAGGGCGCGTTCGTCAACAAGAAGCACACCTACACCTACGGCGCGCACGCCGCGCACGTGGCGGTCGACGCCAAGACCGGGCACGTGCAGATCGTCGACTACGTCGCGGTCGAGGACGTCGGCCGCATCATCA
>Ga0066903_100006437_pt1 | contig 10443 bp, 14 predicted proteins | sample PanSoiMetaGPlot1_FD_67491 | JGI IMG/M metagenome (GOLD analysis project Ga0066903, IMG submission 67491) | Tropical forest soil microbial communities from Panama analyzed to predict greenhouse gas emissions - Panama Soil - Plot 1 (version 2) | ecosystem: Environmental > Terrestrial > Soil >...
CGGCTCAGCTCGATCCGGAAGCCCCGCTCGCCGAGCGCGGGCACGGTCGCCACCCGCAGCTCCTCGATCGTGGCCAGCGGCGGCGCCTCCGCCGCCAGCTGGTCGAGGAACTGCTGGAGCCCGGCCGGATCGCCCTCCACCTCGATCTCGACCGGGCCCGTGGCGTTGCGCACCCACCCCGCCAGGGCGTGGCGGCTGGCCAGGCGGAAGACGAACGGCCTGAAGCCGACGCCCTGCACCGTGCCCCGCACGGTGACCGCCAGCCGCTCCGCCATCGTCAGGCCGCGCGCCTGCCCCGCGAGGGCTGGCCCCGCTCCGCCGCGGCCAGCAGCGCGCTCTGGGCCGCGCCGAGCGCGGTCTGCAGCTCCTCCCTGGCCGCCACCCACCGGGCCAGCTCCACGAGCTGCTGATACCGCTCGCGCCCGGCTCGGGACCCGAGCACGTAGCCGACCGCGAAGATCGCCAGCTTGCCCACCATCTTCAGTCCTCCTCGTCTGCCACCAGCCTGACGCGGACGTCCACCTGCGGATCCACCTTGAGGGTCAGGATCCGCGGTGGGTTGACGCCGAAGTCGCGCATGTCGAACGTGTGGCGGCCCTCCAGGACCAGCCGGCGCCCATCCCGGCGCAGGCTGAAATCTTCCTCTATCGGATGGGTGCGGCCGTGGGCCGTCACGCTGAGCGCCGCCCGGTACCGGTCGCCGCCGTCCACCCGCCACGCCCTGTCGAGCTGGAAGCGGATGGTGGGGTAGCGGCGGACGTCGGCCCGCCGCTGCATCTCGATCTCGGTGAACCGGTTGCCCGACCGGATCGCCTCGACCGGGACCTCGACCCAGCCGCTGTGCGGCTGGTCGAGCAGCGGCCGGCCGTCGCCGTCGAAGACGGCCTCGATCACACCCCGCAGCTCAGTGGCCTGGCCATGGATGGGATGCACGCTCGATCGCACCTCGGTGTCGACCGACGAGCTCCCCGGCAGCACCCTGAACCGTGTCACGTCGTTCCGGCGCCGCCTACATCGACCGGAGCTTCAGGTAGCGCTCGATGTCCTTGGCGTTGGCCGCGACCAGCAGCGCCGCGCCGATCACCGCCAGCCAGACCAGGGATCCGAGTTTCATGGCGCCAACCTCCAGTTGACTCGTTGTTGCAGTTGACTCGTTGCTGCACTAGGTGATGCTCGACTGCTCGAGCTGACTCAGCTCGTCCGTGTACGCCTCGCCCAGGCCCTCCAGCATCCGGAGGGTCTCCATCGCCTCCTGCTCGTCGATCTTGCTCAGCGCGAACCCCACGTGGATGAGGACGTAGTCGCCGAGCGCCGGCGTCTCGTCGCCGGTGAGCAGGCCGATGTTGACGTTGCGGCGGACGCCGGCGACCTCGACCTTGGCGATGTGCCGCTCGGGGTCGACGACCTCGATCACCTTGCCGGGGATGGCCAGGCACATCTCAGGACGCCTCCGCCGCGGCGGCCAGGGCGGGATTGCGGCGCACCTCGCCGTCCCGCAGCTCGACCTCCTCGACCGTCAGCTCGTCGCCAGCCAGCACGGCCACCGACGGCGCGCCGCAGCCGGGGCAGGCGATCATCGTGCCGTCCAGGTCGGCCTCGTCGCCGCACGCGCGGCAGCGCACCCGCACGGGCACGTCCCGCAGCTCCAGCGCGGCGTCGGCCGCGCCCGTGTCCTGGGCGACCATGCGCCAGCAGAACTCGAAGACGTCGGGCACGACGCCCTGCAGCCGGCCCACGCGCAGCCGCACCCGACCGACCGGCTCGTCGTCGGACACCTCGCGCACCACCGACAGCACGGCCTCGCAGAGACCCATCTCGTGCATGCTCCTTCAGTCCCTCCTCGCCGCCGCGGGGGCGGCAAGCCGCCGTGCCAGCGACGCGACCATGGCGGCCGCCTCGTCGACCGCTGCCGCCACGGGCTCGCTCAGGCCCATGTGGCCGGCGCCGTCGGGGTCGAGCACCGCCGGCTCACACCCCACGATCCACGTCGGCGGCACCGCGCCGCCCTGCTGCCGCACCATCGCCAGCACGGCCGCGGGGTTCATCGCGTGGCTGTCCAGCGCCGCCGGCCCGTCCAGGTCGTCCAGGTCCGGCTCCAGCACGAAGAGCGTGCCCGGCGCCTCCCCCCTGGGCAGCGCGTCGACCAGGATCGCGGCGTCGGGGCCGTCCATCAGCGCGTACGCCAGGTCGAAACCCCGGATGCCGAAGTCGGCGACCTCGACGCCCTCGGGCAGCGCGCGCCCGTCCAGCCTGGCCACCACCTCGACCCCGAACCCGTCGTCGCCCAGGAACACGTTGCCGATGCCCGCCACCAGGATCCTCACAGCGGCTCGACCTCGCCGAGCCGGAAGAAGAAGCGGTGGCCCGGCATGCGCAGCTCGCCCATGTCCGCGCCGGGGTCGTCGTCGACCACCACGGCGACGTGGACCTCCTCGTCGAGGTCGCGGACGATCGACTCGACGCGCGCGGCCCGCCCGCGCAGCGCCAGGTCGAAGATGTCGGCGCCGGGCCGCGGGGCGAGGCGCACCGGGTCGCCCACCCGCAGGCTGCCGTGAGGGGGCCACTCGACCGCGCCCAGCGGCGTCGTCTCGCCCCACGGATCGATCTCCGGTCCGAGGTCGCTCATCCGCCGGCCTCCTGGTACGCGCGGACGCCGCGCAGCGTGCCGTGCAGCCGCAGCAGCTCGTCACCGGTCAGCCGCTCGCACCGCTCCAGCAGCTCCCGGCCGCGCTCGTCGGTCCGGCGCAGCTCCTCCTTCTCGGCGTCGCTCAGGGTCAGGATCCGGAGCGTCAGGATCTCGTCGATCTCCGTCGCGTCGAAGAGGTCGCCGGGGCTCTCCTCGGCCACGCGCGCGTGGTCCTCCAGGATGATCGGCGAGGAGAGCACGGTGTCGCGCGACCCGACCGGCCCGGCCAGCGCCGGCCACGTGCCCTCGTTCGCGCACGTGGCCGCGGCGGCCGCCAGCTCGGGCGGCGGATCGGCCAGCGAGACGAACTCGCCGCCCGAGACCCGCAGCACGGTGTGGGTGGACACCATCGCGCGCGACAGCGCCGCATCGCGATCGAGCGGCGCCGGCGTCGCGGTCGTGTTCTCGATCGCGACCGTCAGCCGGAGCGCCCCGGCCTCGACCGGCGCCGCGGCCACGGTCACCTGGCCGGCGATCGCCTCCCACGCGCGCTCGACGCCGCCCTCGTCGCCGTGGCCGGCGGGCAGCGCGACCGGCAGGCGGCGCGGCGCGGCCAGGAGATCGGCGGTCGCGAGGTCGAGCTCGGCCACCGTCCGCTCCGCCGCCTCCTGCCACGGCAGCTCGCCGGGCGCCGCGCGATGGACGAGCTGGAGGCAGCGCACCCGAATCGCGATCCGGCAGCCGTCGCCGGGTCGGACCAGGCACTCGGTCCGCATCACGCTGGGGTCCGCCCCCCAGGCCGGGGGGTAGACGCCGCCGAACGTCCAGCGGACCTGGTTCTTGGTGGACGTGCGCGTGTACGGGTAGAGCAGGTAGCCCTCGTAGAGCACGGCGCGCGCCAGCGCCTCCACCGGGTCGGAGCTCACGGCCTCACCCCCTCGAACGGCCCGGGGTCGCCGTACGCGTGGGCTCCGCCCCGTATGTGAGTCGATCTTCCCGGCGCCGCACGCCCAGCCTCCAGGCGCGAAGCGCCGCGCCGAAGGCGCTCCGAGCGTCCCGGACAGAAGGGGGGTTCTGGAAGGGGGGACGAAGTCCCCACTTGCCCTTCGGCGCTCACGGCACCCTCTCCTCGGCCGCCGCCTCCAGCAGCTCGTCCAGCGCCTGCTCGAACGTCGGCAGGCCCCGGCGCGCCCGGTATTCCTGGAGGCGATCGAACGTGTCCATCCGCACCGTCAGCCAGGCGGTGTTCGGGTAGTAGAGGTCGAGCAGCTCGTGCCAGGTGGCGACCGGCAGCTCGAACGTTGCCTCGGCCGTCATCGGGACGCGGGCGACGGTCAGCGCCCCGGCCTCGTTGGCGTAGAAGATCGTGCCGCTGAAGAGCAGGCTGACGGGCACCGCGCCGTCGTCCAGGGCGTGGAAGTACTTCGCGGCCAGGACGTTGAAGTCGGCCGTGCAGGGCACGGAGAGCTGGACGACGGCCCGGCCCTCGAACGGCGGCACGCTCGCGTGCGCGTGCGCCCAGAGCAGGCTGCGGAGCGTCTGCGACCAGCGCGCGGGCTGGCCGAACAGCTCGGTCAGGCGCTCCCGCTCGCCGTCGCCGTAGCGCCGCCGGTGGGCGTCGATCCGCACCTGGCAGTCGAGCGCCACGGCGTGGACCCGGCCCGCCTCGCGGTTGGTCACGCGCACGGCGAGCCCCAACGTGGGCGTCGCGCAGTAGGGGACGGCGCTGGCGCCCTCCACCTCGAACGCGAGGTCAGGCATCGGCGGCCACCCGGGCGCGCGCCCGCAGGTCGGCGAAGTACGTGGCGACCGAGCCCCAGACCTCGGGGCCGCCGGAGATCCCGCGCCAGCCCATCCGGACCAGCCCGACCAGCGCGTAGCAGCGGTCGATCGGGACGACCAGGTTGTCGGACGCCGTGCCCACCCGGTTGACGAGCAGCGCCTCGACGTCCGGCTCCAGGTCGCGGAGGACGGGGTTGGCGGCCTCCAGCTCGGCCCACGTGGCCAGTCCGAGCTGCGACTCGGTGGGGCCGGCCGGGCTCGGGTAGCGCGCGACGACGCGGCCCAGCCGGGTGCTGCGGGTGAAGAACGCGAGGCCGACCGGGATGTCGAGCGCCTCCCACCGCTCCGGCGCCAGGACGAGGTCGGGCAGCGACAGCACGCGATCGGGCACCGGCCGGTAGCGGGCCTGCGCCTGGCCGGTGAACAGGAGCGCGCAGGCCCGGCACGCGCAGGTCAGGGCCTCCGTCCGGACCTCGAACAGGTGCGTGTGCTCCTCGGGCAGCGGCGCCCCGCAGAGCTCGCAGCGCTCCTCGGGGTCGCGCGGCCGCGTCAGCCGCCGGAGCGAGGCCAGGGAGCCGGAGCCGGGGCCGGAGGCCATCGCGGTCAGCTCCCGAGCTCGGTCGGGCAGGCCAGCGGCTGCCGGCCGATCGAGGCCAGGGGCACGAAGCCCGCCGGCGCGGGTTCGACGACGCCGTCGACGCGGATCTCGACGACGTCGGGCGCGCCATCCAGGATGGCGCGTTCGATGGCCTGCTGGAGCGTCACGCGCGAGGACGGGCAGCCGTGGCACGTGCCCTCCAGGCGCAGGCGGACGACGCCGTCGCTCGCGTCCAGCACCTGGACGCCGCCGCCGTGGGTGCCCAGGTAGGGCCGGACGCCGTCGAGCGCCCGCTGCACCCGCTGCTCGAATGGGAGCGGGTGGAGGCCGTGCAGCAGCAGCAGCCCCCCCACCTCGGGGTCGTCGGCGAGGCGGGCCGTCACCTCGGGCCCGGCCACCTCGACCAGGCGGGCCAGGCCGTCGCCGTGCAGCTCCAGGAGGGCGCGGAACGCCTCGACCGCGCTCTGGCGCGCCCCCTCGTCGCGCAGCGCCTCCAGCTCGCGGACGAGCGCGTCCAGCCGCTGGACCCTGCGCTCCAGGTCGGTGTTCATGTCGCGGTGGAGGGGCCGTTCGAGCGACCCCCCCTCCGGCCTTCGGCCTCCTCCCCCGCGAGGGGGGAGGGGGCTTGGACGCAGTGCCCCCTCCGGCCTTCGGCCTCCTCCCCCGCGAGGGGGGAGGGGCGCTTGGGTCTCACTGGCCCATGCCGAACATCGGCGAGTGCTTCTGCTCCAGCACCTTGCCCCCGCCGAGGTACATGTGCACGCCGCACGGCAGGCAGGGGTCGAAGCTGCGCACCGCGCGCATGATGTCGATGCCCTTGAAGTTGTCGGGGCCGTTCTCCTCGAAGATCGGGGTGTTCTGCACCGAGTCCTCGTACGGGCCCGGGGTGCCGTAGATGTCGCGCACGCTGCCGTTCCACGGCGTCGGCGGGTACGGGTGATAGTTCGCGATCTTCCTGTCGCGGATCACCAGGTGGTGCGACAGCACGCCGCGGACGGCCTCGTGGAAGCCGCAGCCGATCGCGTCGTCGGGCACCTCGAAGGGCACCGACGTCTCCGTGCGTCCGGCGTGCAGCTCGGCCATCGCCTTCTCCACGAAGTAGTAGGCGCACGCGCACGCATAGGCCTGGAAGTACGTCCTGGCCCGGTCCCGCTCGATGGCGTTGCTCCACTTGGGGACCTTCCATTCGAACTCAGCCTCCGGCTTCGTCGCGGTCTTGGGAAGGTACATCTTGACGCTGCCACCGGTCGCCTTGATGTAGCCGATGTCGACCACGTTGGCGAGGGCGGTGGCGATCAGGCGGGCGTATGCCCCGCCTCCGGTGTCCAGCGCCAGGTGGTCGCCCTGGTACAGCCAGCGCGGGGACATCGTCCAGGAGTACTTGCCGCCGGGCTGCATCTCGCGCTTCTGCGGGCGCGGGATCGTGGTCTGGTTCCACGGGTGCTTCTTGTGGACCGGGTTGCCGAGCGGGTCGCGCTCGACGAACGTCTCCTGGCCGTCCCACTCGTCGTAGTAGGAGCTGCCGAGCAGGATGCGGATGTTGAGGTTGATGTCGACCAGGTCGGTCGTGACGAGCTGGCCGTCGACCACCACGCCCGGGGTCACGAACATCCTGCGGCCCCAGTCGGTCATGTGCCGGTACTGGTAGTCGCAGTGGTCCGGGTCGTTGAACGAGCCCCAGCAGCCGGTCATGATCCTGCGCTCGCCGACCTTCTCGTAGCCGGGCAGCGCCTCGTAGAAGAAGTCGAACAGGTCGTCGTGCAGCGGCACGCACTTCTTCATGAACTCGGCATAGCGCGCCAGCCGGACCATGTAGTCGGTGAAGAGCTGCACGGTGGGCACTGTGCCGACGCCTCCCGGATAGAGCGTGGAGGGGTGCACGTGGCGTCCCTCCATCAGGCAGAACATCTCACGCGTGTAGCGGCTGACGTGCAGCGTCTCACGGTAGAAGTCGCCCTCGAAGGGATTGAGCGCCGTCATGATGTCGGCGATCGTCCGGTAGCCATGGTCGGCGGCGTGCGGCGCCTCGGTGGTCTTCGCCTTCTCCCACACGGACGGGTTGGTCTCGCGCACCATCTTCTCGCAGAAGTCGACGCCGACCAGATTGTCCTGGAAGATGTTGTGGTCGAACATGTACTCGGCGGCCTCGCCGAGGTTGACGATCCACTCCGCCATCGCGGGCGGCCGGATGCCGTACGCCATCTGCTGCGCGTAGCACGAGCAGGTGGCGTGGTTGTCGCCGCAGATGCCGCAGATGCGGCTCGTGATGAAGTGCGCGTCCCGCGGGTCCTTGCCCTTCATGAAGACGCTGTAGCCGCGGAAGATCGACGACGTGCTGTAGCACTCGGCGACCTCGCGGTTCTCGAAGTCGATCTTGGTGAAGATGCCGAGGCTGCCCACGATGCGCGTGATGGGGTCCCACGACATGTCGACCAGCGTTCGCTTCTTGGTCTCCGGTTGCTGGACGGTGGCCATGCGTATCCCCCCTTCAGTAGGTGGTGGGCCGGTAGCCGGTGCTCAGATCGCGGCCGCGGTGGCGCCACTTCGGCTCCTTGTCGACCGTGTCGTTGGTGAAGCCCCGCAGCGTGCGGATCACGCTGCCGTAGACGCCCGTCGCGCCGGTCGAGACCTTGCTGCCGGGCGGCTCGTCCATGAACGGCATGAACTTGTCGGGGAAGCCCGGCATCGTGCAGCCGATGCAGATGCCTCCGACGTTCGGGCAGCCGCCCAGACCGGCCATCCAGCCGCGCTTGGGGACGTTGCAGTTCACCACCGGGCCCCAGCACCCCAGCTTGACGATGCACCTGGGCGAGCCGTACTCGGTCGCGAACTGGCCCTGCTCGTAGTAGCCCGCGCGGTCGCAGCCCTCGTGGACCGTGGCGCCGAAGAGCCAGGTCGGACGCAGCGCGTCGTCGAGCGGGATCATCGGCGCCAGCCCAGCCACCTGGTAGAGGAGGTAGAGCACGGTCTCCATGAAGTTGTCCGGCTGGACCGGACAGCCGGGCACGCACACGATCGGGAGGCCGGCCTTCGACTTCCAACTCCATCCGAGGTAGTCGGGAAGGCCCATGGCGCCCGTGGGGTTGCCCTGCATGGCATGGATGCCGCCGTACGTGGCGCACGTGCCGATGGCGATCACGGCGGTCGCCCTGGGCGCCAGCCGGTCGATCCACTCGGTGGTCTTGATCGGCTGGTTCGTGGCCGAGTCGGTCCCGACCGCCGCCCAGTAGCCCTCGGCCTTGATCTCCTCGTTGGGGATCGAGCCCTCGACCACCAGGACGAACGGATCCAGCTCGCCGCGCTCCGCCGCGTAGTAGTAGCGCATGAAGTCGTCGCCGACCTCGTACGCCAGCACGGGATTGTGGAGGTGGACCCTGGGCAGGCCGGGGATCGCCCCCAGCACCACGTCCTCCAGGCTGGGCTGCGTCGCGGCCGTGATCGACACGGAGTCGCCGTCGCAGCCCAGGCCGGCGGTGATCCACACGACATGGACGTCGCTGACGTCCGGCGGTCGCTGCGTCTTCGCTCCGTAGGGAGCGACTGCATCAGCCATTGGCCATCTCCTTGGAAGTCTCTCTCTCCCTCACTTCCACGGTAAGGACGCCTGCAGCAACCTGTCAGGCGCGAGAAGGGGGAACGCATGCTGCGCCGCGCTGTCAATGAGCATGACACCGCGCCAGTGGGGCCGCAATTGCTGGCATTTCCACATGTATGCAAATTGCACACAGCGCCGTCGCGGGGCCCCCACGGTATGCTGAGGTCTTGTCGGATCCGAGATTCGGATGAGCGGATAGAGGAGGGCATGTCCTCGCCGGGACGTCAGCTGGACGTCGGTCAGCCGAAGCGCTTCCTGCAGCCGTGCCTGCTCCTCCTCATCGCCGAATCGCCGGCGCACGGCTACGACCTGCTGGAGCGCCTCGCGTGCTTCGGATTCGAGCGCGATCCGGGCGGCCTCTACCGCGCGCTGCGCGCGATGGAGAGCGAGGGCCTCGTGCGCTCGGCGTGGGAGCTCTCCACGGCCGGCCCTGGCCGGCGCCGGTACGAGCTGACGGGCCGCGGGCACGAGCGACTCCAGATGTGGGCCGAGGGGCTCCTCGAGACCCGCCACGTCGTCGAGGCGTACCTCGCGCGCTACCGCGCGGTGGAGGCCGGCCTCGAGGCGGAGGAGCGCGCGGGACGACTGCAGCATGGCACCGCCTGATCTCACCGGCACGAGCATCGGACGGTATCAGGTGGAGCGCCGCATCGGCATGGGCACGGCGTCGGCCGTCTACCGGGCCACGGACCTCACGACGGAGCGCCAGGTCGCGCTGAAGGTGCTGGACGCCGGCCTGACGGGGCTGCCCGGCTTCCTGCCCCGCTGCGTCGAGGAGATCGCCACGGTCTCCCGCCTCCGGCACCGCGCGATCGTGCCGGTCCACGAGGTCGCGACCCGCGGCGACACGACGTACGTCAGCATGCGGCTGGTCAGGGGCGGCACGCTTCGCGACCTGCTGAACCAGCGGCCGCTCGACGTCCGCTCGGCGCTGGGGATCGTCCACGAGATCGCGGGCGCGCTGCACTCGGCCCACGAGGCCGGCGTCGTCCACCAGGACCTGAAGCCGAGCAACGTGCTGGTGGAGGCCGACGGCTCGGTCCTGGTGACGGACTTCGGCCTGGCGCCGGCGTTCTACGGCCGCGCCGCGTCGATGCCCTGGTACCGCTCGCCCGAGCAGGTGCCTGGCGCCGAGCCGGACCGCCGCTCCGACGTGCACGCGCTGGCCCAGCTGCTGCTGGAGATGGTGACGGGGACCGGCGCGTCGGGGGCGCGGGCCGGCGACGCCGGCCTGCCGGCGCAGATCGACCGCGTCCTGTTCCGGGCGCTGGACCCCGACCCGACGCGGCGCCCGGCGACGGTGGTCGAGTTCCTGGGCGAGCTCGACGACGGGTCGCCGGCGCGCTCGCTGGGCTGGACGCGGGACCAGCTGCCGGCCCTGATCGAGGCGTCGCCGGCGCCGGTGCTGGCGGTGGACGCTGACGGACGCGTCACGCACTGGAACAGCCAGGCCGAGGCGGCGTTCGGATGGAGCGCCCACGAGGTCGTCGGCCAGTCGGTCCTCACCACGCTGGTCGCGCCCGTCCACCGCGAGCTGTTCGAGCGGCTGCTGGCGGCGTTCGTCTCCGGCCACGTCGCCGCCGGCGGGCGGGACGGCCACGCCGTGCGGGTGCTGGCCAGGCACCGGAACGGGCGCGACGTCCGGCTGGAGCTGTCGCTGTCGCCGGTCACGCTGCCCGGCAGCGCGGCGACGCTGGTGGCGTTCTGCCGCGAGGTGGCGGAGCCGGAGGAGGCCGAGGCGCGGAGCGGCGAGGCCGGCGAGCCGGAGGGGCGCGTGCGGTACCGGATCGACACCCGCGGCACGCAGCTCGCGTTCTCGTGCGCGTTCATGAAGTTCATGAC
>Ga0066903_100006438_pt1 | contig 10442 bp, 9 predicted proteins | sample PanSoiMetaGPlot1_FD_67491 | JGI IMG/M metagenome (GOLD analysis project Ga0066903, IMG submission 67491) | Tropical forest soil microbial communities from Panama analyzed to predict greenhouse gas emissions - Panama Soil - Plot 1 (version 2) | ecosystem: Environmental > Terrestrial > Soil >...
GCTCGCGAGGGCCGCCTCCAGCGCGAAGGACACCATCATTCGTTACGTGCCCGACGATTTCCACTCGCTCGCTGCTCAGCAATTCCGAGGGCAGAACAGCCGCGCGCGGCGGCGGTGTTGCCAGGCGAACAAATGCCCCGGCGCAGAGCAACGCCAGTACTGCCGGCGGCCGGGCCAGCCGCGTACTCCCGATGGCGACGGCAGTGATACCCAGCAGCCCCAGCAGCAACCCTGAACAGCCCCAAAGCGCGGCGGAAGCCTGCAGATGGCCGCTCAACCATATGCCGCACGCGAGGGCAACGGCAGCCAGGGCCAGCGGCGCGCGGGGTTGGGCTTGCGTCTTCGAGGCCATCACGTTCGCGAAGGAGAATACCTTCAAGGCCATTGTCTGGCGCAATGATTCTCGAAAATTGGCATTCCTGGAAAGCCGGCTGCCTACCGGCCGGCGGCTTCACCGCGCCAGCCGCACGACGCTCTCAATGTGGAAGGTCTGGGGAAAGAGATCGATCATGTGGACTTCCTCGACGTGATAGCCGGTTTCCAGCAGTGTGCGGACATCGCGGGCAAGCGTGGCAGGATCGCAGGAAACGTAGACAATTCTCTTGACCCGTAGCGCCGCGAGCAGCTGTGTGGCTCTGGCTCCCAAGCCGGCGCGGGGCGGATCGACAACCACCAGTTCCGGCTGCATATTGATGCAGCGCGGCAAAAAGGCTTCCGCGGTGCTCTTGACCGGGACGACATTCTTGATCGCGTTGGCGTGCAGATCGGCCGAGGAGACCAGAGCGGACTCGACGGCAAATACCTGGTCAAAGCGCTTGGCCAGGTGGGTCGCGAACAGTCCCACGCCGGCATACAGATCAAGGGCGATGCGCCCGTGAAAATCGCCTGCCACCGTCTGCACCAACTCGCGGACAAGGTACCGATTTACCTGGAAAAACGATCCGGCGCTGACCCGATATGACTTCTCTCCCACCTGGTAGGACAGGGCGACATCGCCCACGCCGTATTTCGGTTGTGTAGCTCCGGGATCGCCACTGGAGCCGGCGGCGAAAAAAGCCACGCCTTTGATTTCCGGCGACTTGGCCTGCAGCGCTGCCGCAAAATCGTGCATCTCCGGCGATCCTGGCATGAAATGCACTTCCACAGCCATCTTGGCGTCAGCATGGTCGGCAAAGAACTCGATTTCCGTGATCGCTGAGGGGACCTTCCCGGCTTCGCCCAACTCCCACACCCGCTGCAGGACGCGGTTGATGAGCTTGGAGCTTATGGGGCACTCCTTCACAGCAAGCAGATCATGCGAGCCCAGGCGATGGTAACCGATGGCGAACTCCCCTCCGGCACGAACCTTCATGCGAGAGCGATTGCGATAATTCCACGGTTCACCTGAATGGGTGATGACATCACCCTTCCACTCCAGTTTGCCGTTGCGCAACAACGTTTCCTTGAGAATTGACCGCTTGTTTTCCAGTTGCGCCGCGTATCCGCCATGCTGATAGTGGCAGCCGCCGCAGCCGCCGAAGTAAGGACACGGTGGCTGCACGCGGTAAGGTGAAGGTTTGAGGACCTGGTCAACCGTAGCGCGTGAGAAGCTGCTTTTTTCCTGCACGATGGTGGCGCTCACCTCTTCCGCGGGCAATACAAAAGGAAGAAATACCGTCTTGCCCTCGGGAAGCCGGGCCAGACCATCGCCGCCATAGACGAGCTTTTCGACTGTCAGGTTCACAGATAAAAGAGGCTGAGACGCGGAATTTTAGCTCTTTCGAACAGACGCTTGTGCATAAACTGTTTGTGAAGCTGCTGGATCTGCGCCCCAGGCATCTTGCTGCGATACGGCGCGATCTCCCGGTCGGCTTCCGCGCGCAGCTCGAACAGTTCGTTCTCCGTGGCCGACACCGTCAGGGCCGCGAGAAGTTTTTCTTCCATCACCGTGAGCCGCCGCTCCAGATCTTCCAGCCGCAAAGGGACCGTGTCATGCAATGTTGACGCCAAACCGGTAAGTGTAGCAGCACATTCCTCCGCCACCAACTGCGCCGCCGCGCCCGTATGCGCGCGACGAAGCCGTTCAGCATTTTGCCCGAAGAATAGCGCGATCTCGTCTGCTCCCAGCCCTGCGGACTCATCGGTTTCCTGTCGCCTGGCGCCGGCCCCGGCCTCCTTCATCAACTCGGCCTCGGCCAGGACCTCCTGGGAGCAATACGCCAGGCTGTTGATCTTCTTTGTCTTGGATGGCCTGAGATCGTACCGGTCAAAAGCCGCGTCAATTCCGCGAAGAACTGCTTCCAGCGGAATGCCCGCGTCCTTCCAGGTTTCAATCAGGGCCCAATCAACCGTGGAGAGCAGCAGGCCTGTTCCCCGCCGGCGCTGATAGCGCTCCTCAACTTCAGTGAAATAATTGAAGTAATTCTCCACGAGACGCGTCATGAGGCCGGTTTCTGCTTGTGGGCCGGCGTGTTGCGCTCCCAGATGATGCGCAATCCATCCAGAGTGAGCAGGTCATCGACGTGTTTGATGTACTTGGAATGATCTCCGATCAGGCTCGCCAGTCCCCCGGTGGCCACAACTTTTGTGTCGGCGCCCATTTCCGCGATGAGACGTTCAAGGATCCCATCTACAAGCCCAAGATAGCCGAAGAACAAGCCGGATTGGATGCTGCCAATGTTGTTGGTGCCGATCACCTTGGACGGCTTGCGAATGTCCACGAAAGGCAGGCGCGCAGTGTGCTCGAAAAGGGCCCGCGCGGAAATGCCAATGCCGGGAGAGATCACGCCGCCAATGTATTCACCCTTGCGCGAGACCGCGTCAAACGTGGTTGCCGTACTTAGATCCACCACCACGCAGGGCCCGCCGTATTTCTCAAAAGCCGCCACGCCATTCACGATGCGATCCGCGCCTACCTCCTGCGGGTTCTCAAAAAGCACCGGCATTCCCGTCTTGATGCCGGGCTCCACCAAGAGGGGCTTGAGTTGAAAATAGCGCTCGCAAACTTCGCGCAGGATGGAATCCAGGGGCGGGACGGAGGAAGAAATGATGATGCCGCGAACGTCGGCCGCCTCCACCTTGCCAATGGCAAAAAGGTTGCGGAACAGCACGCCGTACTCATCCACGGTGTGGGTCATGACCGTGGCGACGCGCCAGTGGGCCACCAGGCGGGCTGGGCTGCCCGCCTTGCCGGCAAAGCCGCGCACACCCACCTCATAGACCCCGAGCACGGTGTTGGTATTGCCTACGTCAAGAACCAGGAGCATCGGTTTTCCTCTCGGCCGGCCGTACGCTTCCTGAGATCACAATGCGCAGACCTTTGTCGGTGCGCACGCGCAGAAAGCCCCGCGGATCGAGTCCGTCCGTAATACCGTTGTAGCCGCCGTCTTCATCCACGTGGACCAGCTTTCCGTGCGCGTACGAGGAGCGCGACTCCACGCGGCGCATGATGGGTTCAAAGCGAAGGGCCGGCGTGCGGATCGGGCTGCCCATGGCGCGAAGCAGGGCGCGATACTCACGGTCGAGCGCACGAATCAGCGCCGCGGCAACGTCCAGCCGGGAGAGTTCGGTGCCCCCGCCCTCCATGCGCAGCGACGTGGCGTTGGATTGCAACTCCTCAGGAAAGCTGCGCTGGTTAACGTTCACCCCAATGCCGATGACCGCATGATGCACCCTGCCGCCCTCCGAACTCATCTCCGTAAGAATGCCGGCAAATTTCCTGTCATTGATGAGCAGGTCGTTGGGCCAGCGGATGTCGGCAGCCTGGCCGGTTGTTTCCCTGACCGCGTCCTGCACGGCGACTCCGGCAATGAGCGAGAGCCACAGGGCCTCGGCCGGGGCCATCGGTGGCCGCAGGAGAAATGAGCAGTAGATTCCCGTCCCGCGTTCAGAGTGCCAGGAATGAGTGCTGCGTCCGCGGCCCGCTGTCTGCTCTTCCGCCAGGAACACCGCGCCTTCCGGAGTTTCCTCCGGGTGCTGGCCGGCCAATAGCGCTCCGCGCAAAGCCACCGAGTTGGTGGAATCAGCCTGCACAATATGATGAATGTTGCCGGAAAAAATAGTGTTGCGCACCAGGGGCGCAAGCGCTTCCGGCAATAAGTACTCCGGGTTTGTCACAAAATCTATTTCCCCGCCGCTGCCGGTGCAGGTGGAGCCTGCCGGGCCTCTACGTAAAGGTCGATTTTGACCTCGCCGCCAATCATGGGAGTCGGTTTGCCCACTCCATAGTCCTGCCTGTTGACAATGAGGCTGCCGTGCGCGCCCATGACCTTTCCTCTGCCGGTGTCCATCGGGCCTTTCATTTCGAAGGGCAGGTCGACATCCTTGGATACGCCATGAATGGTCAGCGTGCCGTGGGCCACCAGGTCATTGCCTTTCTTTTCCACGGACTTGCTCTGGAAGGTGATTTCGGGAAACTTCTCCGCGTCAAAGTAGTTGGCCGACTTCAGATCGTTGTCCCGATTCACCACGTCGGTGCTGATACTGGCAGTCTTGATGGTCACGTTGACGGAGGACTTGGTAACGTCCTTGTCATCGTAGAGGATCCTTCCTTCAAATGCGGTAAAGCGGCCCAGCACCGTGCTCACGGTCATATGGGACACGGCGAAATTCACGGAAGAATGGTTCGGGTCAATCTTGAATTCGTCGGCTGCCCGCGCGGCGCCGCAAATCGAAATGACAGCCAGCGTCAATCCCAGGAACTTGCGCATAGTTTCGAGTCTCTCCTTCGCCAGTCTTGTGACATATTGATGCGATAGAACCTGCCTATGATACAGAACCAAATGCACTCGTGTGCACGGTGAAAATATTGCCAGCGAGGATTGCCGTTCGCCGCCGCCATCCATTTAAGGGCTCAGGCGGGAACAATCCGCATGCTCAGGTCCACAGCCTGGGGAGAGTGGGTCAGGGCCCCCACGGAAATGTAATCCACTCCGGCGTCAGCGTATTCGCGGACGTTCTCCAGCCGGATGCCACCGGATGCCTCGACGGGGACATGCCGCGAGTGGCCGTGCACCCGCAGGACCGCCGCGCGCACGTCCTCCGCTCTCATGTTGTCCAGCAAAATGCTCTCTGCGCCGTTGGCCAGGGCTTCCTCCACCTCCGCCAGCGTGCGCACCTCGATTTCAATGGGCTGCTCCTCGCGGCGATTGTGCAAGGCCTTCTGCAGGGCCGCACCCACCCCACCCACCAGCGCAATGTGGTTGTTCTTCAACAGGATGCCGTCTGAGAGATCCAGGCGGTGGTTCTGACCGCCACCGCAGCGAACGGCGTACTTGTCCAGCACCCGCAAGCCGGGAGCGGTTTTGCGCGTATCCAGGATGCGCACATTGGTGCCCTGCACCGCGTCCACGTATTTTCGCGTGGTGGTGGCAATCCCGCACAGCCGCTGCAGCACATTGAGCACTACGCGCTCGCAGGAAAGCAGCGCCCGGGCGTTGTGCCGCACCACCGCGATTGTCTGCCCCTTGTGCAGGCGCACGCCGTCAAAGATCTCACCGTGGCTGATGACCTCCGCATGGCCGATCACATTATGGTCAAGGTGCTCATAGACCTCAAGAATGCGGGCGATCGCTCCCACGCCGGCAAGAACACAATCCTGCTTGGCGAGGATCGTAGCCGTGGCGCGCTGCTGCGGCGCGATGCAGGCGCGCGAAGTCGCATCGCTGGTTGCGCGATCTTCGAGCAGCGCGTGCTCCAGAATCGCGCTGATTCTCCGGCTGTGCCAATCCATAAGAGTACTTCGCCCGGCTTGAGCCAGCTCCGCCTTGTCCGGCGGGCGGCGTGACATTTCTAGGCCTGAAGCTAATGTTCGATATTACAGGCGAGGCGCGAGGCTCGGCAACACAGCAAATGCGCAAAAAAAAAGCCCAACCTGATTTCAGGTTGAGCATGACGAAGATGGCGCCTGAACTTACTTGGAGCAGCGCAGACGGCCGTCATCGTTGATGATGTCACTTCTGCAGCTGGTGTAATCATCCAGCCTGGTCCGGTGCCAATCGCCATCTCGGTTCGGACAACGGGCATCAAGGTCGTCGCCGTTGACCCGGATCTCCTGGCAGGATTGCGTGTAAGAACCAGGGGGCACGTTGCCCACCAGAACGCCGGCGGCCCCGGCCACACAACGCAGATTCCCGTCTTCATTCACGATTTGGCCGCGACACTTTCTGTAGTCTTCCAGGCTGGTATTGTGCCATTCACCGCCGACGGTCTTGCAGCGGGCCTCCAGGTCGTCGCCGCGAGTCTTGATGTCTTTGCAGGTTTGCGTATAGGAAGTGCCTACGCCGGCTCCCGGGTAAATGCCGCGATAGCCGCCAGGATATCCCGGCCCATAACCGCCGCCTACGCAGCGCAGGTTGCCGTTCTGATTGGTGACGTCTCCGCGGCAATTCCTGTAATTGTTGAGTGCGGTGTTATGCAAGCCGCCGTCAGCGGTTGTGCAGCGTGCCTTCAGATCGTCTCCATCGATCCTGATGTTCTGGCAGGTCTGCGTGTATGATCCGGTCGGAATGCCGGCCTGGTAGCCGGGTTGAAAGTTACCTGAACCGTCCCCGCAGAGCAGGGCTCCGTTGTCGTTCACAATGTCATTTCCGCAGCTGCGATAGTCCTGGAGCTGCGTAGACTCCCATTTTCCATCCACGCCCTGGCATTTCGCGTACAGGACCTCGTCGCGTACGCCAATGTCCTTGCAGGTCGTCTGATACGATCCGGAAGGGGCCGACTGGGCCGCGCTGGATCCGTAAGTTCCCACCAAAATTAAAGCTGCTGCCCAACACATCATCACACGGTGCATACAAGTCTCCCTCAAAAGCCAGGTTGCTATGCAGAGACTGGCTTCAGCGTTCTTGGATACTTTAGATTCACCGCTCCTGGCCTGTGTTGTGATGAACGGAGGACACAGAGACAAGGCCCTTCACAAAATCAGGTAACTGTAGGCTTTTTGACCAAAAAGAAAAGGACGCTCTCTTATGCGTCCCTCTGCAAAATCAAGAAAGGATGTATCTTACTTCTTCGACTTGAGCTCCTTCATAATCTCTTCCACCAGCTCGGGTTTGAGCCTCTCCATTACGCGATGAACCGCTTGCGCGATCGTATTGGCCTCCGCGCCGGTTTGCGATGCCACAGCAGCGGCAGCTTCCGGCAGGCCTGCTTCCAGCTCCGTAGATGGATCGACGCCCGTGGAGCGAGCGGTAGCGGGCGCTGAAATATCGGTCGCTGCAGCAGCGCCTGAAAGTGTTGATTCACCATCCGCCGCCCTCGAGGCTGCGAACGGAGGCGGCTCCGCGCCCCGCACCGGCGGCCGATACTCAAAGGATGGAACGTCCGCCGCGACCTCGCGAACCTCTTCTACATGTTTTTCAGCAACCCTGGTTTCGGGGATCGGGACAGCAAAGCCGTGCGCCTGCTCGGCCGCTGCCGATCGAGCTTCCGTGGCTGGGTGGCGAGCACCCTCCGCCTCGGACGTCTGGCTGTAGGCGGCCATAGCCGCCGCCACGCGCGCTTCAAAATCGGCGTCAGTGACCTCAGAGGAAGCCGCAGCTGGAGGCGCCGAAGGCGGATAATTTCCCCCGACCCCAATTCCTGGCGATGGAGCCGCCTCAGAAGCCTGATGCCCAGTCGACATCAAGCCAGGTTCCACCCGATCCACTACGGTGCTGCGTGTGGTCTCCTCCGCTGTCTCCTGCAATTCTGGCTCGCGCGGAATTTCCAGGTTCTCGACGGGAGCCGTGGCTGTCGGCATGAACGCATACTCGGGGGGCGGCCCTTCCCTCTCTTTAAAGACGGGAATGAACTGGGGATGGCGCGACGCACTGGCGGGCGCGGGGACTTCAGGCGCCGATTCATACTTCTGCTCGGCAGGAGCAGAGGCGGGCTCTGGATCGGCTTCTATCTCTATCGCCTGCGTGTCAGGAATCACTTCGGCCGGCGCGCTCATCTCTTCCGCAACGGGAGGCTCGGGCGCGGCCGCCGGCGGCTGCGCTCTCTCCACTCCCATGGCGGGAGCAGGAGCTTCATGCTCCACCGCTGGAACCGGAGGCGCTGGAACAATCACTGACGTTTCAAAGGTCGCCGCCGGAGTATTCACTGCGTAGTGGTTCATCGTGCTGGGAGGCTCGGTGCCTAGAAGGTCGCCGAACGCGGCTGAACTGGCCATGTGGTCGGGCACTTCCACCATCGGCTGCGCCGGCATCCGGCTTCTGATGGTATGCTCCGCCGTTTCAGGAGGATTCACTGCCGCCTCTTCGTACTCGCGATCGAGCAATGCCCTCTGGGCCACGATCGGCGGAGGCGCGTTGCCGATGCGCTCCTCAAACTTCTTTACGATGGCCAAAAGATCGCTGGCTTCAAACGGCTTGATGATCACTCCGTCAGCCTTCACGCGGTTCGCGTCTTCCGGTTTGTAAGGCTCCATCTTGCCCACGGTGAGCAGCACCGGAGTTTTCAATGTATCCAGGGATCCGCGCACCTTCTCGCAGACTTCCAGTCCGGAATACCCCGGCATATAAACGTCGAGAATGATGATGTCAGGTTTCTGCTCAGCGATCTTCTTCACGGCGGCGGCGCCGTTGCTCACCGCTACAACGTCATAGCCGGCATCGGAAAGGATCTTTTTGCCCATGTTCTGGGCGGTCATGCTGTCGTCGGCAAATAGGATTCTTAGCGACACGTCAAATACACCTTTACACTCAGGCGGGAAACGAGGCTAACTTACTGATAATTAGCCGCGAAGTCAATGGAAACACTACCTCAGTACCTAGTGAGGTATACCTCTTACCCCATCAAAGGTATTAGTCCCAATGGCGCCCCGAACCGCCCGGAACTCAAAAAGGAATCAGCTTGCGCAGACCCTTCTTGCCTTTCTTTTTGCTGCTTGATTCCTGCTTAGGATCAACCTTTTTCGCCTGGTTGGTGCCGGTCCCCGGATTCTGCGTCACGTCGACGCCCTCGCCTGTCGGCTTCTGCACCTCATTCACCTGGGCGGGCGCCGCTGGAGGCGGTGCTCCATCGGTCGAAGCTCCCGTGCTCGAGCTTGCAGGCGCCTTATCATTGCCAGGGCTGTCAGTTGCCTTATCGTTGCTCGGGCTGACGGCCGGTTCGTTGCTTTTGCTGCCGGGCGCTTTTTCGTTTTCGGCCGGGGATCCCTTGGCTGCGCCAACCGGTTGGAGGGCCACGCCATTGATCTGGTCGGACAGATCTTTCACCACGGCAGGCGCGCTCCTGATGGTCTCATCATTCAGGTTAGGCTCTCCGACTTTGGAGGCAGCCGCCACGTTGGGATGCTTCTTGAAATTGCCGGTAACGCGCGATACCATCCCGACCTTCTGCCGGCTCGCTTCTTCCGCTTTGCTTTCTGCCAGCGCATCCGGGGTTGCCTCCGGCACCGTAGCCTTCAGCGCCTCCAGGCGCCGCTTCGCGTCTCCCACGCGATCGGTTGCAGGATAGCGGGTGACAATCTTGGTATACGCATCAACTGCCTTTTTCTCAAACTGGGCCACCAGCTTTTCCTTCTGCGCCTCAGTTATCCTTTGCTTTCTCAGGCTGGCTGCCTCTTTCTCATACAGATTCCCCAGCTCGAAAAGGGCTTCATCGATGCCGGAATACAACGGGTAAGAATCCACCAGCGATTCCAGGCGGGCCTGCGAGGCCGCCAGGTTGTCGCGCAGATAATAGAAGTGGGCAATCCTGTACTGGCGTTCGGCCAGCACTTCCTGCACCTCGCGCAGCTTTTGCTTGGCTTGCGGCACCAGCGGGCTGTCAGGATATTGCTGGACCAGCACACGATATTCCTCAGCAGCGCGCGAAGCCTGGGCAAAATCGCGGTCGGGCTTCTCCATCTGCCGGTAGTGCATGCTGGCGATTTTCAACTGGGCTTCTGACGCTTCCGGAAGGTTGGGGAAGAATGTCTGAAAGTCGCGGTACTGCACCTCAGCCTGCTGCCACGCCGCCGTTCCGCCTTCGGCGTACCATGCATCGCCCAGCGCCAGCTTGGCCCGGGCAATGTATTCCGAATCCGGATACGTATTGATCATCGTGTCCAGCAGGGTGCGTGATTCCTGGAACCTTCCTTTCTTCATGGACTCCATCGCGCGGTCGAACAGCCCCTTGTCCGGCTGTTTGGAATCGATGTTGGAGAGCGGGTTCTGGACTTTGTGACGGCAACCGCAGGCCGCCAGAAGCAAACCGGCGAGCACCGATGAGACAACAATTTTTCGCACCATTCAACCTACCTCAAGAATCTGCGCCTCAAACTCTTTGCAGCGTGGCATCCGTGGCCAGTTTGAGCAGGCGCTGGGTGTTTTCCCTGGGATTACCTTTGCCGAAGACCGCGTTCCCCGCCACCACGACTTCTACTCCGGCGCGTACAGCGTCGGCAATAGTATCCTCGGCCATGCCTCCGTCGATCTCGATCCTGAAATTGGCGTTGCGCGCGGTGCGCATGAGGGCCAGCTTGCGTACCTTGTCCA
>Ga0066903_100006439_pt1 | contig 10441 bp, 10 predicted proteins | sample PanSoiMetaGPlot1_FD_67491 | JGI IMG/M metagenome (GOLD analysis project Ga0066903, IMG submission 67491) | Tropical forest soil microbial communities from Panama analyzed to predict greenhouse gas emissions - Panama Soil - Plot 1 (version 2) | ecosystem: Environmental > Terrestrial > Soil >...
GTCTGGCGGTCGCCGCCGCCGGTCAGCTCGACCACCCCGTCCCGCACGCGGACGCCCAGGCTGGTCAGGCGCATGCCCTCCTCGTTCAGCGCGTTCTGGACGCCGGCCTGGACCTCGTCGTCCGACCGCGCGATCACCCTGACCAGGTCGTGCCGGCTGATGATGCCGACCACGCGGTCTCCGCGCAGCACCGGGAAGCGCTTGACGTTCGCGTCCAGCATCCGCTGCGCGACGATGCCCAGGTCGGTGTCCTCGTCGACCGTGTAGACGTCGGGCGTCATGACCTCGTCGACCCGGCGGGGCAGCGGCTCGGCCCGGGGCGGCAGCGGCGTCGCCAGCGACCGGGGATCCGGCGTGGCTTCCAGCGGCAGCAGGTCGGCCTCGGAGACCAGCCCGACCAGCAGGCCGCTCCCGTCCACCACGGGCAGCGCGCTGATCCGGTGCCGGACCAGGAGCGCGGCCGCGTCCTTGCAGTGCGTCTCGGGCGCCACCGTGATCGCCGGTGACGTCATCGCGTCCTTCGCTCTCATGACTCCAGCCTAGGCGTCGTCTCCGGCGCGGGCCGCGGCCGAACGTCCCCCCGTTCCCGGGCCGCCAGGCACTCGGCCCCTGAACCCCCGGCGAGCACGATTGACGCTGGAGGTTGTCGATGCGCGGTTACGCACACAACGTCAGCGCGGCGGATCTGGTCGTCCACGGCACGTACGACCTGCGCGGCGCGCTGGACCGTCTGGCCAACCAGTGGGAGACCGCTCGTCGCCCGAGGCCGGATCGGGCGGGGGAGCCGGCGCCGGCCGGCCGGCCGGCACCGCAGTCGGGGCGGCGGGCGCCTCAGGGTGTGGCCCGAGCCTGACGGCTCGGGCCGGCGCTCCCGGGTCGCTCGGCCCGGTCGGCCAGTTCGTGCGCGACCGCCACGAGAAAGCGCTGAGCGGCCGTTTCCGCAACACGGTGGAGCAGCGCCCGGTCGACGGTCCTGCCCACCAGTCCGAGCGGCGGTTCGTAGGTGACGCTGAGCGCGAGGTACGTGCGCCCGGGGCCCAGCCACGCCGCGTCGAGGCTGCCCTCCAGCGCGGGGAACAGCCGCGCATGGTCCCGGGGGCGAAGGCTCAGGGGCAGCATGACGACTCGTTCGCCGGTCACGGGCTCGCCGACCTCCAGCCGCGCGGGTCCGCCGACCTGCTGGCCCGCGACCTCGAGCCCGACGTGGACGACGAGCCGATCCCCATCGTCCCCGGCCTCCGCAGCCAGACCCGACAGCCAGTCGCGGGGATCGCGCAGCATCGCGTCGCGGACGTCCGGGAAGTCGGCCGCCAGCTCCGTGACGCTCTTGAGGAACATGACCTCGCCAGCGTGGTCGGGCCGGCGGCCGGCGCCCAGGGCCGAACGACCCGGGATCGGCGGGGCCCCCAGGACCGAACGCTCCCCCCGGGGCCCCGCGCACCGGTCACGCCGGCGGCGACGACGTCCGACCCTGCTGGATCTCCAGGTCTTCGCGCATGCGCTCCAGCGCCGCCGACATGAGGCGCACCATCACCGTCTCGCTGCCCTCGATCGCCCGGAACTGCGCTGCGCTGGCGACGAAGGCCCGGATCGGCGTGTTCGTCACGACCGTGCCGACGGCGGCGTGGCCGTCGAGCATGCTGGTGACGCCGAAGAACCCGTTCGGCCGGATCGTCTGGTGCCGCCGGCCGCCGATGACCATGTCGACCTCGCCCTCGAGCAGGATCCAGAACGTGTCGTTGTGGTGGCCCTCGCGGATGAGCGTCTCACCCGCCTCCACCTGGACCTCGTCGAGGTTCGCGCCGATCACGGCGAGCTGGCGCCTCGGCACGTGCTCGAACAGCGGCACCCTGCTCAGCCGCGCGATCTTGGGGTCCTCCCCGTGGTGGGCCAACCGCTCGATGAGCTCGGACATCTCTCGGCTCCTCCTTCTCTCTGGGACGCGCTGGCCAGATGATGACGGTTGCAGGCCGTTTTCATCCGAGTCTGGCCCCGGGCGGCCGCCCGGCCAGGGTCCTTCGGAGGCGCGCGGCCGGGCCCGACGGCCCTGGGCCGTGAACGCTTCGAGGCGCACGGTGACGGTGGAGGCTGATCAGATGCCGAAACCGACCACCACGGCGCCTGCGGCCATCCCCGACTGGATGGTGCAGCTGCAGGTCGAGCTCACGGGATCCGGAACCCGGCGGCCGGACGACGGCGACCTGGAACCGATGGTGGAGCTCATGTACCGGACCGCCGGGGTTCGCTCCGCCGCGGTCGTGCCGCTCCAGGCCGGCCTGGCGGTCGCCGTCGGCCTCGAGGCCCGCGACGGCGCGGCCGCGCTGGAGCGGGCCCGCGGCCTGACCGTCTCGTGCGCGCGGTACGCCGGCCTCGGTCAGGCCGTGGTGGTCCGCGCCGGCGTGACCGCCGCCACCGGCGTCGCGACGGCGTGAGCCGGTGAGGACGAACGTCGAGGAGGTCGACGACATGCGAACACCAGGGGCACCTGGCCACCGGACGCCTCGCGCCCATTCGGAATCGCTCATCCGGCCCGACCGCGCCTAGCCTGAGTTCATGGAGACCAGCCAACGGAGCCGGCGCCGTGCACTCGAGGATGTGGACGTCGTGCTCAGGGACGGGTCCACCGTCCGGCTCAGGGCGGCGCGGCCCGACGACCGCGCCGCGCTGGAACGCTTCCTGACCGGCCTCTCGCACGAGTCGCGGATCTTCCGGTTCTTCACGGACGTCAAGGAGCTCTCGTGGGCAGCAGAGCGCTTCGTCGACGTCGACTACCACGACCGGCACAGCCTGGTCGCCGAGCACGGCGGGGACGGTGAGATCGTCGGCCACGGCTACTACGTGCTCGAGAAGCCGGGCACCGCCGAGGTCGCCATGGAGGTCGCGGACGAGCTCCAGGGGATGGGCCTGGGCACCATCCTGCTCGGTCACCTGGCGGCGCATGCCGCCGGCGAGGGCATCGCCACGTTCCGGGCCGAGGTCATGGCCGAGAACCACCGGATGCTCGCGGTCTTCCGCGAGAGCGGCTTCCCGATCAGCATCCACTCCTCGTACGGCTCGCTCCAGGTGCTGTTCCCGACCGACCTGACCGACGAGGCGCGGGAGCGGTTCGAGCGGCGCGAGCAGATCAGCGCGGTGGCGGCGCTGAAGCGGTTCTTCGAGCCGCGCTCGATCGCGGTCCTGGGCGCCTCGCGCCGCCGCGGCACCATCGGCGGCGAGGTGTTCCACAACCTCCTGGAGTCGGGCTTCCCGGGCCCGGTCCACCCGGTGAGCCCGCACCCCGTCGTGCAGTCGGTGCGCGCCTATCCCGACGTGCGCCAGGTGCCCGATCCCGTGGACCTGGCCGTGATCGTCGTCCCGGCCCGCGACGTGGTCGAATCGGCCCGGGCGTGCGCCGAACGGGGCGTGGGCGCGCTGGTCGTGATCTCGTCCGGCTTCGCCGAGGCGGGCGCCGAGGGCAGCGCCCGGCAGGCCGAGCTGCTGGAGGTGTGCCGGCAGTCGGGGATGCGCCTGATCGGCCCCAACTGCATGGGCATCCTGAGCACGGCGCCGGAGCGCGCGCTGAACGCGACGTTCGCCCCGGGCGCGCCGCCGGCCGGCCGCATCGGGTTCATGTCGCAGAGCGGCGCCCTGGGCCTGGCCGTGATCGGCCACGCGCGCCGGGCCGGTCTCGGCCTCTCCTCGTTCGTCTCCGTGGGCAACAAGGCGGACATCTCGGGCAACGACCTCCTGGAGTACTGGGAGTCCGACCCCCGGACCGAGCTGGTCCTGCTGTACCTGGAGTCGTTCGGGAACCCCAGGCGGTTCTCGCGGGTGGCGCGGCGGGTCGGTCGCGGCAAGCCGATCCTGGCGGTCAAGAGCGGCCGCACCGCGGCCGGGGCACGGGCCACCTCCTCGCACACGGGAGCGCTCCTCGGCGCGTCCGACGCGACGGTCGACGCGCTGTTCGCCCAGTCCGGCGTGATCCGGGCGGACACCCTCGGCGAGCTGTTCGACGTGGCCTCGCTCCTGGCCAGCCAGCGTGCGCCGGCCGGTCGCCGGGTCGGCATCGTCACCAACGCCGGCGGCCTGGGCATCATGTGCGCCGACGCGTGCGTCGCCGACGGGCTGGTCGTGCCCGAGCTCTCCGCGGCGACCCGGGCGGCGCTCGGCGGATTCCTGCCGGCCGAGGCGTCGACGGCCAATCCCATCGACATGATCGCCAGCGCGACCCCTGACGACTACGAGCGGGCCATCCGTGCCGTCGCGGGAAGCGGCGAGGTGGACGCCCTCATCGTCATCTTCATCCCGCCGCTGGCGACGTCCGCCCCCGAGGTGGCCGCGGCGATCGGCCGTGCCGGCGACGGCGGACTCCCGGTCCTCGGCGTGTTCGTGGGCGGCGGCCTCCGCGCCGCGACGTCGGTGCCCGTGTTCGCCTATCCCGAGGACGCCGCGCGTGCGCTGGCCCGCGCGGCGCGGTGGACCGAGTGGCGCGACCGGCCAGAGGAGCCGGCCTGGCACGCGTCCGACGCCCGTTCGGACGAGGCCCGCGCCCTGGTCGCCGCCGCGCTCGGGCGCGGCGAGAGCTGGCTCGCGCCGGCCGAGGTGGGGGAGCTGCTGTCCTGCTACGGGATCCGGCTGGTCGAGTCCCGGACGGCGTCGACGCCGGCCGAGGCGGCGGACGCGGCCGCGGACCTGGGCGGCCCGGTGGCGGTCAAGGCGTACGGCGCCGGGCTGCTGCACAAGACCGAGGCCGGCGCGGTCGCGCTGGGGCTCGACGGCCCGGACGCAGTGGTGACCGCGGCCGCGGCGATGGCGCTGCGGCTGGGCGCCGCCGGCACCGCGCCGGAGGGCTTCCTGGTCCAGCGGATGGCCGGCGCCGGCGTCGAGATGATCGTCGGGGTGGTCCAGGACCCCCTGTTCGGTCCGGTCGTCGCCTGCGGCGCGGGCGGCACGGCGGTCGAGCTGTTGAAGGACGTGAGCGTGCGCCTCACGCCGCTGACCGAGTCGGAGGCCGACGGGATGATCCGCGGCCTGACCACGTTCCCGCTGCTCGACGGGTACCGGGGACGGCCGAAGGCCGACGTCGCGGCGCTGCGCGAGCTGGTGCTCCGGCTCGGCGCGCTCGCGGAGGACGTGCCGGAGGTCGCGGAGGTGGACCTGAACCCGGTGATCGTGGAGGCCGACCGCGCCGGCGTTGTCGACGCGCGAGTCCGGCTGGAGGCCCGGGACCCCCGGCCGCCCGAGGGTTCTCGGCCGAGGCCTCGCGGGGCCCGGTGACCCGGCGGGTCGGGTGGACCGGCCCAGCCGGGACGGTCGACCCTATCAGGACGGGGTCTTCACGCCGATGCTGGGCGCAGAGGTGATCAGCATGTACCGCAGGATCCTGTTCGCGGTCGACGACGACGAGGCGCTGCCCTGCGCCGTCCCGATCGTGGCCGCCTACGCCCGCAGGTGGGGCGCCGAGGTCCGCGTCCTGCACGTCCACCGGATCGACCACGACGCGCCGAACGCGGCGAGCCGGCGGCTCGTCAAGGCGGTGGTCGACCGGCTCGAGTCGGAGGGCGTGCCCACCGAGGCGGAGATCCGGCTCGTCGAGCGCGGCGGGAAGGTCGGGCCCATCATCGCGAGGACCGCGACGCAGGCCGGCGCGGACCTGGTCGCTGTCGGCTCGCACGGCCGTTCGGACCTGGGCGCGATGTTCCTCGGCAGCGTCAGCCACGACGCGGCTGGCGGCCTGGAGGCGCCGGTGCTGGTCATCAGGGCCGCCTGCGACGCGCCGGTCGAGCCCCGGACCATCCTGGTCGGCACGGACGGCTCCGCCGCGTCGGAGGAGGCGGTCATCGAGGCCGCCGACGTGGCCGCCTCGTTCGGGTCGAAGGTGGTGGTCGTCCACGTGTGCCAGGTCGTGACGAATGAGGCCGGGGCCATCGTCGAACCGGAGGAAGACGCGCGCGCGCTCGTGGGCCGCGCCGTGGCGGCGGTCGCGCGTCGCGGCGGGAGCGCGGAGGCGGACGTCCCGGTGGACCACTCGGCGGCCAACGGCATCGTGACGGCGGCGGAGCGGCACCACGCCGACCTGGTGGTGCTCGGCTCCCGGCGCCCGTCGCACTTGAGCGGCCTCGTGCTGGGGAGCGTCGCCCACGAGGCCACACACCGGCTCCGGTGCCCGGTGCTGCTCGCCCATCGCGTCAGGAGCGCCGAGTCGGTCGGGTGAACGCAAGGAGATCCGAGATGAACGTGTCCGCAGCGGAGATCGAGGTCCTGTCGGAGGAGGAGTGCATGCGGCTCCTGCTCTCGCGGCGCGTGGGGCGCGTGGCCGTGACCGACGGTGACCAGCCCCTGATCTTCCCGGTCAACTACGCGGCCGACGAACGGGCGGTGGTCTTCCGAACGGCGCCCGGGATGAAGCTGAGCCAGGCGCGGATGGCCCTGGTCGCGTTCGAGATCGACGAGATCGACACGGCCGCGGGCACTGCCTGGAGCGTGATGGTGCAGGGGGTCGCCTACGAGATCACGGACACGCTGGACAGCCTGTCGGAGCAGCTGCGGACGCTCGTGGTGGAGCCGATGGCCCCGGGCGAGCACCAGAACTGGGTGGCGGTGATGCGTCACGAGATCTCGGGCCGGCGGTTCCGGCTGCGTCCGGTGGCGGACGACGCCATGGCCTGAGGCTCGCTGCCGCGCTTCGACGAGCCCGCTCCGAGCGCCCGCCGGCCTATCCTGGCCGAATGGCGGAACCGCGGATCGTGGTCGAGCACCGCGAGCACCTCTGGTGGCTGCTCGCCGAGGCCTCCCAGCTCGAGCACGGCATCATGTGCCAGTACCTCTACGCGGCCTTCAGTCTCAAGTCCGGCACGGACGAGGGAGTCACGGAGGCCCAGCTCGAGGCGATCGGGCGCTGGCGGACGGCGGTGGTGGACATCGCCATCCAGGAGATGCTGCACCTCGCGCTGGTCGCGAACCTGATGTCGGCGATCGGGGCCGCGCCCACGTTCACCAGGTCCAACTTCCCACGGGCGTCGGAGTACTTCCCCCCGGGCGTGCAGCTGAAGCTGATGCCGTTCGGCGACGCCGCCCTCACCCACTTCCTGTATCTCGAGCGGCCCGAGGGGATGGAGCGGGTCGACGCCGCCGGCTTCGTGCCGTCGATGCCGCCGCCGGTGCCCGTCGCCCCCGACGAGGACTTTCCGCGCGGCCAGGACTTCGCGACGGTCGGTCACCTGTACCGGGGGATCGCGGACGGCCTCCGGTCCCTCGCCGATCGGCTCGGCGAGCGCGGTCTCCTGGTCGGACCAGCCCGCGCCCAGGCCACACCCGACGCCTTCCGGTGGCCCGACCTGATCGCCGTGACGGACCTGGCCTCGGCCGTGGCCGCGGTGGAGGAGATCGTCGAGCAGGGAGAGGGCGCTCGGGGCGAGTGGCAGACGGCGCACTACGGACGCTTCCTGCGGGTCTACGAGGAGCACGCGGCCATGTGCGCGGCTGACCCCGACTTCCAGCCGGCGCGCCCGGTCCTGCCGGCATTCAGCAGCCAGCCCTTCGACGTCGCGGAGCCGCAGGCGCTGATCAGCGACCCGACGACGAAGAGCGTGGCGGACATGTTCAACATGGGCTACGAGGTGCTGCTGCAGACGCTGACCCGGTACTTCACCCACACCGACGAGACGCCGGAACAGCTCGCCACGCTGGTCAGCACCGCGTTCGGCCTGATGACCGGCGTCCTCCGGCCCCTCGGCAACAGCCTCACGGCCCTGCCGGTCGGCCCCGAGCACCCCGGACGAACCACTGGCCCGACCTTCCAGATGTACTACCAGATGGGCAACTTCACCCCGTGGCGGGAGGCGGCCTGGACCCTGCTCGAGGAGCGCGTGCGGCTGCTCTCGGATCGCTGTACGGCGCTGGCGGAGGGACACCCGGCCGCGCGCGCGATGGCGTCGGCGGCCGCCGCGGCGACCCGTCTCGCCGACGGGCTGCGGGGCCGCGAGTCGGGCGTTCGCTGAGGCGGTCGCGCGCGGGCCGGTGCGAGCCTGGTTCCGACAGCTCGTCGGGAAGGCCGCTGACCTGGCGGTGACGCCGACCAGCGCCTCACACCGGATCGCGGTCCCTGCCCAGAGGTCACTGCGGCCGGCCGCCAGGTACAGCAGCGGGCCGATCCTACCAATCAGCCGCGGCGACGGGCCCTGAACGATCTCGTCGATCGACCGGGGGCGCCGGACCGTGCGGGCGTCTCAGCCTCGGAGCCAGACGACCGCCTGCCGCAGGTCGGCCACGAGGTCGGCGTAGGCTCGATCCCGCCCCGCGGTGTCGGGCACCCGCAGCACCGAAGACGGGTGGACGGTCGGCATCGCCGGCGCTCCGAATCCCGTCGAGAGGAACCGCCCCCGCTCGCGCAGGACGCTGACTCCCGGCCCCACGACCGACTGCGCCGCGATGGCGCCGAGGCACACCAGCAGTCGCGGCCGCACGGCCTCGATCTCGGCGACGAGCCAGGGCCGGCACGCCGCGACGTGGGAGGCATCCGGGCGCTCGTGGATCCGCCGCTTGCCGCGCGCCGTCCAGCGGAAGTGCTTGACCGCGTTGGTGAGGTAGGCGGCGGCGCGTTCGATACCCGCGTCGCCGAGGGCCCGGTCCAGGATGGCGCCGGCCGGACCGACGAACGGATGGCCCTCGAGGTCCTCGCGGTCGCCCGGCTGCTCGCCGATCAGCATCAGCTCGGCCGGAGCCGGTCCCTCTCCGAATACGGTGCGAGTTCCCAGCCGCCAGAGCTCGCAGGCCCGGCAGTCGCCTGCGGCGGCCCGCAGTTCGGGCAGCGTGCGCCCCTCCGGGATCGGCGGCCCGGCCATGCGTCCAGCGTACGAGCCACGCACGATCGGCCCGGCGCGGGAGGTGCGCCTTCGTCCGGCGTGGCCGGCGAGACCGCGCCGACGGCTTCAGATCGTGATCTGGCGGAAGGCGGCTTCAGCCTCCGTTTCCATTTCCGTTTCCGGTGACGTTGATCGTGGCTGCGGCGATCGCACCCCCGCAGGACACCTGGATCGGATAGGTGCCCGGCTGGACCTGGGAGCTCACCCTCCAGTTCCAGCTCACGGCGCCCCTGGCGTCGGATGACATCGAATCGACCTGGGGAGGCGGTGAGTAGCCGACGGCGATGGTGCACGTGAGCCTGGGCTCGGTCCTGGCCTGCAGCGTCACGGACCGGCCGGCCCGCGCCTGGAGCCGTGGCGTCAGGATCGTGAGCGTGGGCGTCGGCTGCGGCGTTGGGGTCGCCGTCGGGGTCGCGGTGGGCGCGGCCGCGAGCGGTGTTGCCCGCGCCGGCGGTGGCGACACCAGCGCGATCCGGTCGCCGGCCGGCACGGGGTGGCGGGCCAGCCCGAACACCAGGCCGATGAGCAGCACACCCGCGCCGGCGGCGCCGACCGCGAGAGCCGTTCGCGGCGGCCAGCCGCGGGCCATGGCCGCCGAGCCGCGAATGATGCCGGCCCAGCGTTTCGACGTCGGGGCCTCGCGACGCTCGTAGTACGAAGCGGGGATCGCATCCGGCAGCCAGCGCGGATCGTGGTCGTGGGGGAGCATGGGATCACCACCTCCTGGATCGGGCTCGTGTCGGCCCATGATGCGCCAAGTCGCCCCTGCGATGTCGTGCGGCATGAGGTCCGCGCAGCGACCGCGGCGACCAGGTCCGATCGCGCGACGGGCCAGCTCACCGGCCGCCGGCGGATCGTCGGCCCCGCAGAATGGCCCGATGGACGACGACGACGGCGTGCAGGCCGCCATTCACCGCCGCGTTGTCGGCCGGCCGTGACGACTCGACGGCGCCTCCACGCGGCGGACGGGGAGGGCACCCCTCGCGGGGCGCCTTCCGATCGCCGCATCCGCGATGTGCGGGCTAGTGGCTCGCGATGTAGACGTCTCGGTAGTAGAAGTCGCCCGGGATGAACTCGTCGTCGATCGCCGTGATCGTCAGGCCCCGGACGTACGGGCGGATCAGGTTGTACTCGGCCTGCTGGTACAGGAACCCGACGGCGGCCGTGTCGACCAGCTGCTTCTGCGCCTGCTGGTAGAGCCGGTTGCGGGCCGAGTCCGTCGTGCCCGAGTCCGCCTTCTGCACGGTCTGGTCATAGCCCGGCAGGTTGGGGCAGCCCCAGTTGAGGCTGTGGCACGCTGCGCTCGAGAAGATGTCGAACCAGTCCTGCTGGTCCGGGTAGTCGGCGCCCCAGCCGTCCGGGCCGTAGATGTCGAACTGGCCCTTGCGGATGCGGCTGGTGACGGTCTTGCTGTCGATCACGTCGACCGCGATGCTGGCCCCGAGGTTGTCCTGCCACTGCTGGGAGATGAACTGGTTGACCGTCTTGTTGCGGGTGGTGTCGCGGGTCAGCAGCTTGAACTTGGACAGCTGCGCCGGCGTGACGCCGGCCTTCTGCAGGAGGGCCTTCGCGCCCGCGGGATCGAACTTCTGGGGATC
>Ga0066903_100006440_pt1 | contig 10439 bp, 9 predicted proteins | sample PanSoiMetaGPlot1_FD_67491 | JGI IMG/M metagenome (GOLD analysis project Ga0066903, IMG submission 67491) | Tropical forest soil microbial communities from Panama analyzed to predict greenhouse gas emissions - Panama Soil - Plot 1 (version 2) | ecosystem: Environmental > Terrestrial > Soil >...
ATCGCGCTCTCCCCGTCGCAGAGCGCGAAGAACGACGCCTCCTCTCCGGAGAGGAATTCCTCGACCACGACCTCGGCGCCGGCCTCGCCGAGCCCGCCGCCGAACATCATGTCGATCGCGACCTCGGCCTCGCCGACGCTCTCCGCCACCACGACGCCCTTGCCGGCGGCGAGCCCGTCCGCCTTCACCACGATTGGCGCGCCGCAGACATGCACATAGGCCTTCGCGGCCGCCGCCGTAGTGAAGCGCTCATAGGCGGCGGTTGGGATGCCGTTCGCCTTGCACAGGTCCTTGGTGAAGCCCTTGGAGCCTTCGAGCCGGGCGGCCGCCTTTGAGGGGCCGAAGGCCCGGATGCTGGCGGCGACGAGATCGTCGACGAGGCCGGCGCAGAGCGGCGCCTCGGGACCGACCACGACCAGACCGATGTCGTGCGCCCGGCAGAACGCGATCACGGCGGCATGGTCGGCGATACCGATGGACACGAGCTCCGCCTCCTGGGCGATGCCGGCATTGCCCGGCGCGCAGTAGAGCCGCTGGACGAGCGGGCTCGATGCGATCTTCCAGGCAAGCGCGTGCTCGCGTCCGCCGGAGCCGAGGAGGAGGATGTTCATGGGCGGTGGCCTAGCACGGCACCGTGCTGTCGCAACAGCACAGAGCCCGAGGCGCTGTGGATCACCGCCCTATCTCGGTCGCGGCGGCCCTTTGCTCCAGCGCCCTCCCTGGCAGCGGCAGGGATGGTGTCTTGGCTCGAATTGGCCGATGCTAGGCTTGAGATGACCGACGTCTTTCTCTCCTACAGCCGGCCCGACCGGCCGGTCGCCGAGGCGATTGCGCGCGAGTTGCAAGGCCTCGGCATCGACGTCTGGTGGGACCACGACCTCCTGGGCGGTGACGACTATCGCCACCGCATCTCGGAAATCCTCAATCGCGTGCGGGTCGCGATCGTGATCTGGTCGCGCCGCTCGGTCGAAAGCCAATGGGTGATCAGCGAAGCCGCCGCAGCGCGCGAGAAGAAGGTGCTGGTGCCGGTGACGACCGACGGGCACGAGCTGCCGATCGACTTCCGCGCCCTGCACACGACTGACTTGACTGCGTGGGTCCCGGGCGATCAGCTCCCGGGCACGCTGCTCAAGACGCTTGCCGATCGCCTCGGCCGCGAACTCTCCTACGCCAGTGCCGAGCAGCGCTCGGGCGCGATGGCGCGCCTGGCACGGCAGGCGACGCAGGCCTGGTATCTCGATTTCGAGAGCCTGTTGTTCTACTTCATCGGGCAGGGCTTCGCCTGTTTCCTGGTCAATCTGCCGCTCGCCTTCCTGTTTCAATCAAACGGCGGGCCCGGGACGCTCGCCCTGCCGACCTGGATGGCCTATCTGCTGTCGTTGATGAATGGGGTCATGGTCACCGCGCTCTATATGCGGCCCGCGCTCGAGACCCGGCGCATGCATGTCGCCGTTCCGCTGTTCGTAGTGGCGACGCTGCTGAGCGTCGCCGGCTATGTCAGCGCGGTGGCGGTGGCGCCGATCGGGGAAAAGGCGGTGATCGCGCTGGTCGGCTTGGCAACGCTCGCGCTCCTCCTCGTCACCGCAATCGCGCAGCGCTCGGGCGCGCGCCGCTGAAGGCGCGACGTCGCGTCCAGCAGGTGAGGCTGGCATTCCGGCGCGCCCGCGACGATGATGGGCGTGGGTTGGTCCAGCGATGGAGACGAGCATGTTGCCAAGAGCCATGAGCCTTGCCATGGGCCTTGCGGTGCTGCTCGCGGCGGCGCTCGTCAGCGCGGCCGAGGCGCAAGCGCTATTCCCGTCGCGCCCGATCCGCATGCTGGTGACGATCCCGCCCGGCGGGGCGCCCGACATTTCGGCGCGGATTCTCGCCCACTACCTGCAGGAAGCGCATGGCTGGTCGGTGGTGATCGAGAACCGGCCCGGCGCCAACGGCAATATCGCGATGGTCGAGGTCGCCAAGGCTCCGCCCGACGGCCACACCCTCATCCTCGCCGCCGACAGCGCCATCACCATCAACCCGCACGTCTACGGCAAGATCGGCATCGACCCGCTCAAGGACCTGATCCCGATCGCCAGCGTGGCCACCAACCAATTCACGCTTTCGGTCAATCCGCAGGTTCCGGTCAAAACGTTCCAAGAATTCATCGCCTATGCGCGCGACACCAAGCCGCCCCTGCCCTATGCGTCCGGCGGCAACGGCAGCCAGCATCAGCTGTCAATGGAAATGCTCAAGCAGCGCGCCGGCATCGACCTGCTGCACGTGCCGTTCCGCGGCGCCGCGCCGGCGACCCAGTCGACGGTGGCGGGCGAGACGAAGGTGCTGTTCTCGGGCTCGGCGAGCGCGCCACTGATTGCAAGCGGACAGCTGCGCGTGCTCGCCGCCAGCGGCAAACAGCGCTCCAAGCGCTACCCCGATCTGCCGACGGTCGGCGAATTCTATCCGGGCTTCGCGGTCGATATCTGGCTTGGCGTGTTCGCGCCGGCGAGCACGCCCGAACCGATCGTCAGCACGCTTCGCGGCGAAATTCACAAGCTCCTCGCCCGGCCGGACTTCGCCGAGCGGCTCAACGTCTCCGGCAGCCTCGAGCCGCTGATCCTGTCGCCCGCGGAGTTCAGCGCGCTGATCCGCGAGGACTACGACAAGTATGGTAGGATCGTCCGCGACCTCGCCATCAAGGCGGATTAGTTCCTCCACAACGCGTTGTTAGCGACGTGTCGATTCCCTGAACGGAGTCGACGAGAATCGTCTATCATGCACCAATCCGTGGGCATCGTTTCAACCATTTCAGGGACAAGGATCGCCCGATGGTTCCTGCAATCCGCCAGAGCGGCGTGCTGCGCCTGTTCGCCGTGGTGTCGCTTGCGCCCGCAATCGTCGCGGTATCGGCCGCCATCCTGCTCAGCCTCCTGGCCGTATTCGTGCTCTGGCTCGGCATCGTGGCGGCGATCCTAATCGCCATCGTGGCTGCGGATTGCATGCGCCGCTGGATGCGGCTGCTTGCGCCGCCGCCCGCGGGACGGCTCGAACGCGTCGGCATCACCGGTCCCTGACCGGCGCTGAAGCACGCCAAGACACCCCCCCCTTTTTGCGGCCTTGCGCAGCTTCTCCTCCACCGGGCCGCGGTTGCAGATCCTCGCGCCTGATTGCCCGGAATGCCGGATTTGCTAGTAGACTTGGCACACGAACGCGAAGTTCGAGCCCCGTGCAGTCGATCATAGAAGCGACCTATCATGTCCGCAGCGACGCGCAGTCGATCGCCGATCGCGCCCGCGCCATCGCGGTCGAGCAGAGCGTCGAGATGCCGCTCGACGCCATCGACGACGCCTACGTGAACGCCGAGATCGTCGGTCGCGTGCGCGAGTTGCGCGACCTTGGTGATGGGACATTCGCGGTGCGCATCGCGCTTGCGGCCGCAACGGTCGGCAACGACGCCGGGCAGCTGATCAACATGCTCTTCGGCAATACCTCGATCCACGACGACGTGGTCCTCCACGATGTCGAGTTTGCCGACGACCTGGTGCGCGGATTTGGCGGCCCGCGCCACGGGCTTGCGGGACTGCGCCAGCGCGTCGGCGCGACCCGCCGGGCGCTGACCTGCGCGGCGCTCAAGCCGCAGGGCCTGCCGGCAGAGAAGCTTGCGGCGCTGGCGTTACGCTTCGCGCAGGGCGGCATTGACTACATCAAGGACGACCACGGCCTCGCCGACCAGGCCTATTCCCCGTTCGCGGATCGCGTCGCGGCGGTCACCGCGGCGCTGCGCCGGCACGGCACGGCGACCCGCTACGTGCCGAGCCTCTCCGGCGATCTCGACGCGCTGCGGACGCAGATCGCGGTCGCCAAGGACGCAGGCATCGACACCGTCATGGTGGCGCCGATGATCGCGGGTCTCGCCAATGCCCATCGCCTGATGCGGGACAATCCCGGCATGGCCTTCCTGGCGCACCCCTCGCTCGTCGGCTCGCGCATCGCGCCGCCGCTCCTGTTCGGCAAGCTGTTCCGGATGCTGGGCGCGGATGCGGTCGTCTATCCCAACTACGGCGGCCGCTTCGGCTATTCGCCCGAAACCTGTCGCGCGCTCGCCCGCGCCGCGCTCGCCGACTGGCACGGCCTCAAGCCCTGCGTGCCGACGCCGGCCGGCGGGATGACGCCGGAACGGGTGGCGGAAATGCTTGATTTCTACGGCGCGGACATCATGTTGCTGATCGGCGGCGGTCTGCTTGCGGCGCGCGACCGCCTGATCGAGGAGACCTCGGCCTTCGTCGCTGCCGTCAAGGGCCACCGTTATGGATAGATCATGGAGCCTTCACTGATCCACCGCAAAGCGAAGGGCTACCGCTGGGAGGGCGTCGAGCTTCTGCCCTACAAGGAGGACGACCGCGCGCTGTTCAAATCGGTGACCCGCCAGGTCCTGTTCTCCGATCCCGCGCAGCAGTCGGAGTTGCGCTATTTCGAGGTCGCGCCGGGCGGCTTCTCTACACTCGAGCGTCACGAGCATACGCACAATGTTCTGATCCTGCGCGGCAGCGGACATTGCCTGGTGGGGCACGAGGTGCGCCGCCTCGCCACCAACGATCTCATCGCCATCCCGCCGATGACCTGGCACCAATTCCGCGCCACAGGGGGCGAGCCGCTCGGCTTCCTGTGCATGGTCAACACCAGCCGCGACAAACCGCAGCTCCCGAGTGCCGAGGACATGGCGGCCCTGGAGGGTGACCCCAAGGTCGCGGCGTTCCTGCGCGGGGGCGGTGCATAACAACCAATTGGGCGCCCGGCGCCATCATTTGTACACAGCCCCGCCCCCTCCAAATCATGAAATGGTCGCGCGCCGCTGGTTATCTGACCCTGGCACGTCCACGCATCCACGGGTCGGGGGAGTAGAAATGCGCCGTGCGAAGGCCGTCTTCATCGCTTTGCTGCTCCTGACGGGGCCGGCGCAGGCGGCGCCGTCGCGCCTCGTCGACCTGACCTCGACCGAATCCGTACTCCGCTGGATTAATTCCTATCGGACCAAGCCCGACCCGGCCGGCGTGCCGGCGGCGGTGCAGGCGCTCAGTCGGTTTGGCGCGCTCAGGGACCCGGAACAGGCCGGGGCCTATGTCGGGTTCATCGCCGGGGTGATCGGCACCAATCCGGACAAGGCGGAGGCCCTGATCGCCAAGATGCTGCCGCTGCCGCCGGGCGATCAATGGATCATCGTGCGCGCCATCGCCTATTCGGGACATCCGGATTGGCGCAACCTGCTGCGCCGGTTCGCCGTCCGCCTGCCGGCACGCAAGGTCCTGATCGACAAGTACCTCGCCGGCTCGCTGCCGCGGCTCTACCAGTTCGCGCCCGAGCCGACCGTGTCAACCTGGGATTCGATGCGCAACAAGGTCACCGGGCGCCAGCCGCCCAAGGCCTTCGTGCTGGAGCCGACGCCGGAACTGCTGGACACCTACTGGGGCCACTACTTTGCGACCACGCAGGCCCGTCCAGTCAACCGCATCATCGAGATGCTGCCCTGGGCGAGAGATAACGACGACGTCGAGAAGCTCACCCTCGGCAGCATGGCGAAGTACACCCTCGCCAGCAATGCAGCGCGCGACCCGGGCCTCCTCGCCATTCTCAAGGACGCGCAGGGGCACCGCCCCAAGGAGATCGCGAGACCCCTGGCCGAGGTCATCGAAGCAGCCGAAACGGTCGAGACTGCGAAGCTGCGCAAGGAAGCCATGGCAGCGATCGAGGAACTGCGGCGCAAGGGCCCGGGCTATCGGCGCAACATCTCGCTGTGGGGTCAGGTCGGACAAGGCGCACTCGCCGTCGGCTGCATCGCTGCGGCCGCGACCGGCCACATCGAACTCGGCCTGCCCTGCGTCATCGGCGGCGGCGTCTCCTCCGCTGCGCTCGGTTTTTGGGAGAAGCAACAGCCCTAGCGCAGGTTCGGCTGATCGGCCGCCACCGGTCAGCCGACCTGCGTTGAAATGCGGCGCAGCAACAAAAGGGTCAGGCTGTGCCGCTGATCCGGGGCCCCGGACACGAAATCCGTGTGGGGAAACTGGGGCCCCGGATCGCGACTATCTCCGGGCGCAGCGCTCGTTTGCGCTGCTCCGATGGTCGACCACGGTGCGCCGAAGATCCGGGATCGTACAAGTGTGTATGGCGTTGCGATCCCGGATCAGCGGTGCACGGCGTCCGCCACATTGGCAACTCAGCGCGCCAGTGGATCGGGCCGCAGCTGGAACTTGACCACCTCGCGTCAACCAAAACCTCGCCTTCGGCTCGGCAGGGCGGAACAGCGATTTTTCTCTCGCTGACGTCTTCAACACGGTCCTCGCGCCATAGTTGCGCCGCACTGCCGATACCATAAGGGTCAATATTTCAGTTCATTTCCCATCCGCTACACACATCCTGCCAGCCGTTGTTGGAACTGGCGGGATAGCCAGATCGCATGAGGACAGGAGGCTACGAAATGAGGAGCTGGTGGTTGTTGACTATTCCGTTGCTGACATTCGGCAACGTCGGCGACGTGTCGGCGCAAGTGGCGGATGTCGCCGGCGTCTTGCCGGGCGATCGCTGGGTCTATGAGGTCAAGGATGAAATGACCGGCGACGTGAAAGCGACAACGACCGTCGTTGTGGTCGATGTTTCCGAAGGCGAGATCCATACACGTTTGTCAACCCGGGGCGCCACCAGTCCGCGTCAGATCGTGTACGATCGCAGCTGGAACCGGATCGACGACAGCGTCTGGAAATACAGGCCATCTGATGGAAGCGGAATCCAAATGCCGCTGCAGGTCGGCAAGGAGTGGCGTTTCGAGAACAAGGCCACGCATTTTCAGAACGGCACCGCGTCGAGCATAACCGGCCACTCCAAAGTGGTGGGACAGGAGCCGATCACCACGAGCGCGGGCACGTTCGACGCATTCAAGATCGAGACGACGACGCGTCAGGTCAATGCAAACGATCAGACCAAGGCTGCGACCATGACCGCCACGCTGTGGTATGCGCCGAGCGTCAATCGTTGGGTGCGCAAAACCTATAAGCTCCAGATCGAGGGTCGCTTGCGCGACGCGCAGACAGAGGAGCTGAGCGATTATTCCCGAAAACCGTAGCGCCGGATGACATGGAGCCGGGGCCCTTTCCAGGCGTGCAACCTGCGCCCCGGTTATCCGGCGAAGACGTTTCGCTCCCCGACACATTCGCCTACCCGCACCAGTAGCGGCCGCGCATTTGCCGCGACCGGGCGTGCGGCGCATGTGACCCAAGATCGACACAGCCGGAAAGGGAGTTGATCAGATGCTAGGACGCCTCATTGCGAACAGTCTGACGGTCCTGCTCCTTTTGGTGGCCTATGGCGAGGCGCAGCCGGTCGATCCAGGACCCGTCCGCGTCGGCGATCGCTGGTCGTACGACATCAAGGATGATCTGACCGGGGATCTCAGGCGCGCGATCACAGTCGTGGTTGCCGACCGTAACGATAACGAGATCACGACACGCGTCAGCGTGCGGGGCAAGGATCGGCCTCAAACAATGATCTACGATCCTGACTGGGGCCGAATAGATGACGGGGCTTGGAAGCTTCGCCCGAGCGGAATCGGAATAAAGAAGCCGCTGGAAATCGGCAAGGAGTGGCGATCGGATGCCAACGCGATGAATTTGCAATCCGGCATCGTTCTGCGTGCGGCCGGGGTTGCAAAGGTCGTAGGGCAGGAACCGACCACGGTGCAGGCCGGAACGTTCGACACGTTTCTGATCGACATGACCGTGAGAATGATCAACACGAAAGACCAAACCAGATCCCAGACCTGGACCTTTGCCGTCTGGTATGCCCCCGAAGTCAATCGGTGGGTCAAGAGGAAATCGGAATGGCATTCCGACGGACGGCTCAGAGACTCTTTTTTCGAGGAGCTGACCGAATATTCGCGATTGGTCGACTTCCGCCGACCCGTGGGGCGCTAACTCACCCTTACAGGTTGAAAACTAGCGCACTCCACCGCGCTCATTGGCGACGGCAATGTGCCACTCGTTTCAATGGTAGCCCATCTCTGCCCGCACTTTGCCGCGAAATACCCAGTAGGACCAACCCGAGTAGACGAGAATGATGGGTAATAGGAACAATGTGCCGACCAGCAGGAAAGCTTGGGTGCGTGGCGACGATGCTGCCTCCCACAGCGTAAAATGATAGGGCACGATCATTGGAAACAGGCTAATGGCGATGCCAATATAGGAAAGCGTGAACAGCCCGATCGCTCCGGCAAAGGGAATAATTTCAGCTTTGCCATTCAACGCGCGCCACGTGAAGAATGCGACAGCCGCTGTGGCAAGCGGTACTGGCGCGAGCAACACAATGTTTGGCCATGAAAGCCAGCGCAAAGCGACAGCATGATTCATCAGCGGAGTCCAGATACTGACAACGCCAATCGCGATGATGACGCCAATGAGGCAAATGCGGCCATGACGGCGCGCAGCCGCCTGGACCTCTCCGTCGGTCTTCAGAATAAGCCAGCCAGCCCCTAAGAGGGCGTAGCCAAAGATCAGCGCCACGCCGGTGAATACCGAGAACAGCGTCAAAAAACCGAATGATGTTCCGGCAAATTGCCGGCCCATTACTGGGAATCCCTGAATGAACGTTCCCAGCACGACCCCTTGCGAGAAGGTAGCAACGGCGGATCCATAACAGAAAGCATGGTCCCAAAAAGTCTTGTTGTTAGCGTCCCGAAAACGAAACTCAAAGGCGACGCCGCGAAACACCAATGCGAGCAGCATCACCAAGATCGGAAAATAGACGGCTGGAATTATGATCGCGAAGGCAAGCGGAAAGGCGGCCAAGAGCCCGAGGCCGCCCAGAACCAACCAAGTCTCGTTGCCGTCCCAGATCGGCGCGATAGAGTTCATGATGATGTTGCGCGAGCGGGCATCTGGAGCAAGGCCATAGAGCACCCCGACGCCGAGGTCGAAACCGTCGAGCAGGACGTAGAAGAAGACCGCCATCCCGAGGATCAGAGTCCAGATCGGGACAAGGTCGAGGATCTCGTTCATCGTGCCTCTCCTTTTTCACGATCCATCGCTTGCGCCGTGACTGGGGCATCCGGGGCCAGCGTGGGCGCCTCTGCTCCGGTGAGAATGGGCGCGTCTGCTCCGGCGAGAATGGGCACTGCTCCGGCGAGAACGGGCGCTTGCGGACGTCCGCCCTCGATTGCGGGCTCTTGTTCGGCGATGTGCGCCGGTCCTTTGCGCACGACCCGAAGGATGAGGAAAAGACCCCAAGGGTAGATGAGCAGATAAACGAGCATGTAACCGGCAAGCGAGAGCATGACATCGATGCTCGTCAGAGACGGCGTCACCGATTGTGCCGTCCGCAAGAGCCCGTACACTGTCCAGGGCTGCCGCCCGACCTCGGTGACGCACCAGCCGGCGATCACCGCCACGAAGCCGAGTGGCGCGGCGAACTGCACGAGCCCGAGAAACAGGGGTGTATCGTAGAGCCGTCCGCGCCAGCGCAACCATCCGCCCAGCAGCACGAGACCGAGCATCACGACGGCGCAGCCCACCATGATCCTGAAGGCGAAGAACGGAATTGCGACCGGCGGGCGTTGGTCGGCGGGGAAATCCTTGAGGCCCCTCACCTCGCCATCGAGATCGTGGGTCAGGATCAGGCTGCCCACCCAGGGAACCTCGACGGCGAAATAGTTCCTCTCCGCCTGGTCGCTCGGAATGGCGAACAGAGTCAGCGGCACGCGTCGCTCGGTATCCCAGCGCGCTTCGATGGCCGCGAGTTTGGCCGGCTGATGGTCGCGCGTGTTGAGGCCGTGCTGATCGCCGATGAACATCTGCAGCGGAACGAGAACGGTCAGAAGCCAGAGAGTCATTGACAGCATGGTCCGGCCCTCGGCAGCGGAGGGCTCGCGCCGAACCAGATAGGCGCCGACCCCGAGCACGACGAAGCCGGTGGTGACGAAGAAACCGACGACGACGTGCGCCAACCGATACGGAAAAGAGGGACTGAAGATCACCGCGAGCCAATCCGTCGGGACGAATTGCCCGTCGACGATCTCGTAGCCGACCGGCGTCTGCATCCAGCTGTTGGCTGCCAGAATCCAAAATGACGAGAACAGTGTACCCAGCGCAACCATCAGCGCCGCGACAAAATGTGCCCAGGGTGGCACGAGTTTGCGTCCGAACAACAGAACGCCGAGGAATGCCGCCTCGAGAAAGAAGGCGGTCAAGCCCTCGTAGGCGAAGAGCGGGGAAAGGACATTCGCCGTCGCGTCCGCGTACCGGCTCCAGTTCGTTCCGAGCTGGAAGGGCATGACAAGTCCTGTGACAACGCCCATTCCAAACGCGATCGAAAAGATTTTCGTCCAGAAGATCGAGATCCGTTCGTAGACCTCCTGTCCGGTCGCTAGTTTTCGCGCTTCCAAAACGGCGATGAAGGATGCGCAGCCGACGGTGAAGGCG
>Ga0066903_100006441_pt1 | contig 10439 bp, 6 predicted proteins | sample PanSoiMetaGPlot1_FD_67491 | JGI IMG/M metagenome (GOLD analysis project Ga0066903, IMG submission 67491) | Tropical forest soil microbial communities from Panama analyzed to predict greenhouse gas emissions - Panama Soil - Plot 1 (version 2) | ecosystem: Environmental > Terrestrial > Soil >...
GGTCCCCTGCGGCAGCCAACCTACCAAGGGCCGCCAGCCCATCCAACTTCTCCTAGCCCAATTCATTGAATATGTTGATTTGTTTTTGCGGAGAGGGTTACGACAGCCGGCCGCAAAAGAGGAACGAGCCGGGGAGCGTGATCGGGCGTGCTGGTGATTGCTGTTATCGCCTTTGCGGTCTGGCTCTACCTGTTGGCCGCGCATGGCGCCTTCTGGCGCTGCACCGAGCGCGACGATTGGGAGGCGGCGCCAATCGCACGGTGGCCACGCGTCGCCGCCGTCGTGCCTGCGCGCAACGAGGCGGAGGGCATCGCCCAGAGCATCGGCGCCCTGCTGGTGCAGGACTATGCCGGCCCGTGGACGGTCATCCTGGTCGATGACGACAGCAGCGACGGCACGGCCGAGATCGCGCGCGGTGCGGCTGCGGGCAATGCGCAGCTCAAGGTCGTGACCGGCGGCAGCCTGCCGGCGGGTTGGACCGGCAAGCTCTGGGCCGTGAAGCAGGGCATAGAGGCGGCCATGGCGCTCCCGCAGCCACCGGAATATCTGCTGCTCACCGATGCCGACATCGTGCACGCGCCCGATTCCGTGCGCCGGCTGATTGGACACGCCGAGCGCAAAGGGCTGGTGCTGACGTCGCTGATGGCGAAGCTGCGCTGCGAGAGCCTCGCCGAGCGATTCAACATTCCGGCGTTCATCTTCTTTTTTCAGATGCTTTACCCGTTCGCGAGCGTAAATCGGCCGCAGAGCGCGGTCGCGGCGGCCGCCGGCGGCTGCATGCTGGTGCGCAGCGATGCGTTGCGGGAGGCCGGCGGCATCGAGGCGATCCGCGGCGCGTTGATCGACGATTGTGCCCTGGCGAAGGTGCTCAAGGCGCGCGGGCCGATCTGGCTCGGCCTGACCGACCGGGTGCACAGCATCCGGCCATATCCGGTGTTTGGCGACATCCGCCGCATGGTGGTGCGCTCGGCCTATGCCCAGCTGCGCTATTCGCCGCTGCTTCTGTTGGGAGCCACGGCAGGAATGCTGCTGACCTACGTCGCCGCTCCGCTGCTGGCAATCTTCGGCGGCGGCACCGCTCGGCTCCTGGGGGCGGTGACATGGTTGTTGATGGCCATCGCCTTTCAGCCCACGCTACGTTTCTACCGGTGCTCCCCGCTGTGGGGTCTCGCACTGCCCGCCATCGCTCTGGAATACATGCTCTTCACTCTCGATTCCGCCTACCAATATGTGCGAGGACGGGGCGGCAGCTGGAAGGGGCGCGTGCAAGCCAACGTGACGGAGCCATAATGGTCACTCCCGCCGAGGCGCGATCGGGCAAGGGTCACCGGGACGAGAACTTTCCCGTGGCGTCGCGGCTGATTCAGCCGCGCCACCGCGCGCCGATCCTCGCGTTCTACGAGTTCGTACGTACCGCCGACGACATCGCCGATCATGCCGAGCTCCCGCCGGCGGAGAAGCTCGCGCTGCTCGACCGGCTCGAGGCGACGCTGCTCGGCAAGACTGATGATGATCCGGTGGGCGTTGCTCTGCGCGCGCAACTCGCGGCCCGCCAGCTGTCGCCGCGGCACGCCCAGGATCTGCTCACTGCGTTTCGCATGGATGTGACCAAGTTGCGTTACCGCGACTGGGACGATCTGATCGGCTATTGCACCTACTCCGCCATGCCGGTCGGCCGCTTCGTGCTCGACGTGCACGGCGAGAGCCGTGCGCTCTGGCCCGCCAATGACGCGCTGTGCGCGGCGCTGCAGGTCATCAATCACCTGCAGGATTGCGGGAAGGACTACCGCAATCTCGATCGCGTCTATATTCCGCTCGATGCCTTTGCCGCCACCGGCGCCACGCCGGAGATGCTCGGCGCCGATCGCGCTCCGCCGGCCCTGCTGGTCTGCATCCATGCGCTCGCGCACCGCACCGACAGCCTGCTGCACGAGAGCTGGCCGTTCTCGGTCGGGATCGAGGATGTCAGGCTTGCGCTCGAGGTTGCGGTTATCCAGACATTTGCCGAACGGCTCACCGGTCTCCTCAGCCGGCGCGATCCGCTGAGCCAGCGTGTCCATCTCGGCAAGGCGGGGGTCGCGGGCTTCGGCCTTCTCGGCCTAATATGGGGGGCAACCCGCCGCGTCGGCCGCCTGTTCGCGGCCGGCCACAAACCGCAGGATGCTTGAGCGTTGGCGTTGGCAGAGGCTCCAAAGACGGCTGCGGCCGAGCGGGCGTCGGGCAGCTCGTTCTACAACGCGATGCGCATCCTGCCGCGCGCGCAGCGCGAGGCGATGTTCGAGATCTACTCGTTCTGCCGCCAGGTCGACGATGTCGCCGATTCTCGAGGCCCGCGGGAGGAGCGGCGCGCCGAGCTCGACCGCTGGCGCGCCGACATCGATGCGCTGTACGCCGGCAAAGCGGTTCCGCGCACGCAGGGCTTGGTCGCACCGCTGCGCAATTTCGGGCTCAAGCGCGAGGACTTCCATGCCGTCATCGACGGCATGGAGATGGACGTCGTTGCCGACATTCGCGCCCCCGATGACGCGACGCTCGACCTCTATTGCAATCGCGTGGCAAGCGCAGTCGGGCGGCTGTCGGTCCGCGTGTTCGGAATGGACGAGCAGGACGGCATCGCGCTGGCCCACCATCTGGGACGGGCGTTGCAGCTCACCAACATCCTGCGCGACCTCGACGAGGATGCGGGGCTGGGCCGGCTCTATTTGCCGGCGGAAGGCTTGCGCAAAGCCGGCATCTCCGCGACCGATCCGGCGGCCGTGCTGGCAAGCCCGGCGCTGCCCGAAGTGTGCGCCGGTCTCATTGCCCGGGCGCGCACGCATTTTGCGCGTGCCGACGAGATCATGGCGCGCAGCCCGCGCCGCGCCGTGCGCGCGCCGCGCATCATGGGCGAGGCCTATCGGCTGATCCTCGACAGCCTGCTCGCCCGCGGCTGGGCCCTTCCACGTCATCCGATCCGGCTGCCGCGCTCGCGGCTGGTGTGGATCATCCTGCGGTACGCTTTCATCTGATGCCCGGCACGGTCCATGTGGTCGGGGCAGGGCTTGCGGGATTGGCGGCCGCGGTGCGCCTGGCGGGACGCGGTAGCAACGTGGTCGTGCACGAGGCCGCCGGCCAGGCCGGCGGGCGCTGCCGCTCGTATCACGATCCGGCGCTCGACATGGTGATCGACAATGGCAATCACTTGCTGCTGTCCGCCAATCACGCTGCGCTGTCCTTTCTCGCGACCGTCGGCGCCGAGGACAAGCTGGTCGGGCCGCCCGCCGCCGACTTCGCGTTCATGGACCTCGCCACGGGTGAGCGATGGACACTGCGCATCAACGCCGGCAAGCTGCCGTGGTGGATCCTGGCCGCGAGCCGGCGCGTGCCCGGCACCACGGCGGGCGACTATCTTGCATTCGCCCGCCTGCTCTATGCCGCCGACAGCAAGACGATTGGCGAGACGGTGAGATGCGCAGGCCCGCTCTACGAGCGCTTGGCGCGTCCGCTCTGGCTCGCGGCGCTCAATACCGAGCCGACCGAAGGCAGCGCCAGTCTCGCGGGAGCGATCATCCGCGAGACGCTCGCAGTCGGCGGCAAGGCGTGCCGGCCGCTCATCGCGCGCGATGGTCTGGGTCCCGCCTTCATCGAGCCCGCGCTGCGTTTTCTCACCGCGCACAAGGTTGACGTCCGGTTCGGTCACCGGCTGCGCGCGCTCGAGCTTGCGCAGGATCGAGTTGCCGCACTGGACTTCGGTGAGGACAAGCTCTCGATCGGCGCTGGTGACAGCGTGATCCTGGCCGTGCCGCCCGTCGTTGCAGCGGACGTGGTGCCCGGCCTCACCACGCCGTCGCAGTTTCGCGCCATCGTCAATGCGCATTACCGCATCGCGCCGCCGCCGGGGCTTGCACCGATTATCGGGATCGTGAACGGCACGGTCGAATGGCTGTTCACATTTCACGATCGGCTGTCGGTTACGATCAGCGCGGCCGATCGCCTGCTCGATGTGCCGCGCGAGACCTTGGCGCAGACGATCTGGGCGGAGGTCGCGACCATCGCCGGCCTTCCCAAGGCGCTCCCGCCATGGCAAATCGTGCGCGAGCGACGCGCGACCTTCGCTGCGACGCCCGCCGAGAATGCCAAGCGGCCGCCGGCGCAGACGGCTTGGCGCAATCTTGTTCTGGCGGGCGACTGGACCCAGACTGGATTGCCCGCGACGATCGAGGGCGCTATCCGATCGGGCAACCGCGCAGCGGGTATCGTGTCGGATCGAGGGATGTGATGAGCCCGGTGGAGCAGAGATCGGCGCCGGCGGTTTCGCCGCTCGACCACCGCATCGAGGCGGCGACCCGGGCGCTGCTCGCCTTGCAACAGCCCGACGGGCATTGGGTGTTCGAGCTCGAGGCCGATGCCACCATCCCGGCCGAATACGTGCTGCTGCGGCACTATCTCGCCGAGCCGGTCGCCGCCGGGCTCGAGGCCAAGATCGCGGTCTATCTGCGACGCATCCAGGGCGAGCACGGCGGCTGGCCGCTGTTCCGCGACGGCGCCTTCGACATGAGCGCAAGCGTCAAGGCCTATTTCGCGCTCAAGATGATCGGCGACTCCGTGGACGCACCCCACATGGCTCGTGCGCGCGAGGCCATTCGCTCGCGCGGAGGTGCTTCGCGCTCGAATGTATTCACCCGATTGATGCTGGCGCTGTTCGGCTTCATCCCGTGGCGTGCAGTCCCTGTCATGCCGGTGGAGATCATGCTGCTGCCGAGGTGGTTTCCATTCCATCTCGACAAGGTCTCGTATTGGAGCCGCACCGTCATCGTTCCGTTGCTGGTGCTGCAGGCGCTCAAGCCCAAGGCGCGCAATCCCGGGGGCGTGCGGATCGACGAGCTGTTTCTCGAGCCGCCGGACACGATCGGACCGGCACCCAAAGCGCCGCAGCAGAAGACGGGGTGGTTCTGGTTCTTTCATGGCATCGACGCGCTGTTGCACGCCGCCGAGGCGCACTTCCCGAAAGGGCTGCGCCAGCGCGCCATCAATCGGGCGCGCGATTGGGTCGCCGAGCGCCTCAATGGCGAGGACGGCTTGGGCGCGATCTTCCCCGCCATGGCGAACAGCGTGATGATGTTCGACGTGCTGGGCTACGGGGAGGATCATCCACTGCGTGCGATCGCGCGCAAATCGATCGAGAAGCTGCTGGTCGTGCACGAGCACGAGGCCTACTGCCAGCCCTGCGTCTCGCCGATCTGGGACACCGGGCTCACCTGTCACGCCCTGCTTGAGGTCGGCGGGGCTCGCGCTGTCGCGCAGGTGCGCAAAGGGCTCGACTGGCTAGTGCCCAAGCAGATCCTGGACGTCAAAGGCGATTGGATCGCGCGGCGGCCTGATCTGCCGCCGGGGGGCTGGGCGTTCCAGTACGCCAATCCGCACTATCCCGATGTCGACGATACCGCGGTCGTGGTGATGGCGATGGAGCGCGCCCAGGGTTTCGGCGCCCAGAGTGACTTCCGCGCCTCGATTGTGCCTGCGCGGCAATGGATTTTGGGAATGCAAAGCGAGAACGGCGCCTGGGGCGCGTTCGACGCCGACAACGAGTTCTACTATCTCAACAACATTCCGTTCGCCGACCATGGCGCCTTGCTCGATCCGCCGACCGAGGACGTCACCGCGCGCTGCATCTCGATGCTGGCGCAGATCGGCGAGACCGCCGAGAAGAGCCCAGCAGTGGCGCGCGGGGTGGACTATCTGCGCCGCACGCAGCTGGCCGAAGGAAGCTGGTACGGTCGCTGGGGCATGAACTACGTCTACGGCACCTGGTCGGTGCTGTGCGCGCTCAATGCCGCCGGCGTCGATCATGCCGCGCCCGAGCTGCGCAAGGCCGTCGCCTGGCTGGTGAGCATTCAGAACGACGACGGCGGCTGGGGCGAGGACGGCACCAGCTACAAGCTCGACTACCGCGGCTACGAGCGGGCGCCCAGCACGGCGTCGCAGACCGCCTGGGCCTTGCTTGGCCTGATGGCGGCGGGCGAGGTCGATCATCCCGCGGTCGAGCGCGGGATCGATTATCTGTCACGCATGCAGGGTGATGACGGCTTCTGGGACGAGCCGCGCTATACGGCGACCGGTTTTCCGCGCGTGTTCTACTTGCGCTATCACGGCTACTCGAAGTTCTTCCCGCTGTGGGCGCTCGCGCGCTACCGCAACCTCAAGAATTCCAACGACCGCGCCGTGGCATTCGGCATGTAGGCCAGAGCATGATCCCGAAAAGTGGACGGCGGTTTCCCGCCTGGGCGAAGCCCTTGGCACGATCCGTCGTGTGGCTTGATGCTTCGGCGGCGAAGGCAGGTCGGAAAAGATCACGCTCACAAACAAGCTACTCCGCCGCCTCCATCGGGGTGACCGGCGGCCGCTTGTCGCGCTGGTTGGCTAGGGCGGCGACCTCGTGCTCGACGTGGCGGGCGAACACGAACTCGGCCGGACGCTGCTTGTCGAGCGCGATTTCCGGCGCCATCGGTCCCTCGGTGCGCATCCCTGATATCGCGACCTTGAGCGCCTGCCAGGGATGCGAGAACGTCGCCGCGGCGGCGGTCGGCTCGTAGCCGCAATGCGCCATGCAGTTTGCGCATTTCTCGTATTTGCCGGTGCCGTAGGAATCCCAGTCCGTGGTCTCCATCAGCTCCCGGAACGTCCTGGCGTAGCCTTCGCCGAGCAGATAGCAGGGCTTCTGCCAGCCGAAGATATTGCGCGTCGGCATGCCCCAGGGCGTGCAGAGATAGGTCTGATTGCCCGCGAGGAAGTCCAGGAACAGGTTGGAATGGACGAAGTCCCAGCTCTTGCCCTTGCCCAGGCTGAAGACCTTGCGGAACAGCTCCTTGGTCTTCCTGCGGTTCAGGAAGTGCTCCTGGTCCGGCGCGCGCTCATAGGCATAGCCCGGTGAGATCGACACGCCGACGCCGAGCTCCTTGGCGAGATCGAGGAAGGCCGCGATGTCCTCGGCGGCATGTCCATCGAAAATCGTGGCGTTGACGTTGACGGTGAAGCCCTTGGCCTTGGCGGCTTTGATCGCGGAGACCGCGCGATCGAACACGCCTTCCTGGCAAACCGATTTGTCGTGATGCTCGCGCAACCCGTCGAGGTGCACGGAGAAGAACAGGTAGGGCGAAGGCTCGAACAGGTGCAGCTTCTTCTCCAGCAGCAGCGCATTCGTGCACAGCGACACGAACTTTTTCCTCGCCACCAGCCCTTTGACGATCTCGCCGATCTCGCGATGGATGAGCGGCTCGCCACCGGGAATGGCTACCATCGGCGCCCCGCATTCATCCGCCGCGTCCAGGCATTCCTTGACGGTCAGCCGGCGATTGAGGATCGGATCGGGATAGTCGATCTTGCCGCACCCGACGCACGCCAAGTTGCAGCGGAAGAGCGGCTCCAGCATCAGGACCAGCGGGTAGCGGTGCCGCCCAAGTAGCTTTTGCTTAAGGATATACGCCCCGATGCGCATCTCCTTGAGAAACGGAACTCGCATTGCTCAGTTTTCCCGTTCACTGCGGGTCCAACGCCCCAGGCCGTGCCCGGGTTCGCACGGCGACCCAGGGCAATATGCCCACGGCGACCCGCACGAGTCGAGACGCCAAGCCCGATACCTTGTGCGGATAACGCAGACCCCCCACATGCCCAGTCTCCCATATCCGATCGCGCGGGCACAATCCCAGAGCCATGGAATCATTCGAACTGGACATGGGCCCTGGGGGTTGTTGGAAGCGTTGTCAACGTACTGATTTGCCTGATATTCCGCCGCTACCCTGGCTGCGGCTCGTGTCACCAGCCCTGTCGAATTGAGCCCTGGCGTAACCATTAGGACACAGCATGCTGCAAGACGCGATCGTCAGCACGGTTGACTACTGTACCCGTTTTGCCAAGCAAATCATTGTTGTTGCACTACTTTTGGGGCTAGGTGGCGGCGTTTACGCAGCCCGCCATTTTGCCATCGATGCCGACGTCAACAAGCTGATTTCCCACGAACTGCCTTGGCGCCAGCGAGAGGCGGCCTTCGACAAGCTTTTCCCCCCCAAGGAAGAGACCATTCTGGTCGTAATCGATGCCCCGACCTCGGAGCTGGCGTCGCAAGCCGCCGACGCCCTGATCCAGAAGCTCTCGACGAAGAAGGACCTCGTCCCGACGATCGTCGAGGCGGGGGGCGGCCCGTTTTTCCAGAAGAATGGTCTGCTGTTCCTGCCAACCCCTGAGGTGATCGGGACCGCCAAGAAACTGGGAGAAGCCAAGCCCATGATCCAGGCGCTGGCGCAGGATCCAAACCTGCGCGGCCTGACGACCGCGCTGAATTATGGATTGATCGGTGCGCGGATGAACCATTACACGCTCGACGATCTGTCGGGGACGTTGAACATGGTCTCAGACACCCTCGACGATGCGATCGCCGCACGTCCCGCGAGCTTCTCCTGGCGCGCCATGCTCAACGGCCGGCCGCCGAACACCACCGAGCGCCGACGCTTCATCGAGATCCGGCCGAAGCTCGACTACAGCTCGCTCATGCCCGGCAAGGCCGCGACCGATGCCATCCGGCAGGCAGCAGCCGATCTGGATATTCGCACGAAATACCGCGCCGACCTGCGGCTTACGGGACCGGTTGCGATCGCCGACGAGGAATATGCGACATTGCAAGAGGGCGCTTTCGTCAACACCACCGCGACCATCGTGATCGTGCTGACCATTCTGTGGCTCGCCTTGCGGTCGTGGCGAATCATCGTGGCGGTCTTTATCAGCCTGATCGTCGGACTCTCCATCACCGCTGCGGTCGGCTTGGCCTTGGTGGGGGCGCTCAACCTGATCTCGGTGGCATTCGCCGTGCTCTTCATCGGTCTCGGCGTCGATTTCGGCATTCAGTACAGCGTCCGCTATCGTGCGGAACGTCACGAGGTCGACGAGCTCCACACGGCGCTTCTCAACACCGCGCGATACGTCGGCGCGCCGCTGACGCTCGCCGCCACCGCCACTGCGGCGGGCTTCCTGTCCTTCTTGCCCACCTACTACAAGGGACTATCGGAGCTCGGTCTGCTCGCCGGCCTCGGCATGATCGTGGCCTTCATCACCAGCATCACACTCATTCCGGCATTGCTGACGCTGCTCAAGCCGCCGGGCGAGCCCGAAGCAATGGGGTACAAGGCGCTGGCGCCGGTCGATCGGTTCATGGAGCGGCGACGGATTCCGGTCATCGTCGGCACCTTGCTGGTCGTCATCGCGGGCCTGCCGCTGCTCTATTGGCTGCAATTCGACTTCAATCCGCTCAATCTGCGCAGCCCCAAGGTCGAGTCGGTTGCGACCTTCCTCGATCTGCGCAGCGACCCCGCCATCGGCGCGAGCTCGATCTACATTCTGGCGCCGAGCCAGGAGGCGGCGAAAGCGGATGTGGAGGAGCTCTCCAAGCTGCCCGAGGTCTCGATCGTCAAGGAGGTTGCGGGCTTCGTTCCCGACAATCAGCAGCCCAAGCTCGCCGCCATCGGTCAGCTTGCAACCGTGCTCACCCCGGTCATGCGGCCCGATCCCAACAAGAAGCCGCCGACCGATGCCGATAACGTCGCCGCGCTCAAGGCCGCTGTCGAAGGCTTGAAGCAGTCCGCCGGCACGCAGACGGGACCCGGCGCGGCCGCGGCGAAACGGCTCGCCGACGACCTCGCCAAGCTCGCGGCGGGCGATGAAGCGCTGCGGGCGCGTGCGACCGCGGCCATGATCCCGCCGCTCAATACCGCGCTCGACGAGCTGCGCAACTATCTGCAGGCACAGCCGGTCACGCTCGAGACGCTGCCGGGCGAGATCGCGCGCCAATGGGTGACGCAGGACGGGCGCTACAAGGTAGAGATTCTGCCGAAGGGCGATCCGAACGACAACGAGACCCTGCGGCAGTTCGCGCGCGCGGTGCAGGAGGTCGAGCCAAACGCGATCGGCGGCCCGATCGCGATCCTGGAATCCGGCCGCACCGTGATCAAAGCGTTCTTCGCGGCCGGCTTCTGGGCGCTCACCTCCATCACAATCCTGCTCTGGATCGTGCTGCGCCGATTCGGCGACGTCCTGCTCACCCTCATCCCGCTGCTGATGGCCGGCGTAGTGACCATGGAGCTCATGGTCCTGCTCGGCATGAAGCTCAACTTCGCGAATATCATCGCGCTGCCGTTGCTGCTCGGCGTCGGCGTGGCGTTCAAGATCTACTACATCATGGCGTGGCGCGCCGGGCAGACCAACCTGCTGCAGTCGAGCCTGACGCGCGCGGTGATGTTCAGCGCGGCCACCACCGCGACCGCCTTCGGCAGCCTGTGGCTGTCGAGCCATCCCGGGACCTCGAGCATGGGCCGGTTGATGGCCCTTGCGCTGGTCACCACGATGTGCGCGGCGGTCTTGTTTCAGCCGGTGCTGATGGGGCCGCCGCGCGAGAAGGCGAAGAAAAAACCCGA
>Ga0066903_100006442_pt1 | contig 10438 bp, 6 predicted proteins | sample PanSoiMetaGPlot1_FD_67491 | JGI IMG/M metagenome (GOLD analysis project Ga0066903, IMG submission 67491) | Tropical forest soil microbial communities from Panama analyzed to predict greenhouse gas emissions - Panama Soil - Plot 1 (version 2) | ecosystem: Environmental > Terrestrial > Soil >...
ACCTGGACGTCGATCCCGCTGTGATCGTCGCCGGACTTGAGTGTCACCGTCTTCGCCTGCGCGGCGGACGGTGCGGCTGGATAGAACGTGGTGGGATAGATGAGGATGCCCGGCCGTGACCCAGCGATCGGCGTAAGCGTCCCTGGCGCCATCGTAAACGTCTGCCCGGTGACGGTCATCGCGTATTGCGATCCCGATGGAGCGATCGCGGAGCCGATATCGTTCAGTTCGCGCGATAGTTCTCTGCGCCGCTCGTCGCTGATCGGTGGTCCAGTGAAGAACGCGTCCATGAATTCGGCGGGCACTGATCGCTGCGTCGACTCGACGGCGACGATGTAGTCCGCAGGCGTCAGTCCGGCGATCCGATACATCCCGCGATCGTCCGTCGTCCCGCTGCCGGCCGTAGTGAAACGGGGGCGGCCGGCCACGTAGCCCCGACGATACGCCCTGACGCGCGTGCCGATGGCCGGCTCGCCCGCTTCGTCGGTCACGGCTCCGGTGATCGCCGCCTGCTTCCACATGCGGATGTCGACGTCGGTGACGCGCGCGCCATCCTTGAGCGGCAGTGGCTGCGCGCTGCCATCAGGCCGGCGCTGCCCGCGCGTGGCATTGACGTAGCCCCCTTTCGTCGCGGTCAACACGAGCGATCCCGCGCGCAGGCCGCGGATCACGAATTGTCCGTTCGCATTGGTCAGGACGTGAGGCGGCTCGGACTCATCTCGTGATGGCGGCGGCGGAAGTGCGGTGCCGGCGGGCGTAATGATGACTCCGGCGATCGGGCGGCCGCTGACGGCATCGACGACGCGGCCGCTGATGATTGCGGCCTGCGGCTCGGCGGACTGAAATGCGATGACGAAGAGGAGGCCGATGGGCGTCATTCGAAAGGTCAGGCTCCGCCGCTGTGGATGTCGACCGTCTTCTTCTCCCCCTCCGCGATCGTGACTTTCGTGGCCGCGGAAGCCAGGGATTGAAGATACGCGGGGTCGGTCCATTGACCCTGCTCGACGTCATCGACGGCGGCGATCTGATACTCGCCGGGCGGAATGTCTCGGAAGACGTAGCTGCCGTCTCCGGCCGCGCGCGTGAACCGCACACGCCGCGATTGTGGACTCCAGTGGGACTGATTCGCCGAGAACAGGATCACCGTCGATTCGGGTGAGGCGTGTCCGCTGAGATCGGCCAACTGATCGGTGAAAACGATCGAGCCGTCGTTCAGGGCCTGTCGAATGTCGACGAACGAATCGAGGGCCTCCTGTCCGCCAACGCTTGACGTCCGGAGCGTCCAGGCCGGGCGAGCGGTCATCATTGTCGCGCTCAAGCGATAGCGGCCTGGTGAGACTCCCTTGAGCGTGAAGTGGCCGTCGGCGGTCGCTGTCGCGTTGCTCGCAGTCGAAATGTTGACCCCTCCAGGCGTTGCCTGCGAAACCAGCATCACGCGAACGCTTGTTAATGGCGGAGCGACAGAAGGACCGTCAAACCGCACTGATCCGCTGACGCTGAACGCCTCCTGCATGGCCAGCGAAAGGCCGCGCAAGTCGTCGCCCTGAACCTCCAAGTCGGCATTGACCCATCCAGTCGGTGGAGCATGCGCGTCGAGGAGATACGAACCGGGCGCGATCTCCCCGAACGAAAATTGCCCCCTCGCATCTGTGCGTCCGTTGCGCACCGATTCGAAACCCAGCGCCCCCGCGTTCGGATCGCGGTTGACCAGCGTCACCATCGCATTGCCGGCCGGCATGCCGTCGACGCCGGTCACCGTCCCTTCGACACGCACCGCGGCGACATACGACATGACAAAATCGATCCCCGTGCGCTCTTCACCGGCCCGCACTGTGATCTGGCTGGCTTGCGTTGCGTTGTTGACGCCGGGATAGTAGACAGGCGAAAACGCGACCGTCCGTTGCGGCACGTCGACGATCGGTGTGGCCGGGCCATTCTGTATAGCGTGCGCGGCCTCCTCTACATCCACGTCGCTCGTGAGATGGAGATCCGACCCCGGCCTGAACGGTCCTGACACGCCGGCCGTCGCGACGACGTAGTAATCGCCTGGCGTCAGGCCGTATATCCGATATTGCCCGCGTTCGTCAGGAGGACCCGACCCCAGCGAACCCGCCGGCGCCAGTCGACGTTCGCCGTTGCTGAACATGTAACGCATGACGCGGACGTTGACCGCGGAAGGGGGCTGGCCGTTCTCGTCGAGAATCGTGCCGGTGATCACGCCGCCGCGCGGCAGGCGGATCGAGATCGTCGCCCGCTGACCGTCGGTCAACGGCACGGTTGTGCCGGGCTTACCCGGGCCCTTCGCGCCGTACGAGGTGTAAACCCAGCCCCTCTTTGACGCGTCGATGTTGTAGCGTCCAGCCGGCAGTCCCGTCACGTTGAATCGCCCGTTGTCGTCGGTGATCACAGTCTTGCCTAGGGTGCGATCCGCGGAATTGACCATCACGATCACGCGGCGAAGTGGACGAGCGGGGTCGGTGTCGCTGAGAATCGTTCCAGTCAACGACGCGGATCCCGTGCTCGGAGGCGCGTTGTCGCGCGCCGGCGGTTTCGGAAGATCGCGAGTCTGCGCGGCACCGTCCACCGAAAGGGCGAGCAGCGTCATGAACGCGGACATCACGATCGCGCGGGTCCTCATCGATCGCCTCCGGATCGCACCACATCCTGCGTGCGCGTGTCGCCGTCGACGAGTCTCACCTGAGCGGCGCTGCGGACGAGATCAGCGAGCACCTGCGGGTCTTGCCACTGTGAAACACCGTTTTCTGAAATCGACGCGACGTAGTAGTCGCCGGCGGGAAGTCCGTTGATCGTATACGTGCCGTTGTTTGTCGGACGCGTGCTGCGCACGCGTCGAGAACTGTTTCCGTAATCCGACCAGGCGGACGGATCGATCGGGAATGCGACGACCAGCGCCTCGGTGTCTGGATTACCGTCCTTCGTCCGCACCACGCCGGTCAACTTTGTCGGTCGATCGGTGAACGTGATCACGATATTACTGATGTCGCTTGTCCCGAGATCGAACGCAACCTCGCTGATGTCACGCCCCTCGAGCATCGTCGACTTGAGCACCCACCCGACGAACGGTGCGCCGACGCGGAGAAGGTACCTGCCGGGCGGCTGTCCGTAGGTTTTGAACGCTCCCTTTTCGTCCACGCGTCCCGGCGGAACCGGCATCATCCCGGGCTGTCCAGGCACGTACGTCGGGCCGGCGCTATCGGCGCGTTCGAGGATGATGGGTATCCGCGGAAGCGCGGTCGCGTCAGGCCGATCGCGCGTCCCGTCGAACTCGACGCGACCCGACAGCCGGCCCCCATGCTGAAGCATGACGACGACGTCGTTCACGTCGGCGTCGGCAACGGCAACGGGAGTGTCGGCATAGAGCGCGGGGTCGTCGGGTATCGGAGGCACCGACGGCGGTCCCGGAGCATCGCTCGGCATGGACATGCCAAACATTCCGCCGCCCACTTGAATCTGCGTCGTGACGGTGTTTTCCGAGGAGGGCGCCGTCTGGCGTGGAATTCGCGCAGCCCCGATGATGTACTGGCCGGCGACCACACCCGTGAGTGTGAAATTGCCGTTGCCGTCCGTCATGGTCGCCGCCGGCTCGAGCCCCGGAACGTCATCGTCTACGGCGGGAACCAGATGAACGGCGACGTTCGAGACAGGGCCGTCGCCGCCAGCCAATGTTCCTGAAACACGCAACGCGCGGACCGGGTGGAGCGAGAGATCCACGCCGTCGCGCTCCTGGCCTGACTGCACGGTGATGACGCCCGCGCGCGCGGCGGTTGGCGAGTTGGGAAAGAAGAGCGTGGGATAAATGAAGACCGGTCCCGGGCCGGCGCCGGAGATCGGAGGAACAGGCGCGGATATGTCGATCTGCCGGATAGTCGACCCGAACTGCGCCGACTGCTGACTGCCTGGCGGTCCCATGTACGGGCCGAGGCTCATCCGCTCGCGCATCAAGTCCTGGGCCTTCGCGTCTGACGGCACGGGAGGGGTGCGGAAAAGTTCGGCGACGTCTTCCGGAACGCTCACCTGGTGCGAGATGAATGCGACGACGTACTCCCCGGGAGCGAGCGCTGCGAATCTGTACACCCCGCGATCGTCCGTTGACGCCGTTCCAGCCGGCATGTAACGGCGATGCCCGGCTACATACCGTCGCTGGAAGAGGCGAAGAGTGACGCCAATCACTGGTTCGCCCGCCTCGTCGACCACGGATCCGCCGATCGCCGCGTGACGCCATATCGTAATGGTGACGTCCCCGACACGTTGGCCTTCGTCCAGTTCGACGACACGCATCGAGCCACCAGGCTGGTGCCTGCCGTAGGCGCCCTGGACGTAGCCCGGCTTGCTGGCGACGAGATTGAAACTGCCTTTCGGCAGTTTGCGGAAGACGAATTGACCGCCGCCGTTTGTGACGGCCCGAGGCGCATTCAGCGCATTCAGCAGACCGCCCTGGATCGCAACGATGGCGCCGACGACCGGGCGTCCCGTTGCGGCGTCGACGACACGACCGAGAAGCAGCCCCGTCGGCGGCGGCGATTGTGACGTCTGAGGTGCCTGGGTAGCCGCGACGAGCAGAAGCGCGAGAACCCCCGATCCGCCTGCGGGCATGAGGCCTCCCGGTTGCGCCGAATCCTACGACAAAAATAGACGTCGCGATTTGAAATTCGGCCGTCCACATAGTACGTTTTGTAGGTTGAACGCGCTCAAGAAAACGCCTCTGCACGCGCGGCATCGCGCGCTCGGCGCCCGGATGGTCGAGTTTGGCGGGTGGGACATGCCCGTCGAATATTCCGGCATCGTCGACGAGCACATGGCGGTGCGAACGCGCGCCGGCGTCTTCGACGTCTCGCACATGGGAGAAATCGAGATCGCCGGGAACGATGCGCTCAAAGTCGTTCAGCACATCACGTCCAACGACGCGGGCAAGCTTGCCGACTGCCAGATTCAGTACTCCGCCTTGATGACGCCGCAGGGAACGTTCGTGGACGACGTTCTGACGTATCGCCTGGCCGGCGATCACTTCATGCTCGTCGTGAACGCGTCGAACATCATGAAGGACTTCCACTGGATCGCCGAGCGGGTCAAGGAAGTCGGTGGCGATGTGGCGGCTGTCAACACGAGCTCGCGCTACGCCTTGATTGCGGTGCAGGGTCCGGCGGCGAAGGACGTCTTGCAGTCGCTGACCGGAGTCAACCTCTCCACGATCAAGTACTACTGGTTTGCGACCGGTGAGGTCGCCAACGTGCGCGTCACCATTTCGCGCACCGGCTACACGGGCGAAGACGGGTTCGAAATATTCGTCGCACCGAGCGCCGCCGAACGCGTGTGGGACGCGATCCTTCAGGCCGGGAAAGGAGCCGGCGTCATTCCCGCGGGTCTCGGAGCGCGGGACACCCTGCGCCTCGAAGCGTCGATGCGTCTCTACGGCAACGACATGGACGAGACGACGACGGTGATCGAAGCAGATCTCGGCTGGATCGTCGGCTGGAAGAAGGAGTCGTTCGTCGGCTCGGACGTGCTGAGACAGCAGAAGGCGCAGGGCACTTCGCGCAAGCTGATCGGGTTCGAGATGCTCGATCGTGCGATCGCCCGGCACGGCTACAACGCGTACGCCGGAGGGGAAAAGGCGGGCGTGGTCACGAGCGGCACGCAGACGCCGTTTTTGAAGAAGGCCGTCGGCATGGCGTACCTGCCGATCGACAGGACCGCGCCAGGCGCCGAATTCGAGGTGGACATCCGCGGACGCCGCGCGAAAGCCGCGGTGGTCCCCATGCCGTTCTATAAGAGACAGAAGTAGCCCCGGAGAGGCGACATGTATCCAGGCGATTTGAAATACACCAAGGACCACGAGTGGATCCGCATCGGGGGCGACGGGCCCGCGAAGGTCGGGATCACCGACTACGCGCAGAAACAGCTCGGCGACGTCGTCTATCTCGAACTGCCGCAGGTCGGGCGCGCGCTGAAGAAGGGCGAAGTGTTCGGTACGATCGAATCCGTCAAGGCCGTGTCGGAGCTGTATAGCCCGGTCGACGGAGAAGTGACCGAAGTCAATTCCGCGCTCGTGCAGAGCCCCGAATCGGTGAACACGGATCCGCACGGTTCATGGATGATTGCCGTGAAAGTGACGGGCGGCCAGGGCGATCTGATGGACGCAGGCGCCTACACGGAACTCACAAAGTGAAAACGGATCTCGGGCCACGGATCACGGACCACGGCAGCTTCCACCATCGTCACATCGGTCCAGACGCGTCAGCGCAGGATGAGATGCTGCGCACGATCGGCGTGCCATCACTCGACGCGCTGATCGATCAGACGATTCCCCCGGGTATCCGGCTCGCAAAGCCGTTGAATCTTCCACCGGCCGAGACCGAGTCGGCGTACCTGCGGCGCCTGAGCAGCGTCGCGACCCGAAATCGGGTCGCGCGCTCGTATATTGGCATGGGCTATTACGACTGCCACACGCCGGCAGTGATCCTGCGCAACGTCTTCGAGAATCCCGGCTGGTACACGCCGTACACGCCGTATCAGGCGGAAATCGCCCAGGGCCGGCTCGAGTCGCTCCTGAATTTTCAGACGATGGTGAGCGATCTGACCGGAATGGAGATCGCGTCGGCGTCGCTGCTCGACGAGGGAACAGCCGCGGCGGAAGCCATGTCGATGTTCCACCGGTTGAATACGAAGAAGACACCGGCGGGGCAGGAGAGCGTCTTTCTCGTTTCGTCGAAGACCTTCCCGCAGACGATCGGCATCATCAAAGGTCGCGCGCTGCCGCTGGACATCCGTGTCGAGGTCGGCAATCCAGAATCGATGCCGCTCGATCGCGCGTTTGGACTGCTGCTCCAGTATCCGGACGACACGGGAGAGGTCCGCGATCTGACGCCGATCATCGAAAAGGCGCACGCGGCCGGCGTTCTCGTGGCCGTCGCCAGCGATCTGATGGCGCTGACGCTCCTCGTCCCGCCGGGCGAAATGGGTGCCGACGCCGTTGTCGGCAATTCCCAGCGGTTCGGCGTACCGCTCGGATATGGTGGGCCTCACGCCGCGTTTTTTGCGACGCGGGAGTCTTTCGTCCGCCAGGCACCGGGCCGCATCATCGGCGTGTCGATCGACGCGCACGGAAAGCGCGCGTACCGCATGGCGCTCGCGACCCGGGAGCAGCATATCCGCCGCGAGAAGGCGACGTCGAACATCTGCACGGCGCAGGCGCTGCTGGCCAACATCGCCGCCATGTACGCCGTCTTCCACGGTCCGAAAGGGCTGCGCGAGATTGGCGAACGCATTCACAGCATGGCGCGCGCGCTCGAAGACGCGCTCAGCCACGCAGGCATGCGCCAGACCAACACCGGGTACTTCGACACGCTCCGGATCGAAGGGGCACGGGTCGCGGCCGTGCGGAGCGCTGCCGAGGCGGCGGGCATCAATCTCCGCTACTTCGCGGACGGTGCCATCGGCATCTCGGTAGACGAAACGACCACGATCGAAGACGTTGCCGATATCGTCAGCGCCTGCACGGGTGGCAACCGCCCGGTCTTCAAGGACGGCCTGCCGCTGATTCCGAAGGCGCCGATCACACTGCGGCGAACCAGCGAGTACCTCGCGCACCCGGTTTTCAACGCGTATCACTCCGAGACGGAGATGATGCGCTACATCCGGAGGCTGGAGCGAAAGGACGTCGGGCTCGATACGTCGATGATTCCGCTCGGCTCCTGCACGATGAAGCTGAACGCGGCGGCCGAGATGCTGCCGGTCACCTGGCCTGAATTCAGCAGGATGCATCCGTTCGCCCCGGTGGAGCAGGCGCAGGGGTACGCCGAGGTGTTCCGCGACCTCGAGGCAGCGCTGTGCGAGATCACTGGCTTCGCCGCCGTGTCGCTGCAGCCGAATTCAGGAGCACAAGGTGAGTTCGCAGGCCTGATGACGATCCGCTCGTACCATCGCGCTCGCGGCGATCACAAGCGCGATGTCGTCCTGATTCCCGCCTCGGCTCACGGCACCAATCCCGCGAGCGCGACGATGGCCGGGCTCAAGGTGGTGGTGGTGGCGTGCGACAGCCACGGCTACATCGAGGTGGACGACCTTCGCGCAAAGGCGCAACAGCACCATGAGGCTCTCGCGGCGCTCATGGTGACCTATCCGTCGACTTACGGCATCTTCGAGGAGCGCATTCGGGAGATCTGCGCGATCGTCCACGAGCACGGCGGCCAGGTCTACATGGACGGCGCCAATATGAACGCGCAAGTCGGGCTGACGAGTCCCGCCTCGATCGGCGCCGACGTCTGCCATCTCAACCTGCACAAGACGTTCGCAATTCCTCATGGCGGCGGCGGGCCCGGGATGGGGCCGATCGGTGTCGCGAAGCATCTCGCGCCCCACCTGCCGGGACATCCGGTCGTGCGCGTCGGCGGAGCAAAGGCGATTCACGCAGTGTCATCCGCGCCCTGGGGCAGCGCAAGCATTCTCTTGATCTCCTACGGATACATCCGGATGCTCGGTGTCGAGGGGATGACGGAGGCGACGCGCGTCGCGATCCTGAACGCGAACTACATCAAAGCGCGGCTCGAGGGTCAGTACGACGTGCTCTTCGCCAACACCAACGGCCGTGTCGCGCACGAGCTCATCTTCGATCTCCGGCCGTTCAAAAATGGCGCCGGTCCGACGATCGACGAGCAGGACGTCGCCAAGCGCCTGATGGATTACGGCTTCCACGCGCCCACGGTCTCGTTCCCCGTCGCGGGGACCATGATGATCGAGCCGACCGAGAGCGAATCGAGGGCGGAGCTGGATCGCTTCTGCGAGGCGTTGATCGCAATCAGGAACGAAATCCAGGCCGTGATGGATGGCCGGGCGGACGCGAAAGACAACGTGCTCAAGAACGCGCCGCACACGGCATCAGAGGTCACGTCCGACGACTGGTCGCATCCCTATTCGCGCGAGCAGGCAGCGTTCCCGCTGCCGTACACGCGAGACAACAAGATGTGGCCGTCGGTGGGGCGGATCGACAATCCGTACGGCGATCGGAACCTTATGTGTTCGTGCCCGCCGGTTGAGGCGTTCGCGTGAGGTCGTTCGCGCGCTTCCTGTAGCCTTCGAGGAGCTTCCGCGTCACGGGACCGGGCTTGCCGGATCCGACGACGCGGTGGTCGACCTGGACGACCGGGCTCAGCTCGCGCGTCGTCGACGTGATGAACATCTCGTCCGCTGTCTCGAGGTCCTTCGGGTAGAGGACCTCCTCGCCAACGTCGACGCCGACGTCCTGTCCCACTTCGAAGAGAAACGCGCGCGTGACGCCTTCGAGCAGGCCGGCCGAGGACTTGGGTGTCAACGCAACGCCACCCCGCACGAGGAAGAAGTTTGCCTGCGAGCACTCCGACAGTTCGCCGCGGTAGTTGCACATGAGGGCTTCTTCGGCGCCGGTCGTATAGGCCTTTTGCATCGCGAGCGCGTTGTTCAGCAGATTGTTCGATTTGATCGCCGGGTTCACCGAGCCGGGATGGTTCCGCAGAATGTCGACGAGCGCGATCCGGATCCCATCGTTGAATACGCGCGGTGGCGGCGCGACGAACGGCTTCACGATGATCACGAGCGTGGGGATCGGTGTCGCCGAGATGTCGTAGGTCAGATCGCCGACGCCGCGCGTGAGTAGAACGCGGATATAGGCTTCGCCGCTTGGCATTTCACCGGCGGCCGCCACCGTGTCCTCGATGGACTTCAGCAACGTGCGATCGTCGCACGGCACCGGCAGCGCGAGCGCTTCGGCGGAGCGGCGCAGCCGCCGCATGTGGCGATCGTAGAGAAGCGGAACGCGATTGTATGTCCGCAACGTCTCGTAGACACCTTCACCGTACACGAATCCATGATCGTAGACCGGCACGACCGCCTGGTCGGCCGGCGCGATCGTCCCGTTGACGTAAACCGCGCCACGCATATCTGACGGAGTGTAACATACGGCTGACATGCGGATTCTGAATACGCAGCAGATGCGCGAGGCCGATCGCCAGACGATCGACGAGGTCGGCATTCCGTCGGTCGTGCTCATGGAAAACGCTGGACGCCAGGCAGTCGCAGCGATGGAGGCGGCCTTCGACGACTTGCCGTCCAGCAAGGTCGGCGTGCTCTGCGGACGCGGCAACAACGGCGGAGACGGCTTCGTCGTGGCGCGCACGCTCGCGCAGCGCGGCATCGAATCGATGGTGTTCCTCCTCGGGAGCGTTGCCGAGGTGCGCGGGGAAGCCCGGACCAATCTCGAGATTCTCGGCCGGATCGGCGTGCCCGTCGTCGAGATCGCCAACGCACAGGAGTGGGAGCTGCACTTCACTGAAGTGTCGGAGTGCGATGTGATCGTCGACGCCATTGTCGGCACAGGCTTTCACGGACCAGTGGCGGGGCTGCTCGAGACCGTGATCGCCGACGTGAACGGTCTCGGCGTACCAGT
>Ga0066903_100006443_pt1 | contig 10438 bp, 7 predicted proteins | sample PanSoiMetaGPlot1_FD_67491 | JGI IMG/M metagenome (GOLD analysis project Ga0066903, IMG submission 67491) | Tropical forest soil microbial communities from Panama analyzed to predict greenhouse gas emissions - Panama Soil - Plot 1 (version 2) | ecosystem: Environmental > Terrestrial > Soil >...
TAGGCAAGCTGGGTCACCAGCGAGACGGGCACCAGATCCGCGAGCGGGTCGTATTTGAGGGCGCGGTAGAGACTGGGATTGACCGCAAGCGATGCCGTGCCGAACAGGATGGTGTAGCCGTCCGGATTGGCCCGCGCGACGTATTCGTTGCCGATGTTGGTGCCGGCGCCCGGCTTGTTCTCGACGACGACCTGCTGGCCCCAAATCGCGGAAAGCCTTTCGCCGAGGACGCGCGCGACGATATCGGTCGGTCCGCCGGCAGCGACCGGAACGATGAGCTGAACGGGCCTGGCGGGAAAATCGTCCGGCGACAACGCGCGCGCGGTATCGACAATGCCGGTCGCTGCTGCCTGGGAGGCAAACAGCGCAATCAAGTCACGGCGGGTAAGCATGGCGATACTCCCCGGTCTTGATCGATGCAGTCTATGCCGCTCGGCTCCTTCACGCCATGTGCGAATGGTCGCGCTTCGGGGCGCGAATGGCGAATAGCGAATAAAATAGCGGAAGCGATCGACCGGTCCCCACTCGCTACTCGCTACTCGCCATTCGCCAAGCTAGAATGCATCCATGGCCGAACGTTCCTTCAAAGCGGAAGTCGAGAAGCTCAAGCTGGGAGCCGGCGCGGAATTCCGCGGCGAGGGCATCCTGGCGGTCACCAAGGCGCTGCTGCAGTCGGGCGTGTCCTACGTGGCCGGCTATCAGGGCGCGCCGATCTCGCACCTGATGGACGTGCTCGCCGACGCCAACGACATCCTGTCCGAGCTCGGCGTGCATTTCGAATCGAGCGCCAACGAGGCGACCGCGGCGGCGACGCTCGCGGCGTCGGTCAACTATCCGCTGCGCGGCGCCGCCACCTTCAAGGGGGCGGTGGGCGCCAACGTGGCGTCGGATGCGCTCGCCAATCTCGCCTCGGGCGGCGTCACCGGCGGCGCGCTGATCATCGTGGGCGAGGACTACGGCGAGGGCTCCTCGATCATGCAGGAGCGCAGCCACGCGTTTGCGATGAAGTCGCAGATGTGGCTGCTCGACCCGCGGCCGAACCTGCCGTCCATCGTGCGCGCGGTCGAGCAGGGGTTCGAGCTGTCGGAAGCCTCGAACACGCCGGTGATGCTGCTCCTGCGCATCCGCGCCTGCCACGTCTACGGCCGCTTCACCGCCAAGGACAATGCGCGCCCGGCGTTCACGTTGCGCGACGCGCTCGAGCGGCCGCGCCGGGCGACCGACCGCATCGCGCTGCCGCCCGCGACCTATGCGCACGAGAAGGAGAAGATTGAGAAGCGCTGGCCCGCCGCGGTCGACTACATCGCCAGGAATGCCATCAACGAGGCCTTCGCGGCCGATGCGGCCGACATCGGCATCGTGGTGCAGGGCGGGCATTACAACACGGTCATCCGCGCGCTCGATCGGCTCGGCCTCGCCGACAGCTTCGGCGAGACGAAGATTCCGCTCTACGTGCTCAACGTGGCCTACCCGCTGATCGACGCCGAGTTCGTCCGCTTCTGCGCCGGTAAGCGCGCGATCCTGATCGTCGAGGAAGGCCAGCCCGAGTACATCGAGCAGGCGGTCAACACGATCCTGCGGCGGGCCGACGTGCAGACGCGCATCCACGGCAAGGACCTGTTGCCGATGGCAGGCGAATACACCGGCGCGGCGGTCGCGCCGGGCGTCCGCGAGTTCGTCGCCCGCTATCGCGGCGACCTGATCGCGACGCCGGTCCGCGACGCGCAGGCCGACGAGCGATCCGCCGGCGCGCTGGCGCAGGCGAAAGGCCAGGTGCACGGCCGCCCGCCGTCGTTCTGCACCGGCTGTCCGGAGCGGCCGATCTTCGCCGCCATGAAGCTGGTCGAGCGCGAGCTCGGGCCGCATCACGTGAGCTGCGACATCGGCTGCCATCTCTTTTCGATCCTGCCGCCGTTCAACATCGGCAACACCACCATGGGCTACGGCCTCGGCGCGGCCGGCGCCGCGGCGCTCAACGTCAAGGCGGACAAGCGCGCGATCGCGCTGATGGGCGACGGCGGATTCTGGCACAACGGGCTCGCGAGCGGCGTCGGCAACGCGGTGTTCAACAAGAGCGACAACGTGCTGGTGATCGTCGACAACGGCTATGCGGCGGCGACCGGCGGCCAGGACGTGCCGTCCTCGCGCGCCGACAATGCGATCCGCGCGACGCGCAATCCGATCGAGACGGCGGTGCGCGGCGTCGGGGTGAAATGGGTGCGCACGCTGACGCGCACCTACGACGTGGCGACGATGCGCGACACCCTGAAGGAGGCGCTCACCACGCCGCAGAGCGGACCCAAGGTGATCGTCGCGCAGTCGGAATGCATGCTCAACCGGCAGCGCCGCGAGCGGCCGCTCGCGCGTGCCCGCGCCGAGCGCGGCGAGCGGGTGACGCACGAGCGCTTCGGCGTCGATGCCGACACCTGCACGGGCGATCATTCGTGCATCCGCCTGTCGGGCTGCCCCTCGCTCACCATCGCGCCCAATCCCGATCCGCTGCGACGCGCGCCCGTCACCAAGGTGATCAGCTCCTGCGTCGGCTGCGGGCTGTGCGGCGAGGTGAGCCATGCGGCGGTGCTGTGCCCGTCGTTCTATCGCGCCACCGTGATCAGCAATCCGTCCGGCTGGGATCGCCTCAAGGCGCGCTGGCGCGGGCGGGTCATCGGTTTCCTGCAGCGCCGCATGACGCGGCCGGTGCTGGCCGCACCTCAGACGTGATGCCATGAGCGGGACGCCGCGGCCGATCACGATCGCGATCCTCGCCATGGGCGGGGAAGGCGGCGGCGTGCTGGCGGACTGGCTGGTCGACGTGGCGGAGCACGGCGGCCATCTGGCGCAGGTCACGTCCGTGCCGGGCGTGGCGCAGCGCACCGGCGCCACGATCTATTATCTCGAGCTGTTTGCCGAGAAGGACGCCGCGGCGGCCGGGCGCGATCCGGTTCTCTCGCTGATGCCGGTGCCCGGTGACATCGACCTGGTGGTGGCCTCCGAGCTGATGGAAGCCGGCCGCGCGATCGAGCGCGACCTGGTGACGCCGGAGCGCACCATGCTGATCGCCTCGACGCACCGTGTGTATGCGATGACCGAGAAGATCGCGCTGGAGGACGGACGCGTCGATGCCGGCCGCCTGACCGAGGCCTGCCGGCTGGCGGCGAGGCGGTTCATCGGCGCCGACATGGCGGCGCTGGCCGAGGCGAGCGGCAGCGTGATCAGCGCCGCGCTGCTCGGCGCCATCGCGGGCGCCGAGGCGCTGCCGTTCGGACGCGCCGCATTCGAGGCCGCGGTGCGGCGCAGCGGCGTCGGCGTCAAGGCGAGCCTCGCGGCCTTCGCGGCCGGATACGAGGCGGCGCGGAGCGAGGCGAGGGGGAGCACCGCCGCGCCCCGCGTGGAGGCGCCTGCGACAGGCCTGTTTGCCGCCTCACCCACGGCCTTTCCCGAACCCGCGCGCGAGTTCGTGCGCGCCGGCATCGAACGGGTGATCGACTATCAGGACATCGCCTATGCGTACGACTATCTGGCCGGATTGACCCGGCTCGCCGAGGCCGAGCGGCGTCATGGCGACGGCGGCGGGCGCATGCTGGCCGAGGCGGCGCGCGAGCTTGCGCTCGCCCTGACGTATGAGGACACGATCCGGGTGGCCGAACTGAAGATCCGGCCCGACCGCTTCGCGCGCGTGCGCGAGGAGGTGCGTGCGGGCGACGGCCAGATCGTCGAGATCGCCGAGTTCCTCCATCCGCGGGTCGAGGAGATCGCCGACACCCTGCCGGCGGCGCTGGGAAAATGGCTGTTGCGCACCGGCTGGGCGCGACGCCTGGTCGAGCGCCTGACGAAATCCGGCAAGGTGGTCAAGACCACGTCGATCACCGGGTTCCTGCTGCTCTATGGCGTGGCGAGCCGCAAGCGCTTCCGCCGCGGCACCCTGCGCTTTGCCGAGGAAATGCGCTCGATCGAGGCGTGGATCGCAACGATCGTGCGGCTCGCGCCGCTCAACTACCAGCTCGCAGCCGAGGTCGCGGAGGCGCGCACTCTGCTCAAGGGCTATGGCGACACGCGCCGGCGCGGGCAGGCGCGCTATGACCGGCTGATGGCGCTCGTGCTGACGCTCGCGGATGATCCCGCCGGCGCAACCGCTTTTGCGCGCTTGCGCAAGGCCGCGCTGGCGGACGAGGAGGGAATTGCGCTTGAGCGCGCGCTCGCCGAGTTGCAACGACCCGCCGAGCCGGCAAGGACCGCCGCCGAATGAAACGCGCCGTCTTTCGCGACTACGACCAGGCCGAGCTCGACCGGCAATACGATCAGCGCGCCTGGGCGCCGAACGCGATCGAGCTGATCAACCGCTATGGCGCCGACAGCGCCGCGGTGCGCCAGCGAATGGGCGAGCCGGTCAGGTATCACTACGGCGACACCCGCGCGCAATCGCTCGATCTCTTCCGCACCCACCGCACGCCCGCGCCGATTCATGTGTTCATCCACGGCGGCGCGTGGCGGCTCCTGAGCGCGCGCGAGAGCGCGTTTCCGGCCGAGACCTTCGTGCGCGCCGGCGCGCACTATGTCGCGATCGATTTTGCACCGCTGCCGGTCGTCGCGCTGGATCAGATGGTGGAGCAGGTGAGGTCGGCGATCGCCTCGCTCTATCGCCACGCCGAGGAGTTCGGCGGCGACCCCAACCGCATCTTCGTGTCCGGCCACTCGTCGGGCGCGCATCTCGCCGCCGCCGCAGTGACGACCGACTGGAAGGCGCGCTTCGGCCTGCCGCAGGACATCGTCAAGGGCGCGCTCTGCTGCAGCGGCATCTACGATCTCGAGCCGGTCCGGCTCAGCGCGCGCAACGACTACGTGCAGCTCGACGGCGCGCTGGTCGAGGCGCTGAGCCCGATCCGTCATCTCGCCGACCTGCGCTGCCCGCTGGCGGTCGGCATCGGCGAGCACGAAAGCGACGAGTTCAAGCGGCAGGCACGCGAGTTCGCCGCCGCGGTGGAGCGCCAAGGCGTGCCGGTCGGGCTGTTCGAGGGGGCGGGGCTCAATCACTTCGAGATCGTCACCACGCTCGCCTCGCCGGCTGGCCTGCTCGCACGGATCGCGTTGCACCAGATGGGGCTCGGGTTCGGGTGACGGTGCGCCATGGCGACAGTCGATGATGAGTTGCGCCGGATGGCCGAGCTCGAGGCGCTCGCCGAGAAAGCCTACGACGAGATGTACGAGACGCGTTTTCCGGCGGGGCTCTACGCCGAGGTCAAGGATCTCTTCGCGCTGGCGATCGGCGCGGCCGAGCGCGCCAGCCGGCCCGACGAGGCTTCACGGCTGGCTCGCCGGCTCGACCATTGCGGGACCCGTGTACGGCAAGCACTTTTCCGGCATCTGATGTCGCGCTGCGGCTTCTTGCTCAATGCGCCGGCATGCGGCCGGTGCGCAGCGGACGCGGCGGCGCGGCGCCAGCGGAACGTTGCCGGTCCGACCATCGCGCCGTGTCGGTGAGCGCTGCCGGCGGATCCGGATCGACGCCGTAGGTCCACACGACCTCGATCGCGAGTTGCTCGTCGATGCAGACGACCTGGGTCGGAGTTCCGTTCCTGCTGTGCTCGAAGGCTTCGAGGATCGCCTCGCGCAGCGCCGACGCACGGTTGACGAATTCGACGCACTTGCCGCGGAATCGCATCAGCCAGCGGCCGTTCTGGTTGAGCAGCGGCAATTGGCAGAGCTTGTGCGACGCATGGGCCATCATTGATCTCACAGCAACTCGTGCCTAACGCGCGATGGTCTCGCTATGTTCCGCCGCGCGGCCGGGCTCCGTTTCGGCGCGTGGTTCTGCCGCGCTCGGCCGCGATGCGCGCGACCGCAGCGAGCCGCGGATCGTCGCGGATGCGCTCCAGTTCCAGCGGGAGTTTGCGTCGCCAGTTCGGATGCTGGTCGATCGTGCCCGGCACGTTGGCCTGCTCATGCACGTCGAGAACGTCCTCGAGGCCGATCGCCAGCAGCCGTGCCGGCGAAGCCGCGAGATAGCCCGCGACGGCGGGAAAGTCGCAAGCCGAACATCCCTGCTGGCGGAGCGCCGCCTCCAATGCGGCAACCGCGCGGGCGCGCTCGTCGCGCGTCTCGCCGGCCAGAATGCGCAGCGTCGCGCGCACGTCCAGGTCATGCCGGGTGAGCCAGCCCGTGAAGGTCGGCAGGTCGTGGGTCGAGAAGGTGACGAGCGCACGCTCGGCAAAGTGGGCGGGCGGCCGGAAGTCGCCCTGCACGTCGCGCTCGAACAGCATCACCCGGTAGGACCAGATGCCGAAACGGGCGACCTCCGCGCGAAAGCCGCGCGGTACTGTGCCGAGATCCTCGCCGATCACGATGCAGCGCCGGGCGAGGCTTTCCTCTGCGGTCACCTCCAGGAGCTCGCGAAACGGCATGCGCACGTAGGCGCCCTGGTCGGCCCGCAGCCCAGCCGGGATGAGATAGAGCCGCTTGAGACTGAGCACATGGTCGAGCCGGATCGCGCCGGCATAGCGCATCGAGGCGCGCAGCATGTCGCGGAACGTCGCAAACGCCTGTGCCTGCAGGCCGATGCCGCTGAATCCGGCGAGCTGCCAATTCTGCCCAGCCGTGTTGAGCTGGTCGGGCGGCGCGCCGAGCGAGAGCGTGCGGACGATCGCATCAGGCGCGTTCCAGGCATCGAACCCGTCCGGGCGGACGCCGACCGCCACATCGACATAGAGCCCGATCGGCAGCGCGAGCTTGCGGGCGCGATCGCGGCAGCGCATCAGCTGGCGGTCGGCGACCCACTGGACATACTCGTGGAAGCCGAGCTCGTCGCCCGAATCGGCACGCAGCCGTTCGATCGCGGCCTGGTCCGGGGTCCGCCATTCGGACGGCCATGTCCACCACGGTTGATCGAACCGGCGGCGCAGAACCTCGAAGGCGGCGAAGCGCGCCAGCGCCGGACTGCGCGAGGCGCGAAACGCCGCGAAGTCCTCGCGCCGTTCGGGCGTGGCGTGATCCAGGAAGGCCTGATGCGCGGCGCGCAGGCCGTGCTGCTTGAGCGCGGTGATGCCGCGGTAGTCGACGAGCGCGCTCCGGCGCAGGCGCTCGATCGTCGCCGTCATCTCGGCGGTGCGCAGGCCGGCGAACTCGGGGACTGCGTCCAGGTCGATATAGAGCGGGTTGAGAAACAGCCGGCTGTTGGGCGAGTAGGGGCTTGGTTGATCGGCCGGGTCGTCGACCAGGGCATGCAGCGGATTGAGCCCGACCCCGCCGGCCCCGATCTGCGCGGCGAGCTCGACCAGCTCCAGCAGATCGGAAAAATCCCCGTGTCCCCAGTTGCGCCCGGACCGGACGCCGTACAGCTGGACAGCGAGCAGCCACCACCGTCCGGCCGACCCCTGAAACGCCAGGCGCACCGGCTTGGCGGTCGGATCGCGTCTGGGCGCCTGCGCGGGCATGGCCGATCCAGCGTCCAGGGCCTGTACGATGCTTTCCATCGCCCGGCGCGACACCTTTCGCCGTCGGCCGAAGGCATCGACGTATTCGCCTTGGATGCCGAGGCGGGCGGCTTGCGCGCGCAGACTCATCCGGCCCGTCCCCTGATGTCAGGCGCCGTGCTCAGGGGTAACGGGACGCCCCGCAGGCCGGTTCCAGTGCGCCGCCGGCATGGCCCGGCATGGCAGGGAAATGGAACTATTCGGGCCGCCCGGATTTTTCTGAAAAGCCAGCCATTCCGCACAGACAAGTCCCGCAACCGCCGGACAACGCTCGGATCGCCGAACGTGAAACATTTGGGTGAGACGTCCATCGGCGGCCTCGCCGCCAAACGGTTCGTCATCGAGGACATCTACCCGGCCGTCGACGGCGGGCGATTTCCCGTCAAGCGGATTGCGGGCGAGCCGCTCGATGTCTGGGCCGACGTCTTCCGCGACGGGCACGAGGTGATCGCGGCGGCGCTGCGCTGGCGCGCCAAGGGGTCGCGATCCTGGCACCGTGTCGCGATGCGGTTGCACGGCAACGACCGCTGGACGGCGTCGTTCACCCCGCCACGGCCGGGCCTCTATCTCTACGTGATCGAGGCATGGACCGACCAGTTCGCGACCTGGCGGCGCAACTTCCTGCTCAAGCGGGAGGCAGGGCAGACCGGCACCCTGGAGGCGCTCGAAGGCGCCGCGCTGCTCTCCGCGTCCACGCCGCCGAATGGCGGCGCCGAGGAGGTGATCGGCCGGCGGCGCGACGAGTTCGTGCGCACCGGGGAAGCCGACGCGCTTCTGTCCGACGATCTCGCCGCCGCCATGGCCGAGTCGGAGACCCGCTACGACCTCACGCAATCGCCACCCATGTGGCTGATCGTCGACCGTCCGATCGCCCGCGCCGGCGCCTGGTACGAGATCACGCCGCGCAGCCAGGGCAGCGTGCCGGGGCAGCATGGAACGTTCGCCGACTGCATCGCCCGCGTGCCCGACATCGCCGCGATGGGGTTCGACGTCCTCTATATGACGCCGATCCATCCGATCGGCCGCACCAACCGCAAGGGGCGCAACAACGCGGTGCAAGCCTCGCCCGGCGACCCCGGCAGCCCCTATGCGATCGGCTCGCCCGAGGGCGGGCATGACGCGATCCATCGCGAGCTCGGCACGCTCGACGACTTCCGCCGGCTGAGGGACGTTTGCGGCGAGCACGGCATGGAGCTCGCGATGGACTTCGCGGTGCAATGCTCGCCCGACCATCCCTGGCTGGTCGAGCATCCCGACTGGTTCAAGCGCCGGCCGGACGGGTCGATCCATTACGCCGAGAACCCGCCGAAGAAGTACGAGGACATCGTCAACCCGGACTTCCATGGCGCGCACGCCGAGCAGCTGTGGCTCGCGCTACGCGACGTCGTGCTGTTCTGGGCGCGCGAGGGCGTGCGCGTCTTCCGCGTCGATAATCCGCACACCAAGCCGCTGCCGTTCTGGGAATGGCTCATTCGCGAGGTGAAGAGCGAGTTTCCCGACACGATCTTCCTGTCGGAAGCCTTTACGCGTCCCAAGCTGATGAAGGCGCTCGCCAAGCTCGGCTTCAGCCAGTCCTATACGTATTTCACCTGGCGCACCACCAGAAGCGAGCTGCAGTCCTACCTCACCGAGATCACCGGCCATCCGGAGCGGGAATATTTCCGCCCGAATTTCTTCGTCAACACGCCGGACATCCTGCCGTACCATCTGCAGGGCGGCGAGCCCTGGATGTTCAAGGCGCGGCTTGCGCTCGCCGCGACGCTGGCGGGCGCCTACGGCGTCTACAACGGCTTCGAGCTCATCGAGCACACGCCGATCCCCGGCAAGGAGGAATACCTCGACTCCGACAAGTACGAGATCAAGACGCGCGACTGGAACGCGCCCGGCAACATCAAGGACTACATCACGGCGATCAACCGGCTGCGGCGCGCCCATCCGGCGCTGCTGCAGACCGATGATCTCCGCTTCGCCCAGCTCGACGACCCGCAGGTCATCGGCTTCGTGAAGGAATCGACCGACCACAGCGAAGCGGTGGCGGTCGCGATCGCGCTCGCCCGCGAGTCGCGCCAGTTCTGGTTCCATTTCGGCGACCTCGAGGTCGGTCCACCGGCGGCGCGCAAGCGGGTGGTCGCGATCGAGAACCTCGCGAGCGGCGAGCGCCACCCGGTCGAGTGGGGCGGCGTGCGGCTGCGCATCGATCCGCAGCAGGATCCAGCGCTCATCTTCGCCTGCCTGGTGCAGCAATGAACTTCGTGCCGCGCAGCACCGTCGAGGCGCAGCTCGACGCCGACGAGGAATGGTACAAGTCGGCGATCATCTATCAGCTGCATGTCAAGGCGTTCGCCGACAGCAACCACGACGGCATCGGCGATTTCGCCGGGCTGACCGAGAAGCTCGACTATCTGCAGGAGCTCGGCGTCACCGCGCTGTGGCTGCTGCCGTTCTATCCCTCGCCGGGCCGCGACGACGGCTACGACATCGCCGACTACGGGCGCATCAATCCCGAGTTCGGCGCCATGAAGGATTTCCGCCGCTTCATGCACGAGGCGCGGCGGCGGGGCCTGCGGGTGATCACCGAGCTCGTCATCAACCACACCTCCGACCAGCATCCCTGGTTCCAGCGCGCGCGCCGCAGCGCGCCGCACACCGACGCGCGCAACTGGTACGTCTGGAGCGACACGGACCAGAAATACACTGGCACGCGCGTCATCTTCAACGACACGGAGAAATCGAACTGGGCGTGGGATCCGGTCGCCAACGCGTACTACTGGCACCGTTTCTTCACGCACCAGCCCGATCTCAACTACGACAATCCGCGCGTCCTGCAGGCGCTGTTGCGGGTGATGCGCAAGTGGCTCGACCTCGGCGTCGACGGGTTCCGGCTCGACGCTATCCCCTACCTGTGCGAGCGCGAGGGCACCAGCAACGAGAACCTGCCGGAGACGCACGCGATCATCCGCAGGATCCGGGCG
>Ga0066903_100006444_pt1 | contig 10438 bp, 7 predicted proteins | sample PanSoiMetaGPlot1_FD_67491 | JGI IMG/M metagenome (GOLD analysis project Ga0066903, IMG submission 67491) | Tropical forest soil microbial communities from Panama analyzed to predict greenhouse gas emissions - Panama Soil - Plot 1 (version 2) | ecosystem: Environmental > Terrestrial > Soil >...
GATTTCATCCACGACGTTGCCGACAATGCCGGCGTTGGTGCGCAGCAGATCGTCGCGACTCATGCCGGGTTTTCGCGCCAGGCCGGCGGTGATGATTGCGACATCAGAATTCGCGGTTTCTTCATAGCCATTGCTGCCCGTCAGACGAACATCAAATCCTTCAACCGGGGCGGCCTCAGCCAAATCAAGCGCTTTGCCCTGCGGCACACCTTCGACGATATCGACCAGAACGACATCTCCTAATTCCTTGGCCGCCAGCCAGTGTGCAGCGGTCGCGCCAACGTTACCGGCACCCACCACTGTGATCTTATTCCGTGCGCCCATCATTTCCGTTCCTTTTTATTAGTGAGTTGATAACTGGCGCAGTTAGACTGAAAAAGCAAAACGCAAGCTAACAACATGGATTATTATTTGAAGAGAGCGAGTCTATTGTGCGGTTGCCAGAGTGTCAAGGATGTAGCATCTTTACGAATCAGAATCTAAACTGAAGTCCCCTTATGCTACAGATCGTTCAAAACGTCAGGAACGGAAAACAGGAATTGGCTGAGGTACCGCCGCCCGCATTATTGCCGGGCGGCGTGCTCGTGCGGACTGCGGCGTCAGTAATTAGTGCCGGCACTGAAAAGATGGTCATGGAGATGGCCCGGAAGAGTTTAATCGGAAAGGCGAGGGAAAGACCGGATCTGGTGCGGCAGGTAATTGCCCGGGCGCGCACTCAGGGTCTCCGCAATACCTTTCAAAACGTCATGTCCAGGATGGACCAGCCGCTCGCGCTTGGCTACAGCGCCGCAGGAGTCGTCGCCGAAGTCGGCCCGGATGTTTCTGATTTGAGAATTGGAGATCGGGTGGCGATTGCCGGAACGGGATATGCCAGCCACGCGGAGGTGAATTTTGTTCCCCGAAATCTGGCGGCGTTGATTCCGGGCGACGTGTCATTCGAGGCGGCCGCGTATTCAACCGTGGCCGCGATTGCCATGCAGGGCGTGCGCCTCGCGCGCCCTGAGTTGGGTGAGCACAGTGTGGTGAGCGGACTTGGTTTACTTGGGTTGATTGCCGTGCAGTTACTCAAGGCCAGTGGCTGCCGAGTTTTGGGAATCGATTTCAATAAGGACAAAGTCGAAAAGGCCATGCGGCTCGGCCTGGATGAGGGTGTGGTTTTGCCGGATGGCGATGCCGTCCGCGCCGTAGATCGCTTCACTCAGGGGCGAGGCGCAGACTTGACCTTAATAACCGCAGCCACGACGAGTAACCAGCCCATTGAGCTGGCGGGCGAGATTACCCGGCGCAAAGGCCGCATCGTCGTCGTCGGCGCGGTCGGTTTGAACATCCCGCGCGATGTCTATTACCGCAAAGAGTTGGAAGTTAAAGTTTCAATGTCCTATGGTCCGGGCCGTTATGACCGCTCGTACGAAGAGGGCGGCCTCGATTATCCATATGACTACGTGCGCTGGACCGAACGCCGGAATATCGAATCTGTTCTCGATTTGATGAGCCGGGGGCAACTGGATGTTGAAGCGTTGACCACGCATCGTTTTTCGTTGGACCAGGCCGCCGCCGCTTACCAGGTGATTGAAAAGGCCGACGAATCGTATATCGGGATTCTTCTGAACTACGATTTGAATAAACCGCAGGCGAAAACGATCCCGGTCGCAGCTGCGGTTCAGTCCAAAAGTGTGGCGCGTTTGGGCATCGGCTTTGTCGGCGCTGGAACTTACTCGTCAGTTCACCTGCTGCCGCATTTGAAGAAGAATAACGCCGTGCAACTTCTGGGGCTGGCCTCGGCAACGGGACTGAACGCCAGGGTCAAGGCTGAGAAGTTTGGTTTCAATTACTGCACAACGGAACTTCAGCAGGTGCTCGACGACCCGGCGATTGATGCGATTTTTATTGGCACGCGCCACAGTACTCATGCTGATTTCACTCTCCAGGCGCTCGCGGCGGGCAAACATGTTTTCGTGGAAAAGCCGATGGTTGTAAGTGAACCTGAGCTGGACGCGGTTATCAGCGGCTACGAGCGGGCCAATGAACACAAGCCCACCGGGTTGATGGTTGGATTGAATCGGCGCTTCGCTCCGATGGTCAGAGACTTAAAGGAAATATTTGACCCGGCGGACTCGCTGCAAATGCTCTATCGCGTGAACAGTGCGCTTCCGACCTCGACGTGGTTGCATGAGCCGAATGAGGGTGGAGGCATGCTAATCAGCGAGATGTCTCACTTCGTCGACCTGATGCAGTTCATCTGTGGCGAGCAACCGACGCGGGTTTTTGCCTCGGCGCTGTCGGTTAACAGCGAAAAGTTTGCCGACCAGGATAATCTTTCGATGGTGATCTCATTCGACGGGGGATCAGTCGGCACGCTGTGCTATAACACCGTCGGTAATAACAAATTCGGCAAGGAACGGCTGGAAGTATACGGTGGCGGCAAGGTCGCGGTGCTTGATGACTTCCGCGCGCTGGAGTTGGTGAACGGCGGCAAGTCGACGCACACAAAATCGGCCAGCCAGGACAAGGGGCAACAGCGCGAGGTCAACGATACTATCGAGGCATTCCGCCAAACCGGCACCGCGCCAATTTCGTTTCCCGAGCTGGTAGCCACGATGAAGGTCATCTTTGCTGCCCGCCAATCCCTCGCCACCAGACAGGTTGTAGACATAGACGTCTGAAGTTATCGCAGCCCGATTCATCGGGCAACTATATATGTTTCGCCAAACGCCGAAGGCGTTGGCGAATTCCAGCCCAGGGCAACGCCCTGGGTAGATGGGCCAGCTCAGAGTCGCGAACTCTGAAAGAGTTCGCGAGTTCAAACGCCAGACATGGAATAACCGCGCCACGTAAAAGACGCTTGCAAATGTTGTTTTCTTCGCGAACTCTTTCAGAGTTCACTAAACGAAACTGGCGCTTTTCCCAGGGCGTTGCCCTGGGCTGGAATTTGCGAACGCCTTCGGCGTTGCCGCCTATTTCAGAAGTGAGTGAACTATCTAGTTGCGATTCATCGGGAAAGCCGGCGCGTTACGGGTGTTCGTTACTTAATTGCGCGGAGAAATCGATTCTCTCCGGCACGCTCGATATAAAGGGACGCACGAACCCGCTGCAAGAATACTTCTGTGTCTGAAGGACTGGTCGCAAAATCCGCCCACGACCTGGCGCAATTGATTAGATCCCGAGCCGTTTCGGCGGTCGAGGTAACAGAATCGCACCTCGCGCAGATCGCGCAGCTTAACCCGGCGCTAAACGCCATCGTTACCATCGCGCCGGATGTGCTGGACCGCGCGCGCGAACGTGACAGCGAAGCAGCGGCGGGAAACATTTCCGGTCCCCTCCACGGCGTGCCGGTGACGGTCAAGGATACGATCGCCACCGCGGGAATTCGTTCGACCAGCGGTTCGCGCCTGCTTGCGGAAAATTTTCCCGCGGGTGACGCGCTGGTGGTGGAAAGACTAAGAAGCGCCGGCGCCATCATCCTGGGAAAGACCAATACGCCTGAGATGGCCATTCCTTATGAAACCGACAATCTCATCTTTGGCCGGACCAATAATCCCCACGATCAGGATCGGACCGCCGGAGGCTCAAGTGGGGGCGAAGCTGCCGCGCTGGCCGCGCAGCTTTCGCCGGCTGGTATTGGCAGTGATTTATCGGGATCGATCAGAGCTCCGGCACATTTTTGCGGCGTCGCGGGTTTGAAGCCCACCACCGGGTTATTACCGACGGATGGTCATGTTCCCGCGCCCACCGGCACGCTTTCATTAGGCGCTTGCATTGGCCCAATGGCGCGCCGAGTGATTGACCTGGCCCTCCTGTTAAATGTTCTGCGCGCCGCACCAGCCGTCGACATTTCGGAAGATGAGTTTGCCGAACAGGCACGGCAACAACTCAAATCTATTCGCGTCGCTTTTTACACCGATGACGGAGTGGCGCCGGTAACCTCCGCAACGGCCCGGGCGGTCGAGATCACCGCGAGAGTGCTGGCCGATGCTGGTCTCGAGGTGCGCGCTGAGCGCCCGCCGTCCGTCGCGGCGGGCTCCCGCTTATGGATTGAATTATTCTCGCGGGCCGCCAGCCAGCAGTTGTATGAATTCTACCGGGGCCGGGAAGAGGAAGGTGGTCCCGGCGTTAAGTCAATACTGCGGCGGCGCGAGAAGGTTATCGGTCTGGCAGACAAAATCGAAGTCGCGGAAGATCTGGCGCGGGCTGTGGTTGAGCGCGAACGGTTACGCGAAGACCTGCTGCGGTGGCTGAAGACGACGCCCCTGATACTCTCGCCGGTAGCGGCAACTCCGGCCTTCGAGCACGGCACGCAACGGCTCGAGGTTGAGGGTCAGTCCATTAGCGTCTTCCGCGCCTTTAGCTACGCGCAGACCTTCAACGTATTCGGTTTGCCGGCGGTATCTGTTCCGGTCGCGCGCACCGAGGCTGGGCTTCCAATTGGCGTGCAGCTTGCCGGCGGTCCTTTTGCAGAGAGGGCCGTGTTGTTCGCCGCGGCGATTGTGGAACAGTCGATGGCGTAGAAGTGGCCCGGGCGTCCCGCCCGCGAATCACGCGCAAGATGAGCGTGCCACCTTCAAACTACACCGCTATCCAGGCGGTCAAATGTTTGTCGAACGGATTTGCTTTCGATATAGTTGCGCCTCGAATTCAGGCCATTGAACTCAAAAAAACTTACCGGAGGTGAGTTATGCCGCTTCGACCCATAATGCTATTACAGACTGAAGTAGTTGGCGGGTTCCTCTTAATCTTTTTTCTTCTCTTTGTTGGTATCACTTTACTCGTGATCGCGGCTAAGACCGTTAAGATTGTGCCCCAGGCTACCGTGATGCTGATCGAACGCCTGGGTCGTTTCAGCCGCGTGGCCTCGAGCGGCCTGAACGTTATCGTGCCGTTTATCGACAAGCCGCGCGCGGTCTTTTGGACCAACATGCGTGGCGGTCTGTCGTCGATTGACTTGCGCGAGCAGTATATCGATTTGCCCCCGCAGCCGGTCATTACCCGCGACAACGTGACGATCCACGTTGACTCGGTTGTGTATTGGCAAATCACAGATCCGGTGAAGGCTGTCTATGAAATGAATGATTTGATCGGCGGAATTGTCCAGCTAACGATCACCGGCATGCGCGCGGTGATGGGTGATATGGACCTGGACCACACCCTGTCTCAACGCGATCAGATCAATTCGAAGCTGCGACTGATACTCGATGAGGCGACCGATAAGTGGGGAGTCAAGGTCACCCGCGTTGATGTGAAGAACATCAATCCGCCTGAAGACGTCCGGGTGACAATGGAGAAGCAGATGACCGCCGAGCGGAACCGGCGCGCGCTCGTGTTGCAAGCCGAAGGCGAACGGCAGGCTTCGATTACCCGCGCCGAGGGCGAGAAACAAGCTGCGGTGACGCGTTCCGAGGGCGAGAAGCAATCGGCGATTTTGCAGGCCGAAGGTTTGGCGCAGGCGCGCTTGCGGCAGGCGGAAGCCGAAGCGCAGGCGATCGCCCAGGTCGCCCAGGCAATGGAGGAGCACGGGAATCCGGCCCAATACCTGATCACCACGCGGTACATCGAAAGCTTGCGCGACATGACCAAGAGCAATAACGCCAAGGTCATCTTTATGCCGGTAGAGACCTCGAGCATGCTTTCGAGCATCGGTTCGATCAAGGAAATGATTTCCGAAACCGGCGGCAAACGGAGTGATGAGCCCCCACCACCGCCAAGGCAGCTGAAATAGACGATTAAGCATCACCAGGTTTGCTAAATACTCTCTCAGGTCAGGAAGGGGGCCTGCCCCCGCTCTTTCAAGGCGAGTGATTGATTCAAGAAAGGGCGGGGGCAGGCCCCCTTCCTGACCTGAGAGGTTGCCATCAGCGCAAAGTTGGCATGCGGCGCAATCGACATGAGTCAGGACTTGTCCGTGGTTGGCAACCAGGCCGGTGCCATGTAAAATCATTCGCTTAATTCATGAGCCAACTCGTTAACAGAGCAGGCGGTGACGCAATCACCGGGCAAGCTGACGGTGCGCTCGAACTGCGACTTTTCCGTTTGATGATTGTCACCGTTCTTGGCTCGGCGCTGGTTAGTGCTGCGCTGGCGCCCTGGCGGGTGACGTCTGGCTTGATGCTGGGCGGCGGCCTGTCACTATTGAACTATCATTGGCTGCGTAGTTCGGTGGCAGCGGTCTTCAATATTGATTACGGAAAGTTTCAGCCGCGCCTGCGCATTTCCAGCTATCTCCTGCGTTACCTGTTTGTGGCGCTCCTGGTCTTCGGAGCCTACGAGTTGCGCCTGGTGTCTTTGGCGGCGACCATTGCCGGTTTGTGCTCGTTTGTGCCGGCATTATTTGTCGAAGCGTTCAGACAGTTTTATTTTGCGATTATTCATCGAGAGGAATCCTATTGATGTTGTTTCTCTTTGCAGAAGCCGAGCACGCAGAGGAAGCTGCACACCACGCCCCGATCATTGTGCGGCTGGTGAACGAGTATTTCGGCGAGTACGCGTATCGGTTCGAAATGCACTATACGTATCCAGTCTGGCAGAAATTTTTCGCCAAATTTCACACGACACCGGAAGCCGTCTTTGGAATGTACACTCCTGAGAATGCCATTCCCTGGTACACGATCATGTTTGTGATCGCCTGCATTCTCAGCGTGTTGTTCATCTGGATCCTCAAAGGCAAACTGTCCGAAGACGAACCCGGCGGTGGCCAGCAAACACTCGAGGTCGGGGTGCTGGCCGTGCGCGGAATGCTCGAAGACATCGTCGGTCCGCATGGATTGAAGTACTTTCCGGTGGTCATGACCTTCGCCGTCCTGATTCTGATTTCGAATTTGATGGGCTTCTTTCCGCTCTTTATGACGCCGACTGCGGCCACGAGCGTGACTTTTGCCCTGGGCGTGTCGTCGTTTGTTTATTACAACTACATCGGCATCAAAGAGAACGGGATTATTAAGCATCTCGGCCACCTGGCCGGTCCTATCTGGTGGATCGCCCCGCTGATCTTCCCGATTGAACTGATCAGCAATTTCATCAGGCCCTTCTCTTTGGGAATACGTCTCTTCGGAAATATGTTTGCCGACGAGCAGGTGGCGGACACGATTGCGCATCTCGTGCCCGGAATCACTTATTGGTTTGTGCCCGTGCTGATCATGCCGCTGAGCCTGTTCGTTTGTTTCATTCAGACTTTTGTTTTCGTTTTGTTATCGCAGTTATACCTGAGTGAAGTGTCGCATGCGCCGCATGAAGAGCATGCTCACGCCGACGAAGACGCGAGCGAAGAGGCCGCGGCGGCGACGGCTTAAATGGCTTTATAAATGCGCCGGCGAGCGGTGCGTGCAGCGCGTGCGCACACGTTACGGCGCAAGGAGAATCGCGAACCAGGAAAGGTTTCAGCCCTTTTCTCTTTGTTATGGTCTGTATCGCTGGAGCGCCGTTGTAAGAGGGGCGGTGGATACCGGATGCGGGCGAAATCATATTCGGTTGGTTCCTGACCAGGTTCGCCAAACTATTTCAGGAGAAGATGATGAGAAAGACTGGTTTATTTCTGTTGTCTGCGGCGGTGACGCTTTTGGTCGCGGCGGTTCCGGTTCTGGCGCAGCCACCGGCTGCCAATGAAGCTGCGGCCAGCAGCGCCGCCGGATTGAAAGCCATCGCCGCCGGTGTGGGTTTTGCGATTGCGGTTTTCGGTGGCGCCATAGGTCAATCGAGAATCGGCGCGGCGGCGTGCGAAGGCGCAGCCCGCAACCCCGGGGCGGCTGGTCGAATTCAGACCATGATGATTCTGGGTCTGGCTCTGATTGAATCGCTGGTGTTGTTCGCCCTGCTGATTGTATTCGTTAAGGTCTAACCCGAAAATTCAGCGGTTTTAGCCAGGCGAGCGCGGCCTTTTGGTCGCGCTCGCTTTTTATTGGCATCTACTTTGCTTGCCTGAAATTCGGTGCTACGCTTGGCGGAAAGCGCACGAAAAGAGATCAGATGAAAGTTTGTCCCGTCTGCGGCCAGGAATATTCAAACACCAGCACGCTCTGTCCGGTTGACGGCGAAGTACTGCAGACGCCGAACGATCCATTGATTGGTGAAACACTCGCCGGCAAGTATCTGATTGAACAACTGATTAAAAGTGGGGGCATGGGAAGCGTCTATCGGGGCAAGCATATCCTGATGGATAAGCGAGTCGCGATCAAAGTTCTGCGCCCATCGCTGGCCGTAGATGATGCCGTGGTCGCGCGGTTTTCGCGCGAAGCCACAGCAGCTTCGCGGATATCACATCCGCACGCAGTCAGCGTTACTGACTTTGGCGAAAGCGAAAATGGCGTTGTCTTTCTGGTGATGGAGTATCTCGATGGTCAGACGCTGAAAGAAGTCATCAAGAGCGACGGCCCGATGACCCTGGCTCGCACCACGGAAATCATTCGACAAGTCGCGGGCGCGCTCGATGCGGCGCACGAACAGGGCGTCATTCACCGCGATTTGAAGAGCGACAACATCATGCTTTCGAAAACGAATGGCGGCGAATGGGCCAAGGTCCTGGACTTTGGTATTGCCAAGATTCAGCAACCGGAAGGCGGGCGAGATATAGACATCACGGCCGCTAATCTGGTTATTGGTACGCCGCAGTACATGTCTCCGGAGCAGTGTTCACAGTCCGGTCCGATCGATGCGCGTTCGGATGTCTATTCACTGGGAATAATCGTTTATGAAATGCTGGCTGGACGCGTGCCATTTACCGGTGAATCGCCCACGGTAATCATGATGAAGCAGGTTCAGGACGAGCCGCCTGTGATTACTGAGGCGCGCCCGGATGTGCCGGTGGCCGTCGCGCAAATTATCTCGCGAGCTCTCGCGAAGACGCCGGCCGACCGCTTTCAATCGGCGGGCGCATTGTCGCAGGCCCTGGCCGACGTGGCGGCCGTCTCAGAGGAAGCAGCAGTTCTGGCCGGAGCGCCGGAAACCGTCCCCAACGCGCCGGTGTTTGTGCCCGTTGATAATGATCTCGATGAAGAGACGCTGGTGAGGCCGAGGCAAGTAGCCGACGAAAGTACCCTGGTTCAACCTCGCCGCGATTCACAATCGGTTGCCGCGCCATCGGCTTCCACGGGGGTAAATCCCTGGCGCGTCATCGTTCCGGCGGCAATCGCGCTGGTTGCGGTTTTCGGGGTCGTCTTCCTGCTCACGCGCGGCAGCGGGCAAACTCAATCACCTAATGCGAACCTTACACAGCCCGGACTGGTGGCTGATCCTAATAGCCAGCCGGTCCAACCCCTGGGTACGCCGACCGGGGAAAGCGAACGCAACATCCAGGCACAGCCGTTAGTCACGCCGACTCCTCGCATCCTCAATACAAACGTGAACAGTACCGAGGAGTTGCCGCCGGTAAACGCCAACGCCAATTTGGGATCCAACAACAACCGCAACACGAATCAGCGCGAGTCATCCACACCAAAGCCTTCGCCAAAGCCTTCGCCCACCGGCGAAGATGAGCCGCCACCGCCGCCCAAACCTTCGCCGACCAGAGTCGGAGCCAAGGCGACGCCTTCGCCCGAACCCGGGTAGTTCTGCCGATTTTCAAGCGGGACCGACGGCTTTTAATATTAGTTCACGAAAAGAGTCCTGACGTTCAATCTCGAATTCGATTTCCATCACATAGCAGGGCAGGGCGAACTGTAACGCCGTGAGTTTTACGGCGTCCTTCGCCGTAGTGACGAGCGCCTGAGCTCCTTTGGCTTCCGCTTCGCGGGTGATCCTATCGACGTCCGTTTGGGTGTAGGGGTAATGATCGCGGAAGGTGCGGGTGAGGACTAGCTGGTAACCGGCATCTGCGAGCATCGAAAAAAACGAATCCGGATTTCCGATGCCGCAGAAAGCCGCGACGCTCGAGGCGCCGACGCGGTCAGCCCCTGGCGCGGATTCGTGGTGGCGGAGTGCCCGGAGACGTTGCCAGCGCATGTGAGAATCAAATACCGGTATCTCCGGGTGCACCTGGTTGAGATATGTTCGCAAGGCGTCACTGACGCCGGCGTTGGATCGAGTAATGACGACGCAATCGGCGCGGGCCAGCTCCTTCTTAGGCTCGCGCAGTGTTCCCGCCGGAAGCATTTGGTGATTGCCCCAGGGGTTCCGGCCATCGATGGTCAGGATATTTAGCTGGCGCGCTACTTGTTGATGCTGGAACGCATCATCCAGGACAAAGACATTGCTTCCCAGTTCGGAGATGGCCCAGTTCGCTGCTGAGAATCGATCAGCGTCACAAACCACTGCTGCCTGGCCCTGCAAAGTTTCCGCGAGGAGAAAAGGTTCATCGCCGGCTTGACTCACCTCTGCCAGCACATCTCGCCCGTTTGAAGCGACGACTCGGGCCCCGGGATTTTTCCGGCCGTATCCGCGGGTAAGCACGCAGACGCGACGGCCCTGGGAAGCCAATTCGCGGGCCAGCCAGGCCACCAGCGTGGTCTTGCCGGTG
>Ga0066903_100006445_pt1 | contig 10437 bp, 8 predicted proteins | sample PanSoiMetaGPlot1_FD_67491 | JGI IMG/M metagenome (GOLD analysis project Ga0066903, IMG submission 67491) | Tropical forest soil microbial communities from Panama analyzed to predict greenhouse gas emissions - Panama Soil - Plot 1 (version 2) | ecosystem: Environmental > Terrestrial > Soil >...
TTCGAGACCGGCTATGGTCCCTCGGGCTTGCCGCATATCGGCACGTTCGGCGAGGTCGCACGGACCACCATGGTCCGGCACGCGTTTCGCGTGCTCACCGGCGACACGATCAAGACGCGGCTGATCTCGTTCTCCGACGACATGGACGGCCTGCGCAAGGTCCCCGAAAACGTACCCAATCGCGACATGATGGGGAGCCACCTTGGCAAGCCGCTCACGCGGGTGCCCGATCCGTTTTCCAATGAATATCCGTCGTTCGGCGCGGCCAACAACGCGCGCCTCCGCGCATTCCTCGACCGCTTCGGCTTCGCCTATGAATTCGCGAGCTCGACTGACTATTACTGCTCCGGCCGGTTTGATGAAACGCTGTTGCGCATGCTCGCTGCATACGATCGCGTGATGGAGATCATCCTGCCGACACTTGGACCCGAACGCCGCGCGACCTATTCGCCATTTTTGCCGATCTCGCCGCGTACCGGCATCGTGCTGCAGGTGCCGATGATCGAGCGCAACGTCGCCAAAGGCACTGTGGTCTACGTCGATCCGGATACGAATGAGAAGGTCGAGACGCCGGTCACCGGCGGGCACGTCAAGTGTCAGTGGAAGGCGGATTGGGCGCTCCGCTGGGTTGCGCTCGGCATCGACTATGAGATGGCCGGCAAGGACCTGATCGACTCGGTCAGGCTGTCGGGTGATATCTGCCGGGCGCTTGGCGCGAACCCGCCCGAGGGCTTCAACTATGAGCTGTTCCTCGACGACAGGGGCCAGAAGATTTCCAAGTCGAAGGGCAACGGGCTCACCATCGACGAATGGCTGCGTTATGCCTCGCCGGAATCGCTGTCGCTGTTCATGTACCGCGAGCCGAAGGCGGCGAAGCGACTCTATTTCGATGTCATTCCACGGCACGTTGACGAATATCAGCAGTATCTCGACGCCTATCAGCGGCAGGACGGCAAGCAAAGGTTGTCCAATCCGGTATGGCATATCCATTCCGGCAGTCCGCCCAAAATTGATATGCCGATCACTTTTGCGATGTTGCTGACTTTAGTGTCATCGTCGAATGCTGAGAACGCTGACACGTTATGGGGCTTCATCGGCCGTTATCGTCCTGGCGTGACACCGCAGACGCATCCCCACCTCGATGCGCTGGTCAGCTATGCGATACACTACTATCGCGACTTTGTGCTGCCGACCAAAACATTCCGCGAGCCAAGCGAGGTCGAGCGTGCAGCGCTCAACGATCTGCGCGACGCACTCGCGCAGCTGCCAGCTCACGCGAACGCCGAAGAGATTCAGGACGTGGTTTACGAGATCGGCCGGCGCGAGCCCTTCCTCGACAAGAGCGGCAAGGGCAAGACCAAGGACGGCAAGCCTGGCGTGTCGCTCGAATGGTTCAACATGCTCTATCAGGTGTTGCTCGGGCAGGAGAAAGGCCCACGCTTCGGTTCGTTCGCCGCGGTCTATGGGCTGCAGAACACGATCGCGATGATCGACGGCGCGCTGGCCCGCTCGGCGTAACGCCGCGGCCAACCGCGAATTTGGTTCTTCTTCCGGCATATAAATTGTATCGTATAAAGAGACTACTTTAAATTGTGCGCACCAACGGAATTTGCTCCAATGTGCCGTTGTTGCTTCAATAATGCGTCATGCGAATCCTCGTGCCCTACCTGAAATGTCGCTTCTGACCCTTGCCCTGATCGGGGCCACCATTGTTTTCAGCTCTTTCCTCTCGGGCGTGTTCGGGCTCGCTGGCGGCATGGTGTTGCTTGGTGTGCTGCTGGTGTTTCTCGACGTCACCGCCGGCATGGTATTGTTCTCAGTTATTCAGTTCTTCGCCAATGCCTGGCGAGCGCTGCAGTGGTGGGAATTCGTGCGCTGGCAGATCTTCTGGTTCTATTGCCTGGGCGGAGCCGTTGCCTTTGCCGTGATGCGCTTGATTGCGTTCATTCCCGATAAGGCGCTCGTTTACCTTTTGCTTGGCCTCATGCCGTTTCTGGTCGAACTCATTCCGGCGCGGGCGCGACCAAACATCGAATGGCGCGGCGTACCGTTCATCACTGGCGTGCTCACCACGATCATCCAATTCTTAACGGGCGTCGGCGGGCTCTTTCTCGACATCTTCTTCCAAAAGAGTCTGCTCGATCGCAAGACAACGCTTGCAACCAAAGCGGTTGCTCAGACGGCGAGCCACGTGTTGCGCGCGAGCTATTTTATCTCGTTCGGGTCTATCGGCGATGAAATCGGCTTATGGAACATGTTGCTGGCTGTCGCACTTGCCATCGGCGGAACGGCGCTCGCGCCTTACGTGATTGAGCGAATGTCAGATCACGATTTCCGTCAGTGGACGCGCGCTATCATCTTTATTATCAGCGGCGTCTACATCGGGCGCGCGGTCTGGTTAGTGTCGCAGGGGTAAGTACACATGTCGTTCGTTGCGCTGGCAGCGATCGGAGTGGCTGTGTTCGTGGCCTCGCTGGTGTCTGGCGTGTTCGGCATCGCCGGGGGCATGATCATGCTGGGCGTGCTGTTGATCTTCTTCGACGTACCGACCGCCATGGTGCTGTTCTCACTGTTGGCTGCCACCGGCAACGCTTGGCGCGTGGTGAGCTGGTGGGGTCATGTCAACTGGCGGATCATGTGGGGTTATTCAGCGGGCGGATTGATTGCGACGGTGCTGATGGGATTCGTCGCTTTTGTCCCCAGCAAGGCGATGGTCTACCTGATTCTCGGATTGATCCCCTATCTGATCGAACTCTTGCCGCGGGATCATCATCCGAACATCGAGTGGCGAGGGGTGCCGCTGCTGTCCGGGTTAGTAACGACCGCCATCCAGCTGGTTGCCGGCAATGGCGGCTTGTTGCTCGATGTGTTCTTTCAAAAGAGCTTGCTTGACCGCCGGACGACGGTGGCGACCAAGGCGATTTGCGGCACTGTCGGCAACCTGGCGCGAATGGCCTATTTCGGGACCATCGCGGGGGTCGAGGAATCCTTCGTATTGTGGGCGTTCATTCCGGCAGCGCTGCTCACGATTGCCGGCACCATGGTGGCGCCTTATCTGCTGGAGCGCATGAGCGACCAGGAATTCCGGCGCTGGACGCGCCAGATCATCTTCGTCGTCAGCGCGGTCTACCTGATGCGCGCGGGCTGGCTATATTGGCACGGTATGACCTAGAACGTCATGCTCAAACAAAATGTCCCCATCACCATCTGCTATTGGCTGGCCCAGACGATGCGCGCCATCCAGATCACGTCGCGCACCGGCAGCGTTTCATCCTTCTGTGTATTGGCGAGGGCTCGGAGCTCGATCACCTTGGGGGTTTGCCGCTTGAACTCCTTCACCATGATTTGACCATCCTTGGTCATGACCACGACCCGGTCGTCCTTGTGGACGGTGGCGGCCGGCGAGACCACAATGACGCTCCCATCGCGATAGATGGGCGCCATCGAATCGCCGACTATCTTGAGTGCATAGGCGCTGTCGTCGGCAATGGCGGGAAAGGCCAACTCATCCCATCCTTGGCCGGCCGGATGGCCGGAATCGTCAAAATGGCTGTCCGTGGCGGCCTGAGCGAAGTCGATCATCGGCACGCCGTGCGAGCCTGAGCGGTCGGGGTCGTCGATCAACTGGACAAACGTCTCCATGCTGGTCCCGGTGGCTGCCAGTGACTTTGCCAGCGACTCGGTTGAAGGCCAGCGCGAGCGCCCCTCCGGGGTCATGCGCTTGGATCGGTTGAAGGTGGTCGGGTCGAGACCAGCCTTCCTGGCCAGGCCTGAGGGCGACAGGCCGGAGCGGGCGGCAAGACGATCAAGCGCGGTCCAAATCTGAGCGTGTGTCAACATGCCGGTGGTCCTCCAAGTACCGTTTTCCGGATGTTGCCTGTGTTATGGTCGATATATAGGAACAGATGTCATGTTTCCAGGTTGCGGGGTGAGGAGACGGCGGCAACCGAATCATTTCAGAGTGATTGTTCGGATTTGTGGACGAGGGCGGGGGATCGGGGCGGTTCCAATGCGAGGTGCGGACCGCAATAAACAGGATTGAGGACGGGGGCGTGTCGAGCACCATCTACAAGATCTGCGCCGCCACGCTGTGGCGGGACGCGGAGGCAGCCGGAGCGTTTCGGGGCGCCGGGATCGACATGCGTGACGGCTACGTCCATTTTTCGACGGCGGGCCAAGTCAAGGAGACGGCCGCGCGGCATTTCGCCGGGGTTGCCGATCTGCTGCTCATTGCCGTCGATGCTAGCCGCCTGGGCGCGGCACTGCGATGGGAGCCGGCGCGCGAGGGTGCGCTATTCCCGCATCTTTATGGCGAGCTTCCGATCGCTGACGTCCTGTGGGTCAAGCCACTGCCGCTCGCCGCCGACGGCCGGCATCTCTTCCCGGAGCTGGCGCCGTGATCGGCCTTTACGATGCGCTGGGGCGGCCATTGCTGGGGCTGATCGAGGCCGAGACCGCGCATCATTTGGCGATCAAAGCGCTCAAGCTGGCCCCGCTGCCGTACCGCAGCGGGGACGATGCGCTCCTGGCGGTGCGCGCCTTCGGGTTGAATTTTTCCAATCCGGTCGGAATGGCGGCCGGGTTCGACAAGCATGCCGAGGTGCCGGATGCCTTGCTGCGGCTTGGCTTTGGCTTTGTCGAGATCGGAACCGTCACGCCACTGCCGCAGCTAGGCAATCCGCGGCCGCGCCTGTTTAGGCTGCCGCCCGATGAGGGCGTGATCAACCGCCTTGGCTTCAACAGCGAGGGCGCAGATGCGGTGCTGCGGCGGCTCGCCGCACGCGTGGGTGCGGGCGGCATCGTCGGCGTTAATGTCGGTGCCAATAAGGACTCCAAAGATCGCATCGCCGACTATGTGCGGCAGATCGAGATGTTTGCGCCGGTCGCGAGTTATTTCACCTGCAACATTTCTTCGCCCAACACACCCGGCCTGCGCGATCTGCAGCAGGGCCGGGTGTTCGACGAGCTGCTCGCGCGCGTGATGGAGGCGCGCGCAAGGATCACCCGCAAGGCCGGAACGACGCCGGTGCTGATCAAGATCGCGCCCGACCTCACGCTCAGCGAGCTCGATGACGTGGTCGGCGCCGCGCGCCGGCATCGCGTCGACGGCATGGTGATCGGCAACACCACCGTGCTGCGGCCGGCTTGGCTGCGTGATCGCACGACCGCGCATGAGCTCGGCGGTCTGTCCGGCCGGCCGTTGTTTGCGCTTGCGACCCGCATGCTGGCGGAGACCTATGTGCGGGTCGAGAATGCGTTCCCGCTGGTCGGCGTCGGCGGCATCGACTCGGGCGAGACAGCGCTGGCCAAGATCAGGGCCGGTGCGTGCCTGGTGCAGCTTTACAGCGCGCTCGTATTCCACGGCTTCGGCCTTGTCGGCCGGATCAATCGCTCATTGGTCAAGGCGTTGCGCTCGGGCCAATATGCGAGCATTGGCGATCTCGTGGGTGCGGATGCGGCCGCGATGACGGCGGAACCGTGGCCGGAATAACTGTGACGTTGTGGTTTTCGGCCGCGTTTGCAGCGCTTGGAAGCGTTTCACCGCGCGCGTAGCTTACAGCGTGCCGCCCGGACATTGACCGAAAACCGCCACTGTCCCTGTGATCATTCACAGGGGGCGAGCGCAAAGCGCTGATGCCGGTGGTCACCGTTGTCCTTTCGGCAGCAACTCTCGCTTCTTGCCATGCTCAGGAACCGCTTGGCTGAGTTCACTCGTGTCGCTTTGCGCCAGGGCGCCATTTTGCTCGGTCGCAGCCAAATTAGGGGCGATGCTGGCCTGTTCAAAGTCGGCAAGGGCGCGATCGTGATCACCTTTGCTGCGGAACGCCATGCCACGATTGACGAGCGCGCTCGCGAGGTTTGGATTGATCTTGAGCGCCTGGTTGAAGTCCGCAATGGCCCGTTCGTAGCGCTGCTTTTCGTGCCACACCAGACCGCGCTCGTTGTAGGCGCCAGCATCCGAGAAGCCCAATCTGACGGCATGATCAAGGTCGACCAACGCGCGATCCAGCTCGCCATGTCGACGCCACAGGCTCCCGCGCTCGCGGTACAAGGCTGGGTTATTGGGGTCAAGGCTGATTGCTACATTGTAGAACGCCAGGTCCCTCGAGGCGCCTTTGTCCTCGGCATGGTCCTCGCCTCTCGAGATCGCCTTGCCTTCCGCCTCCGTTGCGACAGTAAGTTCTGCCGAGTGATCCGAAAGCTGCGCTGCGCGCTCGGTGGCCAGCTCATTCTGCAAGTTGTTCGCTAAGCCAGTCGCGCCAATATCCGGAGCCTGCAAGACTGCACCCTGCTCCGCATCGGCAAGCACAGTAAGCTTTGAACGCGACCCGGGCTTGGATGTGTCCGAACTGCGCTCATCGAAATCCCAGATTGCCGTGGCCTCCGCGCTCGCCCGCCCGCGCTCCGGCTCTCCTGCCGACAGCAAAGATGATTCGGCCTGATCGGCGGCTGAGCGCAGATCGTCGGCGGACTGTCGACGAAGCGGCGGGTCGTCGGAGGGGCGCGTGACGGAGGCGACTCGCGCTTCATCGCTGCCATTTTCCTCCCTGCGACTGCTGCTGTCGTCGGTGAAGTCGGCCTGCTGACTTGCTGGCTGGGCGGTCCCTGCTGCCAAGCGTGACGTTTGCTGCGGTTCAGATCGTTCCTGCCTGTTTGATAGTGAGAGCGATCCCCAGACTGCCAGGGCGACAACGCTGCCAGTCACGAGACCGGCGACGGCCGGCTGGGCAAAGCGCCGCTCCTTCTTGTTCTTGCGGCCGATGTTCCTCCAATAGTGCTCCTCGGTCGCCAAATAGCGATTGTAAGCCGCCCGCTGCTCCGACGTTTTGAGCGACTTGTAGGCGGCGACGATCTGCCTCAATTTCTGTGCGGCCGCTGGATCGCCGAAATTGAGATCCGGGTGATACGCCTTGGCGGCCTTGCGAAACGCTGTCCTGACCGCGTCGTCGGTGGCATTCGAAGGCACGCCAAGAACTTCAAAGAGCGTTGTCATTCCTGGGCCCCTCGCCAAATTGTTAGCTCTTGGATCTGCGGCCTGCTGCGTTGGTGCCAAGGCTCGCACAAGAGGTTGAGAATTCATCGCCCCAGCGCGCCAAACCGAGTTTGTTAGAATTTGTTTCGCTCGCGGCATCAAAACTGTTGTTCCGGCAAGCTGCCCCCGTTGTTTGCTGCCAACGGTGCTTGATAAAAAGCTATGCACTGCCCTTCTTCTTTGGCTGGCGCACAGGGCCGAGCATGTCGAATACGTAGCCGTTGCCGTCCTTGGCCATCCGGCCGATCCCTGGCCAGGGAAAGTGCGAACCGCAGACCATCATGTTGTCTGCAACCGTTCGGTCCATCAGCCTGCGGCGCGACGCTTCCGCCATTGGGCCATCCTGATCGTAGGCGCCTTGCCAATTCGGATGTGCACCCGCGAGGGCCGGCACATAGACCGTATCGCTGCTGATCATCAATTGCCGGTCACCAGAACTCAGATGAAAAGCCGTGTGGCCGGGCGTATGGCCCGGCGCTGCGACAAACCGAATACCGGGCACCACCTCGTCTTCACCCTCAACCGGAAGGACATTCTTCCACACTGGAATGACGGACTGGATGCGTTGAGCGAGACGTTTGCGCGCCTGTGGCAAGCGCTCTATCAGTGACGGATCGGTCCACCATTTGTATTCGGCAGCCGGAACGATGATCTCGGCATTGGGGAACGTGGGAGCATTTGTTCTGCTCAGCAGCCCGAAAATGTGATCTGGATGGAAGTGCGAAATCAAGATCGTTTCAATGCGCCGAGGATCAATACCGGCCGCCTTCATATTGGTCAGCAGCTTGCCCGAGACAAATACGGATTGCGGATTGAAGGCTTGTACCTGACCACCTCCTCCTGCATCGCACAGGATGAGCTTGCCGTTGATGTTGATAACGAGCGCAGAGATCGGAATTGGCACGAAGCTTGTTGTCAGCTTGGCGGCCGCCAGGGCCTGCTTGGTCTCATTGACGCTGGCGTTCTTAATGAAGTTGGGATCATGGACCTTTTCCCAAATGCCGTCGTACAGCGCTGTGCATTCGGCTGCTCCAATCCGGTAACGATAGAAGCCGGGGGCTGGATCGGGAGTCTTGGCTTGTCCTGCCGGTGCGCTAATCGCAAGTGGCCCACAAAGGCCGAAGGCTGCTGTGGATGCTGCCGCGGTGACAACAAACTCTCGACGCGTTGGGGACCGCATCACAATACTCCTACAACATCACGCACGTGTGAATTTTCTTCGCGCAATGTGACAATTCGCTGACGACTAGCTTGCGATCGGGTCAGCTCGACACACCTGCGACACTTGGCCAAAGTCATCCATCATGCAACGGGAATCTCGCCAGCGTCGTGGTGCATATGCTTTAAGATGCGCGCCGTTGATCGATCGGCTTCGACGTGCATTAGTTAGCTGATATCTAAAATTTAAAATTCTCGCGATGTATATTTCTGCACGAAATTTCTCACCAGGCTTTGTCTTCCTTCGAAAACGCAACCACGCCTATTTTCGAGCCTTGCCGGTCATGGCCCGAAGCAGGTACCTCATCAACACCTCAATCTGAGTGAGCAGCAGTGTCACCAGAATTTTCTCTGTTGTGATTCGCGCCCTAGAATGTCCTGCGTACCAGCGCCGGATAGCGCGCCCGCCTGCAGTGCGCCGACTCCGAGAACGGGGATTTCACTCGGCCTTCAACCCGAGTGATTTGATAAGCGAGGACCATTTTAGTTTCCTCGCGGTCGATGTCTGCGGCGTACTCTTCGGGCGTTGAGGCCAACGGCTCCGCGCCGATGGTCGCAAACCGTGTGCGAACCTTAGGATGGCGTCGTATACCGCCCCCTAAAGGGGAACAGAAAATTTGTTGCACTGCTATATCTCGCCTATCGACGTAGCGAGAATTCCGCAGTGGCAGGCGATTCATTGATCTTGTGCGACACGCAAGCAACACTCCCTCACTGGCAGAAGATAGTTCTCGGCCATGGAAGGTTGCGCGCACCCTGCAGCGCGCCACCGTGCGGCGAGGAACACCAGGATCGCCATCCAATAAGCTGGCACTACGGAAGCCTCACAGCGCCCAGCAGATCCCTTTAGGGCCCGAGTCGGAAAACATGCGAGCTCTTCGCTTTTGACCTTTGCTGACATTTACGAATAAGGCCGGTTACGAATAAGGCCGGTCCGGGCCGACGCCCCTTCTGTTTTGACCCTTGGTTCAACTGCGCGTGATCCACCTGGACCTCCGTTAGCTGATTGAACGTTTGATCGGGAAGGGCGCGACGACCGATGTTGCCGTCGAACCGGCCCCATCGGACATCCGATAAGGAATAGGCCATGCGCAAAATCTGTTTGACATTGACCGCCACGCTCGCGGTCGTGGGTGCAATGATCGGCGGGCGCGCTCAGGCCGCCGTGATTGCCCCTATCGGCTTGGGAGCGGCAGCGGATGAACTTGCAGCCGTGGACACGGTTCAGTTCTTTTGGGGAGGGCGGCGTTATTGCTGGTACGACGTTGGTTGGCGCGGACCGGGTTGGTATTGGTGCGGCTATCACTGGCGACGCGGCGTGGGCTGGGGTGGCCCGATAGGTTGGCGCGGTTGGCGCAGGCCGGGAATTAGAGTGGGCCAGGGCGGCAACCGCCCGGGCATCAACAGACCAGGCGGGAACCGTCCTGGCATCAACAGGCCAGGAGGCAATCGCCCGAGCGCCAACCGACCAGGGGGCAACCGGCCGACCGCCAACAGGCCAGGCGGGAACCGTCCTGGCACAACAGTGGGGCAGGGGGGCGGCCGCCCGAGCATGAACAGGCCCGGCGGCGGGAACCGTCCTGGCGCGACGACAGGCCAGGGAGGCGGCCGATCCGGGGGCGGCGGCGGCCGAGGCGGAAACCGCGGGGGCGGCCGGCGCTAACTGATCTGAATTTCGCGATTTGCCGGCACCTCACCCGCAGCGTGAGGGCCGGCATATACCGTTCCATCCGTCGACTCCCAGCGGTGCGGCCAGTCCCGCTCGCGGCCCGCTGCTCGGCCTCGTCTCCGGCGCCGGGCGCCTGCGCGATGAGCGCGACCGTGCCATGCGCAGGGAGCCGAACAGCCAATAGATGAGCTCGAACGCGATCGCGGCGAGCACGACGCACCGATGCCTCGCCGAGCCGCCCGACCGCCGCAGTCGCCACCAGCCCAGCAACGGGGTGATGAGGTTGCGGTCCTCAAGGGATTCTTCACCATTACTCAAGCGCTGCAGCGGGGCTTGAACCGATTGAAACCGCTCACCGGTAGTCAAGGCCTCCCTGCGCAAGGGCTCCCGCTTCAGCACACATCGGGCGTGCCACGACAGAGCCCGCCGGCGTGGACAGATCAAATCTCCAAGCGTGACCTCAAGGCGCTCGAGAGGGGTCAGCTACCCGCATGGACAAATATGAGCCGGTTCAAAC